>Ga0210377_10002686_pt1 | contig 15460 bp, 16 predicted proteins | sample PLM4_65_b1redo_FD_155480 | JGI IMG/M metagenome (GOLD analysis project Ga0210377, IMG submission 155480) | Groundwater sediment microbial communities from an aquifer in East River, Colorado, USA - PLM4_65_b1 redo | ecosystem: Environmental > Terrestrial > Soil > Riparian zone | place: USA: East... | reverse complement strand
TATCACCCTTGGCGAGATCTGCAATACGCTGAGAGGTGTGTGGGGCGAGTATGTGGCGGAGGGTTTCTAAAATGGATATCGAGGCAGACAACCCGTCTGCCTCGATATTTTGTACAATGGAATAGGCTCCAAGGAGGTGCAGGATGAAGACAAACCGTAACTTTCCGTGGTGGGTGGTGCTTGCTGTGGGGTGTGTTTGTGTATTATGTGTTGGCGTCCTGGGGGTCGGTGGTGTTGCATACTTCTATCAGATGACATCGGTGCCGCCTACATCTGAATATGTAAGCCCGACTTTGCCGGTCTACACGGAGCAACCAGCGGTAACTGTTGAGATACCGGAACCAACCCAACTGGTCACCGTCGAGCCGACAGCATCGGGATCATCCTTGACAGGAAAACAGGAATTGACAGAATTTCGCCTCTACGATGATTTCTCATCCGAAGCATTGGGGTGGCCGGTCTTTGATGATGGCAAGACGATCCTCCAATATGAAGATGGGCAGTATGGTTTCCAGATCAAAGAGCCGGATTACATGGACTGGGCTTATGTGCCGGTCAATTTCACTCCTTTAGAGATACGGTTCGATGTAAAAAGCATAACCAGCCAACAGCATGGGACCTTTGGGCTGTTTTGCCAGTACCAGGATGAGAACAACTACTTTTATGTCGAGTTTGATCTTGGCACGGCAACGTATGTGATCGGGCAGTACGCGAAGGGTGAAAATATCGCATTAACCCCGCAAAATGCACAAGGCCAATACTGGCAAGAAGCCAGCACACTTAACACGTCTCCCGGCGCAGTGAATCGGATTGGCATTAGTTGTTACAGGAACTTCATTACGTTGTACATCAACGATGAATGGATAACGGATGTGAACCCCCCGCAGCCGGTTGACAACCCGGGAAGCATGGCTTTCTTTGTCTATGCCTTTCCGTTTGCCGATGCTGAAGGCTACAAAGTCTATTTTGATAATGTGGAAGTCTATCAACCGGTTCAGTGAAACCTATCAAAAGAACGACATCACCCTTGGCGAGATCTGCAACACGCTGAGAGGCGTGTGGGGCGAATATGTGGCGGGGGGGTGATGTATACTCTCAATAAATACTTATGTTAGTGGAGGAGAAAATGGATGCTGTATCTGTAGCAAGTTTGGCACTTAGTTTATTAAATTCAAATATTTTTTCTTCAGTTTCAGAGATAATTAAACGCATTGGGGCTAAATTTATTGGTCGTACTCAAATTATTGCTGAACTTAGAAAGCATTACCAGACAGAAAGTTTGGTTTTAGTCCTTGGGGCAGGAGTTTCAATGAATCAGGGGATTCCAAGTTGGAATACTTTATTGCAAAAGCTTATTATTGCAAATATTACATCATCTGCTGATGAAGAAAAGAAAGCAAAATCAGCTTTGATTGCGAAAGTCATATCAGAGGTGTTTTCTCCAAATCCGTTAATTTCTGCCCGATATTTATCATCGATTTTCAAAAAAGAATCAAAAGACGACCCGTTGGCGTTTACAAAAGCTGTTCGCAATGTTTTATATGAAGATCTAGACCCTGAGTTAGAAACTGACTTAATCAAAGAAATACGGCAGTTCTGTGTTGCTGTTGGAAAATCTCCAAACTTAGATTCAGTAATCACTTATAACTATGACGATTTGGTAGAAAGTAGTCTTGAAAGATTGGATTTTAAAGTTCCTTTTAGATCTGTCTATAAGACCGGCATCAATCCGAATCAAGGCGAATTAGCAATTTACCATGTTCATGGTTTTTTGCCGCGGTTGGGTGATCTTGATTTCTCAAATCAAGTAACTCTTAGTGAGGATAGATATCATCAACAATATAATGATGTATACAGTTGGAACAACTTGGTTCAAATTAATAAATTTAAAGATGCTAATTGTTTGTTTATTGGCGTATCATTTACTGATCCAAATTTAAGAAGGCTCTTAGATATAGCCTATCTCCAAAGGGGGGATAACAAAATACATCATTATTGCTTTAGAAAAAAATATGACAGTGTAGAAGTAAAGAAAGCAATAACTAATCTTCTAAAGAAAAAAAGGTCTAAGCAGAAATTATCTCCAGAAATGCTTGATGAATATACATCTTCTCTTATAGATGTAATGGAAAACTACGAAACAAAGGACTTTGAGTCATTTGGTGTCCAAGCAATCTGGGTAAAAGATTACACTGAGATTCCAGAAATTTTGAAACAAATCCGAGAGAGGGACACCCTAGAATAAATTTCTTATGCTGTAATCTTTTGTAGAGAACCTGATGCCGCTGTTCATGAATGTGTGGAGAACGACATCACCCTTGGCGAGATCTGCAACACGCTGAGAGGCGTACCTGCCCCCGATAGGGGGTGAGGGCGAGTACGTGGCGGAGGGTTTTTAGTATAAAATTCGCTGAAACGAATTTTATTTCGATGTTCCTGTGGAGATGTTGATATGAAGAAGAAAAGGGATATAAGATCTGAAAAGCAAGTACTTGATCTAATACAGAGTCGATATTCATTGAACCCGTCGGTCCTAAAGTTTTCGAGAGATGTTACTGTCGGGAAGATGAATGCTGATATTTATTTGCAATCTCCAACTGGTTCTACATCTGTAGTTCAAATAAAGAATTGGGATCCTACAGACGAGAATCAGGAGAGAGCCAGAGAATTGGCTTCCCTTTATAAATCTCTTTCGAGTACAGATAGTGCCTTTGTAGTAATACCTGGATTGGCAACGAGTGACAGTGATCCTGAAAACGGCGTAGTTGCTCTTGATTATGTTTATAAACTTCCTCAGCAATTGTTGTTCGAACCTAAAAAAGAAAGACCTAAATTGCCTAAAGTTCAGAGAGCACCTCAGAAGACTGTTTTTGCTGCGATGCCCTTTGCTGGGAGTTATGACGATACATTTGAAATTGGAATACAAGGCGCATGTTTGCAATTAGGTTACCGAGCTGTAAGAGTCGACCATCAGAGTTTTGCAGGAGATATTGTTATTGAAATAAAGAAACTAATAAAGAAATCGGTTGCAATTGTTGGCGATCTTTCGGAATCGCGACCCAATGTGCTTTATGAAATCGGATTTGCGCATGCATCGAAACGAAAAGTTGTCCAGATTTGTAGCACTTCAATGGATAATATTCCTTTTGACGTGAGGAACAACAAGACAATACCATACGAAAAAGGGAAAACGGTGAAGTTGAAAGAAAGTTTAATAAAAGAATTAAGAGCAATATTACCTGAACCCAAATCTTAGAATGAATACGCGACCGTGGCTGGTCTGGCGGGAAAATGCCCCCCTCAAATGGAACTTGAATTCTGTACGTGAACAAAATTTTATGTCGCATTTTGGAGAGGTGCCGAAGGCGGTGGGGGCAAAAGGATTTTAGATAAAAAGTGAAGGACGGCTGAAAAGCCGTCCTTTTGTTGTTTTCGTGTATACTTTTGACGTTGGCTATTATCAAAAACAAGTGAGGATTCATGGTTGAGTCTGAAGACGTTAGTGATCAAAAAGAAAATCAGCCCTCAAATAATAAGGTGGTAAGTTTTTTATCTGCCTTGATTAGGGAATTGCTTGCCATCTTTTGTTGGGGATATGTAATCACAAAATTGTTTGTCTTTGACGTCGATATATTTTTAGCTGAAAAATTTTTCTCGAATTACTTATGGCTATTAAACTATAAATTTTTTTCATTATAGGAACATTAGCTGTAATTTGGTTGTTAACTAAGAATAGATATATATTATTGTGGTCGTTGTTTGTGTTTTTCTACCCTGTAATTATTGTTTTTTGGAGAATCCCCGTCCTGCTACTGAAAAAAAAGAGTTGGAATCTTACTTTTGCTTTTCTTGACTCCATTATTTCTTTCTTTAAATCCTTTAAAAGGTTATTTATAACCACATCTATTTTTCTGGTGTCTGTGGCTGTTGTTTTTGGATCTTCGAACAAATTGCTTTTGTGGATCTCAATAATTATTTTAAGCGTAATGCTTTTGTTGGCGTACATCCAAAGAATTATTATGGTTTTTAAGCCAGCAGGTATACATCAAGTATATATTACCCTCTTCAATAATTACGAAAAATTTATTCGAGAAACCCCGATATCCTCATTGGATGAGATTGAGTTGAAATTACCTATTGAAAAAATGAACGATAAACAACTTGATAAATGGGTTAGTGATGTTGGGCAGCTTGTATTATTTAACAGAATAAGTTTGTTCGTATCAAGAAAGATGAAATCCTATCAAGAGAGCGGCTTCAATATTGTTTCCTCTGTTCTTGGAGTGTTGTTGTTAGTTTTGTATACGATTTTCTCGTTTGCTGTAATTAACTTTGGACTCTATAAAATTGATCAGCACTTTTATTCGTACTTTGCTACACCATCTTTTTTTATTTTCTTCTATTATAGTTTTAACGTTTTGCTATTTAATCAAATTCAAGAAGTGACAGCAACGATGCCTATAGCGCAAATTGCAACAATGATTGAATCTTTCTATGCATTGTTTCTTATCGCCATTCTGGTGAGTTTGGTGCTTACGTTTAAGACGCAGAGAGTCGCGGATGAAATGAATGATGCAATAAAGAAGCTTTCGGAATTAGGTGTTCGTGTTGAGGGGTATATTAAAAATAAGTACAGGTTGGATAACATTGATATTGCAATGGAAGCCCTTCAAAAATTAAAAGCATCTCTTGTTGGTATTCTTTATGATATTACTAAGGAAATGAGCTGAGCCAAAGTAATATCCGATTTTTGAAACCAGAAATCGTACTTCAACTGGACTTGACCCTAGACCCGCTAGGTTCCAGGCTCGAGTCCTAGGTAGGTACCTAAATACAAGAATCGCACTTGGCGAGGAAAAAAGCCGTTTTGCTTGCAGAGACAACAAATGTTTTCATGAAAGTTGGGTGCAAATTAAAAAGTCACAACGCGTTTGTTATAATGCGTTGAAAGGAGAAGATATGAAACAATTACTATTTCTCGCCGCAGACTATGCCAATATCACTGGAGATGGAAAGCTCAATGTGATGGGTATTTTTAACGATATTTACTCCTTCAATTTTCCAGCCCGACATTCGTCCATGCACTTGGTTGCCAGGTTGGGTGCCGAACTTGGAGAATATGGTCAAACTCGAAATTTCACAGTCAAACTCCTCGATGAAGATGGTAGTCAAGTTATGGATATTTCTGGGCAATTTCAAACACCAAAAGGTGAGAGGGGCAGAAAGCCAGAAGTAAATATCATTCTTGAATTGAAGGATGTCGTTTTTCCAAAGCCAGGAATGTACCAATTTGTCATCTTGGTAGATAAAGATCATAAAGGTGAATTAAGCCTATATGTGAATCAAATAGAAGCTCCCAAACCTGCCACGGAGTAGTCATTATGCCCTCCAAAGCTGAAAAACTCTTGGAGCAAATGCGGAACTCCAAATCAAACTGGAAACGGGCGGACCTTGATAAACTGTATGAAGGATATGGTTTTGTTATTTCACATGGTGGAAATCATGATATAGTGAAGCACCCCAAATTCCCTCAATTACGGGCAACACTTCCCCGTCATCGAGAATTAGCCAAGGGGTACGTGGAATTTGCGGTAAAATTAATTGACAGATTATTGGAACTCCAAAAAGGAAGTGAAGGATAATTATGGAAACACGCGCAAAAGCCGAAGAACTGGCAAAGCGTCCTTATCTGGTAATGACATCAGTTGAGGAAACGACAGATAACCAGCCAATTCACTTTGCCCGCGTACTTGAAATGGATGGATGTTTTGGTCAAGGCGAAACCCGTGAAAAAGCGCTTGAAGATTTGCGTTTAGCAATGGTCGATTTTATCGAAAGCCTTCTTGAAGATGGGTTGCCTGTTCCTGAACCGACTCCATTAGTGAATACTACAGTAAGTACAGCCGCTGGTTCATCTTTGACATTTATTGGTAAAGGTAAAAAACTTCAACAAAAACAAGATGAAATATACCGAGACTCATATGTGTTATCGGCTCATGGATGAAGAAGTTTAATAAAGCTTTACATGCCACCCCTCGAAGCAATGTCGAGGGGTGTTTTTCATTTTGAAGCGTCTATGGCAGGAATAGCGGGGAAATGTTCCCTACTGTCTCTTCAAATGCGGCAAACACGTACGTTGTTGAACGTCTAGTTATTACTCAAATCCACCGTAAAATATCCGCCGTAGTCGCTGCATGAATTATAGGAGTACCCAATACCAAGCTGGGTAACAGTGAAGGACGGCTCTTCAGCCGTCTTTTTTGTTGTTTGTAGGTATACTTTCAGCATCGTGATTTCAATTTATTGGTGATCAAAGGAGGCTTTAAATAATGAATCCAAACGAACAGTCAAATGACGCCGTAGCCATCATGGAAGTGATCGCCTCTGAATCCATCGCATTTTGGGATAAGGATTTTGAGGCGTGGTCCCGCTGCTGGGTGCATGAACCATACGTCCGTGTGATGGGCTGGTGGGCGCGCGGCGGTGTTACGATCATGAAGGGATGGGAAACGATCAGCAGCCGTATGAAAGATGTGATGACAGAGAACCCCGAACCCAACCCGACCGCTTCCCATGTGCGCCGGGAGAATGTCAATCTCCGCGTGGATGGGAATACAGCCTGGGTGACGTTCGATCAATACGGTCAGGATACGGGTGATCTGCAGATGGATATGCCCGGACTGAGCCATGAGACGCGCGTCCTGGAAAAACAGGATGGTGAGTGGAAGATCGTGTACGTCAATTGGCTGCTGGAGGGGTAGTCCGCTGGGGAACAAATTCAATCGGTATGTCGTCACTCACGTGTTGTTGCCTATTGGAATTGATTATTGGTAAATGGAGTGTTGACATGAACAAGCAATTGAAAAAAATTATGTCCGTTGTGATAACCATTCTGCTTCTTGCAGCGTGCGGACCGTTCGAAGCTACGTCCGCGCCTGATGATATGCCCGAAAGTATGGTTACAGAAAACCCGACCGCCATCCCTGTTGTTATTTCAGAACCCACCAAAGACATCCCAACGGCGGTGCCGTCTGATGGGTTGGCTCCTGAAAGTTTCAGTCAGTATATTGGCTTGAAGTACCCGCCTTCTCCCGCGGGTCTCTCTCAAGACTTTAGTATGATCATCCAGAATTCAGATGTTTATAGCTTATCGCTGGTCAACGATGGTACAAGCAAGATGCTATGGCTGAGCAAAATAACCGGATACGATACGAACGGCAGTGCGTCTTGGGAAGTAAAGGATGTTTTAGGGCTATCCAATCTGGAGCCTGGACTCACCTTGATCCCTGATGGGTGTCTTCTGAATGGTGTGCCCGAAAGTGAGATCTTTGCCGCTGGAAGAAATGGAGTGATCGTCATGGCATGGCGAGCGGACACATCTTTGGGCAAGTTTGAAACCATCGCTATTGATGGCATCCGCTGTAGTTCAGACAAGGCAGTGGAGCTTTAAGCAAACGCTAGTTGGACCAATACGAGACCTCGGAGACGCTTCGCGCAAATCTCCGAGGTCTTAGTTTTTATGGTGTAGCTGTTGGGGTGGGGAGTGCTTCTGGCTCCAATGGCCATTGCTTGCAGGTTTTGCGATATTCATCGTTTGGGAAATACTTTGCCCATTCGGCACGGGTGAAATTGCGACCAGTGCGCTGACAGGTCACTACAGCCCATGATTGCGGAGATAAATCCCATAGGATGAGTGCATCGTAACTGCTCACAGCCAACAATTTGCCATCGGGGCTGAATGCTACGCTGTATATCATACCGGAGTGCCCGCTCAAAGGTTGACCGATGGGTTGGCCGGTTTCCACATCCCAAAGTGAAATGGTTGCATTTCCATCGCCCGCGACCAGGATTTTGCCATCAGGGCGGAAGGCTACACTGGCTATTGAAACTCCGCGCAAAGGCTGACCGATGGGCTGACGAGTTTCCAGATCCCAAAGGATAACAGTGCCATCCCTACTGCCTGCAGCCAACATTTTCCCATCCGGACTGAAGACAACGCTGGAAACAACATCTGAATTTTCCTTCAAGGGTTGACCACTGGGTTGGTGTGTTTCCACATCCCAAAGGATGATGGTGTTATCCGCACTGCCCGCAGCCAACATTTTGCCATTTGGGCTGAAGGCTATGCTGGACACCCAATCAGAATGTCCGCTTAATGGCTGACCAATAGGCTGGTGAGTCTCCGTATCCCACAGGATCACTGTGCCATCATCATTGCCCACTGCCAATGTTTTTCCATTCGGGTGGAAGGCTACACTGTATATCGGCGATGAATTTCCGCTCAAGGGTTGACCGATGGGTTGACCGGTTTCCACATCCGATAGAATGACAGTGCCATCTTCACTGCCTGAGGCCAGCATTTTCCCGTTCGGACTGAAAGCTACACTGTATACTACGCCTGAATGGCCGCTCACAGGTTGACCCATTGGCTGGCGAGTTTCCACATTCCACAGAGTGATCGTGGGGCCATCATTGCCCGCCGCCAATATTTTGCCATCTGGGCTGAAGGCTACGCTATATCCTGGAGGTGAGTCTCCGCTCAAGGGCTGACCGATGGGTTGACGGGTCTCCAGACTCCACAAACTGATGGTACTGTCAACACTTCCACCAGCCAGTGTTTTTCCATCCGGACTGAATGCTACACTATTTATCAAATTAGAATGTCCACTCAAGGGCTGACCAATCGGCTGGCGACCATCTACATCCCACAGAATGACCGTGTTGTCATAACTGCCTAAAGCTAGAGTTTTTCCATCCGGGCTAAAGGCCGCGCCGGAAGCCCAATCTGAACGTCGGTTCACAGGCTCATAGATGGGTTGACGGGTTTCCACATCCCACAGGGTCACTGTGCCATAACTGCTCACCACCAGTGTTCTGCCGTCTGGGCTGAAAACTACGTTAGAGACTAAATTGGAATAGTTCAAGGGATCACCGATAGGTTGATGTGTTTCCAGATTCCACAAGATGGCCGTTCTATCTGCACTACCTGAAGCCAGGATTTTGCCATCCGGACTGAAGGCTACGCTGGATACTGCATCGTAGTGTCCGCTCAAAGGCTGATCTATCAGTTGGTCTGTTTCCACGTCCCACAGAAAGATGGCTCCATCTCCACCGCCTGCTGCCACTGTTTTACCATCAGTGCTGAAAGCCAGGCTGTATATTGGAGATGGATTTTTTAGGGAGTGACCGATGGATTGGTGGGTTTTTACATCCCACAGGATGACAGTGCTGTCTATACTGCCCGAAGCCAGGATTTTGCCATCCGGGCTGAAGGCTACACTACTTACTGAATCGGAATGTTCACTTAAAGGTCGACCGATGGGTTGGAGGGTTTTTGCATCCCACAAGATGATGGTATTATCCGCACTGCCCGAAGCCAGGATTTTGCCATCCGGGCTGAAGGCTACGCTATTTACTGAATCGGAATGTTCGCTCAGGAAATGTTCAAGTCCGAGGTTGGTTTGGGTGTTATCCAAAAGCGCACTTTGTGCCTGGACTGAATCAAACTGCCCATTGGTATGTTTGAAAGCTTCAATTCCCAACAATAGGGAAACAAGGAAGTTTTTTTCACGTAATGCAACGGATTGTGCTGCAAGTTCACCAACTCGAGATATTTGAGCTTGCCTTATCGCTGCCTGCCTCTGAAAAAATGCAACGACACCCAACACAATAGAAACGACCAGTGCCATCGTCACCCCCGCCAGAGTTTGACGCTGCCTTCTTGTCGCATCCTTGCGGCTACCGAGAATATATTCACTTTGTAGTGAAGTTGGCACAGGGTTCTTCATCGCGCCACCAGCAACGAATTTTTCTCCTTCCGTCAAATCCTCACCACGCAAAGCAAACGATGCACTTCGATTCTTCTTCTCCCACTCCAGGGCGCGGACCTGAATACGCGTGTGGGTCTTGATCCAATCCAGGTCGGTGTCCATGGCGGAGCAGAGGGTTTGGAAGCCTTTGTCGAAGTCATCGCTGTCGCGCATGTAGACCCAGTTGATCTTTCCCAGCTCGGATGGGACATCCTTGGGGTCAACGGGCAGGTAGAGGATGGGGAAGAGGCGTTTCCCCATTTCCACGGCATAGTTCAATTCCTTGCGGCATTCGTTGGATTTGATCCATTCGGGGCTGAGCACGAAGACGACCGAGTCGGTTTCCTGGATGCCCTGCTTGATCTCGGCGAACCAATCGGATGCGGCGGGAATGGAGTCCCAGTCCGCCCAGACGGTGCGGTTGGCGGCGGTCAGGGCTTCGTAAAGTTTTTGGGTGAAGACCTTGTCACGGCGGGAATATGAAATAAAGACATCGTTCATACAGTCCTCCTTGTCCCTCCTATGGCTGAGGGTGACACTATGTACATCTAATGTTAATTAACCAGAGGGTATAACACCTTGGTTATTGGCTGGTTGCTAACGTCCGAAACTCGAAGCGGTAAAACGTTCAGCATTGACATCCTTTCCCTTTGGCATATAATCAGCCAAAATCAATAAGGCATGGACGAGGAATAGTAGGCATTGAACATCGCCACAGAGAGCAGGTTGATGAGCTGAGAGACCTGCGCGAAACATCAATGGTGAATGGTCCTCCGAGCCGCAACGCGAAATGAGATCATCACTCAAACTAGCAGAGACGGGATGCTCCCGTTACAGGGCAAGGGTATACACCAGCGATGGTCGTACCCGGTAAGTGAGGCTGGCATCCGTTGCATCACAACGGATTTTTTTGTTAATCAGCCTAAGTTGGGTGGCACCACGGATTCAGGTCCGTCCCTTTTTCGGGACGGACTTTTTTGTTTTCGCCCCAACGACTTATCGACGATGTCACCCTGAGCGAAGCGAAGGATCTCTGTCAACGCAGTAGAGACTCTTCGGTCGCGGAAGAGCGCACCCTCACACCGTCCCGAAGCGGTGTCCCTTCGGGAGAGTGACATGCCACATTCTACAAAAGGAGAATTCATGAATCCAGTGCCACAACCGAACGAACCGCAGGAAATCCATGTGCAGGAGTTGGCGATCAAAGCGCCGACCGATGACTCCCTGCCTGCCGCGCAGGTACTCGCCGAACAAGCCAAAGACGCGGACGAATGTCTCGCCCCGCGCTATATCCCATAAACCCGATTGGAGGACACTATGACTGACCAGACTCGATTCCTGTTGAACGAAAGCGACATCCCGAAATTTTGGTACAACATCAACGCCGACAGCCCGGTTCCGCCTACGCCGGTACTGCATCCTGGTACCCTCGAACCTGTCACCCCGGACTTTTTGTCCGTGCTCTTCCCGATGGACCTGATCCTGCAGGAGATCAGCACCGAACGCTACATCGAGATCCCCGAAGAAGTGCGCGAGATCTACAAACTCTATCGCCCCACTCCGCTCCTGCGCGCGCGCCGCTTGGAGAAGGCGCTCGGTACGCCTGCCCACATCTACTACAAATATGAAGGCGTTTCTCCGGCAGGCAGTCACAAACCCAATACTGCCATCGCGCAGGCGTTCTACAATAAGAAGGCTGGCACCAAAGCCATGACCACCGAAACCGGAGCGGGGCAGTGGGGCTCTGCTCTTGCCTTTGCCTGCAATGTCTTTGACCTTGAGCTGGAAGTGTACATGGTCAAAGTTTCCTATCAGCAAAAACCCTATCGCCGCAACCTGATGGAAACCTACGGCGCCAAAGTCTATGCCAGCCCCACCGATCTGACCAATTACGGGCGCGCCGTGCTGGAAGCTGACCCGAATAATCCCGGTTCGCTGGGCATGGCTATTTCAGAGGCTGTCGAAGCTGCAGCGACCTCCAACGGCGCCAAGAAATACGGACTGGGCTCGGTGCTGAATCATGTGCTCTTGCATCAGTCCGTGATCGGTGAAGAGTCCCTCAAACAAATGGACATGGCCGGTGAATATCCTGATGTGGTGATCGGATGCGTCGGCGGCGGCTCGAATTTCGCCGGGATTGCTTATCCGTTCCTGCGCGAGAATTTGAAGAACGGCAAGCGTGCCCGCCTGCTGGCAGTGGAACCCACCGCCACGCCCAGCCTGACCAAGGGTGTCTACACCTTCGATTATGGTGACACGGCGAAGATGGCTCCGGTGGTCAAGATGCACACGCTCGGTCACGATTTCATCCCGCCCAGCATTCACGCCGGTGGACTGCGTTATCACGGCATGGCTCCCAGTATTTGTGCGTTGTATGATGCCGGTCACATTGAAGCGGTGGCGGTCAAACAGATCGCGACCTTCGAAGCCGCCGTCCAGTTTGCGCGCACCGAGGGAATTGTCCCGGCGCCTGAGTCGGCACACGCCATCCGCGCCGCCATCGACGAAGCGCTGGATGCCAAGGCAAAGGATGAGAAGCGCGTCATCCTGTTCAACCTATCGGGTCACGGTAACTTTGATATGGGAGCGTACGAGGCATATCTCAGCGGAAAGCTGGTGGATTACGAGTATCCGGTCGAAGCAGTAGAGAAGGCGATGAAGAATCTGCCGCAGGTGCAACTGGCGTAGTAATTTTTTAGCCACAGATTACACGGATTGTCGCGGATTTTAATTCAGCCGACTTAATACATTGAGTCGGCTGAATTATTTAGAATCTGTGACATCGTACCCGATATGAATAAACCCCTCCAAAGAGGGGTAACCCAGGGAAACTTTATCCTTTCTCTCCTGTCAAATTAAGCATGAAAACCATCCAAGGAGAAACGATATGAGCAATCGGTTTTGGAAAACTGCCTTGTTCATTGGGTTGTCGCTCCTGATCCTTTTGACTCTGTCAATTTCGCTTCAACTTGAACTCCCAGTCCCAGGCGGATCCTTCGCAGTCGGGCGGACCATTTTCAGGTGGGTGGATCCGTCGCGCCCGGAAGTTCTGACAGACGACCCAAATGATTTCCGTGAAGTGGTTGCTTTTGTCTGGTATCCAGCTGTGCCAGGAACCGGAATAAATACTGGATACTTCCCGGACCTTTCATCGGTCTCTGCGGCATTGACTCAGAGTGGCGAAGTGGAAGGGTGGCAGGTGTTCGCGCTTCGATTTATCCGCTCTAACAGCAACCTGGATGCTGAGCCTGTAAAAGATCAGGGTTCATTCCCAGTAGTACTACTCTCGCCGGGAAATGGCACAGACATTGAGTTTTATTCGAGCCTTGCCAGCGAAATTGCCAGTCACGGCTACATTGTGGTTGGGATCAATCATCCATACGATGTCGCGGCGGTGGAATTGTCAGATGGCAATATTGCGGCTTATGACAAAGATCAATGGTTGTTGGATGGGAACGCCCATCAAATCTATTCAGCAGAAAGAATGAAAGTCCGAACGGCAGATGTATTATTTACGTTGGATCAACTCGAGATCATGAATTCAAGCGCGAAAGGTCCTTTTGCTGGAATATTGGATTTGAATTCCCTGGCAGTCGCTGGTCATTCGTTGGGCGGGATCACCGCATCCGAAGCCTGCAAAGCTGATGCCCGTTTCAAAGCTTGTTTGAATTTTGACGGCTTGCAGAAAGGCGGTCCCTTTTCGATGGACGAGTCTGCAATTCCGCCCGAACAACCGTTTCTGTTTCTGACGAAGGAGTCTCAAATCCATCCAAAACTGATCGAGAAGTTTGAATCCACCTCTGAGAGCTATTGGGTCGTCATTCACGGTGCATCGCATGAAAGTTTTAACGACGGTCCCCTGCTTCAGCCGTCGCTTTTGCCGATCCCAAACCGGGCTGATCAGGTTATGAGCTTCATTCAGCAATATACTCTGGCATTTTTAGACCAAATTCTGAAAGGACGACCTGGCAACCTGTTGTCTGATGCAGTCGATCGAGAAGATGTCTCGGTGCATATTTTCCCGTCCAGGTGATATCTGTTTAAACGGAGATTGCTTCGGACTCTGACCTCGCAATGACATACTTTGTCTGGCATTCATCATTGCAGGAGTTATATAATGCCCACGGTCACAAATTGCTCTCTCCAATCTTTGAAAAAGCGCAATTTGTGACCGCGTTGGGTATAATCCCATGGTGGAAAGGGACTATATGAACCACTATTCAATTCGAGTTTTCAACTTATCTGACCTCCCCGCCATCGCCGACGTGCAATCTGCATATTCCAATGTCTATCCGGATGCTCCGGTCATTCCCGGTGAGATATATCTTTCGCCCGCCTTCGAAGGCAACATCTTTTGTGCTTTAGATGAAGACGGGAAGCCGGTGGGATACGCGCCGTTATATCCCGTTCTGATGCGCGATGACTCCAAATTGCCGCACACGCTTTGGGTGGAGATTAAAGCTCACCCTGAGTCTGATGCGCAGAATGAGATCAAGGACCAGCTCTTCGAGCGCGTCCTGCTCCGTTCTCGCGAAGTGACGGCTGAATTTCCTAACCATCCCGTTCATCTGGCGTTTCAGTATTTCCCATCTGAGACAGCCAGCATTGTATATGTCACATCCAAGGGATGTCAGCATACGGAGAGCGTCTTCACCATGCGGCGCGATCTCTCGCAAGCTATTCCATGCCCGCAGACGGCGGAGGGCATTGTGATCCGTCCCTGGCGGATGGAGAGCGAAGCAGAACAACGGTCGTATGTCAATGCGCGGAGTGAATGCTTCCCCGAAGCGCCCGTTTCGTTGGGCGAGTGGCAGTACTTCATGCAATCTCCGCACTGGGCAGCCGGCACGACGATGGCTGCCTTTGACGGAGATACACTTGTCGGAAACGTAGCGCTCTTTTGGGATGAAGCTGAAAATCAGAAATCAGGCAAACAGACCGGGTTCACGGAATATATTTTCGTCCGCTCCCAATGGCGAGGAAAAAACATTGCCCGAAATCTGGTCAACGCCGGGCTGGCATGGCTCATAGAACATGGACTGACAGAGGCGCATCTCGAAGTCCGTGCGAAGAATCAAGGCGCGTTGCATTTGTATTTTGATCTGGGATATGAAGTGATCAGGGAAAGTCGTTTTTACGTATTGGATGTTTGAATAACGTTGATACGCACACCAACGCCATTCATGAGACGCAGGTGCTGACTTATAGGTTAGTCACTTTACTGGTTTTCTGTTTCACAAGTCGCGAAAGTATCCGTTCCGGGACCGCCCAGGCAAATATCATTCCCGTCGTTGCCTGTGATGGTGTCGTCGCCATCCCCGCCCAGGATGCAATCGTCTCCGCCTGCGCCGTCGATCGTGTCCGCGCTGGTGCTGCCGATGATCAGGTCATTGGCAGTTGTGCCGGTCAATACTCCGGAGCCGCTGACGATGTCCGTCAGGTAGATAGCCGCACAGACAGAGGGTTTGATGTCTTCCGCTGTGACAGAAATGAACTCGCTCCCAACGTTTGACGATGGAACACTGATCCCTGCCGCAAAAGCAGAGAAGATGCTCACCGCGATCAACGCCAGCGAACCCAGCGCGAAGAATTTCAGGGAGATCGGTATTCTCATATCTTTATTTTCCGTAAGATCACCGTCTCTTCCACTT
>Ga0210377_10002685_pt1 | contig 15460 bp, 11 predicted proteins | sample PLM4_65_b1redo_FD_155480 | JGI IMG/M metagenome (GOLD analysis project Ga0210377, IMG submission 155480) | Groundwater sediment microbial communities from an aquifer in East River, Colorado, USA - PLM4_65_b1 redo | ecosystem: Environmental > Terrestrial > Soil > Riparian zone | place: USA: East... | reverse complement strand
GAGCGCGCCGCTCGACATCACGCTCTTCCTGCAGCAGATCGTCGACCACGGCGAGTACTTCGAGCTGCAGCCCGCGCGCGCGCGCAATCTGATCACGGCGTTTGGCCGCATCGGTGGCCACGTGGTCGGCTTCATCGCGAACAACTCGGCCGTGGCGAGCGGCCAGATCGATGTCGACGCCGCGCGCAAGGGCACGCGCTTCATCCGCTTCTGCAACCTGTACAACGTGCCGATGATCTTCCTCGAAGACGTCTCCGGCTTCACTCCCGGAACCGAACAGGAGTCGCGCGGCATCATCCTCGAGGGCCGGCGCCTGCTCGACGCGATCATCGACATCCGCACGCCGTCGATGACTCTGATCATCCGAAACGCGTTCGGCGGCGCGTACGCGGCGTACAACTCGCACTTCACCGGCGCCGACGCCGTATTCGCCATGCCGATGGCGCGCATCTCGGTCATGGACGCGGGCGGCGGCACGCAGTTCGTCTTCAAGGACGAGCTGCGCGCGATCGAGGCCGACTACCAGGAGGCGCTCGCGAGCAAGACGCCCGAGGCGGAAGCGCGGCGAGCTCGCGACGCGGGGCTGAAAGCGCTTCGCGAGCGCTACGAGCGCGAGCTGATGAACCCCAACGAGGCGCTCTCGCTCGGCTCCGTCTCGCGCATCGTCATGCCTGGCACGAGCCGGCGCGTGCTCGGCGAACACCTCGCCTTCCTGATGCGCACCTACACGCCGTCGGCGATGAGCGGGCCGCAGCGGGAGTTCGAGTGATGCTCGATCGCGACCTGCTGCCGCGCCGCTTCGGCGACTGCGAGAGCTCGTGGCTGCGCTCGTTCGCGCTCGATGCGCTGAAGGTGCTCGTCGTCTGCCGCGGCCCCGTGCGGCTCGAGGCCTTCCAGGTCTTCGACGAGCTCGGCGTACGCGAGTACGGAATGCTGCTCTCGGAGAAGGACTCCGTCGTCTACCCGCGCTGTCTCGCGCCCGAGCTGCGGGCGTTCCGCTTCCCGCAGAACGTGCACCGCGTGCCCGACTACACCGGAGCGGGTCAGGAGCAGAAGCAGAAGCGCATCCGCGAGATCGTCGCGATCGCGCGCGACGGCGGCTACACGCACGTCTTCGCCGGCTACGGCTTCATGGCCGAGGACGCGGACCTGGTCGAGGCGATCGAGCGCGTGGGGCTCGGCTTCATGGGACCGTCTTCGCACGTGCTGCGCCGCGCCGGCGCCAAGGACGAGGCGAAGAAGCTCGCCCGCAGTCTCGGCAACGCGGTCATCCCCGGCGTAGACGACGTGAGCTCCCGCGCGCTGCTCGTGAAGGCCAAGGACCGCCGCGGGCTCGAGAAGCTGGCCAAGGAGCACGCGCTCCCGTTCCAGTGGAACGAGAAGACGTCGCTCGAGGAGAACGCAGAGGCGCTGCTGCAGGCCGCGTACGCGAAACACGCGGAGCTCGTGTCGATCGCCGATCTCCAGAAGCAGGCCGAGCGGCTCTGCGCCGGGATCTGGCGCGACTACCCGACGCACCGGATCCGCTTCAAGTACATCGGCGGCGGCGGCGGCAAGGGTCAGCGCGTCGTGTCGAAGCCCGACGAGATCGCCACCGCCGTCATGGGCGTGTGCGCGGAGTCCAAGGTCGTCGAGCCGGGCTCGAACCGGAACTTCCTCGTCGAGCTCAACATCGAGCGCACGCGCCACAACGAGATCCAGCTGATCGGCAACGGCGATTGGTGCCTCTCGCTCGGCGGCCGCGATTGCTCGGTGCAGATGCACGAGCAGAAGCTGGTCGAGGTCTCACTCACGAAGGAGCTGCTCGACGCCGAGGTCGAGCGCGCGAGCGGCAAGGCACGCGAGGTCTTGATCGGCGATCGCGGCTACCTGGCGCGCATGGAGGCCGAGAGCGAGAAGTTCGGCACGGCGACGGGACTGGATTCCGTGTCCACGTTCGAGTGCATCGTCGATGGCTTCGATTTCTTCTTCATGGAGATGAACACGCGCATCCAGGTCGAGCACGCGGTCACCGAGCTCGCCTACCGGCTGCGCTTTGCGAACCCCGACGATCCGAGCGAGCACTTCTACGTCGAGCGTTTGATCGAGGCGATGGCGCTGCTCGCCGCGCACGGCAAGCGCGTGCCGAAGCCGGAGCGCGTGGTTCGCCATCTCTCCGGGCTCGAGGTGCGCGTGAACGCGACGAACCGCGCGCTGCAACCCCACGCCGGCGGCCTGATCCGCAGCTGGTCGGCGCCGCTTCAGGACGAGATCCGCTTCGACCAGGGCATCGGGATCCGCAACCCGGACACGAACTCGTTCGTCTACTACAACGTCGCGGGCGCGTACGACTCGAACATCGCGCTCGTGCTCACGCACGGGAAGTCACGCCGCGAGAACTACGAGCGCATGGCCGAGGCGCTGCGCCGGATGGATCTGCGCGGCGACGATCTGCAGACGAACCTCGAGGTCCACTACGGACTGATCCAGTGGTTTCTCGGGCGCGGCGTGATGGCCGAGCCGAACACGCGCTTCATGACGTCGTATCTCGGGGCGGTAGGCGCGTTGCAGCAGATCGCCGGCGATCTCGATCTGGAGCTCGCCTTCGGGCAGCTCGTTCGCGGCGCACACGAGAGAGGCGCGCGCGCCGCGCTCGAGGCGAAGGAGACGCTGCTGCTGCGGCCGCTCGCCCGGCTTTTTGCGAACGCGCATCTGCTCGCGGGATTTCTCGGCCGCTACGATGGCGAGCTGTGGAAGACCGACGGCGCGGCGGTTCGCTTCGCCGCGAATCCCGTGCTCTTTCTCGAGCGCCTGTGTCACTTCCTCGATCTCGAGGTGCGCACCGACAAGCCGCCGGCGGAGCAGCTCTGGGAGCACGACGCGGCGATCCTGGATTCCGCGCGCGACTTCTACGCGGCGGTCGAGTCGCGCACGGGCGCGAGCGATTTTCCCGCACTCTCCAAGCTCTTCTCCGGAAAGCCCGTCGCCGCGCTCTCTGGCGGCGACGACGCGCTCTGGGCGCGTTGCGTCGCGGCGCATCGGGGCTTTCAGCTCGGCCTCGAGCTCCTGCTGCTGATTCCGCGCGCGGGCGCGCGCTCCGGCTTCCTCGACATCCGCGTCGACGGCGATCTGTCGATCGTCTTCCCGGAGCGTTTCCTGGACGAGACGCGCGCCACGGAGCTTGCGCGCGCGCTCGCACCGCCACCGCCCGCAGCGTTCGACGAGATCGTCACGCCCATGGGCGGCACGTTCTACGCGCGCGAAGCGCCGCATCTGCCGGCGCTGATCGAAGAGGGGCAGCATTTCAGCGCGGGCCAGCCGCTCTTCGTGATCGAAGTCATGAAGATGTTCAACAAAGTTGCCGCGCCGTATCCGGGCACCGTCCTCAGGAACTTGATGGCGGATCGCGACGGCAGCATCGTGAAGAAGGGCGAGCGGGTGTTCACGATCGAGCCCGACGAGCGCCGGGAGCCCGAGTCCGACGAGCAGGCGGCGCGCCGTCGCCGCGAGGCGACGCTCGCGCTGCTCGGCTAGGGCTGCCCCACTTCGCGGGTACTTCGCGCTACGATCCGCAGCATGAGCATCAGGGACCAAGCTCTCGAGTACCACCGCAAGGGCAAGCCCGGCAAGATCGAGGTCGTCGCCACCAAGAGTGTGCTGACCGCCCGCGACCTCGCGCTCGCCTATACACCGGGCGTTGCCGAGCCCTGCCTCGAGATCCAGAAGCGGCCCGACGACGCGTTCCTGTACACGTCGCGCGGCAACCTGGTCGCCGTGGTTTCCAACGGCACCGCGGTGCTCGGCCTCGGGAACCTGGGCGCGCTCGCCGGAAAGCCCGTGATGGAGGGCAAGGGCGTCCTCTTCAAGCGCTTCGCCGGCGTCGACGTCTTCGACATCGAGCTCGACACTGAAGACGCCGAGAAGATCATCCAGACGGTGAAGCTGCTCGAGCCGACCTTCGGCGGCATCAACCTCGAAGACATCCGCGCGCCCGAGTGTTTCGAGATCGAAGAGCGGCTGATCGCGGAGATGGACATCCCCGTCTTCCACGACGATCAGCACGGCACCGCGATCATCTCGGCCGCCGCCTTCCTGAACGCGCTCGAGCTCACCCACCGCAAGATCGAGGAGACGAAGCTCGTGTTCGCCGGCGCGGGCGCCGCCGGCATCGCCTGCGCGGAGCTCTACCTGCACCTCGGCGTGCGCCGCGAGAACATCCTCATGACCGACAGCAAGGGGGTGATCTACGAGGGCCGCAGCGAGGGCATGAACAAGTACAAGGCTCGCTTCGCGCGCAAGACCGACGCGCGCACCCTCGACGACGCGATGCGCGGCGCGGACGCGTTCGTCGGCGTCGCGTCCGCGGGCCTGGTGACCCGGGACATGGTTCGCAGCATGGCGGCGAACCCGATCATCTTCGCGATGGCCAATCCCGACCCGGAGATCACGCCCGCGGAGGTCGCGGCGGTGCGCGACGACGCGATCGTGGCGACGGGTCGCTCGGACTACCCGAACCAGGTCAACAACGTGCTCGGCTTCCCGTTCATCTTTCGGGGCGCGCTCGACGTGCGCGCGCGCAAGATCAATCTCGAGATGAAGCTCGCCGCGGTGAAGGCGCTCGCGGAGCTGGCGCGGCTGGGCGAGCAAGGCCTGCCCGAAGAGGTGCGCCACGCGTACCCCGGCGAGCGCTTCGAGTTCGGGCCGAAGTACATCATCCCCAAGCCCTTCGACCCGCGCGTGCTGATCTACGAGTCCATGGCGGTCGCGAAGGCCGCGATGGACTCGGGCGTCGCGCGCGTGCAGCTCGACCTCGACGAGTACCGCGAACGCCTCGAGCGGTACCTCGGTAGCTCGCGCGAGTTCATGCGCACGGTGATCAACAAGGCCAAGAGCGCGCCGAGGCGCATCGTCTTTCCGGAGGGCACGGAGGAGCGCGTGCTGCGCGCGGTGCAGATCCTGCGCGAAGAGGCGATCTGCGAGCCGGTTCTGCTCGGCAACGAGGCGGAGATCCGCGCCGCGGCCGCGGCGTTCGGCGTCGAGCTCGGCGGGACCGCGATCGTCGACCACAACCTCTCCGACAAGCGCGTCTACTACCGCAAGGAGCTCGTCAATCTGCGCAAGCGCAAGGGCGTGACCGAGCAGGATGCGGAGCGGCTGCTCGGCCGGCGCAGCTACTTCGGCGCCATGATGGTGCGCATGGGCGACGCGCACGGGCTGCTCGCGGGACTCACGAAGTCGTACGCCGACTCGATCCGGCCCGCGCTCGAAGTCGTCGGGCTGGCCGAGGGGCATGAGGCCGCCGCCGGCGTCTACGTCGTGATCCAGAAAGAGCGCGTGATGTTCTTCGCCGACGGCTCGGTGAACGTCGACCCGTCGGCCGAGCAGCTCGCCGACATCGCGGGGCTCGGCGCCGAGACCGCGCGCTGGTTCGGCTTCGATCCGGTCGTCGCGGTGCTCTCGTCGTCGAACTACGGCAGCGTGCGCGACGAGCGCACCAAGCGCCTCGCGCGCGCGGTCGAGATCGCCAAAGAGCGCTGGAAGGACCTCGTGATCGACGGCGAGATGCAAGCGGACGTCGCGCTCGACCCGGCGCGCCGCGCCACGCGCTTCGGCTTCTCCGAGCTCAAGGGCGAAGCGAACGTGCTCATCTTCCCGAATCTCGACGCCGCGCACATCGCGACGCGGATGATCGGCACGATCGGCGGCGCAACCGTCGTCGGTCCGATCTTGATGGGCATGCGCAGCCCGGTGAACTCGCTACAGCGCACCGCAACGGTCGACGAGATCGTGAACCTGGCGGCGATCACGGTCCTGCAGGCTCAGAAGGAATACTGACCCTGCCGCGCGTGCCGCCGTTCGCAAAGCTGCTGATCGCGAACCGCGGCGAGATCGCGGTGCGCGTCATGCGCGCGTGCCGCGAGCTCGGCATCCGATCGGTCGCGGTCTTCTCGGACGTCGATCGCGCCGCGCTTCACGTCCGCCACGCCGACGAAGCTTACCCGTGCGGGCCCGCGCAGGCGGCGCAGAGTTACTTGAACGGGGCGCGGATCCTCGAGATCGCGCGCGCGTGCGGCGCCCAGGCGATCCACCCCGGCTACGGTTTCCTGTCGGAGAACGCGCGGTTCGCGCAGGCGTGTAGAGACGCCGGGATCGTCTTCATCGGTCCGAAGCCCGAGACGATCGAAGCGATGGGCGACAAGGTGACCTCGCGCAAGCGCATGCAGGCCGCGGGGGTGCCGATCGTGCCCGGCACGACCGAGGCGCTCTCGGACGACGAGGCGGTCGCGTTCGCGCTCGAGATCGGCCTGCCCGTGATGGTGAAGGCCTCCGCCGGAGGCGGCGGAAAGGGCCTGCGGTTCGTCGGCGATCTAGCGCAGCTCCTGCCGTCGATCGCGCGCGCGCGATCGGAGGCACAGTCGAGCTTCGGCGACGACGCGATCTACATCGAGAAGTGCCTCGAGAAACCGCGCCACATCGAGATCCAGATCCTGGGCGACTCCCACGGCAACGTGCTGCACCTCTTCGAGCGCGAGTGCTCCATTCAGCGCCGACACCAGAAAGTGATCGAGGAGGCGCCCGCGAACCACATGCCGCCGAGGCTGCGCGAGCAGATGGGCAAGGCCGCGGTCGCCGCGGCGAAGGCGGTCGGCTATGAGGGCGTGGGCACAGTCGAGTTCCTCGTCGACAAGGACTCCGCGTTCTACTTTTTGGAGATGAACACGCGCGTGCAAGTCGAGCATCCGATCACCGAGCTGATCACGAATATCGATCTCGTGAAGACGGGCATCCGCATCGCCGCGGGCGAGCCGATCGGCTTCGCACAGCTGGACGTGGGGATCAACGGCTGGGCGATCGAGTGCCGGATCTACGCCGAGGATCCTGAGAAGGGCTTCCTGCCGTCGCCCGGTGAGATCGTCGCCTTCCGGCCGCCGGGGGGCCCCGGCGTGCGCGACGATTCGGGAGTCGACTCCGGCGCCAGTGTCACGGTGTACTACGACCCGCTGATCTCGAAGCTTGTCTGCTGGGGTCGCGATCGCGGCGAGGCAATCGAGCGGATGAGGCGGGCGCTGCGCGAGTTCGTGGTGAGCGGCATCAAGACGTCGATCCCGTTTCACCGACGTGTGCTCGAGAACGAGAAATTCCTGTCCGGGCACTACGACACGAGCTTCATCGAGACGGAGATGCCCGCCGTGAAGGCCAGCGGACCGCCCGTCGCGGCGGAAGAGCGCGACCTGGCGCTGATGCTCGCGGCGATCGAAGCCTCGGCAAACAGACGTGACGGGCGCTTCCATGTGACCCTCGGCAAGGACACGCATCGGGTCGAGCTCGACGCAGCAAGCCCCACGGTCTTCGCTGTGCGTGTCGACGGCGGGCCGCCGACGCGCATCGATGCCGCGAGGACCCTTCGCGCGCCGTACTCGATCCTGGTCGATGGTCGTCAGTTCGAGTGCACCGTCGACGCGCGCGCGAACGGCAAGCTCGAGATACAGGTGGGCTCGCGCGCGTTCACGCTCAGCGTCATCGAGGCCAAATGAGACGCGCGATCGTCCTCGATACCGACATGGCGTCGGACGTCGACGACGCGCTCTGCCTTGCGCTCGCGCTGGCGTCTCCCGAGCTCGAGATCGTCGGCATCACGAGCGTCGGGCGCGAGTCGCGGCTGCGCGCGCGCGTGACTCGGCGGCTGCTCGAGCTCGCCGGGCGCACGGAGATCCCGGTCTTCGCCGGCTGCCGTGTGCCGCTGCTCGCGGGCAGCGGGTTCAACTGGTTCGGTCACGAGGGCGAGGGGATCCTCGAGCCGGGAAGCGACCCCCCGCTTGCGAGCGAGCACGCCGTGGACGCGCTGCTCGCGCTCTCGCGGCGCCATCCGGGGCTCGAGATTGTCGCCGTCGGCCCGCTCACGAATCTGGCCGTCGCGCTCGCGAAGGAGCCCGATTTCGCCGCGCGTGTCGGGCGGCTCTCGGTGATGGGCGGCCACCTGCGCGAAGTCAGCTATCGCGGGCGCGTCTTCCCGCACGGCGTCGACTACAACCTCTGCGCCGATCCACACGCGTCGCTCCTGGTGCTGCGTTCCGGCATCCCCACGCGCCTCGTCACCGCCGACGTGACGCTCTGCACGTGGCTCCATGAGGAGGACGTGTCGCGCATCGAGCGCGCTGGCTCGGCTTTCCACGCGGCGCTCGCGCGCGCTCTGCGCATCTGGACGCCCGTCCAGCGCCGCCTGTTCGACCAGCCGGGCGCCGCTCCCGCCGACAACGCCGCGTTCCTGCACGACCCGCTGACACTGGCGTGTGTCTACGACGAGGCGTTCTGCGGCTTCGAGAAGCTCGAGATCGAGCCCGCGATCGAGGCGGGGGTCTTCCGGACGCACGAACGCGCCGCGCCGACGAAGGCGAGCTTCCCGATGCGTTGCGCGACGACCGTCGACGCCGCGCGCTTCCGCAGGCACTTCGTCGAGCGCGTGCTCGCGCTCCGCTAGTCGAGCTGTCGCAAGAGCGCCGGCAGCGCGCGCAGGTCGCCGATCGTGAAGTCGGGCCGCAAATCCGCGGGCGCCAGTGGAGCGCCGCGCTTGCGGATGTAGACGGAGCGAACTCCGGCGCGACGCGCCGCCGCGACATCCGTTCGCAGCTTGTCACCGACGAAGATCGCGCGCTCGCGCCGGATACCGAGCCGGGCGAGCACGTGCTGGATCATGGCGGGATCGGGCTTGCGGCGGCCGAAGTTCGCCGACCAGACCGCGCAATCGATGTGCTGCAGGATCCCGGCGCGCCGCAAGACGCGCGCATGGTGGTCACCCGGCATGGCGTTGTTGGAGACGAGGCCGAGGGCGTAGTCGCGGGCGAGTCGTGCGACGACCGCGCGCGCATGCGCGTAGGGCCGGGGTGCCGCCTCGCGCTTGAAGGCGCCCAGCGGTAGCGCTCGCACCACCGGCGTGCAGTCCGCGAGCACCTGGTCGAGGTCCGGCTGAAGGCACTCACTCTCCAGCGCGCGATAGGACTCGCGCAGGCGCTTCGCACGCTCGGTCACGAACGACTCCGGGTGCGCCACGCCCTGCTCGCAGAGCGCCGCGAGAAAGCCGCGATCGCGAACGGCGCGTTCGTACGTCTGGAGCTCGGGGAGAAGAACGCCGCCCATGTCGAGCAGCACGGCCTCGACGCGGGCGGCGCGCATCAGGACTCCCGCGTCTCCACGGGCAGGAGCTGCGGTTTCGGCTTGCGCACGAGTGCACGCGAGACCCAGATCGAGAGCTCGTAGAGCAGGCAGAGCGGCACCGAGAGCATGATCTGGCTGGTCGCGTCGGGCGGCGTCAGGATTGCGCCGACGATGAACGCGACCAGGATCGCGTACTTGCGGTTCGCCGCGAGCCATTGCGGTGTCACCACGCCCGCGAGCGCCAGCGCGACCAGAATGATCGGCAGCTCGAACGAGAGCCCGAAGGCGAGATACATGCTCGAGACCGAGCTGAAGACCGCCTGCGTCGTCCAGCTGGTGTGCACGTAGTCGGCTTCGAGCGAGACGAAGTAGCGGAAGATCAGCGGCAGCGCGAAGAAGTAGCTGAACGCACAGCCGATCGCGAAGAGCGAGGTGGTCGAGACGACGAACGGCAGTGCGAGCCGCCGCTCGTTCGCGTACAGACCAGGCGCGACGAACGCCCAGAGCTGCCAGAGCGTGATGGGCATCGCGACGACGAAGCCCGTCAAGAGAATCGTCTTCAGGTAGGTCATGAAGAGCTCGCTTGGAGCGACCGCGATCAGTGTATGGCCGGATGCACGCACGGCGTCGACAGCCGGAGCCATCAGGATTTCGAAGAGCTCCTTCGGCCAGAAGCTCGCGGTGAAGGCGGCGAGCGCCCACGCGCCGATCACCCAGAAGAGCCGGCGTCGCAGCTCCTCGAGGTGGTCGAGGATCGGCCGCGGCTCGTCACTCATCGTCGGTCTTGCCCGCTGCAGGCGCGGGCTTCGTGTCCGCGGTGCTCTTCGCCGGCGGCGCGGCTGGCGGCTCGTCGATCGACGCAGACAGAGTGCGCGTGAACTCGTTCGACGCGCGCCGGAACTCCGCCATGCCGCGGCCCAGCGAGCGCGCGATCTCCGGCAGACGCTTGGGCCCCAGTACGAGCAGTGCGACGACCAGGATCACCAGCAGCTCGGGCATACCGACGCCGAACACACGTTCCTCCCGTGAATCGAGGCAGCTTGAAACTCAGCGCGGGAAGGTAGCGCGAACGCTCGATGCGGGGTGCTGCCCCGCGGAATCTCGGACCCTCCACCCCCCGATGAAGATCCGGATCGTCGCGGGGCAGCAGCAACCCGCACTGCTCTTAAATCAGACCCACGTCGCGCATGCAAGTGAAATCCGGCGGCAAGTTCACTTGCAGCGCGGCGGAACATCGACCGAGATGACCTCCATGCGTTCGAGCAGCGCCGACTCGAAGCGGATCAGGCTCTCGCGCGGGATGTGCATGAGCGCGCCACCGCCGCGGCGTCGTACCAAGAGACCGTCCGCGCTCTCGACGAAGTCCATCACGGCGCCGATGCGCTCGACGCCGCTGTCGGTCCAGAGCGTGAGAGTGCGCTCGAGTCGACGGGCGACGATGAGCTGCACGCTCGCCCCGATGCAGCGGCGCAGCAGCTCGAGTGCGAGCCCCGTGTCTCGGCAGAGCTCGTACGGGTCGCCCTTCACGTGTACGCGTCCGGCCCGCAGGATCCGCAACCAGCGCCCGACACCGTAGACCGCCGCGACATCACCCGGACGGCCCAGGAAGATGCGGTCCTCGATCTCGGCCGCGCTGCCGCGTTGCGGCGCGTAGCGGACGACGATCGTCGCAAGCTCCGCGTCCGCGGCCGAAACCACGGCAGTGACCTTCCGCGTGAGAGATCGGAGCGCCAAGCCTGACGACGCTAGCGGAGCGCGTCAGCCCGGCAACTCGACCAGGATGACGTTGTCCTGGGCGCCGCTCGCGTCGACCGCGAAGGTGCCGCCCGCGCGCGTGAAGAGCTCGCGCGCGATCACGACCTCGAGGAAGTCGCTGTTGGCCTCGCCGCCGGGACCGGTGAGCACGTCCTCCGGGCTGTGGAAGCGCAGCAGAATGCGGTGTCCACCGCCGCGCGCTTCTCCCTTTTCTCGCCAGGCGCTGCCCAGGTAGAGGTCGCCGCCCTCGGGCACGAGGCGAAGTGCCAAGTCGAGAAGCGCGCTGGCCGCGAGGCGAAGCTGGCTCTCGTCGGCGACGAGTGGCGGCGCCTGCGCATCGAGCTCGCGCAGCAGCACGAGCGACTTCGCGCGCGCGAGCGCTTGACGCGCGTCGAGCTCGGCGCCGAGCGCTGCCGCGAGGTCGAACGGGCGGGGCACCGGGGGGCCAAGGCGGGCGAATCGCTCGACGCGCTGGAGCGTCTCCTCCAGACCTCCGAGGTCCTGCTCGACGAGCGTGCGCAGCTCGCGTCGCACGTGCACATCATCGGGACGCTGCTCGACCAGGCTCGCATAGGTGCGGACCGCGCGAAGCGGAGCGCGAATGGCCTGCGCGAGCGGGATCACCAAGTCCCGCGGCTCGAGGCGGGGCGGCGCGGCGATCGTCTCCGCGACTCGAGGCGCCGGCTCGAACGCCGGTTCTGACTCGCGCTCGAGCGGAGCCAGCGCGACCAGCTCTTCCTCGGCTAGGTCGAGCGGTAGCTCCTCGGCCAGCGACGCGTCGCTCGCCTCGACCGTCGCCAGCATCAGGTCCTCGTCGCTGGACGGCGACTCTTCCGCAAAGGGTGCAGGCGCGGCATCAGTCGCTTTCGCGGTCTCGAGCACGGCCGTGGGCCGCGACACCTCGCGCGGCGCGCGATCCGCGAGGCGAAGATCCGACGCAGCGATGCGCGCGCTCGACGCCGCCGCGCAGCTCGCCTCCGCGACCAGCTCGAGCTCACGCAGGTTCCCCGGCCAGCCGTACTCGAGCAAGAGCTCGCGCGCCGATGGCTCGAGCACGACGTCGCGCGCCTGACGTTCGCCGGCGGCCAGAAAGCACGCGTCGATCAGGGCGGGTCGGTCGGCGCGCGCGCGCAGCGGCGGAAGCGCGACGCGCAGCCAGGTGAGCTCGCGCACGGCGCGGACGAGCGCGCTGGCGCGCGTGGCCGAGGCCATCCAGCGCAGTGGCTCGAGCGCGAGGGCGCCGCTCGCTCCGAGCAGGTGCGCGAGCTCGTCTTGTACCCCGGCAGCAGCGCGGTCCACGCCGTCGAGGTACACCGTCGCGCGTCGACCCGCGGTGCGCGTCATGATCAGGCGCTCGAGCTCGCCGGATGCGAGGGCCGCCAGCGCGATCGGCACGAACGCATCGCGCACGGGCTCGGCGAGATTGTGCGCGTAGCGCGCGAGCAGGCCGCGGCGCGTGCCGGGCTCGCCCAACAAGAGCACGGGGCGATGGGCGTTGCGCGGGTCTACGGCTTGACGCAGCGCCGGCAGGTCCACGCTGGCATACAGCCGTTCCACCTCGCGCGTCACCCAGAGCTGGCGAGCACGCTCGCGCAAGCTCACCGGCCAGGCGCTCGCATCCAACAGGTCCCGCGCGCGCGCGTGCAGCTCGTCGGGATCCAGCGGAAAGCCGAGCAGCGACAGGTTCCGGTCGTCGAAGAGGCGCTCGAGCCGCGCGCGCTGGCTCGGCTCGTCGTCGGGCGCGACATACAGCACCGGCGCTGCCGCCCGCCTTTGCTGAGGGATCTGACGCACGAAGGCGAGCAGCCGCTCCAGCGCCTCACGCCGCGCGGCTGCCTCGGCGACACCGCAGAGGATCAGCAGATCCGGGGTTGGCGCGCCCTTGAACGCAGCGCGTTCGGGCACACCCGTAAAGACGTCGCCGAGCGTCTCGACGTGGTGAGCCAGCGTCGCGGGAAGCGCCGACTCGTCCGATACGATCCAGATCGCAGCCACAACGGTGCCTTCGGGCGCGGGGCGCGCCGTGGGCCGGCAGTCTACACGATGCGGGGTGAGGCTCCCTCGCTGGTTTGGACGAGATTCCCCGCAATGTGCATGGCTATAATCGCCAGACATGCGCTCATTCGGACTCATCCTGCTCACGGCTTGCGCGCTTCTTGCCGCTCCGCGGCTCGGCCGCAGCGAGGATCTCTCGAACCTCGATCTGAGCGGCGAGTGGTACGTGCTCATCCACTACAAGGACGCCAGCTCCGAGGACAAGTCGCTCACCAAGTTCAAGGACTTCGCCTGGTCGATCCGCCAGCAACCCGGAAAGCTCGAGGTCGACGAGTATCCATACGTGATCTTCGACGAGGGCAGCGAGGAGATCCGGCGCGCGGACATGCGCGGACACAAGCCGTGGCAGCCCGAAGGTCTGGTGCTCGACGCGCTCTTGCAGCATGTCGACGTGTCGACGCGGGCGATGCGCTCCAAGCAGCTCGAAGGCAGCACGAAGACGGGCATGAAGTCAGCGGCGCCGGACGACTCGGGTGGCGCGTCGGCGATGAACTTCGTCCGGACCTGGGACATCACGTGGTCGGCAACTCTCGTGCGCGTCAGCATCGTCGACTCACTCTCGGGCGGGAGCGCGATCCTGGGCGGGATGGAGGAGGCGACGGTCTTCGAGCTCAAGGAGCGGCCGTCGCCCGATGAGCTGCGCGGCAGCTGGAGCGAGGGCGACAAGTCGGGCAGCCTGCGCATGATCCGTTCGAAGGAGCGACGGGTGCTCAAATAGCCACGCCCGCGGGCCCGCATCGCGTTCGGAACGCCCGACATGCCGACCAGGACGCGGTGCTCGCGCTCTGGCTGCAGCTGATCGACCACCATCGCCGCCTGACGCAGGACTACCCGGTGCTGCCTGGGATTCGCGATGTGATCGCGGCCGAAATCCGCCGCGCAGCGGCGCGCGACAGCTGCCGCCTGTTCGTTGCGGAGCTCGGCGAACGTCTGGTCGGATTCGCGTTCGCCGAGATCGAGCCCGCCGCCGGCCTGAGCGGCGAGCCGCCGCCCGCGTGGATCCACGAGCTCTGGGTCGAGCCAGAGCAACGCGGACAGGGCGTCGCCGCGCGGCTCCTGGCCGAGAGCGATGCCTTCTTCTCGTCTCGCGGAGTGCGGCGCGTGTCGGTGCGCGTCGAGAGCAGCAACGGCGCCGGGCTCGACTTCTGGACGCGGCGCGGCTTTGGCGAGCGCGCGCGCATTCTCGAGCGCGTGACTTAATTACGCCCGATCGACCTGCTAACGTGCCCAGCCATGCACGCCCTTGCAGAGGAGCTGAACCAGAAGATCCGCGCCGAGAGCCGCGTCACCTACGAGCTGCTGTCGGAGCGCGGGCGCCAGCTCTTCTTCCCGAAGGGCATCCTCTCCCAGTCGGCCGAGGCGAAGGACAAGGCGAACCGCTTCAACGCGACGATCGGCGAGGCCACCGAGGGAAACGGTCCGATGGTGCTTGCGTCGGTGATCTCGCACGTGAAGGACATCTCGCCCGCCGACGCCGTGCGGTACGCGCCGGCCCAGGGCCGCGCCGATCTGCGTCAGGCCTGGCGGCAGAAGCTTCTGGCCGAGAATCCGACGCTGCGCGAGCGCAGCTTCGGCCTGCCGATCGTGACGCACGCGATCACGCACGGGCTGGCGCTGGTCGGTGATCTCTTCGTCGGTCCCGGCGACCGCGTGCTGATTCCAGACATGCTCTGGGACAACTACGCGCTGAATTTCGAGACCCGGCTCGGCGGCGTGGTCGAGACGTTCGCGACCTACGACGGCCAGCGCTTCAACGTGCCCGGCATGCGCGCGGCACTGTTGGCCGGGCCGTCGAAGCAGATTCTCGTGCTGAACTTTCCGAACAACCCGACCGGCTACATGCCGACGCCGGCCGAGGTCGCCGAAATGCGCGAAGCGGTCCTGGCGGCCGCGCGCGCGGGCAAGCAGCTGGTCGTGGTCTGCGACGATGCGTATTTCGGGCTGTTCTTCGACGAGGGCGCGATCCAGGAATCGCCGTTCGGGTGGCTCGCGAACCTTCACGAGAACGTGCTCACGGTCAAGCTCGACGGTGCGACCAAGGAGCTCTTCGTCTGGGGCCTGCGCTGCGGGTTCCTGACGATTGCGCCCCCACCGGGAGCGAATGCCGACGTGCTGCTCGGCGCGCTCGAGCGCAAGCTGATGGGCGCGATCCGCGCAGGAATCTCGAACTGTACGTCGCTCTCGCAGAGCATCGTGCTGGCCGCGCTGCGCTCGCCGACGATCGCCGCGGAGCGGCGCGAGAAGCTCGAGATCCTGAAGGCGCGCGCGCTGCGCGTGCGCGAGGTCGTGTACCGCGAGAAGTACCGTCGGCGCTGGGACGTGTACCCGTTCAACGCCGGCTACTTCATGTGCATCCGGGTGAAGGGCGTCGATGCCGAGAAGCTGCGGCTGCAGCTGCTCGAGAAATACGGCGTCGGCGTGATCGCGATGAACACCAGCGACATCCGGGTCGCCTTCTCGTGTCTGGAGCTCGGCCAGATCGAGCCGCTCTTCGAGTGCGTCGCCGAAGCGATCGCCG
>Ga0210377_10002684_pt1 | contig 15462 bp, 14 predicted proteins | sample PLM4_65_b1redo_FD_155480 | JGI IMG/M metagenome (GOLD analysis project Ga0210377, IMG submission 155480) | Groundwater sediment microbial communities from an aquifer in East River, Colorado, USA - PLM4_65_b1 redo | ecosystem: Environmental > Terrestrial > Soil > Riparian zone | place: USA: East... | reverse complement strand
GGCGGGTACAAGCTCAACGCCGGCGGCTCCCTCGAGTACGTGGCGCTGAGCCCGCCGACCGTGCCGAACGAGTTCGAGCTCTCGAACGTTCGCGGGACGGTAGCGATGGCGAGGCTCGGGGGTCTGCCCGACAGCGCGACGACCCAGTGGTTCATCAACATGGTGGACAACGTGTACCTCGACGGCATCGACGGCGGCTTCACCGTCTTCGGAGAAGTGATCTCGGGCCTCCCGGTCGCGGAAGCGATCAACGCGCTGCCGCGCGTGAACGGCGGCGGCGCGTTCAGCGCGCTCCCCGTGATCAACTACACGGGTGGCGCCGTCGCTCCGGCGAACTTCGTGGTGCTCTCCGACGTGGCGCGCCAGCTCGCGCCCGCCTGCGGCGACCTCGACGCCGACGCGCAGATCGGCCCGCTCGACGCCGCGCGCATTCGCGGCTTCCTCGCCAAAGTCCCCGGCCCCTCCGGCAGCGCCCTGTCGGTCGACGAGGAGTCGCGGTGCTCGGTCGCGGGGACGGCATTGGACTGCAACATCCTCGACGCCACGATCGTGCGCCGCCGGTTGGAGGGCCGCCAACCCAAGCGCCAGCAGATCTGCCCCGCCGCCCTCTGAGCCGCGCCGCCGATCGAGTCGCGCTACGCCCGAACCGCCTCGAGGATGCTGAGCGGACACGAAGTCTGGATCACGCGCGCGAGGCGCAGGCCGACGCGCGCGAAGAGCGCGCGGAACTCCTCGCGCGTTCGCTCCTGCCCACCCGGGCCGACCATCATGTTCACGTCGAGGAGCTTCGCCCAGCTCGCGGAGTTGCCCTGCGGGATCACGTGGTCGACGACGAGCACACGGCCCTCGGGCGTCATTGCGTCGCGGCAGTGGCCGAGGATGCGCATCGACTTCTCGTCGTCCCAGTCGTGGATGATGTACTTCATGACGTAGCCGTCGGCGCCGGCGGGAACGGACTCGAAGAAGCTCCCGCCCGCGACCTCGCAGCGCTCGCGCACGTCGGGCGCGCGGATGAAGCCGCCGTCGCGCGCGCTTGCGACGACTTGCGGCTGGTCGAAGAGCACGCCGCGGAGCTTCTTGTGGCGGCGCAGGATCGTCGCGAGCAGGTGACCGTGCGCGCCCCCGACGTCGACGAGCTGCGCGAAGCGGCCGAAGGCATAGGCGCGGGCGATGGCCGCGTTCTCGGTGCCCGAGATGCTCGCCATCGAGGCCGCGAAGGCCCGCTCCTTGTCCGCGTGCTTCTGCAGATACGCGAACATCGGCACGCCGTGCGTCCGCTCGAACGAATTTGCGCCTGTTTCGAGCGCGTGCGGCAGGGAAGTCCAGGAGCTCCAGTTGTAGTCGGCGGCGATCATCAGCGCGAAGTCGCGCAGCGACCCGGGACGATCGGCGCGCAGCGTCTGGCCGAGCGGAGTCAGGCGGAAGCGTCCGCGCGCGTCCTCGGCGAAGACGCCGACGCTCGCGAGCGCGCGCAGCACGCGGCGCAGGAAGGGCGCGTGCGCGCCGACCTGCTTCGCGATCGCGTCGGGCGCGAGCGGCTTCTCGGCGAGCACGTCGGCGACGCCTAGCTGGGCGACGGAGTGAAGCATCTGCGAGACCCAGTACATCGTGAGCAGCGACAGCATGGTCTCGTGCGGTAGCGGACGGCGCTTTCTCGGCATGCGGTGCTCAGCTCGACTTCGCGTTTCTGCCGCGCTCGAGCCAGGCGGCGGCGTCGGGTGGCAGCGTCTCCGAGACGCGCTTCGCGTAGGCCTCGAGCTCGGCCGCGGTCAACACGTCGCGCCAGCGGCCGTTCGTGCCCTTGAACAGGAAGCTCTCGGCGCCACCCTCGAAGGCCATGTCGAACATGCCGATCTCGGCGCTCCGGGCGCGCATCGCCTCGAACGTGCAGCGCTCGACGACCGCGGGCCACGTCGCTTCGGACACCGCGATCTCGAGAAACCCCGCGATCCGCCGCATCTCGGCCGCGAGGTCGGCCTTCAGGTCGTTGTAATGCACGAAGAGCAGACGCGGATCGTTCCGGCGCTCCCAGAACGACGCGATGTGCTGGAACATGAGCCCATCGGCGAGCCAGCCCGCGAAGAAACCGTGTATGTCCCCGTCCCAGCCGGGCATGAGCGGCACGCCGTCCGCTGCCGCGCGCGCGTTCAGGCTCTCGCGGAGCTCGTTCTTGAAGCGCTCGATGTGGTTGCACATCGACATGAACGCGTCGCGCCCGTCGCGGCCGACCACGACGTACTGCGCGTCGTCGAAAAAAGGGATCCCGTCCGCCGGCGTGTGGCTCTTCATGAAGCGGCGGTGCGTCTGCGACTCGAGCGTGGCACGCATCACCTCGGCCGGGAAGACCTCGAACTCGATCCACGGCGAGAGCATCTGCACCGACCCCGGCGCGTCGCCGTCGGGCCAGAGCAGGCTCGCGATGATCGCCTGTGTCCAGGTGGTGCCGCACTTCGGCGGGGTACACACGAAGATGTCGCGGGGCCGAGGCTTGAAGCCGGCCCAGCGGCGGTTGTCGAAGACGGCGTTGCGGTAAGGTCGCAGGGCGGCGAGGTCGGTCGACATGCCGCGTAGCGTGATCCACCATCCGGACTCGAGTCAATCGACGATGAAACGAATCCTGATTCAGGGGCGACTTCTCGTGCTCGTCGCGCTCGCATGCGCGGCCGCGGACACACGCTCGACCGCGACCTCGTTCGCGCTCGAGCGCACGCACTGGACGCTGACCGGGCTCGGTGCTGCGGGCGCGCTGACGGCGAAGACCCAGACCGAGCCGTTCCTCCTGTTCGGCGACCCGGCCGGACATGTCAAAGGATCGGGCGGCTGCAACCGACTCGCCGGCGGCTACACCCAGACCGGCGACAAGCTCAGCTTCGGCCCGATCGCCGGCACGCGCATGGCCTGCGCGGACGGCATGCAGGTCGAGGACGCGCTCGGCTCCGCGCTCGGGAGCACGGCGGTCTTCCGGATCGAGGGCGACCGGCTCGAGCTGCGCGACGCAGCGGGAGCGCTCCTGGCCGCGTTTCAGGCCCGCTCGACAGACTGAAAGAATCCACGCGCCCGAGTGAAGCGCTTCACGGCTCGGCCCTGGCCGTGGAGCGATGCTGTCGTCGTGATCGAGACCCCAAGACCGCGGAGACGACGATCAGCAGCTTCGAGGATGTCGCGTTCGGGCTGATGCTGGGTGGGTGGATGCTGACGCACGGGTTGTACGTGCTGCAGGTGCTGCGGATCATCGGTCTCTCGTAGTCGCTTCGGTTCGGCCCCCGTAGACTCTGTCTACGGGGGCCGCCTCTTTGGAAGCACCGTCACGCCCGAGCGCGCAGAGACGCGATGCCACGATGGGTGATCCACCGCGTCCCGCCGCGGACCGCGCGCTGTGTACTCGCGACCCGCGCGCGCTGGCACGCGCTCTGCACCGCGTTCCCCGCAGGGAGAGCTGATGGAGGAAGCCGCGTTCTCGCTCTGCGACGATCTCGGGCCGGCCAAGATCGTCCACGTGCACGAGCCCGGAATCGGGCTGCGCGCGACGCTGGTCGTGGACAACGTCGCGGCCGGGCCGTCGATCGGGGGCCTGCGTATGGCGCCGGACGTGAGCACCGAGGAGTGCTTCCGCCTGGCGCGCGCGATGACGCTGAAGAACGCGGCTGCTGGCCTTCCGCACGGCGGCGCTAAGTCGGTGCTCTACGGCGACCCGCGTATGCCGCGCGAGCGGAAGGAGCGGCTGGTCCGCGCGCTCGCGTGCGCGCTGCGCGGCTGCGACGACTATATCTTCGGACCTGACATGGGCACCGACGAGACCGCGATGGCGTGGGTGCACGACGAGATCGGGCGCGCCGTCGGCCTGCCGCGCGAGCTCGGCGGCATTCCCCTCGACGAGATCGGCGCGACCGGCTTCGGGCTGCGCCACGCGGCGGAGGTCGCTTCGCGGCACGTCGGCATCGCCCTCGCGGGCGCGCGCTTCGTGGTGCAGGGCTTCGGCTCGGTCGGTATGCACGCGTCGCGCTTCCTGGCGGAGCAGGGCGCGGTGCTCGTCGCTGCGAGTGACTCGGCCGGCGCGATCGCGGACCGCGCGGGGCTCGACGTGCTCGCGCTCGTCGAGCTCAAGCGCTCGGGGAAGAGCGTCGCGGGGCACCGCGCCGGCACGCGCATCGCGCCCGACGAGCTCGTCGCCGTCGAGTGCGAGCTCTGGATCCCGGCGGCGCGGCCGGACGTGATCCGCGCCGACAACGCTCCGCGTCTGCGCGCGAAGCTCGTGATCGCGGGCGCCAACATCCCCCTCACGGACGAGGCCGAGCGAAGCTTGCATGCGCGCGGCGTGGTGTGTGTGCCCGATTTCATCGCGAACGCAGGCGGCGTGATCTGCGCGGCGATGGAGTGGCGCGGCGCGACGCAGGCGGCCGTCTTCGAGGCGATCGCCGAGCGCATCCGCGCGAACACGGCGGCCGTGCTCGAGGCCTCGGCGCAGCGGCGCGTGCTGCCGCGGCAGGCCGCCGTCGAGCTCGCGCGCGAGCGCGTGCAGAGCGCGATGGCCACGCGCCGCTGGTCGATCTTCTAGCGGAGGCCCGATGTACCGGATCCGCCTTCACGGCCGCGGCGGTCAGGGAATACAGACCGGTGCGCGGATCCTCGGCAGCGCGCTGTTCGCCGAGGGCTTCGAGACGCAGGACGCACCGCTCTACGGCGCCGAGCGGCGCGGCGCGCCGATCTCTGCGACGGTGCGTGCCGCGCGCGCGCCCATTCGCGAGCGCGGACTGCTGCTGCAGCCCGATCTCATCGTCGTCGGCGACGAGTCGCTGGTCGGGGTCACGGCGGCGGGGGTGCTGCAGGGCGCGAGCGAGCGCCCCTGGCTCTTGATCCGCAGCGGTGTCGCGTCCGAGACATGGCTGCGGCGGCTCGGTCGCTCCGACCGAGTGGCGACGTTCGCGCTCGAGATCGAGGAGGGCGCCGAGCTCGCGTTCGTGGGCGCAGCGTGTGCGGGAGCCGCCGCGCGGATGCTCGGTGTGGTCTCGCGCGCGGCGCTCGAACGCGCGCTCGCGGGCGAGCTCGGAGCGCTCAGCCCGGAAGCGCGCACGGAGAGCACGCGCCGGGCGCTCGCGGCTTGGGACTCTCTCGCGCCCCTCGCCGGGTGCGTCGCGGAGGGGCTCGCGCTCTCGGGTTCGCCGGCCGAGCGACCCGCGTGGGTCGATCTCCCGCTCGATCCCGCAGACGTCGCGGCGCCCGACGTGCGCGCGCCGCTCTCGAGCGTGCAGGTGCGCACGGGGCTGTGGCGCACGCTCCGGCCGGTGATCGACGATTCGCTCTGCCGCCGCTGCTCGTGGGTCTGCAGCACGTTCTGCCCCGACGGCGCGATCTCGATCGACCCCGATGGCCGGCCGCGGATCGACTACGACCATTGCAAGGGCTGTCTGGTCTGCGCGGCCGTCTGCCCGCCGCACGCGATCCGCGTGGAGCGCGAGACCGGACGCGAGCCCGAGCCGGAGACGGACGCGTGAGCCGCACGCTGCTCAGCGGGAACGCGGCGGTCGCGTGGGGCGCGCGGCTCGCCGGCGCCGACTACGTGCCGGCATTTCCGATCACGCCGCAGACGGAGATCATCGAGACGCTCGCGGGCTGGATCGCGACGGGCGAGCTCGACGCGCGCACGGTCATGTTCGAGTCGGAGCACTCGATGCTGACCGCCGCGGGTGCGGCCGCCGCGACCGGCGTGCGCGTCTTCACCGCGACCTCGAGCCAGGGCCTGCTCTACGCGATGGAGATGCTCTACGCCGTCGCCGGCTGGCGCGCGCCGTTCGTCCTGGTGAACGTGTCACGCGCGGTCGCGGCGCCGATCACCCTGCACAGCGACCACGGCGACGTGCTCGCCGCGCGAGACACGGGCTTCCTCCAGCTCCACGCGGCGACCTGCCAGGAAGCGGTCGATCTCGTTCTGCTCGCGTACCGTGTGGCCGAGGATCCGCGCGTGCGCTTGCCGGCGCTGGTGAATCTCGACGGCTTCCTGCTCTCGTTCACGCGCGAGCCCGTCGACCTGCCGGAGGCAGAGGCCGCGCGCCGCTTCGTCGGCCCGTTCGAGCCCGGCGCGGTGAGCTTCCGCGCGAGCCGGCCCGTGAGCCAGGCGGTCGCGGTGCTCGGAGGCGGGCCGTACTCGTACTTCCGCTACGAGATGCACCGCGCCGCCGAGCACGCCGCCGTCGTCTTCGCGGAGGTGGCCGCCGCGTTCGCGGCCGAGACGGGACGGGCGTACGACGCCGTCGAGTGTTATCGCTGCGACGACGCCGAGGTCGTCTTCTTCCTGATCGGCTCCCTCTCCACGACCGCCAAGGACGCGGTCGATCGGCTGCGCGAAGCCAGGGCGCGCGTCGGGCTCGTGCGGCCGCGGCTGCTCCGGCCGTTCCCGGCCGAGGCGCTGCGCCGCGCGCTCGCGGGCAAATCCGCGGTCGCGGTCGTCGATCAGGACCTCTCGATCGGGATGGGCGGGGTGCTGCACTCCGAGCTCGCGGCCGCGCTCTACGGCCTTGCGGGCGCGCCGTTGCTCGCGAGCTTCGTGGGCGGGCTCGGCGGGCGGCACGTCGGGGTCGACGAGCTGTGCGCGATCGCGGACGAGGCGCTGGCCGCCTCGCGCGCCGGACGATCGCCGGCGCCGCGCCTGCTCTACACCGAGACGGAGCTGCGCGAGGTGCGCAAGCTCCAAGCGATCGCGCACGGTGAACGGCACGAAGTGGCGCAGCCAGCGAAGCCTGCGGGAGACACCGATGAGTGACGCGAGCGAAGTGGCGCGCATCCGGCGCATGCAGGATCTTCCCTCGACGCATCTCCTGGGTTCCGGCACGTCGATGTGCGCGGGCTGCGGCGGGCTCGGCGCGTTCCGTGAGCTCTACGAGGTGCTCGGGGAGCGCAGCGTGGTCGTGAACGCGGCGGGCTGCATGAGCCTGCTCGCCACGTATCCGTTCACGCCGTTCCGCGGCTCGTGGCTCTACACCGCGATGGCCTCGGCGCCGGCCGGCGCGCAGGGCGTGCGCGACGCGCTCGACATCCTGGTCGCGAAGCGGCGCATCGCCGCCGAAGAGGATCTCCGCGTCGTCGTGCTCACCGGCGACGGCGCCGCGTGCGGCATGGGTCTGTCCGCGACCTCGGCCGCGATCGATCGCGGACTCGACTTCATCTACCTCTGCTACGACAACGAGGGCTACGGCAACACCGGCCAGCAGACCTCCGCGTCGACGCCGCACGGTGCCCGCACGGCGACGGACCGAGGGCCGCGCGGCTATCCCGGCGTGAAGAAGGACCTGTTCGCGATCTGGGCCGCGCATCGGCCCGCCTACGTCGCGACGATCATCGCCGCCGAGCCCGTCGATCTCGCGCGCAAGGTCGAGAAGGCGAAGCGCATGAAGGGTCCGCGGCTGCTGATCGCGCTCGCGCCGTGTCCACCGGGCTGGGGCTTCGACCCCAAGGACACGATCGAGATCGGGCGGCTGGCGGTGCGCACCGGCGTATGGCCTCTGAAGGAGTACGCGAATGGCCGCGTCGTCCACACGAAGCGCTACGAGCCGCGGCTGCCCGTCGAGCAGTACCTCGCGCGCCAGCGCCGCTTCGCGCACCTCTTCGAGCCGCGCCGCGACGAGGAGACGCTCGCCGCGATCCAGCGCGCGGTCGATGAGAACTCCGCCCGCGTGGAGTGATTTGGAGGCATCGGGTATGAGAGGGATCACGGTCGCGTTGCTCGCGGCTTTTCTGGCGCTCGAGGCGTGCGCCTTCTGGGGCCGACGCGACGCCTCTCCCGCCGAGATGGTCAAGCTGCCCACGAGCTACGCGGGCGTGCTTCCCTGCGGCAGCTGTGAGGGAATCGGTACCGAGCTCGAGCTGCGCGCGAACGGTACCTGGTTCCTGCGCAGCACCTACCTCGGCCGCGGCGAGGGCGCGACGCACGAGGCCATGGGCTCGTTCACGCTCGCGACCGACAGCAACCGGCTGGTCCTGCGCGGCGATCGCGAGCCGCCGCGGGTGTTCCGGGTGGTCGACGCCGACACCCTTCGCATGCTCGATCTCGACGGAAACGAGATCGGGTCGACGCTCAACTACGAGCTGAGGCGGGGAAAAATCCTGCCCACAGAGTGAAATGCTTCACAGCTCGCCCCCCGTGGCGGAGCCATGTTGTCGTCGTACTCGAGAACCCAAGACCGAGGAGACGACGATGAGCACCTTCGAAAACGTCGCGTTCGGGCTGATGATGGGCGGTTGGATGGTCATGCACGGCCTGTACGTGCTTCAGGTCCTCGGTCTCTCGTAGTCGCTTCGGACCGCGCTCGCGGGACTCCCTCCCCAGCGTGCGCGGGTCTCGACGGGCCCCGGAAACTCCCTTCCGGGGCCCGTTTTTATCTTGCTTACTTCGCTCGGCTTCGCCTCGCTGCGCGCTCGCTTCGCGCGCTTGCGGGCCGGACGCGAAGGCGGCTTCGCGTCCGGCCATCCCGCCTCGGGCTTGGGCTGGACAAGGGAACGGGCCCCGGAGATGGAATCTCCGAGGCCCGTTTCTCTGAACTGAACTGAGGCGACGGCGCCTACATGTCCATGTCGCCCATTCCGCCCATGCCGCCGGGCATGCCGCCGCCGCCCTTCTTCTTCTCGGGCTTGTCGGCGATCATCGCCTCCGTGGTGAGCAGCAGGCCCGCCACGCTCGCGGCGTTCTGCAGCGCGCAGCGCACGACCTTGGTCGGGTCGATGACGCCGGCCTTGATCAGGTCGCCGTACTCCTCGGTCGCGGCGTTGAAGCCGTAGGCTCCTTTCTCGTTGCGCACCTTCTCGACGACGACCGATCCCTCGTGGCCTGCGTTCTCGGCGATCCGGCGCAGCGGCGACTCGATCGCGCGGCGCACGATCGCGACACCCGCGCGCTGGTCGTCCGAGAGACCCTGCTCGATCTTCGCGAGCGTGGCCTGGGCGCGTAGCAGCGCGACGCCGCCGCCGGGTACGATGCCTTCCTCGATCGCGGCCCGCGTGGCGTGCAGAGCGTCCTCGACGCGCGCCTTCTTCTCCTTCATCTCGGCTTCCGTCGCCGCGCCGACGCGCACGATCGCGACGCCTCCGGCGAGCTTGGCCAGGCGCTCCTGCAGCTTCTCTTTGTCGTAGTCCGAGGTGGTGTCCTCGATCTGCTTGCGCATCTGGTTGCAGCGGCCCTCGATGTCCTTCTTCGCGCCGGCGCCGCCCACGATCGTCGTGGTGTCCTTGTCGATCGTGACCTTCTTCGCGCGGCCGAGATCCTTCAGCGTCAGGCTCTCGAGCTTCACGCCGAGCTCCTCGGCGACCAGCCGGCCACCGGTGAGGATCGCGATGTCCTCGAGCATCGCCTTGCGGCGATCACCGAAGCCGGGCGCCTTCACCGCGGCGGTGTGCAGCGTGCCGCGGATCTTGTTCACGACCAGGGTCGCGAGCGCCTCGCCCTCGATCTCTTCGGCGATGATCAGCAGCTGCTCGCCGCTCTTCGCCACCTGCTCGAGCAGCGGCAGCAGGTCCTTCATGCTCGAGATCTTCTTCTCGTGCAGAAGGATTCGCGGGTTCTCGAGCTCGACCGTCATGCGCTCGGGGTTGGTCACGAAGTAGGGCGACAGGTAGCCGCGATCGAACTGCATCCCCTCGACGGTCTCGAGCTCGGTCGTCATCGACTTCGCTTCCTCGACCGTGATCACGCCTTCCTTGCCGACCTTCTCCATCGCCTCGGCGAGGATCCGGCCGATCGACTCGTCCGAGTTCGCCGAGATCGTGCCGATCTGAGCGATCTCGTCGGAGTTGCGCGTGGGCTTCGACATCTTCTTCAGCTCTTCGACGATCGCCGCGACGGCCTTGTCGATGCCGCGCTTGAGGTCCATCGGCGAGGAGCCGGCCGCGACCATCTTCGTGCCTTCCTTGAAGATCGCCTGCGCAAGTACGGTCGCTGTCGTGGTTCCGTCACCCGCGACGTCGGAGGTCTTGCTCGCGACCTCTTTCACCATCTGGGCGCCCATATTCTCGTACTTGCCCTCGAGCTCGATCGCCTTCGCGACCGTGACGCCGTCCTTGGTGACGGTCGGCGAGCCATAGCTCTTCTCGATGATCACGTTGCGCCCCTTCGGACCGAGCGTGACGGCGACGGCCTGGGCCATCGTGTTCACACCCTCGAGGAGCCGGGCGCGCGCCTCCTCATCGAAGCAGATCATTTTTGCGGACATCGATTCGCTCTCCTATTCGAGAATCGCGAGGACGTCTTCCTCGCGAATGATCAGGTGTTCGTCGCCGTCGATCTTCACTTCGCTGCCGCTGTACTTGCCGAACAGGATGCGGTCTCCGGCCTTCACGCCCATGGGTTGGCGCTTGCCGTCGTCGCCGATCTTCCCGGCGCCCACGGCCACGACCTTGGCCTCTTGGGGTTTTTCCTTGGCGGTGTCGGGGATGATGATGCCGCCCGCGGTCTTCGCCTCGGCATCGAGCCGCAAGACGAGGATCCGGTCATGCAGGGGTCGAACCTTCACACTCTCTCTCCTATTGCAGGTAACTGCGGGGCCTTGCGTAGGACCCGAGGCGGATGCTGTCAAGCGGGCGACCCCGTTCTGGTACGCTCCGCCGCGTTTTCAGGAAGGACCGAGGAATCCGCGGATCGTGAAGAAGAGGGTGGCTAGCATCGGCGCGGAGCTGTGGGCGGGGCTCGGCAGCCTGGCTCGCGGCCGGGCCTCCTCGCGGGAGCTCGCGCTCCTGTACCTGGCGGCATTGTTCGGCGTGATCGCGATCGGCGCCGCGCGCTGGCCGATCGTCGCGGTCGACACCGACGTCTGGTACCACCTGAACGCGGGCCGGCAGATCGTGGCCGAGCGGGGAATTCCGCACTCGGCTTTCTTCTCGTTCCTGCGCCCGAGCCCGGCTTGGCTCGACTACTCCTGGCTCAGCCAGCTCGGGCTCTACGCCGCGCACGGGCTCGGGGGTCCGCTCGCGATCGTCTGGCTGCGCGGCGCGTTCGCGCTCGCGACGCTCGGCTTCGCGCTCGCGGTCCTGCGCGCGGGAAATGCGCGCGAGAACCTGCCGTACGCGGCTTTCGCCTTCACGCTGGCCGGGCTCTACGTGCTGGAGCGCTTCACCGCGATCCGCCCGCACGTTGCGAGCTACCTGTTGATCGCGGTGTTCCTGTACTTGCTCGAGTCGCGCCGCGCGCTGCTCGCGCTGCCCTTGCTCGCGATCGTCTGGGTGAATCTGCACGGGGTCGAGTACCCGGTGCTGCTCGTGATCCTGGGGGCGTATCTCGCCGAGTGGCTGCTCGCGCGCATCGGCGCGGCGCCGGCGGCCCGCGCTGCGACGCCCCGCGAGCTGGCCGCGGTCGGCTTCGCGATGGCGTGCGTGCTCGTCACGCCACACGGGCTCGCACTTCTCGCCACGCCGTTTGCCGACGTGACCTTCGCACGGCAGTACATCGAGGAGCTGCGCCCGGTCGATCCGGGGTCGCTCTTCTCGCTCGCGCAGAACGGCCTGCTCGTGAGCCAGGTGACGCTGCGCAGCCTGCTGCTGCTGCTCGCGGGCGTGGCGGCGCTCGCGAGCCTGCGCCGAGCGACACTCCGGCCAGCGCACCTCCTGCTGCTCGCGGCCGGCGCGGCGCTGCTCTTGCGCATGCAGCGCTTCTCGATCGAGTTCGTGCTGCTCGCGCTGCCGCTCCTCGGCGCGTTCCGGCCGCCGGTTCCGCGGCTCGGCACATTTCCGCGCTGGCTCGCGGCCGCGCTGGTCGTGCTCGCGACGTGTCTGCCGGTCCGGTACCTGGTGCAGATCTTCGACGCGCGCTGCGCATTCCCGGTCTGCAAGCGCGATCTGCCCGACGGTGTCGTCGCGTTCCTCGCACACGTCGGCGCGACCGGCGACGTGCTGAACCATCCCAACGACGGGGGCTATCTCGAGTGGGAGCTGTTTCCGCGCCAGCGGATCTTCGTCGATCTGCAGACGCCGTTCCTGTTTCCCGACGCAGCGATCTTCGCGGCGGACCAGGCGTTCCAGGATCCGGTCGTGCTCGCCGGCCTCGTCGCTTCGTATCGGCCGGGATTCCTGGTCGTGCCGAACAAGCTGCGCGGCTTTCCCGCGCTCGCGGCGAGATTCCCTGACTACGCACCAGTCTTCGTCGACGACGCGAGCGTGCTCTACGCCAGCGCCTCGCAGAATCCGGAGCTCGTCGAACGCTATCGGCTGCGCGCGATCGAGCCGTTCAGCGTCGGCATCGTCGGCTCGCTCGACGATCCGAATACGCTGGTTCGCGCCGCGGCGGAGCTGCGGCGCATCCACGAGATCCACCCGGGCGGCGGACGCACGGGCATCTTCGAGGGCGTGCTGGCGCTCGAGCGCGGCGATCTCGACTCCGCGTTGCGTCGCGCCGTCGAGCTGCAGCGCACCCACCGCGATCGACCCGAGCCGTACCGGCTGCACGCGGACGCGCTGTTCCGCGCGAAGCGCTTTGCGGAAGCGGCAGAAGCGTATCGGCTCGCGATCGCGCGCCTGGGCGACGACCCCGCGAGTCGTGGGCAGCGCGCGTACCTCGAGGGCCAGCTCTGGGCGTGCCTGCTCGAGCTCGGCGAGTTCGAGCAGGCGTATCAGGCGGCGCGGAATGCGCTCCCCGACATCTACCTGCCCGGCGTCGGCTACAACGAGCTCGTCGCGCTCGCTCGGGTCGCGATCCAGAGCGGGCGCGAGCAGGAGGGCCGCCGGCTGCTGGAGTTCGCACTGCAGAAGACGCCAGCGCAGGAGACCGCGCTTCGGGCCTGGATCCAGGGGCAGCTCGGCGCGGGCCCCCGGTAGGATACGCTGCGCGGATGAAGCCAGTCGCCGAATACAACTTCCTCGATCCCGCCGTCGTCGAGAATCCGTTCGAGTTCCACCGCGCGCTGCGCGAGCAAGCGCCGGTCTACGAAGTGCCGGGCATCGGGCTGTTCCTGGTCTCGACCCATGCGGGCGTGCTCGAGGTCATCGAAGACCCCCGGCGCTTCTCCTCGAAATCGGGTCCGGCGGTCGGCGGGATGGCGCCGCCGGCCGAGGTGATCGCGGCGATGTCGAAGGGCTATCCGCATGTCGACACTCTGATCACCAGTGATCCACCGGACCACATCCGCTACCGCAGCCTCGTCTCGCGGGCGTTCTCCGCGCGGCGCGTGGCGGGCCTGGAGGACTACATCCGCGGCGTCGCGCGCGATCTCGTGAGCTCGTTCCTGCACGAGGGAACCCTCGATCTCGTGCCGGCCTACGCGGTGCCGCTGCCGCTCTCGGTGATCGCGGATCAGCTCGGTGTGCCGCGCTCCGACATGGCGCGCTTCAAGAAGTGGAGCGACGACGCGGTCGCGCCGCTCGGCGGCATGATCAGCCTGGAGCGCTCGGTGGAGTGCGCCGAGTCGATCGTCGAGTTCCAGCACTACATGGCGTCGATCATCGAGGAGCGTCGCGCGGATCCGAAGGACGACATCCTCTCCGATCTGATCGAGGCGCGGCTCGACGGCGCCGAGCCGCTGAACGTGCCCGAGATGCTCTCGATCCTGCAGCAGTTCCTGGTCGCGGGAAACGAGACGACCACGAACCTGATCGCCAGCGCCACCATGCTCCTGTGTCAGAACCGCGACCAGCTCGCGCTCGTGCGCGCGGAGCCGGCGTTGATCCCGAACATGGTCGAGGAGGCGGTCAGGCTCGAGTCACCCGTGCAGTCGCTCTTCCGCCTCGCCACCGAAGACACGACCGTGCTCGACACGAAGATCCCCAAAGGCGCGCGAATCGTCGTCATGTATGCGTCCGCGAATCGCGACGCCGCGGTCTTCCCCGACCCCGACCGCTTCGACGTGCGGCGCGAGAACGCGAAGTCAAATCTTGCCTTCGGCCGGGGCGAGCACTTCTGCATCGGCGTGGCGTTAGCGCGGAAAGAGGCGGCGATCGCGTTCGAGACCCTGCTGGGTGCTACGCGCGACCTCCGCCTCTCTCCCGGGAAGAACGACTTCGCGCACGTCCCGAGCTTCATCCTGCGCGGACTGAAGCAGCTCGCTGTCGATCTGACTCCCGCCTAGAGCGCGTCCTCGCCGCGTTCCCCGGTGCGGATCCGGATCGCCTCGAGCACCGGCGACACGAACACCTTGCCGTCTCCGATCCGGCCCGTGTTCGCGGCCTTGCGGATCGTCTCGACGACCAGATCGACGCGCGCATCCGCGACGACGAGCTCGAGCTCGATCTTCGGCAGCATGTCGACCACGTACTCGGCGCCGCGGTAGAGCTCGGTGTGGCCCTTCTGCCGGCCGAACCCTCGCACCTCCGTGACGGTCATGCCTTCGATCCCGATCTTGGTCAGCGCGTCGCGGACCTCGTCGAGCTTGAAGGGCTTGATGACGGCCTTGATCATCTTCATGGCGATTCTCCTTCGACTCGTCTGTTGCGGCTCAGGCGTGTCGCGCTTGAGTCGAGGTTGCGTAGCCTTCGGAACTCAGCGCCGAAGCGCCTGCGCCGCCCATGCTCGAGCCCGAGCTCAGCGAGTAGGCGCTCTCGCTGTGCTGCGAGACGTCGAGACCCTCGTACTCGTCCTCGTCCGCGACGCGCAGGCCCATCGCGAGCTTCAACGTGTACAAGATCACGAAGGTGGCGAGCGGCGCGTAGATCGCCGTGAAGGCGATCGCCTTGAGCTGCACCATGATCTGCTGGCCATTGGTCTCGATGCCGGCACCGAGCGTCACTGCGAAGATCCCCGACGCCAGCGCACCCCACATTCCGCCGATCCCGTGCACGCCGAACGCGTCGAGGGAGTCGTCGTAGCCGGCGAGCGGCTTCAGGAACGTGAGCGCCGCGTAGCAGACCACGGACACGCCGAGCCCGACCCAGATCGCGCCCATCGGCGAGACGTTGCCGCAGGCGGGCGTGATCGCGACCAGACCAGCGACCGCGGCCGTGGCGGCGCCGAGCGCCGTCGGCTTGCCCCGGTGCATCCACTCGATCGCCGCCCAGGTGATCACCGCCGTCGACGCGGCCGTGCTGGTGTTGAGGAACGCGAGGGCGGCGAGCGGCGATGCGCTGAGCGCGCTGCCGGAGTTGAAGCCGAACCAGCCGGCCCAGAGCAGACCCGCGCCCACCATGCAGAGCGGCAGGCTGTGCGGCGGCATCGGCTCCTTCCCGAAGCCCTTGCGCTTGCCGAGCATGATCGCGGCCACGAGCGCCGAGAAGCCGCTCGACATGTGCACCACCAGGCCACCCGCGAAATCGATCGCGCTGGCGTCGAAGATCCAGCCGCCGCCCCAGACCATGTACGCGAGCGGGCAGTAGACGACGAGCAGCCACACCGAGATGAACACCAGGAAGGTCGAGAACTTCATGCGCTCGACCACCGCACCCAGGATCAGCGCAGGCGTGATGATCGCGAACATGCCCTGGAACATGATGAAGATGTACTCGGGGATCATGCGCGGGGGCGACGCGTAGTTCGCGGTCAGCGAGTCCAGCGTCACGCCC
>Ga0210377_10002683_pt1 | contig 15466 bp, 13 predicted proteins | sample PLM4_65_b1redo_FD_155480 | JGI IMG/M metagenome (GOLD analysis project Ga0210377, IMG submission 155480) | Groundwater sediment microbial communities from an aquifer in East River, Colorado, USA - PLM4_65_b1 redo | ecosystem: Environmental > Terrestrial > Soil > Riparian zone | place: USA: East... | reverse complement strand
CGAGCTTGCCGAGTCCGCCGCGCGCCTCGCGCTCGCGCAGCTCCGCAACGCGGGCGCCGACCGGCTTCGAGGCGTCCGCCGCGTGGCGCGCGAAGATGCGCAGCGAGCCGCCGTGATTCGAGATCTCCTCGACGTCGAAGAGCACGAGCCCGTGCGCCGCGAAGACCTTCTCGACGGTCGTGAAGTTCAGATACGAGAAGTGCTCGTGGTAGATCGTGTCGAACTGGTTCAGCTCCATCAGCCGCATCAAGTGCGGGAACTCCATGGTGAGCACGCCGTCGGGCGCGAGCAGGATCGCCATGCCGCGGACGAAGTCGTTCAGGTCGGGCACGTGCGCGAGGACGTTGTTTCCGAGCAGCAGGTCCGCCCTGCCCCGCTCCGCCACGACCGCGCGCGCCGTCTCCGCGCCGAAGAACTTCACGAGCGTCGGAATTCCCTTCGCCACGGCCGCCGCCGCCACGTTCGCCGCAGGCTCGATGCCCAGCGCGGGAACCCCCTTGGCGACGAAGTGCTGCAGCAGGTATCCGTCGTTGCTGGCGAGCTCGATCACGAGGCTTTGCGCCCCGAGCCCGAGCCGCGAGATCATCGCGTCGCTGTACTGGCGCGCCGCCTCGACGAGCGTGTCGATGTAGGACGAGAAGTACGCGTACTCGGTGAAGATCCGCGCCGGGCTCACGTACTCCTCGAGCTGAACGAGGAAGCACTGGTCGCAGATGCGCACGTGCAGCGGGAAGAACTCCTCGCCGAGCTGGAGCTGCGCGGGCTCGACCAGGGTCTGGCAGAGCGGTGACATGCCCAGGTCGACGAAGGTGTGCAGCAGTGGCGCTCCGCAGAAGCGGCACGGCGGAGCGGGTGCGCTGACCTCGGAAGGCATGAGCGGCATTCCTTTCGGCGAACGGGACGATTCTACTGGAGGACCACCGGGCGGGCCTCTCCCGTCAATCGGCGCCGAGACTGTGAAGGATCCGGGCGTGACGATCGCCACGCGCGACGGCCAGAACATCGTGTCCGAACTTGCGGGTGCGCGCGTCGATCCGCTGAACGCGAACGCGCGTGAGCGCCTTCGGAATCGTGAGACACTCGTAGTCGAGCCCGCGGAGCTCCTGGACCACGGGCTGCTCGTCGAACGGAAGCGTGTGGTCGTTGAGCTCGAACACGATGGCGTCGGGCCGGTTGACGCCGAAGTAGCGCTCGCTGCCGCGGATCACGTGCGCCTCGTGCCCTTCCACGTCGATCTTGACCAGGCGGATCGGTCCCAGATCGAGCGAGGCGAAGTAGTCCGACGCGTTCCGGACGGGCACGGACACGGTGCGGCCCACGTCGAGGTGCTTGCGCGTCAGCGACGCCGCGCCGCGGTTTCCCAGCGGCACGAACATCTCGAGCGTGGAATCGGCCTCGGCGAGCGCGAGCGGATGGACGACGATGTCGTCGAAGCCGTTCGCCCGCGCGGATTGCCGGATGAGCTCGACCAGCTCCGGCTGTGGCTCGAAGGCGTGCACCGACCCCGAGGCGCCGACCAGCGTGCGCGCCACCAGACTCACGAGCCCGAGGTTCGCGCCGATGTCCAGCACCGTGTCGCCCGGACGAAGCAGGCGCTGGCAGATCCAGCTCAGCTTCGGGTCGAGGTCCCCGAAGAAGTAGAGCGCGCGCCCCACGAAGTCGTCGATCGGAACCAGGATCCGGGCGCCGCAGCGCAGGTTCGCCCAGTGCAGACCCTGCTCGCCGGAGAGCACCCGCAAGAACGGCCGCGAGCTCGCGAGCGTCCCGAGTCCGCTGTAGAGCGGGTAGAAGCGCGTGAACGCGCGAAGGAGCCGCGCACGCCGCATCACGACTAGCCGATCACGAGCTTGCGGCCGTGAAAGGCCTCGGCATAGCCCGCGGGCGCACGGCACTCCATGCCGCGGATGCGCATGAGCCCCGTGAAGAGCTCCGGGTCGAACCAGTGGCGCGAGCGCTGCGACGCGAAGTGGCGCTGGATCAGCTCGCACTTCCGCCGCGCGACGTCGCGCTCGAGGGCGACGAACACACCCGGCTGTCCGAGATCGCCGTCGTACTTCGGGATTTCGTACTCCAGGATCAGGTGATCCCGGAAGGTGTTCCAGGCGAGCTCCCCGAGCAGCCGGTGATCCTGGTGCAGGTCGTGCCGGTAGTGCGTGAAGACGACATCGGGCTCGGTCGACTTGAGCGCCTCGAACGCGCTCTTGATCGCAGCCCCGTTGTACGGAAAGACAGACTCCGCGAACTCGAGCGTGCGCACGTCGCGCTCGCCCGCGTCCGCCAGGAAGTCCACGGCGCTCGCCCTGGCCTCCGCCGCGCGCACGCCCGTCGCGCTGAACACCACCCACGTCACATGGCTCCCGGGATGCCGGGCGAGAAGCGTGAGCACCGCTCCGCCGCAGCCGAGCTCGATGTCATCGCTGTGCGCGCCCACGAACAGAAAGCGCGCCGGCGCTCCGCCGGGTAGACCGAGGTTCAACCGGTGCAAGCGAGCCTCAGGGTCCCGGCGGGCATGTCGTGATCGTACTCCAATGCGCAGCTCTGATCGGTATGTCTGCGCGGAGGCTTGACGCTGCGGGCCCCTGGATCCTCGCGCTACCATGCTGCGGCGCGCAAGGACGTTGCCGGACCGGCCGATGATCGCCAGGGACACGAGCGCCGAGCGCGGGAGGTAGTGCGATGTTGGTGAAGCCGCTGGATCGAGATGCGCTCCGGGCGCGATTTCGCGCCGCCGAGCCGTTCCCGTTCGTCGTGATCGAGGACTTCCTCGACCCGGATTTCGCGCTCGAAGTCGCGCGCTCCTATCCGAACTACGAGGACGCCCAGCAGCTCGGCCGCACCTTCAAAGGCGTGAACGAGAATCGCAAGGTGCAGATCTGCGACTACGACCGCTTCCCGAATCCCGTGAAGAAGCTCGCCGACGCGCTCGCCGCGCCGGAGTTCCGTCAGGCGCTCTCCGAGGTCTCCGGCATCCCCGACCTGCTCTGGGACGACTCGTACGCCGGCGGCGGCATGCACCAGACCGGACCGCACGGGCTGCTCGACGTCCACGTCGACTTCAATCGCCTCGAAGGCACCGGGAACTTCCGGCGCCTGAACCTGCTCCTCTATCTGAACCCCGAGTGGTCGAGCGAGTGGGGCGGCGCGCTCGAGCTCTGGGACCGCGACGTCCGGAAGTGTCACCACACGCTCGTGCCCGCGCAAAACCGCTGCGTGATCTTCGAGACCAGCGAGCACAGCTTCCACGGCGTCACCCGGCTCACCTGTCCGCCCGCGATGAGCCGGAAGTCCTTCGCGCTCTACTTCTACACGCGCGAAGCCGCGCAGGGCATCGAGGGCAAGAGCCACAGCACGATCTTCAGGGCCCGGCCCGAAGAGCATCTGAAGAAGCACCTGCTCATGCCCGCGGAGAAGCTCGAGCACCAGATCGGCCGCGTCGTGCGCGCCGGCAAGGACGCCGTCAAGAAGCTCGTCGGAAAGAAGTAGTCACTCGGCGGGTCGCGGCCGCCAGAGGAGCCGCGGCACGTTCTGCCAGCCGTCCTTGTCGCGGAAGGCCTGGTCCGCGGGAATCGATCCGTCCGGCCGGTATCTGCGGCGCAAGGTGAGCCACGGCTCCTCGTCGTACGAGTACTGGCCCGACTCGGGCAGATTCCAGTCCGTGATCACGAGCGCGAAGGCCTGCTGCTCCAGGCTCTCGAGCAACGGGGCCGGCAGGGGCCGGCCGGCGGCCATCCACTCGCCGACGCTGAACATCGGCACCTGCGCGGGCTTGCCCGCGACCACGCTCGTCCAGGGATGGAACGGAACCCAGACGGGCCCGGGCTCGCTGCGAACCGTCTCGATCAGCCGCTCCGCCGCCGCGCGGTCCCGCGCGTCGATCCCGAAGCGCGAGACGAACGGGAGCGGGAAGAGGAGCAGCAGAACGACCCAGCCGACGCCGCTCGACGCAAGCACGCGCGGCGCGATCGCGACCAGGATCCCGAGCATCGCGAGCGCGGGCATCAACGCGTACGGGCCGCCGCGGTCCTTCGCGATCGACAGGATCCCGGTGAGCACCGCGCCCGCGGAGATCAGCAGCACCAGGCGGAGGATCGCCAAGTCGCGATCGCCTTCCCCGGCGCGCGCCGAGCGCGAGGTGCGCAGCGCGAAGTAGACGGCCACGGGCAGCCAGAGCCAGGGCGCGGTGGTGAACAGCAGATCGGGCCGGATCAAGCCGGGCCAGACGATCCGGTGCTTGCCGGGAATCGTGAGCGTCCAGTCGAGATACGCGTCGCCCCAGGCGAGCCAGCCGGCGAGGCTGAACGCCGCGGTGAACAGCGCCGCCGACGCCGCGAGCGGGAGCGCGAGACGGCGTGCGAAGAGCGCGGCGCCGACGACGCCCGCAGCGACGATCGGCGCATGGCTCTGCTTCACCATGAACGCGAGCGACCACAGGAGCCCCGCGAAGAGCGCCCAGCGGACGTCGACGCCGCGGCGCGCGCGAACCCCTTCGACCAGACACGAGGCGCCGAGCATCGCCAGCGCCGTGTGCGCCGCATCCTTGTTGGCGTTGTCGATCCAGGCGATCGCGCAGAACGCGAGGAGTTGGATCGGCAGCCAGAGCGCGCCCGCGAAGCGCTCGCCCGTCAGCCGCCAGGCGATGTGCAGCGCGCTCGCGTACATCGAGAGCTGCAGCAGCCACGTGAGCGCGCGCAGGCTCGGCAGCGTCAACCCGAAGACGGACGCCCAGCCGCGCGCCAGCAGGTAGTACCCGGGCGTGTAGATGTTCCCGCTCGCCGCCGCGCTCGGCGTCGCATACAGCGAGTGACCGTTCAGCCAGTTCCAGATCGTCGCGATCTGCACGCCCTCGAGGTGCTCGACGGTGAGCGGGAACGCGAGCCGCGAAGCGAACGCCGGCACGAAGAAGAGCAGGACGGCGCCGAGCACGACCGCGAGAGCGCACTGGATCGCACGGCGATCCCACACCTGGCCGCGCGCATCCGGGAGGCGGATCCGCAGCGCGACGAACGCGAGCACCGCGCTGGCGAGCGCGAACGCGAGCGTCCAGGGCGAAGCGAGCAGACGCGCGGCGACCGCCGCGTCGCCCGGCCAGTTGGCGATGCCCGCGAAAAATCCGAGCGCCGGCGGCCGCTCGGCGGCCGGCAGAGCGAGCGCGGCGGACACCCCGGAGTCGGTCGCAACCGGCGCCGCAACGGCGAGCGCGTGCTCCACGCCCCCGACCCGGAAACGCGCCGACGCGGGGAGCGACGCGGCGTCGGGCGCGACCACCTCCACGCCCGCGTACCAGGTGCGAACGCTCGTCCAGGCGTTGGTGCCCGGGATCCGGTCCATGCGGTTGCGATTGCCGCGGGGACTCACGCGCCAGACGCTGGTGTCGACACTCTCCTCGGGTGTGACTCCCACGAGATCCACCTCGACGACGTCGCCGATCGAGGCACCGCTGCGCAGCGCGTACTGCGCCTCGCTCGCGAACATGCCCGCGGCGATCAGCCACAGCAGCGCGAGGAAGGCCGCACTCCCGCGGACCAGGAACGCAGCGGATCCGCTCAGCGCTCGCCTCCGAGCGATCCGCCCTTCCTGGCCGAGAACGACAGCGAGCCCGCCTTTTGCACGTCGCGCGCCAGCAGGTCGAGCCGGCGCTTTCCGACGAGCCTTCGGGCGAGGTTCGACGTGCGCGTGAAGCTCCACTCGAGCGCGCCCAGCGCCACTTGTGCACTCATTCGCCAGGGCCAACCGGGGGGGCCCGGAAAGCCCATCGCGGGAATCGAGCTGGTGTACGACCAGTCGGGCCAGATCTGCAGATCTTCGAACCCTGCGGTGCGGAACGTCCAGAGCAGCGCCGCGTGCGTCATGTGGTTGAAGCTCGCGCGGTCGTGGAAGCCGTAGACGAAGGCGGAGGTGCCGAAGAACAGGCCGCCCGGCTTGAGTACGCGCTGCGCCTCGAGCGCCGCGACCAGGGGCGAGGCCAGGTGCTCGTAGACCGCGAGCGACACGTACAGATCGAAGCTCTCATCGGCGAACGGCAAGTTGTGCGCATCGGCCAGGATGTGCGGCCCGGCCCCGCGCACGTCGACGTCGACGCCGACGTAGTGGAAGCCGCGCTTGGCGAAGTACGGCTCGCAGCGGCGCTCCCCGCAGCCGATCTCGAGCAGCCAGCGCCCCGCGCCCTCGTTCCCGGGCACCGAGGCCAGGTGCGCATCCAGGTGGTACGGCAGATCATCGGCCTGGAGCGGTGCAGGGAGCTCGAGATGGACCTTCTCGAGCTCGTCCCAGATCTCGAGCCAAGGCAGATCCAGGCGGAGTCGCTCGGGCGGCACACGCAAATCCACGACGCCGTCCTTGATGGCGTAGCGGAAGCGCCCGTCCGCACTTTGGAGTGAATCGACCGCACGCACGAGCGGCTGCCGCGAGCGCGGGCAGCGCAGGCGCGGAAGGATCTCGTCGATCTTCTTGGCGGGGTCGCTTTGCATGCGGGGGCTCTGCGCGTCAGGATCTCCCAGCGGGCAGCGGTATTCAAGCGACGCGAGGTCTCGTCCGTTCAACGATTCGTATCGCCTGTCCGAGCAGTCCTCTGGAGTTCGTCCCCATGCAGCGACGCTACGTCGTCATCACGCCCACGCGCGACGAGGAGGCCACGGTCGAGACGACCGTGCGCAGCATGCTCGCGCAGAGCGTGCGGCCGGTGCGCTGGGTGATCGTGAACGACGGCTCGACCGATCGCACCCGCGAGATCGTCGCCGGGCACCTCGCCGCGAATCCGTGGATCCGTCTGGTCGATCGCCAGAACCGCGGCTTCCGCGCGCTCGGCGGCGGGGTCGTGCAAGCCTTCGACGAGGGGCTCGCGCAGGCCGGCAGCGACTGGGACTTCGTGGTCAAGCTCGACGCCGATCTGGCGTTCGAGCCGGACTACTTCGAACGCATGCTCCGCCACTTCGGCGAGAATCCGAAGCTCGGCATGGCCAGCGGGAAGACCTTCCTGGTGAAGGACGGCGTGAAGTCGATCGAGTGGTGCCACGACGAGCACGTTCGCGGCCCCGCGAAGATGTACTCGCGCGCGTGCTTCGAGGCGATCGGCGGGCTCGAGGCCGTGCGCGGCTGGGACATGATCGACGAGACGACCGCGCAGATGGCGGGCTTCGAGACGCGGAGCTTCATCGAGGACGAGATCATCCACCTGCGCCCGATCGACGGCCGCCAGTCCAACGTGCTCCGCAGCCGCTACGAGATGGGGCGTCTCTACTGGTATCTCGGCTACCACTGGCTCTATCACGTGGTGCGCTCGGCGCGCAGCACCTTGCAGGACTACCCGCGGCCCCTGGGCGGGCTGATGCTGCTGGCCGGCTACCTCGCCGCCGCACTCGCGCGCGCGCCGCGCCGGGACGCGCGCTACGTCGCGTTCGTGCAGGAGCGACAACGCGCGCGCCTGAGCTTCGCGCACCTGCGCCGCTTCCTGAAGGCGACCTCGGGAACGCACTAGTGGCCGTGTCCAACGAGCTCTCGATCATCATCCCGGTCTACAACGAGGTGCGCACGATCGACGAGCTCGTCGCGAGGGTCCGCGCGGTGCCCGTGCCCAAGGAGATCGTGCTCGTCGACGACGGCTCCACCGATGGCTCGCGCGAGCGCCTGCGCGAGCTCGGAAAGCTCCCCGACGTGCGCGCCCTCTTCCACGATCGGAACCTCGGCAAGGGCGCCGCGATCCGCACCGGCATCGCCGCGGCGACCCGCGACATCGTGGTGATCCAGGACGCGGACCTCGAATACGACCCGCAGGAGCTGCCGCTCTTGATGAAGCCGATCCTCGACGGCAAGGCCGACGTCGTGTTCGGCTCGCGCTTCATCGGCAGCGGCCCTCACCGCGTGCTGTACTTCTGGCACATGATCGGGAACAAGCTCGTGACGTTGCTCTCGAACGCGCTCACGAACCTGAACCTCACGGACATCGAGACCTGCTACAAGATGTTCCGCCGCGAGCTGATCCAGTCGATCGAGATCGAGGAGTCGCGTTTCGGTGTAGAGCCCGAGCTGACCGCCAAGCTCGCGAAGAAGCACTGCCGCATCTACGAGGTGGGCATCTCGTACGCGGGCCGCACCTACGAGGAAGGCAAGAAGATCGGCTGGCGCGACGGCGTCCGCGCGATCTGGTGCATCCTCAAGTACAACCTCGCGCGCAGCTGACGCGTCCGGGATCCGCTCAGCCGGGGCGCTCGTCTCCCGGCTGCCGGGCCATCGGTGCGGCGGGAATGCCCACCACCGCGATCGCGCGTCCGACGTCCGCGAGCACCACCGCGTTCGCGCCCACCGCGGCGTGGTCGCCCACGGTCACGCCGCCGAGCACCTTCGCGCCGGGGCCCAGGTCGACGTGGCCTCCGAGACGCGGCAGACCCGGCTTCGGCCCCGTCCCCAGGGTCACCTGCTGGAAGAACGTGCAGTTCGGGCCGACGATCGCCTGAGGGTGGATCACGACGCCGCTCGGGTGGGGGAGCAGGAGCCCCCCTCCGATCCGGCAACCCAGGGGGATGTCCGCGCCCGAGACCACCGACCAGAAGCGGTGTCGGAGGACGGCGAGCTTCGCGCGGATGCGGCCTAGAGCCCCACCCGCCTGCGTCGCGCGCGCGTGGTCGCGGAGCGTGCGCAGGAGCTGCCGCGAGGGATTCCACTCGAAGCGACCGCAGTGCTCGCGCGACCAGTCCTCGACCTCGGCCGAGATCCCGTCCGAAAGTCGCGCGACGCTGCTGCGCGTCCCATGCATCGAGTCCTGCATCGAGCGTGCACCTCGTCCACCGGGTCGGCCTCGAGCCGGCGAGACTGCAGCGTAGCGCGCGAGGATACCGCCGAGCACGCCACGCCCGCCTCGAAGGAGCGCGGTTCGCCCCCTCGAGGTGCCGATGAGGAGGGCTCCAGTGGCCGAGTTCCCGCGCGATGGGTACCGTGCCGGCGAGGGTGAGTTTGCGATGACCGATGCGACGGCGATCCCCGGCGTCCGGGGTAGCCTCCGGCAACGTGCAACGCGCGGGACGATCCTCACCGTAGGCGGGCAGTTCGCCTCTCAGCTCCTGCGCATGATCGGGAACCTGGCGCTCTCGCGCCTGCTGTTCCCGGAAGCCTTCGGGCTGATGACGCTCGCCTCGCTCGTGCTGATCGCAGTCGAGCAGGTGTTCAACTTCGGCACCTACAGCACCGTCATCCGGCACGAACGCGGCGACGACCCCGCGTTCCTCGACACCGCCTGGACGATCGGCATCGGCCGCGCGGTGATCCTGTGGATCGGCGCAAGCGCCTTCGCGCCGGCGATGGCGCGCTTCTACTCCGAGCCGCAGCTCGTCTCGATGCTGCCGGTCGCGCTCTTCTCGATCGTGATCGCGAGCCTCGGCTCGATGAAGCTCGCGCTGCTCGACCGCCGGCTCGAGCTCGGCCGCCGCATCGCGATCGACCTGGTGGCCCAGGGGGTGACCCTGGTGGTGATGGTCGTGCTCGCCTGGATCTACGAGTCGGTCTGGGCGCTCCTGATCGGGGGCCTCGCGAACAACCTGGTGCGCACGGTGACGAGCCACGCGTGGCTCGAGGGTCGCCGCGATCGCATCGCGTGGGACCGCTCGTCCGCGCACGAGCTGATCCACTTCGGGAAGTGGGTGTTCGCGTCGAGCGGCCTCTCCTTCGCCGCCAATCAGCTCGACGTCGCGATCCTCGGCCGGCTGGTTCCGCTGGCCCAGCTCGGCGTCTACACGATCGGGATGACCGTCCCGAACCTGCTGCGCGAGGTGCTCGCGGGCATCTCGAGCTCGGTGCTGATGCCCGCGCTCTCGGAGGCGAATCGGACCAGCGGACCCGCCTTCCACCGGGCATACGAAGCGGCTCGCCGCGTGACCTTGCCCGTCGGCGTGTTGGCGGTGCTCGCCTCCATCGTCGTCGCTCCCGCGTTCTTCGACCTCCTGTACGACACGCGCTACGCGAACGCGGAGTGGGTCGCGCAGTTCGGCGCGCTGCGCCTCTGGTTCGGGTACCTGCAGGTCACCTCCTGCTTCGCCCTCTTCGCCTACGGCGATGCGCGCACGTGGGCCGTGTCGAGCGGCGTCGCCACGGTGCTGATCGCGATCGGCTGCCTGGTCGGCTTCAACATCGCGGGCGTGCCGGGTCTGCTCATCGGGCTCGGCCTCGGCACGGCCAGCGGCTACATCGTCGCGGCGATCCAGCTGGCGCGTCTGGGGATCGGATCCGCGCGGGCCGAGATCCTGTACACGTTCGTCGGGGCCGCGTTGGTGGCGACGGTGCTCGTCACGTCGCACTTCTCGGCGTTCGTGCTCCCGGAGCTCCGGCCCGCCCTGCGCACCCTGCTCTGCGGGACGCTCGTGTCCGCGCCGTTCGGGCTCTGGACCGCCGTGCGCACGTTGAAGGCGCTCCGCGGGCGCTGACCGCGGCGCTCACCCGCCGGTGAGCTTCCCCACGATGCGGCGAAGCTTCGCGCGCATGCCGACGTACTCGACGAGGAGCTCGCTGCGCAGAAACGTCTCGCCGGTCGGGCCGCCGGACGGAAGGCTCGCGACGAAGCGCGCGTGCGGATAGGCGTCCATCGGGTCCTCGCCCCCCTCGCTCATGCGCGTGCGGTAGACGCCGGGCACGAGCTCGTTCACGAGCACGTCCGGATGGCGCGCGCGGTCGATCTCCACCGCCAGGGACTTGGTGAGCACCGGCACGCACGCCTTCGAGACGGAGTACGCCGATGCGCCCGGGATCGGACCGCGCCAGGCAAAGGTGCCGACGTTGACGATCCGCCCGTGGCCGCGCTCGAGCATCCCGGGCAGCGCCTTCCGGCAGCACAGCGCCATGCCCATCACGTTCACCTGGAAGACCTGCGCCCAGTCGCGGTGTGAAGACTCGAGAAAACCCGCCTTCGGATAGAGCGCCGCGTTGTTCACGAGGATGTCCACGCGACCGTGCCTCCGGGCCACCTCCGCGAACAGCCGATCGACATCGGCTTCGACGGAGATGTCGCCCGCCACGCCGTGCATCTTGTCGCCGCCGCAGAGCTCGCGGGTCGTGGCGAGATCCGCGGCGCTTCGGCTGATGCCCACGACCAGCGCGCCGTCGCGCGCAAAGCCGATCGCGAAGCCGCGGCCGATGCCGGAGCCCGCGCCGGTGATGACGACCACCTTGTTGTCGAAGATCACTCTCACTCCCTCATCGCGTGCGTTCGAGATGTTCGTGAATCGCATCTGCCGCGCGGAGCGCGTTCGCGGCGATCGTCAGGCTCGGGTTCGTGCCGCCGCTCGACGGGAAGAAGGACGCGTCCACGACGTACAGGTTCTCGAGGTCGTGCGCGCGATTGTTCCGATCGAGGACGCTCGAGAGCGGATCGTCGCCGAAGCGGCAGGTGCCACACGCGTGCCCGAAGTTCAGGTTGTTCTCTCCCGTGAGCACGGCCAGACGCCAGCGCCCGAAGACCTCCGAGAGCTTGCGCCGCAACAGCTGATTGCGGCTGCGCAGCTCGTCCGGGTAGCGATACTCGAAGCGCATGCCGCTGGGCGAGCGCGCGTCCGGGAACACGCGGTTCTCGCGGTACGGCAGGTCTTCGACGATCGGACAGATCACCGCCGAGTTCGCGAACAGCCGCGCGCCGACGATCGAGACGAACGGGAGCAGCGGACGCACCAGGTTCATCCACCAGCGCCGCTCGCGGTCGAAGAGCGAGCGCAGGAACTCGAACACGCTTCCCCGGCCGATTGCGACGCCCACCGACTGAATGGTTCCGAGCTTCTGTCCCTCGCAGAAGTAGAAGTCGTTCAGCGCGAGCGTCTTCTTGGGACCGACCGTCGAGAGGCCGCGCGCGCAGCGGATGGCCATGAAATCGCCGCTGTGGAGCATGAGGTTGCGGCCGACCATGCCCGAGCGGTTCGCGAGCCCGGTGGGCCGCGCCTCGTCGGACGAGTTCAAGAGCAGGACCGGCGTCATGAACGCGCCCGCAGCGAGCACCACGATCTTCGCGGAGACGGAGAGCGGACTCCCGCGCCACGTGCAGCGCAGCTCCTTCACGGAGGACTCGCCCGCGACGATCCTCGTCACCTCGCACTCAGGCAGGAGCTTCGCGCCGAACTGCTCGAGCGCGGGGACGAGACAGATCCGCCCCGCGTCGTTCTTGCACTCGCGCGGGCAGAGCATCCCGCCGCACTCCTCGCAGCCGTCGACGAACTCGCAGCCGACGTGCACCCGGTAAGGATGCAGACCGGCACGCTGCAGCTCGTCGTGGAGATCCTGATCCCGCGGACTCAACGGCGGCGGCTCGCGCAGGTTGTGCGCCGAGCCCGGCCGCAGCGGATCCGCCGTACCGCGCACGCGGAAGAGCGCCTCGGCGCGGTCGTAGTACGGTTCGAGCTCCTCGTAGCTGATCGGCCACGCGTCGGGCAGATTGGCACCGGTGGCGTCGGCGAAGTTCTTCGCGGGCGTGAAGTCCGCGGGCGACAGACGCTCCAACGCCGCGCCGTAGAGCGCGGTCGAGCCGCCCGATCCGCAGCCCAGCGGCGCGAAGAAGTCGAGCGGACCGAAGCTCGAGTCCCCCGCGAGCGGCGTCGGCCAGCGCCCGCGCGCCAGCCGAGCGGCGGGCTCCTCGGATTCGGAAGGACCGATCCGCCCGTCCCCGCGATCCGCGCCGCGGTGCAGGTACCTTCCCTTCTCGAGAAACAGCACGCGGTAGCCGCGCTGCGCGAGCGCGTAGCCCGCGGTCGATCCGCCCATGCCGGTGCCGACGACGACCACGTCCCAGATGACGCCGGCGGGATCCGCCGGGAGGTACGCCGCATCGCTCATGGCGCGCCGCCCGCCCGCGCCTTCAGGAGGCCCTCCGAGACGACGAAGTCGGCCACGAGCTCCGCGCCGAAGTCCTGTCCCAGCTCGTTCCAGTGGTCGTCCACGCCCTTCAGGTAGAGCTCGCGGGCCCCGCGCGCCGAGAACGGAGCGAAGAGGTTCACGGCCGGGACGCGGCTCCGCGCGGCGATCCGCTCGAGCTGATCGGTCAGCGCCTCGGGCCGGTACTCGGGATAGCGCGCGCGATCGACCTCGCCGCTCTCGTGCTCGTCCGCGACGTCGATCGGTGTCGGGATCAGGACGAGCAGCAGCGGCACGTGCTGCGCCTCGGCGGTGCTGCGCATCCGCGCGACGATCTGCTCCATCAGCGCCACCCGGTAGCGCGCCGACTCGCTCTCCGGCAAGAGGCTCACGTCGGCGTTGTACGGATCGCTCATGAGCTCGTGTACCACGTCGTCGCCCTCGATCACGTACTCACGGTACTCCGCGACGAGCTGCGCGAGCGCGGACTCCGTTCGCGCGAGGCGCGCCTCGTGTCCCGTCGGGACGTCGTCGTTCGGATCGCCGCGCAGCCGGTTCAGGCCGTCGCGCAGGAGCTTCTTCACGATCGGCTCGTTGCGTCCGACGACGAGTCTGCGCGCGTAGGTTTCGTCGAGCGTGAACGCGTTGTCCGAGAGATTCCCGTCCGCGGACAGCCGGTACATCTTGTTCCGGACCAGGTCGCCGAAGTCGTTTCCGGCGTAGATCGCCACGATCGCGAGATCCGGCGCGAGGCCCTCGAGCTCGTCCTCCATGCGGCGGAGCTCCTGGTCCGGGCCGTAGCCGGCCACGCCCGCGTTGACGACCTCGACGGCCGTTCCGAGGCGGCGCGCCAGATGCGCCTCGAGCCTCTCGGCGAACGTGTCCTCCGTCTTCGCGTACTCCGCCTGGGTGAACGAGTCACCATACACCACGACGCGCAGGGCCTGCCCGCGCGGCGCGAGCTCTTCGCCGCGGAAGCCCTGGCTGTTGATTCCGTAGCGGATGCGCGCGCCGCCGTTGATCGCGGGGCGGATGTACTCGCGCTGCGCGCCGGGAATCAGCCGGTAGAGCACGCGATCGTCGAGCTCCACCGCCGTGCGATAGCGCGGGCCGAGCGTCTGTCGCAGCACGAGCTCGGCCATCGAGAGGGTGAGGCCGACGGAGATCAGGAGCGCGAGCGCGCGCGCGTTCCAGGCCAACGGGCCGAAGCACAGCGCGCCGAGCGCGGCGCCGACCGCGAGGAGCGCGGCCTGCGACCAGCCGAAGCCCTCCCCGCCCCCGAGATACGGGTCGTCGGCGAACGCGAGCGCAATCAGCGCGAGCGCGAGCGCGGCCGTGAAGAGCCGGACCGCGAGCTTCAACCGCGCGTCCTCGAGGAGACACTCTCCTGCGTCGCGGCGAGCGCGGGGCGTTGCAGGCGCCACAGGCCCGCGTCGACGAGGCGCCAGGGGTCCATCGCGCCGTCGCAGAGGCGCGCGAACTGCCGCAGATCGTCGCCGTTCTCGACCTTCACGCGCGGCAGCTCGTGCGGATCCATGCCCGCGCGGATCGAGCCGTGCTGCGCGGTGAAGACCAGCGAGTAGCCGACCGACGCGAGCGCCTCCCGGGTCGCTGCGTTGAAGTCCGAGAGCGTCCCGAACGGGTAGGCGAACGCCTCGACCGCGCGGCCGAGGCGCGCCTCGAGTCGTTCTCTCGCGCGCGCACCCTGCTCTCGCGCAGCGTCGACGGGCATCGCTCCGAGCGAGTCGTGGCTGTAGCCGTGCGCGCCCGTCTCGATCCGGGCCTCGGCCAGGCGCCCGAGCTCGTCCCAGGTCATGTAGCGCTCGGGCTCCGCGCGCGCGGCGTCCAGATTCTCGACCAGGCTCGGCGTCACGAAGGCGACCGCCGGCACGCCGTGGTCGCGAAGCACGGGCAGCGCCTCGCTGAACGTGCTCACGAAGCCGTCGTCGATCGTGACCAGCGCCGCGCCCGGGGCGAGCTCGACCTCACCCGCGAGGAAGCGCCGCAGGTCCGCGAGCCCGATCGCGCGGCGCTGCTCGGCGAGGAAGCGCACCTGCGCCTCGAAGTCGCGGCGCGAAATGCAGAACGGATCGCGCGCGATCGAGCCGAAGCGGTGGTAGGTGAGCACGCGAACGCGCGCCGCGCGCTCGAGCGCGCGGCGCAGCGCGAGCGTGCCCGATGCGCTCATCGCCAGCGCGAGCGCGCGTCGCGCCGATTTCTTCGCCAGCCACCGAGGCAGGGAGATCGCGCTCACGCGCGCCTCCCGAGCCACTTCTCGCGCGCCAGCCGGAGCAGGAAGAGCGGGTTCCCGAAGACGTAGCGCCGGAACTTCCGCGGCTGCGCGATCAAGAGGTGCAGCCACTCGAAGCCGATCCGCCGCATCCACAGGGGTGCGCGCTCGAGATCGCCCGCCCAGTAGTCGAGCAGGCCCCCGATGCCCAGACACAGCGGCACCGCGAGTCGCGCGCGCTGCGCGTGGATCCAGCGCTCCTGCTTCGGATTGCCCATGCCCACGAGCAGCAGGTGGGGCCGGCTCGCGTTGATCTTCTCGACGATCGAATCGCAGTCGTCGATCTCGACGTAGCCGTCGTGATGGCCGACGAGCTGCCAGCTCGGGAACGCGACGCGCGCGTGAGCCGCCGCGCGCTCG
>Ga0210377_10002682_pt1 | contig 15471 bp, 13 predicted proteins | sample PLM4_65_b1redo_FD_155480 | JGI IMG/M metagenome (GOLD analysis project Ga0210377, IMG submission 155480) | Groundwater sediment microbial communities from an aquifer in East River, Colorado, USA - PLM4_65_b1 redo | ecosystem: Environmental > Terrestrial > Soil > Riparian zone | place: USA: East... | reverse complement strand
CTGGTTACCGGCGCGGTACTCTTCGCCGTGGGCATGTTCAAGGGCAAACTCTCCGGCCAGTCGCTGGGACGCTCGGGGCTGGAATTTCTCTCGATTGCGCTGATCGCCACCGGTCTGGGGTATGCCGTTGGTTTCCTGCTTGAGCGATTTGCCGGCACCCCTTTGCCCATCGGCGGCTGAAACTCACAATCCGTTTTTCGCCGGCCCGGCCGAGATCAGTCGGTTGACGATCAGGCCGTGGAAATAGTCGGTGTCAGACTGAAAGCGCCAGCCGAGATGCACATGGCAATGGGCGCAGGACGCGATGCGCCAAGCATAACCCATGAACCAAGTGTACTCCGTGGTCGCCTCGCCAGCGACGGCGCAGCCGGCGGCTTCGCGAAAGCAGCCGATGTGATAGCTGATCCCCTGGGGATTGGTGAAGCGGTGTTCGTGCCCGCTCTGCACGCTGATGCGTTCGTCCTGATGCGTGACGGGGTGACGGCAGGCGGCGCAGAACAGGCGTTTTTCCTTCTTTGGCCTGGCATCCGGTTTTGCTTTGGTTTTCTCTTTACCGTCTTCTTCGGTAACGGGATCGAAAAAGAGCAGGGCGGGGACGAGCGCGATAGCCATTACTGCTCACTCAGGAAAACAGCGTCAGCACCCCGGTGAAGCCGTACAGCCGGTTGTGCGAAATCTCGCCGTTCGCGAAAAAGCCCACAAGCGGAATGTCACCCAGCTCCTGCCGGATGGTTTTCATCTCCACGGAGTCCTCCCCGAACATGTGCGCGCCGCGGCCCAAGCAGGAATAATACACGCCGCCCTTGGGCGGACGGCCGAGCCGCTGCTTGATCTCGCGCAGCATGCGCACCAAATCCTCGAAGGCGGTGCGGATATCGCGCTTGCAGAACATGATGGTATCGCCGGCGTTCAGGTATTCGCCGACCGCCAGCAGCTTGTTCTCCGGATCCATGCCCACGAGATTGCGCACGATGTAATCGCCGGTGTCAGATCCCTTGATCGGGAAACCCGCAAAGATGTAGCCCGCGGCGCGTGCCGGATCGCGCGCGAGTATGTCGCCCACTTCTTCGTTGAAGACATCCAGCGCCGGACGGTCGTCGATGCGGATGGCGATGTTGTCCCGGCATTCGGTGATTTCGTGTTGCCGGCCAAGCGGGGTGCAGCCTTGCGTCAGCGCGGTGGCAACCGATACCTGGCCCGAGAACAGCACGCCGGAAACGCCGCCTTCGGTCAGCCCGCCGGCGATCTGGAAGTTCGGCCCGCGCGAGGACGTCAGCCCGCCCACCAGAAAACCGTCGCGGATCGCCTCGGCGAGTTCCGCGATGAAGCCGGGGGTTTTCGGATTGCGCGGGTCGCCATGCACGACCGCGAAGTGCGCATCCGTCTGCTCGCACCAGGCGCGGCTGTCGGCGAATTCCGCGATATCGGATTTGATCGCGGGGAAGATGCGAAACGAGTCCGGCGGGAAATCGGCGATCATGACACTGAGGGCCGGCCGGTCGTTGTATTCCTGCGAAGTGGCGCAGACCGCGACCCCGACACTCCCCACCCAGTGCAGGATGTCCGTCTGTTCCTTGAGGAAGCCGAGAATTTCCGGCAGCTGAGCGGCGAGATGATCGGTGACGTAGAGGAAGCCCAGGTTCGCTTCGGCCGGAATGTTGCCGAGCTGGGCCAGGCAGAGATTCGCGGCCTGCTGCCAGTCCGGGGCGGTTCCATGCGCGACGCGAAACATGTCCATATTAAATCCCTTGAACATCGGTGGGCTTGGGCCACGAAGAAGCGATACTATAGACAATTGACGGGGATTAGGAACCCGTCTCTCCCAAGTCATGAAATAACAAGGTGAATTTATGTCCCGACTCGCGCCCAAACGCTCGCGCAAGGCCGGCCTCCCGCCCGGCACCCCGGTGCATCTCGGTGAGCGCAAGAGCGAAACCACGCGCCTGACGTTGCTGCACTACGACGAGCAGCGCGCCGTCGAGCAGGAAATGAAAACCGCGCGCGAGTGCCTGGCGTTGCGCGACACTCCCGGCGTGAGCTGGATCAACATCACCGGCCTGCACGAGGTGGAGACGCTGGCGCAGTTCGGCGATGCCTTCGGCCTGCATCCGCTGGTGCTCGAGGACATCCTCAACACCGACCAGCGCCCGAAGCTCGAGGATTACGGCGAATACCTGTACATCGTGATCAAGCGGCTGGGCAACGGCACACCGGCAAACGAAATCTCGACGGAACAGATCAGCCTGATCCTGGGACACAATCTGGTCATTTCGTTTCTGGAGAGCGACAGCGGCGTTTTCAACGGCGTGAAGGATCGCATCCTCAACAACCGCGGACGCATACGCCAACTTGGCGCCGATTACCTCGTCTACACGCTGATGGATGCGGTGGTGGACAATTATTTCGCGATCTTCGAAACGCTCGGCGAACGGATCGAGGTATTGCAGGAGACCATCATTTCCCGGCCGATACCGGCGTCGCTGCAGACGCTGCACACGCTCAAGCGCGAGCTGCTGTTCCTGCGCAAATCCGTCTGGCCGCTGCGCGAAGTGGTGAGCGGAATGCAGCGCGGCGACTCGACGTTGATCCACAAGGACACCTGGTTCTATCTGCGCGACGTGTACGACCACACCATCCACGTCATCGACACCATCGAGACCTACCGCGACATGCTGGCCAGCATGATGGATATCTATCTTTCGAGCCTGAGTATCCGGCTGAACGAAGTCATGAAGGTGTTGACGATCATCGCCACGATTTTTATGCCGCTGACGTTCATCGTGGGGCTGTACGGCATGAATTTTCACCACATGCCCGAGTTGGGCTGGCGCTGGGGTTATCCGCTGGTGTTGCTGGTGATGGCGGGGATCGCCGCCGCGATGCTGGTGTTTTTCCGGCGCAGGAAGTGGATCTAGAAAAACCCGGGCTGCTCAGCGCAGGTGGTGGATATCGAGTGCGCAGGTGAACGGCGTGGGGTCTTTGAGCGTGAGTGAAAGCGCATAAGCGGCCGCTGGCTGCATGTTGACGGTGACCATTTCCACGTTGGCGATGCGGCAGGTGGCGTTGAGTTTCGTGAGCCAGGCGTAGTACACCTCATCGATCAGGCGGACGTTCTTCAGGTCATAGACCAGGCGCCGCGCCTCGTTATTCTGGAGAAACTCGAGCACCGGCGCGACCAGGGCGCCCGGGTTGCTGGGATCGAGCCCCTCGCCGGGTTCCAGCAGCACGTTTCCGTCCCCGATGGGGGTGAGATGGATGCCTTCAGCCATGCCGTTCTGCTCCTGCCGTCATTCCGTTGCCTGTTCCCATTACGCTTGTTCTGTGAAGATTACTTGCCGGGACGCGTTACCTCAATGTGTAACTGGCGGAACGCCTCTTTCAGGCCTTCGGACAGCTTGGAGCGCGTGGTCACCGAGCTCAGGTCTATGTTCAGACTGGTCAGGGCACGCGCGATCTCCGGCCGGATACCGGTCAGGATGGCGGTGGCGCCCATAAGGCCGGTAGCGCGGATCATCTGGATCAGGTGGTGCGATACCTGGGAATCGATCGCCATCACGCCGGTGACGTCGATGACCACCACCCGCGCGCGGTCCGATTCGATGCGCTGCAGGAGTTTCTCCATCACGATCATGGTGCGCGAGGAGTCGAGCGAGCCGATGATGGGCAGCGTCAGCACGCCGTCCCAGATCTCGGTGATCGGCGTGGAGGTCTGCCGCAGCTCTTCCTGCTGCGCCAGGATGGTCTTTTCCTTGCCTTCCAGGTAGATGTGGAACACGTCGAGGATGATGTCGTTGAAGATCACGCCGAGCAGCAGCAGGATCTCGCGCGTTTTCTCGAAGCTGATCGATTTGTCGGCCTCAAGATTCTCCAGGAACACGCGCTGCAGGAAGTGGACGTAGCGCACGAATTCGTCCATGTCGCCGCCGCGCACCTGGATCTGCTGCGAGAAGTTGGCGAAGAACTGCCGCAGCGCCTTGTATTCCGCCCCGCGCCGATCCACCTTGTCGCCGGCGTGCAGCAGCATCGTCAGCAACTCGAGAAATTCCAGGCTGTAGTCGTTGATCTCGTTGTTCGAGAGAATATTCTTGTGACCGAAGATGCTCTGCCCTTCCTTCTCGATGATCGCGGAGATCTTGCCCACGTTCTGCATGAGCTGTTCGATCAGGATCTGATTGGTGGATTTTTCCTGGGGTGTTTCCTTGGCCATGACTATGTCCTCATACTTGGGTTTAAACGAATGGTGAAAACGGACCGGTCGTCGTTATGCCGGCCCATGACTTGACCCAGCACCAGGGCGATCATTTGCGGGTGCAATCGCCATAATTCCGGGAAGCTACGCAGGGTGATGCTGCGCCGCAGGCCGTCGGAAGCGGTGAAGAGCAGGGCTTGGGGCGGAAACGACAGGGTGGTTGTCTCCGGCGTGCGATGGGCATGGCCCAGCACGCCGGGGGAAAACGAAATCACTTTCTTTTCGCCGCTGGCGATGAGATAGGCGACCATGTCGCCGACCCCGCAGATCCGGAAAGTCTGCGTGGTGGCGTCAATTTCGCACACCATGCCGACCGCGCCGCGCGTGCCCTCGAGCCGCCGGCTCAGGCGTTGCATCAAGCCGTCCACGGGGGTTTCGTCATCGAGAAAATACCCTATACCCTCGACGACCTCGGCCGCCTCGCGTCCGTGGCCGAGCCCGTCCATGTGCAGCCAGCGGGTTTTGTTCGGATTGCAACGGACCTGAAACAGATCGCCATTGAAGGCGCTGTCCTGATAGGCGCGCGTGTAGCCGCCGATCTGGTGCGGCAGCGTGTCATCGTGATGGTCCTGATAGAAACGCGACCACACGGCCGTGCCATGCCAGGGACAATCGCCGACGTTCTCCAGCGGAAGACTGTAAATTTCGCTCTCGGAGGAGAGGCGGCGGATGGCGCCCAGCCCCTTGCCCATGGTGCCCGCCGTGGTAAAGCCGTCTTCCACGGCGGCCTTGATGTTCAGGATGCCCTTGCCGTAATCGAACGCGAACAAGTCGAGGGCCGGCCGGGGATAAGCGGTCTCCCATATCTGCACCAGCCCGTTGCCTGCGGCAAATTTGTTCTGGTTAGTCACCATTTCGTTGCACACCAGCTCCATCTGTTCACGTTTCAAATCGTTGAAGCCCATGCGGCGCGAAACCGCGCGCAGCTTCGACCGCAACAGCACGACACCGCTTTCCCCCTTCGCTCCCTGCTCGATCAGCAATTTCATGATTTCCCTTACCGGGTGATTCTATTTTTCAGACCGCCTTGATTCGGGCCTCACTGACCTCACTGACCTCGTCGGCGACAAACTGTCCGCGTCCACGGTGCTTGGCTTCATACAGCATCGAATCCGCGCGCCCGACCATGCCCTCGATGCTGTCGGTTTTCTGCATCTGGGTTATGCCGATGCTGACCTTGTTCTCCATCTGGCCGAGCACCTTGCCGGCCACGCGTCTGGCAATCGATATGTCCGAGTACAGAATGATGGCGAATTCATCGCCGCCAATGCGGCAGGCGTGATCCACGTATTCGCGTACCGAGGTGCGCAGCGCATTGGCCACGCGCTTCAGGTACTCGTCGCCGTACTGATGCCCGTGGGTATCGTTGATGGTCTTGAAGAAGTCGACGTCGAGCAGCAAGAGACAGAGCGGCTCGCCCTGGCGTTTGCAGCGCAGGAAGGCCTCGCGCAGGTGCGAGTCGTAACCGCTGCGGTTGCACAGTCCTGTCATGCCGTCGGTTTGGGCGGCGAGGATGGATTTGTTCAACTCGTTCTTCTTCAGCTCCAGCAGTGTTTCGAGTTCCACCATCTCCTTGCGGGCGCGCTGCTTGGCGTCTTCGAGATCGGCAATAATCTGTTCATTGCGGCGCTTGAGCAGCGTGCTGTCGGCGGATTCGCTGGCATTCTTGAGCTGGGTGGCGAGTGCCGTGACCTTGCTGGCCTCCGGCGGCTGTGACAGCGTCGTCAGCGGTTCGTGCTGGTTATCCCAGGCAAGGCACAAGGACAGATCGTCCAGCAGAAGATTGGTCTCGACGGGCGTACGGGCGCGCGCGCAGTCCTCGCGTACACGGCGCAGCAATCCCTCGAGCCGGTTCGCGGCGGAGAAAACGTTACCGCCGAGCGCTTCCACGGCGTCCATCGCAAACCGCGCGAGGCGCTGCCGGTCGGGCTCGACGATGATGGTTAATGTCAGCAGTGTCTGCATCTTCCCGTCTGATGCCTGTGGCCACCCGGTCACAAACGTCACAAAAAGGCATAATTGGCTGATTCTCTGTGAGTTTAGTGCATAGGCCGTGCCAGCCTTGGAGGAAAGGCGCGCACGGCCCCAGGCCGGAATTCCGGCCTGGATCAGCCATTTTTCAGGGGGCAGGGAAGGTGGAAAACACGGATCCGTGCCTGAGGGGACAGGCAGGGGGAATTCAGCCCCACCAGAGGGCTGTTGGTGGGTTAGCGCCGGCCGCCGAGGAGCGAGCCCAGGACGCCGCGGATAATGCTGCGACCGATCTGGCTGCCGATGGAACGGGCGGCGCTTTTAACCAGGGCCTCGGCGGCGCCTTCTCGGTGGCCGCCGCGCGGACCGGTCCCGCCGAGCAGACCATCCAGCAAACCGCCACTGCTTTTTTCGGACGGTGCGGCGGCCGGCGGTACGGACGGGGCCGCGCGATTTTTGAGAATTTCATAGGCCGATTCGCGGTCGACGCTCTTCTCGTATTGCCCATTGAGTGCCGAGGCGCCGATGATGGTTCTGCGCTCGGCCTCGCTGATCGGCCCGAGCCGGCTCTGCGGCGGGTAGACGAAGGCGCGCTCCACGACGCACGGACTGCCTTTTTCATCCAGCATCGAGACCAGCGCCTCGCCCACGCCGAGTTCGGTGATGACGTTTTCGACCTTGAGCTTGGGGTTGGCGCGGAAGGTTTCGGCCGCGGCCTTGACGGCTTTCTGGTCGCGCGGCGTGAAGGCGCGCAGCGCATGCTGGACGCGGTTGCCGAGCTGTCCCAGCACGACATCCGGAATATCGAGTGGATTCTGCGACACGAAGTACACGCCCACGCCCTTGGAGCGGATCAGGCGCACGACCTGTTCGATTTTCTCCAGCAGCGCGGAAGGCGCGTCGTTGAACAGCAAATGCGCCTCATCGAAGAAAAACACGAGCTTGGGTTTGTCGCGATCGCCGGCCTCGGGCAGTTTTTCGAAGAGTTCCGCGAGCAGCCACAACAGGAACGTCGCGTATACCTTGGGCGACTGCATCAGTTTATCGGCGGAGAGAATATTGATGATGCCGCGTCCTTGCTCGGTCTGCATCAGGTCATCGAGATTGAGCGCCGGCTCGCTGAAGAATCTGTCCGCGCCCTGACTTTCAAGCGTGAGCAGCGCGCGCTGGATCGCCCCGATCGAGGCGCTGGAGATATTGCCGTAGGCGGTGGTGAATTCCTTGGCGTTATCGCCGACGTGCTGCGCCATGGCGCGCAGATCCTTGAGGTCGAGCAGCAACCAGCCGTTGTCGTCGGCGATGCGGAAGATCAGGTTGAGCACGCCTTCCTGGGTTTCGTTCAGGTTGAGCAGGCGCCCGAGCAACAGTGGCCCCATTTCCGAGATCGTGGCGCGCACCGGGTGACCTTGTTCGCCGAATACGTCCCAGAACGTCACCGGAAATCCCCGGTACTCGAAGCCCTCGGGTTTCAACTGTTTGACGCGCTCTTCAACCTTGGGATTACCGCCGCCTTTCTGGCTGATGCCGGCCAGGTCGCCTTTCACGTCGGCCATGAACACCGGCACGCCGATAGCGCTGAAACGCTCGGCCATGACCTGCAGTGTCACGGTTTTTCCGGTGCCGGTGGCCCCGGCGATCAGGCCGTGGCGGTTGGCCATCTTCGGCAGAAGATAAAGCGGTTCCTTGGCCTTGGCGATGAGTAACGGTTCAGTCATGTTGGATAAAATCATGTAGGTTGGGGTGAGCGAAGCGAACCCCAACACGCTGGTTGACGATGTTGGGGTTCGGCGCTCCACGCCTCACCCCAACCTACATCTGTATAAATTTCTCTCAGTTCAAAACCGCCGCGTTCTGCGCGGCGTTCATCGCCACGCCGGTCCGGATCGGGGCGCGCATGTCCGCCAGCACGGCCTCGAGCGCTTCCAGGCAGTACATGACGTTTTTCATGTTGGCGCCATAACCCATGAGGCCGATGCGCACGATCTTGCCGGCGAGGCTGCCCATGCCCGCGCCGATTTCAAGGTTGTATTCATTGAGCAGACGGCTGCGCAACACGGCCTCGTCCACGCCCTCCGGGACCACGATGGCGTTCAGCTGCGGCAGGCGCGCGGATTCATGAACGAGTAAGGAGAGCCCCATGGCCTCGATGCCCGAGCGCAAGGCGAGATGCTGATGCCGATGCCGCGTCCAGGAATTTTCCAGGCCCTCCTCTTGCAGCATCGCCAGCGCCTCATGCAGGCCGTATAAAAGGTTGATCGGTGCGGTGTGGTGATAGACGCGCTTGCCCGAGCCCCAGTATCCCATCACGAGGTTGAGGTCGAAGAACCAGCTTTGCACCTTGCTCTTGCGTTTCTTGATCTTGTCCACCGCGCGGTCGCTAAAGGTGACTGGCGACAGCCCCGGCGCGCACGAAAGGCATTTCTGCGAGCAGGAGTAGACCGCATCGAGGCCCCATTCATCCACCTTCAGCGGGGAGCCCCCGAGCGAGGTCACGGCATCCACGATGGTCAGGCAGTCATGATGATGAGCGATCTCCGTCAGCTTCCTGGCGTCCGATTGCACGCCGGTGGAAGTCTCGGCCTGCACGAAGGCGACGATCCTGGCGTCGCGATGGGCCCGGAGCGCGTCCTCCAGCTTGTTCGGATCCACCGGCGTGCCCCAGCTGTCTTCCACCATGACCGGCACTCCACGCGCTCGCTCGATGTTCTCTTTCATGCGTTCACCGAAGACGCCGTTCATGCACACGACGACCTTTTCGCCCGGTTCGATGAGATTGACGAAGCAGGCTTCCATGCCGGCCGAGGCGGGCGCGGAGATGGGAATGGTCAGCGCGTTGCTGGTCTGGAAGGCGTACTGCAGCAGCGCCTTGATTTCCTCCATCATGGCGATGAACGCGGGATCGAGGTGCCCGATGGTCGGGCGCGCCATGGCCGTGAGCACGCGCGGGTGCACGTCCGAGGGTCCCGGTCCCATCAAGGTCCGGACCGGTGGATTGAAGGATGTATAGCTCAAGCTCGACCTCTATTTTTTCATTATCCGGAGACCGCGCAGTATAAGGTGGCAAATCCCTGAGGCAAACAGTCTTCTAGCAGGTTGCTGAAAAACTCCTCATCCGCCTTTCGGCAATCTCAGGGTGAACGAAAGAAGTATTGAAAACGTTAAAACTTTCCGTTCGTGGTGAGCCTGTCGAACCACAAATAAAGACTTTTTCAGCAACCTGCTAGGCAGACTTGGCCATGTAACCCAAACGCGCCGAAATATCCGCGCCGGCTTTTTTAATGATGGGGATCCAGGTCTCGCGGCGACGGTCACGCGGGGCCGAGATCGAAAGTCCCGCGACCATTTTGCCATGAGGGTCGTGCAGCGGCACGCCGACGCAGGCAACTCCCTGTTCCGCCTCTTCATTGTCAAGAGCGTAACCCTGTTTGTGGGCGTTTTCGATTTGCGCCCAGAGCTTTGTCACTTGGGTGAGGGTGTTAGGGGTATAGCGGGGCAGGCCGGTGCGGCGCGCGTATTCGCGACAGGCCTTCTCGCCATCCTCGGAGAGAAACAGTTTGCCCACGGCGGTGACATGCAGCGGCGCGCGACTGCCGATCACCTGTTCCACGCGCATCATGCGGTTGGGAATGGCGCGCTCCACGTACACCACCTCATCGCCTTCGCGCACCGTGAGGTTTACGGATTCGCCGACCTGTGAGCGCAGCCATTCCATGATCGGTTTGGCCTCGCGCAGCAGGTCGACTTTTCCGTGCACGCGACTGCCGAAGTGCAGCAGCTTCACGCCCAGCGTGTACTGGCCGTTGGCCGTGCGCTCGACGAGCCCGTGCCCCGTGAGCGCCTTGAGGATGCGGAACGCGGTGGAGGGGTGCAGATGCGTTTCGGCCGACAGGAATTTGAGGCTGGACGGTTCCGGGCGCGCCGCGATGGCATCGAGCAGCGTTGTGACCCGGTCAATCACCTGAATCGAGGAAGTGGCGGTTTTGAGCATATTGCGTATAGTGAAAACGATTATGTATTGTGAAATATCCTATCCTGCGTTAGCCTTTCGTGCAAGCGTATCCGTTGTCACCGGCATACCTAAACAGGATTCCTGCCGGATTTTTCATGAAGTCATACGGCAAGACGAGTGAGCGCAGCGAGCAGAGCTACTGGTAATACGGCAAGAAACGATTCACAGTTCCGCGTTGTAAATATCGAGGAAACAACAAATGGCAAAAATGACCGCAACCGAAGCGGCGATCCGCGTCATGGAAAGCGAAGGCATCGAGTTGGCGTTCGGCGTGCCCGGCGCGGCGATCCTGCCGCTGTATCAGGCGATGAACGGAAGCAAGATCAAGCACGTGCTGGTTCGCCATGAAGAAGGCGGAACCCATGCGGCCGAAGGCTATACGCGGGCCGCGAGCGGCCGCATCGGTGTATGCATCGGCACCTCCGGCCCGGCCGGCACCAATATGATCACCGGCCTGTACTCGGCGATGGCCGACAGCGTTCCGATTCTTTGCATTACCGGCCAGGCGCCGCGTGCCAAATTGCATAAAGAAGATTTCCAGGCGGTCGACATCGCCGCTATCGCCAAGCCGGTGACCAAGTGGGCGATCACCGTCATGGAAGGCGCCCAGGTGCCGCGTGCGTTCCGCTACGCATTCCACTTGATGCGCTCCGGCCGTCCCGGCCCGGTCCTGATCGATCTGCCGATCGATGTCCAGAAGGAAATCATCGAATACGATCCCGACTCTGATTTTCCGCTGGAGGTATTCAAGCCGCGCCCGCACCGCAAACAGATCGAGAAGGCGCTCGACATGATGATGGAGGCGCAGCGTCCGCTGATCATCGCCGGTGGCGGTATCATCAACGCGGATGCCTCCGACCTGCTGGTGGAACTGGCCGAGCTGACCCAGACACCCGTCATCCCCACGCTCATGGGCTGGGGCAGCATTCCCGACGATCATGCACTGAATGCCGGCATGATGGGCCTGCAGACCATGCATCGTTACGGCAATGCGACTTTCCTGCGCAGCGATTTCGTGCTCGGCATCGGCAACCGCTGGGCCAATCGCCAGACCGGCAGCCTCGATGTCTTCACCAAAGGACGCAAGTTCGTTCATGTCGACATCGACCCGATGCAGATCGGCCGCATCTTCTGTCCCGATCTCGGTATCGTGGGCGACGCCAAATACGCACTCGAAGAATTCGTCGCGGTGGCACGCGCGCGCAAGCAGGCCGGCAAGATTGTCAACCGCAAGCCATGGATCGCCGAGGTTCAGGAGCGGAAATTCACCATGCAGCGGCGCACCGATTTCGACAACGTGCCAATCAAGCCGCAGCGCGTGTTCCAGGAAATCAACAATGTCTTCGATGAAAATACCTGCTTCGTGACCGCCATCGGCTTGTACCAGATCGCCTCCGGCCAGTTCCAGAAGGTCAACAAGCCGAGAAACTACATTGTTTGCGGCCAGGCCGGCCCGCTCGGCTGGGAAATCTCAGCCTGCATCGGCGCCAAGCTGGCCGACCCGAGCAAGGAAGTCGTTGGCGTGGTCGGCGATTTTTCGTTCCAGTTTTTGATCGAAGAACTCGCGGTTGCCGCCCAACATCAGATACCGTTCGTGATGATCCTGATCAATAATGCTTATCTCGGTCTGATCCGCCAAGGTGAAATCGCTTATAAAATGGACTACGAAGTCCAGCTGAGCTTCAACAATATCAATTGCCCCGAGATCGGCGAATACGGTGTCGATCACGTCAAGGCCGTGGAGGCCTTGGGTTGCCTTGCCACGCGAGTGTTCGATCCGAAACAGATGGCGGACGCTTTCCGTGCGGCGCGCCGCATCAGCGTGGAGCGACGCGTTCCGGTCGTGGTCGAGGTGATCACCGAGCGCGTGACGAATATCTCCATGGGCCCGGAGATCGACAAGATCACCGAGTTCGAAGAGATTTACGACCGCAAACCCGAGAAAAAAACGCAGGCAGCCTGATCTCCGCCGCCTGTGTAAACAAGATCGCGGCGATGTTTGCCGCGATTTGCGTTCAATTCCATCTTTGAAGGAACGACGATGCCCAAGTTTGCCGCCAACCTGACCATGCTGTTCAATGAGGTCGATTTTCTGGACCGGTTCGACGCCGCCGCCAAAGCTGGATTCCGCGGTGTCGAATATTTATTTCCCTATGCCTACGACAAAAACCAGCTGGCGGAAAAACTCAAGACGCTCAAGCTGACCCAAGTCCTGCATAATCTGCCCGCGGGCGATTGGGCCGCGGGTGACCGCGGCAACGCGTGTCAGCCCGCCCGCGTCGGCGAATTTCAGGACGGCGTCGGCAAGGCCATCGACTATGCCACGGCGCTCGGGTGCAAGCAGGTCAACTGCCTGGCCGGGATCGCGCCTAAGGATGCCAAGCTGGATCAGCTGCGCAAGACGTTTGTCGAAAACCTGAAATTCGCCGCCGGCAAACTCAAAACCGCCGGCATCAGGCTCCTGATCGAGCCCATCAATACCTTCGACATTCCGGGTTTCTATCTCTCCCGTACCGCGCAGGCGCTGGAGATCATGAGCGACGTGGGATCGGACAACCTGTTTCTGCAATACGACGTCTATCACATGCAGCGCATGGAAGGCGAACTGGCGGCCAACCTCAAGAAACATCTTGCCCGCATCCGCCACATCCAGATTGCGGACAATCCGGGGCGCAACGAGCCCGGCACCGGAGAAATCAATTATCCATTCCTGTTCCGGCATATCGACCAGATCGGTTACGATGGCTGGATCGGTTGTGAATACAAGCCGGCCGCCACGACGGTCGCAGGACTCGGTTGGGCCGCGGCGTATCTCTCGCAAAAATAATCTATCAGGAGAACTGTCATGAAAATCGGATTTGTCGGTCTCGGCATCATGGGTCGCCCCATGGCCCATAACCTGATGAAGGGTGGCCACACACTCTATCTCTACAGCATCCCCAGCATTCCCCCGGACCTGATTGGCGACAAAGGCATCGCCTGCCAGTCTTCGAAAGAGGTCGCCAAGAACGCCGAAATCATCATTACCATGGTGCCGGACACCCCGCACGTCGAAACCGCCCTGTTCGGCAAGGACGGCGTGGCCGAGGGTCTTTCCAAGGGCAAGATCGTGGTGGACATGAGTTCCATTGCGCCGCTCGAAACCAAGAAGTTCGCCGCCAAGATCAACCAGCTCGGTTGCGAATACATCGACGCGCCGGTGTCGGGTGGCGAAGTCGGCGCCAAGAACGCCACGCTGACTATTATGTGCGGCGGTAATCAGCCGGTCTTCGACAAGGTCAAGCCGCTGTTCGAACTGATGGGCAAGAACATCACCCTGGTGGGCGGCAACGGCGACGGCCAGACCTGCAAGGTTGCCAACCAGATCATCGTCGCGCTGACCATCGAGGCGGTGGGCGAGGCGCTGTTGTTCGCCTCCAAGGCCGGTGCCGATCCGGCCAAGGTGCGCCAGGCGCTGATGGGCGGATTTGCCTCGTCGAAAATTCTGGAAGTGCATGGCGAGCGTATGATCAAGCGCACCTTCGATCCCGGGTTCCGCATCGAACTGCACCAGAAGGACCTGAACCTGGCCTTGTCCGGTGCGCGTGCGCTTCATATCAGTCTGCCGAACACGGCCACCTGCCAGGAACTGTTCAACGCCTGCGCTGCGAACGGCGGCAGCGCCTGGGACCACTCGGCCATGGTGCGCGCACTGGAAATGCTGGCCAAGCATGAAATTAATCAAAAGTAATGGACCGCAACCAGGTAGCTAGCTCTGATTAAGTCATTCCGTTCGCCCTGAGCCCTTCGACTCGTTCGTACTGAGCTTGTCGAAGTACGAACGGGCTCAGGACAGGCTTGTCTCGAAGGGTGAACGGCAACACCGTCATTACAGGGCCATCATGTGTTCGTGGTTCGACAAGCTCACCACGAACGGACTTATTCAACCGGTGTCGAAAGCTGATTGACCAGCATCCCCGATTTCATCCAACGTGTAATTTAGGGTATCGTGGCGGCTGCATTCGCAGCCGGCATGCCAACGTCACGCGCGCACCATGCAAACAGCCCTAACCGATTCCATCCGCCACACACCGCAGGGCATCGAGGCCGACGCCGTCCTGCGCACCTGTGTGCATTGCGGCATGTGCAACGCCACCTGTCCGACTTACCAGTTGCTGGGCGACGAGCTCGACGGCCCGCGCGGGCGCATCTACCTCATCAAGCAGATGCTCGAAGGCGCCACCGCCACGCACCGCACGCTGACGCATCTCGATCGCTGCCTCACCTGCCGAAATTGCGAGACCACCTGTCCCTCGGGCGTGCAGTATCACAAGCTGCTGGATATCGGCCGTGACATTGCCGAGCAGAGAATAAAGCGAACCCGGCTCGACCGGTTTACCCGCTGGATGTTGCGCGCCATTATTCCTTATCCAGCGCGTTTCACGCCGTTGTTGCGGATGGGACAGTTGTTCCGCCCGCTGCTGCCGTCGTTCCTGAAACGTTCCGTGCCCCGGCGCCAGCTGGCTTCCCCGTGGCCAAAGACGGAACACGCGCGCGAGATGCTCGTGCTCGAAGGCTGTGCTCAGCCTGCCATTTCGCCGAACATCAACGCCGCCACTGCGCGCGTGCTGGACAGGCTCGGCATCCGTCTGATCGCGGCATCCGGTGCCGGGTGTTGCGGCGCGGCGAGCCACCACACCTCGGGCGTGGAACAAGGCCTCGATTTCGCCCGACGTAACATCGACGCCTGGTGGCCGCACCTCGAATCCGGCGCCGAAGCCATCGTCATGACCGCGAGCGGTTGCGGCTCGCACGTGAAGGAATACGTTCATCTGCTCGAGAATGACCCCGCCTATGCCGCCAAAGCCAGGCGCGTATCCGATCTGACCAAAGACATCAGCGAAATTCTGATGAACGAGGACCTGTCGAAGCTTGGGGGCGGCGCGAAACCGGGACCCAAAGTCGCGTTCCATAGCCCGTGCTCGCTACAACACGGCCAGAAGCTGAACGGGGTTGTAGAGAAAATTCTGCGTCAGGCCGGTGTTACGCTGACCGCTGTACCGGATGCACACCTCTGCTGCGGGTCAGCGGGAACTTATTCCATTCTTAATAAGAATCTGTCGCAGCAGTTGCTCGGGAACAAGGTAACCGCTCTCGAGTCCGGCGGGCCCGATACCATCGTCACGGCTAATATCGGCTGTCTGGCGCACATCCAGAGCGGGACGACGCTGCCGGTGCGCCATTGGATCGAAGTATTGGATGA
>Ga0210377_10002681_pt1 | contig 15476 bp, 11 predicted proteins | sample PLM4_65_b1redo_FD_155480 | JGI IMG/M metagenome (GOLD analysis project Ga0210377, IMG submission 155480) | Groundwater sediment microbial communities from an aquifer in East River, Colorado, USA - PLM4_65_b1 redo | ecosystem: Environmental > Terrestrial > Soil > Riparian zone | place: USA: East... | reverse complement strand
CACGAGTAGTGCAAAATCTGAAACGAACGGCACAGCAACTGGGATACAAACTGGTTTCATTGCAAGAAGAACCACAAACTGTATGATCACGTAAATTCAGATACTTACGATGAAGTTACTCAGAAGTTGTTTCTAGCATCTTCTTACCTGGTAACGGTGCCACGCTTGACCTGCCGGGCAGATTTATGCCCGGTCACGGTCCGAGCGCTATGAACTTAGTGAACAATTAAACAACGTCCCAGTAGCCGCTCCTGAATAACTGCGCCGTATCGTTGCGTCGCGGATTCCATGTACGAGAGGAATTTTTCCCGATCCTTCCGACTTTTGAATATATCCTTCTTTTCATTCCCCCTCGCAGTTACATGGTAAAATGCGCCGGGGTATTCGATTCGTAAGGGTCGGGCCACTAGTTCCTCCTTCGATACACCTGTAACTTGCAGCCAATAGTATCAAGGATTTTAGTTTTGTCAATTGCGTAGGTCTGACCCCTTTATTCTCGGTTATGCATCAATGAAATCTGCAACATTTTTCATCTTCATAGGATGTCAATTCTCCTTTTTGCCCGAAGGGCCTGACTAACGTCGTGGCCGAGAAGCGGGTTCACCGCTTCAAGGCCTTGTTGGTTGAGATAGCCTATTCAGGATACACTACTTCTTCTGTGATGCCGTTTGACTCCAGATATCTTGCAGATTCATGCTTTAAATTCTCTGTAAGTAACAGGGTGATGAATACTTTTTTTTTCTTTTGGTTCTCATAACTTGTCCATATATCAGCTAAGTCGTAGCGAAAACACGGTGACGGCAGAGCAAGAGCGAATCGGATGGAGTGACTACGAGCGCCGAAAGCTGATGCAGTGGTTTTATCAGCGGAAACATGCGGTGCAGTAGATCGAGCGTTATAACGGCTCGGGAGATCACCTGACGGCCTTTTGGTCAGGTGTTGGCCTGCCTTGTCATTTTATTAGCCACACGACTACCCCCGCAGGCGATAAAAATGGATGCAGCCACGAATGCTACTTGCTCGACAGCAAATATCGAAGTGACAAATCCGTTGAATCCATTCTCCATACTCGTGGATATGAAAGCAATCAGCGGAAATCCTGCCGTAATTAACCCAAAAGCTGTGCCGATGAAGATCGGTTTTTCTTTTGTGAAGTATCCTAGAGGCCATGCCAGCAGAAATGCACAAATTGCGGCACCACTGGCGCCGCCTGCTGAAAGCCATGTTCCCATGATCATTCGGGTCCGAGGAAGTTTAGAAGCTAATGGGATATAAAGCGTTGCCAAGTAGCCAACGACAGTGGGGTAAAGCCATGTGGCAAAGGCAGCAAAGAGGACAAGTAGCAGGATCGTTTTGATTTTTTGTTTCACCTTTGTCCTCTTTCCTCGGATCAACAATGTATTGAGCAGACCGGCCAACATTCCAAAATGGAGGATGGCCAGACCGGATAACATCCCGAAAATCTAGATGGGCCAGTCCCGGACACGGGACAAATTGCCACCCAATTTTATTTAACGAAAAAACCGCCGTCAGCATTACGCAGACAAAGGCGGCTTTCGGTTCCATCAATATTTCCAAAGGGCAGTGCCCCATTTACCTACCCTCCCTAACACCACAAAATTACGCCATTTTAATACACCTATTCACCTCCTGTGTCAATGGGAAAGGCCGGTGTGGAGGCTATTTGCGGGTCCGCAGGTAATTTACCAGACTCCACCGCTCCTGTGGCGTGAGCTTGTCCTTGAAGGGAGGCATGCGGCCGAAGCCGAGGGTGATGGCCTTGAAGATGTGGGTGTCGCTGCGGCTTTTTACCAGGCCGGGGTCGAGACCGGGCGGCGGCGGTTTGAGCTTTTGGCCGACCGGCCCGCGTTGCGCCGAGGTCTGGCCGTGGCACATGGCGCAGTTGATCTCGTAGAGCGTCTTGCCATGCGCCAGTGATGCCGCGGTCGGGGTGATGGGATTTTGCAGCTCGGCCCCGGACGGAACGACCTCTCTGCCGGATACCGGCACGCTTCCCGCGGGCGGGGTCAGGACCGGCGCTTCGTAGGGCTTGTAGGAAGGTTGCTTGTCCATCCAGAGCGCCGCCATCAGCAGCGGCGCTGCTGCCATAATAATCAGTAACGAAATGCGTTTCATGTCGCCCTTTGAGTAACTTTGTGGGACTTCATTTAAAGCAAAGGTCAAAAACTGCACGCGCTTGCGCGCCGACCCGCCTGCCGAAGTCGTACGGCGGACAGGAGCGCTACAGCGCGCAGGCACGGATAACATCTGATCAAATCGGATAAAAATCGGATTAAACAGCTCCCCTCCCTTCGATGGGAGGGGCTGGGGGAGGGTGCACAAGGAAAGTTTGAAATTCTACTGCCTTGCACCCCCACCCCAGCCCTCCCCCATCGGAGGGGGAGGGAGATTAAAGTCAACTGCGAAGTTGAGTTATTAATGCTTCCTTCACTCGGCAATGACCCGCAGCGCCCCGGCTTCCCGCATGATCCCTTCTGCCAGGCTCTGCTGCTCTCCCGCGGAAATGGAGGCGATGCTGCCGATGCACTCGCCCGGCCCTTCTCCCGGTCGGCAGGCCATGACCCCTCCTCCGGTGTGGATGGAAACACTGATGCCGATGCACCCCTCACTGATAGCCGGGTCGTAGAGGCGTTTCCCCAAGGGGGGGAGCCTCATTTCCAGGAACATCCCCACGATGGCGCCGATAATGGCGAAAAGCATGGCGAGCTCGAAGCTGATGATGCCGGTCGGGTACAAGGCGATTATAGGTTTGTCACCGGTCTGCACCGGATAGAGCCAGGCGGTGCCGGCGGCAAGGCAAAAGCCTGCGCCTGCGCCGACGATGCCGCCGGCCAGGGCCAGCCAACGGAACCAGCTGCGCTGCTCGGTCCGCACCAGCACGCCGTCGGGATAGGCAACGGAAGTGAGCGAGGTGATCTGCGCCTCGGTGAACCCCGCCCGGACCAGCCGCTCCACCCCTCTGCCTGCGCTCTCCATATCACTGAAGATCCCAAGGATTTCCATCCGGCTACTCCTTTCCCGCGATTGAAGGGAGGCGGGTTCGGCCGAGCGGGATGTGAGCCTCACGGACTTCGAGCTCCCGCACGTCGGTCAGCGCCATTATCGGGAACAGCTTGGCAAAGAGGGTGTAGAGCAGGGCGAAACCCGCCAGGGCGGCGAGGTTGACGGAAATTTCCACCCAGGAGGGGCTATAGCTCCCCCAGACGAAGGGCATGTTCTTGTGGGAGAGCGACGGCACGATGATGAGAAAACGCTCGATGAACATGGCGACGTTGACCATGAGCGACACCACCAGCATCACCCAGATGGAGCGCCTGAGCCCTTTGAAGCACATCGCCGTGATCGGCAGGAGCGAGTTGCCCACCAGCATGATGAGCAGCTGGGGAGTATATCTGCCGGCCATGAAGCTGAAGACCTCCCACTCGATCGGTTCGTGGGCGTACCAGGTGGTCTGGACCTCGACGAAATAGGCGTAGGACCAGAGGAGCGAGATGACCAGCAGGAGCTTGCCCATGTTGTCGAAGTGGAGCGGAGTCAGGTACGCCTCCAGGCGGAAGGCGCGGCGGATGATGATCATCAGGGTGATGACGGCGGCCACCCCGGAGAGGATGGCGCCGATGACGAAGTAAGGGGGAAAGATGGTGCTGTGCCAGCCGGGAACCACGGTGACGGCGAAGTCCCAGGCGACGATGGAGTGCACCGAGACCGCCACCGGGATGATCAGGGCTGCCATCAGGGTCGAGGCCTGGTGGTAGACCACCCACTCGCGGGCCGTTCCGCGCCACCCCATGGCCAGGACGGCATACAGTTTACGCCGCCAGCCAACCGAGAGGTCGCGGGCCACGGCCAGGTCGGGGAGCATCCCCAGGTAGAGAAAGAGGCTGCTGCCGATTATGTAGGCCGTGATCGCCGTCACATCCCACAGGAGCGCCGAGCGGAAGTTGGGCCAGAGCCCGCGCTGGTTGGGATAGGGTATCATGTAGAAGAAGGTCCAATTGCGCCCGAGGTGGATCAGCGGGAAGAGACCAGCCACGGTGATGGAGAAAACAGTCATTGCCTCAGCGGCGCGCAGGATCGGCCGACGCCAGTTGGCCCGGGAGAGGCGCAGAATCGACGAGACCATGGTCCCGGAATGGGAGATGCCGACCCAGAAGACGAAGCCGGTGATGTAGAAACCCCACATGACCGGCCGGTTCTTGCCGGTCACGTACATGCCGTGGGTTACCTGCCAGCTGAAGGCGAAAAGGCCCCAGGCCACCACCGCCCCGAGAAAGAAGGCGAGCAGGTACCAGCGCCGGGTAGGTGCCCGCAGCGAGGAGAGCAGTTCGTCGTTCAGCTGACCGACGGTTTTTGTCTCAGCGGTCCCATGGGTCTCATGGGACTTATGGGACGAATAGGACGCATGGGATTCAGGCATGTTCCCTGCCTCCTCCTTTGAGGTAGTAGACCGAGGGATGGGTGCCCAGATGCTCCAGGAGGCTGAAGCGCCGCGGGCTGCGGGAGAGGCGCGCCACCCGGCTTTGCGGGTCGGCCAGGTTGCCGAAGACCAGGGCTTCCGCCGGGCAGGTCTGGGCGCAGGCCGGCTGCACCTCGCCGTCGCGAACCATCCGCCCTTCCCCCTTCGCCTCTTCCTTGGCCCGGCGGATGCGCTGGACGCAGAAGCTGCACTTTTCCATCACCCCCCGGCTGCGCACGGTGATGTCGGGGGAGAGCTGGTTGTCGAGCGGGGGCGGCCAGTCGTGGGGGTAGAAATTGAAGACCCGCACGGCGTAGGGGCAGTTGTTGCCGCAGTAGCGGGTGCCGACGCAGCGGTTGTAGACCTGGCCGTTCAAGCCGTCCGGGTTGTGGTAGCTTGCGTAAACCGGGCAGACCGGCTCGCAGGGTGCGTCGTGGCAGTGCTGGCAGAGGACCGGGAGGAACCGGACCCGCACCTCCGGGTACTCCCCCAGCCAAAAGCGCTCGATGCGCAGCCAATGCATGTTGCGACCCTCGGAGATCTCTTTTTTATCGCAGATGCCCACGTTGTTTTCCGCCTGACAGGCGACCACGCAGGCGCCGCAACCGGTGCAGCGGTCGAGGTCGATGACCATTCCCCATTTGTACGGACTCGTCATTTTTTCCATACTCAAAAAATCCTTATTCAAAAAAGCTGTCTCACGCAACGCCGCAACGACGCAACGTAAAATCAAGATTCATTCAGAAAAAGTCGAATGTTCTTTGCCTCAAGATTACCTGGAGTTAGATTCGAGGTGATCTTGTAAATAATCGTGAAGCTGGAAAACTCTTTGCTCTTCTTGAATTTTTTTGGCGTTCTCTGCGTCTGCGCGAGTAATGCCGTTTTGGTTTAAATGCCTTTCGTTGCGTCGTTGCGTCGTCGCGTGAACAAATGCTTTTTGTCTTAAATCCCGATCAGCTCGCTGCGGAAGCTCCCCTGCTGATTCCCCGCAGTCACCAGGCTGCCCTTCTCCGAGATGCGCGTGACCCGCACCCGGGTCGCATTCAAGGCCGGTTGGTGTCCCGTCCCTTCCACAAGCGCCAAGAGCGCCAGCGGGTTCGCCCCCCTCCCCCTGGCGTAGCGTCCTCCCCCCTGGTGTCCCTGCCCCAGAGGCATCGCCGCCATGTCGGGACGGATACCGGGGTAGATCACCGCCGGCAGGCGCAGCGAACCATGGGGGGAGCTTACCTCGACCAGGTCGCCGAAGCCGATCCCCAGCCCGGCGGCGGTCCTGGGATTGAGCTCGACCCAACTGTCCCAGACCACGGTGGTCATCGGGTCGGGGAGCTGCTGCAGCCAGGGAAGCGGGGCTCCCCGGCCGTCGTGAAAGGCGGTCGAGGGATAGACCAGGAGATGCAGCGGGAACCGTTTTTCATCCCCGTCGAAGCGGGGCTTCTCCGGGTCTGGGAGAGGCGCGCCGGGATTCCAGCGATAACCCTTGCCACTCCCCTGTTTCGTTGCGAAAAGCCCCCCCTGCCGGAGCAGATCGACCCAAAGTGACTCGAAATCCTCGCCCCCCGCATGACCTGCCCGTTTTGCCATCGCATCTTTCAGCAGCTCCGGGTAGGACTGCTGAGGGAATGCCGCCGCCGTCTTCCCTCCCAGTTCAAAGGCGGTCGCCAGCAGCACTTCGGGGAACTGGCGGGTGTCCAAGAGCGGCTTCACCACGGGTTGCATCAGTCCGATCACCGCCTTCCGGCTACCGGCCAGCGGGATTACATCCCCCCAGCTCTCAAGGGCTGTGTGGTCCGGCAGGATCAGGTCTGCCTGGAGGGCGGTGTCGTCCAGCAGCGAAGAAAAGCTGACGATGAATGGAACCTTGGCCAGCGCCGCCTGGAGGCCGGTGGCGGGGGGAACGGTATGGAGCGGGTCGCCTTGGATCAGGGCCACCCCGATCCGGTCGTTGCGCATGTTTTCAATCAGGGAGAGGATCTCGGCGAAGGAAGTTTCCGGGCCGGTCATGGAGCCGCCGGCCGGGTATACCCCTCCGGGCCGGTTCAGATTTCCCACCAGCAGGTTCAACAGCTGAATGGCGCGGACCGATTCCGGGCCGTTGCTCTGGAAGGCGACCGTCTCCCCGACCATGGCCAGGGCCGGCCTGGTCGTGGCGAACTCCCGGGCCACCTCTGCTATGGACTGATGTGGCAGGCCGGTCTGCTCCGCTACGCGGGGAAGGTCGTACGCCTCCAGGCGGTGCAGCAGCTCTGTTGCCCGGAAACCGTTCGCCACAAGGGCCCCCCCGTCGAAGAGGGACTCGGCCAATATAAGCCGGGCCATTCCCAGGGCCAGCGCCCCCTCGCTTCCGGGCCGTGCCGGCAGCCAGCGGTCGGCGGAGGCGGCGGTCAGCGACATGCGGCCGCCGACGTAGGTGAAATGGCCGCGGACCGTATCCCGCCCCTGGCGCATCCGGCCGAAGGCGTTGCCGTACTGGACGGGCGACAGGTGGTGCTCGACGAAATCGGCGCCGAAGCTGAGCAGATAGCGGGTCTCGGCCAGGTCGTACCAGGGGAGGCTCGGCTGGCCGAAGCTTTGGCGGTTGGCCTGCCGCAGCCAGTCGGGGCCGAACAGATCAAAGGAGAGATGATGGGGCGAGCCGAAGGCGCGCATGAAGCCTCTCGTGATTTCCGCCAGGGTGCCGGAGAGCTGTGGTGTCACCAGGGCCAGACGGTCGGTGGCCTTTTCACGCTGCAGGGTCTTGAGGCTACCTGCGAGGAGGCTCATACCCTCTTCCCAGGAAATCCGCGCGAATTCCCCCGAACCGCGGGGGCCGCTTCTTTTTAGCGGCTGCGGCACCCGGTCGGGATGGTAAAGTTCCTGCAAAACGGCCTGTCCCCGGGCGCAAAGTCTTCCCCTGTTGACCGGATGAGCGGGGTTCCCCTCGATTTTCTTGGCCCGCCCTTCGGAGACCCGGACAAGGATGCCGCAGCCGGCCGGGCAGAAGCGGCAGGAGCTGGCATAATAGTCGGCCTTGCCGGGAGTCACCCCCTCGTCGGGCGGGACCAGGTAGGGGATCATTTTCTCGTTTCCCGACTGACACCCCCCCAATACAGCGCCGGCGGCCGTCATTCCGCTAAGCTGTAAAAATGTTCTCCGCTTCATTCGGGCTCCGTCAGGTAGTTTCCATCCGGAAACTCCGGATGTTTCTGATTCGGAAAGCGGGGATTTTTTGTCCTGGCAAGGAAATCAAGGGATTGCGCGGAGGCGTACTAAGGTCACGCCGCACAAGCAAGCCCGCAGATTGACACCGCCAGGGCGAAAAAGCACCCTTTCCGGGCAGAAACTCATATGTGACACGTCCAGCAATCGATGCTGGCCTTATGCTGCCGATGACAGTTCAGGCACCAGCCCATCTTGAGACTTGCTGTCCTGCTGACCCGCTCCATGGCAGCCACCTCGCCGTGGCAGCTGCTGCAGGCGAGCCCGGCGCGGATATGCATCATGTGTGGGAAATAAACGTGGTCCGGCAGGACGTGGACCCTGATCCAGGGGATCGGCTCCCGCCTTTCCCAGTATCCCATCAGCTTCTTGATTTCCACTGCGTCCGGCGAAATGTAAAGATGGCAGGCCCGGCAGTCCGCCACTGCCGGGATGCCGGCGACCGGCGACTTTGCTGCGTAGCGGTGACAGTAGAGGCAATGGATGCCGCTGTCGCCGGCATGTGCCTTATGGCTGAAGGCGAGCGGCTGGAGCGGAGAACGGTCCCGAAGATCGAGCGGCAGGTTGTACAAGAGCGCCAGACAGGCGGCAACAGCGACCGCCGCGACGGCCAGTCCGCCAATGAGCCACGATTTTTTCATGCTGTTCACCAGGGAGAGTAGGGAAAATGACGGTCAGGATGCAGCGCGTCCCGTGTAGTATCAGCATAGCAGGCATCTGCGGGGTGTCAAACCGGCAAGGTCAAGGATTGACATCCGGGAGGGAAGAGAAAGAGAACGCCCAAGCCCTCCCATTGGGGAGGTTAGCTAATCCCAAAAATCGGCAGTATGAACCGCAGAGACGCAAAGTTCGCTGAGAGAATCAAAGGCTTAGCTGGATTTGTGCAATAACCCAACAGGTTAATCGGTTTTCGGTGTTAACTTCCTGGTTTACTCTGCGTTCTCGCTTAGAAGCGCCTACTTTTGGCAGCGTCTCAGCGGTTCAAATGCTTTTTATAGGCTAATTGCTGGTGATCAGCTCCATCAGTCTGAACCCTTCCTCAACAAAGAGGCCGGTTGCAGCGGCAGAATCTTCGTCATAGCCGGCAATCCTTTCGTCAGCTCGTTGCTCGCCACTGTAGAGGATGAAGGGGACAGGTTCCGACGTATGAGTCATCAGTTTGACCGGGGTCGGATGGTCCGGGGTACAGAGGATCCGATAGCCGCCGAATTCTTTTATACCTTCCAGTACCGGTCCTACCACCAGGGCGTCAAACTCCTCTATGGCCCTGATCTTGTCTGCCAGCTTGCCGGAATGGGAAGCCTCATCGGGGGCCTCCACATGCAGGTAGACGTAGTCCTTATAGGCCAGTGCCTTCAGAGCCGCTTCAGCCTTTCCCCGGTAGTTTGTATCGATATAACCGGTGGCACCAGGAACATTGATGATCTCCAGCCCGGCATAGATGCCGATTCCCTTTATCAGGTCAACTGCAGAGATGACTGCGCCGCTCAAACCGAACTTGTCGGCAAATGTGGCCATCTGCGGTGACTTCCCCTGCCCCCAGAGCCAGATGGAATTGGCCGGAAGCTGATTATCCTCCAATCTCCTCTTGTACTGCGGGTGGTTGTTGAACAGCATCTGCGATGAGTTCATAAGGTTGATAAGGCGATCTGCTCCCTCCCCTTTGGGGAGGAAATCAATAATGTCTTTTCCGGTTATGTCATGGGGGGGTACGGTTGTTATCCGCTCCTTGCCATTGCGCCATACCAGGAGATGGCGGTAGCCGACCCCCGGATAGAACTGGAACTCGTCATCACCCAGGTGGTTCTGCAGTTCTTCCAGCAGTTCCCGTCCGTCAGCGGTGGAGATATGACCTGCGGAGTAATCCTGCATATAGATCTTGCTGCCATGGGGATGGAGATTAATCAGATTGACGCGGAAAGCTACATCGTTCTTACCCAGTTCCACCCCCATGCTGGCGGCTTCAAGGGGTGAACGGCCGGTATAGCAGCTGGCCGGGTCATAACCGAACACCGACAGGTTGGCAACATCACTCCCGGGGGGGAGTCCTTTCGGGACAGTTCTGGCAAGGCCGAGTTTCCCCCGTTTTGCCATAAAGTCCATGTTTGGAGTTTTTGCAGCCTGGAGCGGCGTCTTGCCCCCCAGTTCATCGATTTTCTCGTCGGACATGCCGTCGCCGAGCAAAACTATGTACTTCATGCACCAATCCTTTCAAAACAAAATTAAGAAACTAAATCGGCAGATATCTACCCGCGGGGGTGGAACTCTTCGTGGAGTTTTTTTAAGCGCTCACGGGTCACATGGGTGTAAATCTGGGTAGAGGACAGGTCGGCATGACCGAGCATTATCTGCACACTCCGGAGGTCTGCACCGTTTTCCAGGAGATGGGTGGCAAAAGAGTGCCTCAATGTGTGTGGCGAAATATTCTTGCTGATTCCGCTCGCAGCAGCTCTTTTTTTTATAATGTTCCAGAATGCCTGGCGGCTCATTTTGTCCCCGAGCCTGCTCAGGAACAGATAGCCGTTATCGCCTCTCCTGTCAAGAGTTATACGAATGTGCATGAGATAGGCACTGACTGCAGCAGCAGCCGACTCTCCCATCGGCACGAGACGTTCCTTTTCACCTTTTCCCATGGTAAGCAGGTAACCTGCGTCGAGGTTCACATCACGCAATTTAAGCGCAACCAGTTCCGATACCCTTAAGCCCGTTGCATAAAGAACCTCCAGCATGGCACTGTCGCGCTCATCGAGCAGTTCCTCGCCGCCGGCAGCCTTGAGCAGCGTTTCAACCTCTTTGCCCGATAGTACATCGGGCAATCTGTTCATGGTTTTCGGAGTTTCTATGGTTGCAGTTGGATTCTTGTCGCTATAGTTCTCAACCAGAAGAAAACGGTGGAACATTCTGATGGCGGATAATGCCCTGGCACGGCTGCGCGGCGAGAGGCCCGCCATTTTCAGACGCGTGACGTGTTCGACCACATCCAGGGGGCTTATATTCCCGGGGGTGACGTATCCCCGCTCGGCAAGAAAATCCAGATATGCAGCCAGGTCATGACTATAGGCTTCGAGAGTGTTTTTTGTCAGTCCCTTCTCAACGAGCAGATAATTCACGAACAGATCAAGGTAATCGTTCATGCTTCTTCATCAATGGCCTTGAGCAGATGGTTTCTGATCTCCTCAAGCTTCTCTCCACTGGTTAACTTTTGACCGAAAATGTCCTTGACATAGAAGACGTCCGCAACCTGGTCAACCTTTGTCGAGACCTTGGACACCCCTATATAGAGACCAAGCTCGGCAAGGGTGCTGGTTATCCGATAAAGGAGACCGACCTTGTCATGGGTGTATATGTCTATGACGGTATAATCCGCTGAAACATCATTGTCAATTTCCACCCGCGTCGGGAAGCTCGGCTTCGGTTTCTCAGTCAGAATAGTCGGACGGTGACGCTTTTCAACCAGGGTGCTGACCTTGACCTTACCCGCAAGGACTTGACGCATATCTTCCTCAAGCCTTTTCCAGCGGCTTTCGTCGGTAATGACAAAGCCTTGTGGGGAATTTACCTGAAGAACGTCAAGTGCCTTACCGTTCGTGCTGGTGTGGATCTGCGCACCGAGGATGTTCATGCCATTGGCAGCCATGACCCCTGTTATCATGGAAAAAAAACCGGGAACGTCAAACGAACAGATGGTGAAATTGGAATACCCTTTATCCACCTCATGGGCAATCTTCATAATCAAGGTATTACCGTCGAGTTGGATCAGGGTTGTCACGTGCCCGGCGATGACATCCGGGGGATTCGAAAGGAGATGGCGGGTCGTCAGCGCCTTGAGCTCCTCTTTCACCAGGGGCACGGGGTAGTCCTCGGCGAGGATCTCGAGCACCTGACGTTTTACCTTCTTAACCCGCTCGCTGCAGGCTTCAAACTTGAAATCACCGCGCTCAAGGACCTGGAAGGTCTTTTCGTAAAGTTCCTGGAGCAGGAGGGCCTTCCATTCTGTCCAGACTTCCGGTCCAACCCCCTTGATGTCTGCATAGGTGAGCAGATAAAGCATTTTAAGATTCTCGCTCTTTCCCATCTGCCTGGCAAACTGGATGATCATCTTCTCGTCATGGAGGTCACGGCGCTGGGCAATGTGGGCGAAGAGCAGATGGTTCCTGACCAGGAACTCCAACCGCTCGCTGTCTTCCTTGGAAAGACCCATGCGGCGGGCAACGGTGCGTGCCATGTCAGCGCCCTTTTCCGCATGGCCACCACCTTCACCCTTCCCCACATCGTGGAGAAGGACAGCCAGAAGGAGCAGCTCTCTCTTATCTACCTCGCAGGCAAGCTGGGTTAAGAGGGGGAGATCTCCACGGTGCTCACCCTTCCAGAGTCTGACAACCTCTTCCACGGCAAAGAGTGAGTGGGTATCGACGGTATAGATGTGGTATATGTCGTGCTGTACCTTGCAGTAGATTCGCTCAAATTCAGGAATGAAGCGGTTCAGGAACTCCAGGTGATGCATGAGTTGGAGGGTTTCCGCAACACCCTTCTCAGAACGGAGAATCGTAAGAAAGGAGCTGTTGACCTCTTTGCTGCGACGAAATTTGTCATTGATCAGGTCAAGGTTGCTTCGTACCAGTGCTTTTATATTTATATTCAGAGAAACACCGTGTTTCTGGGCAAACTCGAAGATCCGCATCAGTTTCGCCGGGTCCCTGGTGATAATCGACTCGTCCGGGAGCACCAGTTCCCCTTTGAGCACATAAAAACCATCACCGACAGGTCGCCGGGTGAAATAACCGAGGATCTTCAGCGGGCCTTCCTCGCGCCTGGCGCATTTGGAGATCACCAACGAGGAAAAATGCTCAACCCTGGTGGCGTGAAGATAAAAATCACGCATGAACTCCTCAACGGCAAGGCTCTTCCCCTGGTCTTTGTAGCCGAAGAAATTGGCGAGGCTGGTCTGCACTTCAAAGGTCAACTGATCGTTTTTGCGTCCGGCAAGATAATGCATTTCATTCCGTATCCGCCAGAGATAGGAGAGGGAACCGTTGTAAGTTGCCAGCTCTTCCTCTGAAAGAACACCCTTGATAATCAATTCACGGGGCTGGTTTATCTTGTATTTGATCTTGGCTACCCAGAGGGCGGTATGGAGGTCCCGCAGGCAACCTTCACCCTCCTTGATGTTCGGCTCGAGGATATAGACGGTTGAACCGTATTTTTCCCGCCGTTTTTTCAATTCATCTACCTTCTCCTTAATGAAGGCATCGCTCCTCTTGGCGAGAATCTGGGTCAGCATCAGCTTCTGAAAATCCTTGAACAGGGCCTTGCTGCCGACAAGAAAGCGTGCATCGAGGAGGGCTGTTTTCACCGTGGTGTCCGCGTTGGACATTTCCGCGCAATCGTTGAGCGTGCGCACTGAATATCCCACATCCAGGCGCATGTCCCAGAGAAAATAAAGAAGCTTCTGGGCGATGTCTTCTATCTGCTTCGTGTCCTTGCCGCTGTGAAGAAACATGAGATCAATGTCGGAACAGGGGTTAAGCTCACCTCGGCCGTAACCTCCAATTGCAACAAGGGTCAGCTGATGCCTGGCATGGCTGTAATTGATGAGTCCCCTGGTAATGCTGAGAAAAAGCTTCTTAATCAGGGTGTCAGACATGGCTGTGATTGCCTCGACCACCCAGTCACCGCCGGCGCCGGCGCGATGCCTCGCTTTGATTTCCTCCCGGTAATGATCGAGAAAGTGCTTACTTGCCGAGAGATAGAGCGGGCGCAGCTCTTCAAACGAGACTGCCGCTTCCTGAGACCCTTCCGGAAAAAAGTTGTCAATGTGGAAATTCATAACACCTCGAAAAAAATCACAGACTAACAATGCTGATGGCAAGGCTGGAACCTATTTCAGGCTGTCACTGTACCCTTTGATGCCTGCCAGAATGCCTTCCGCAGTAAGGTCCTGATAACGGGGATCCTTGAGTCGCTCTTCTTCACGCTCATTGCTCAGGAATGCCGTTTCCACGAGGATACTCGGCATGGTAGCCCCGACCAGCACGTAAAACGGTCCCTGCTTTACCCCGAGGCTTTTAACCGGATAGTGACCGTTCACCTTGCCGTAGAGGGCCTTCTGCACCTCTTCCGCCAAATGGGCGGAGTCGTTGAGTTTGTAATTTGCCATGAGATCAAAGAGGACCGCCTGCAACAGGCTCACCTTCTCCAGAGTAGTGCCGTTTTCCTTGGCTGCGAGCTGGGCTGCCTTTTCAGTCTTGGCAAGGTTCAGATAGTAGGTTTCTATGCCGTTGGCGTTGCGATTGAGGGAGGCGTTGGCATGGATCGAGACAAAGAGGTCTGCGCCGACTTTGTTGGCAATAGCCGTCCGCTCCTGAAGCTCAACAAAGACGTCGGTCGACCTGGTCAACACCGCATCGATTCCCAGCTCTTCTTTCAGTTTGCGTGCGAGCTTGAGGCCGAGCTGCAGGACAATGTCCTTCTCCCTCGTCCCGCCCGCCCCGATCGCACCAGGGTCATGTCCTCCATGCCCAGGATCGACAACGATCCTCCGTAGCTTTCCCGGCTTTGTCCTTACCGCAGCCTGCATTTTCTCTTCGGCAGGCTCGCTCCTGGCAATCTCGGTAAACGGCCTGGAGCCCTGAATACTCTCTTTAACGGCGGTGATCTCCGGCTTGCGCTCCCCTTTGACGTCGATGAGAATCCGGAACGGGTCAGCAAAGGTAAATACCTTGTAATCCTTGATACTGTCGAGGTCGAGTACTACCCGGACGATATCGGGCCGGTACTGGGCAATGCGCGCCGTTCTCAGCAGGCCGTCGCCTATGGGAAGGTCTTTTACCCCCGGCCCGACCCTGGCATCGCTGATGTCCAGATAGAGTCGGGGAGGAACAGACGCATCACTCCTGGTCGGCAGCTGATGATATTCAAACCTGGCCTCCCGGTCAAGGGTAACTGCGATGCGGGTATAATCGGGGTTGGACCAGTAGCGCAGCTCCTTGACAACCGCTGATGGCGACGGTGCAACCGGCAGAGGTTCAACAGCCTTGACGGTTGAGGCAACAGTCGCGGCGGAGACAGCTTTAAGTGGTACTGTTGCAGCACCCTTTTTTGACACCACCTTTTTCTTCACCTTACTCTTCGCCGCAGTGGCCTTTTGCCCCTTTTTGCCTGAATGAGCGCTCTTTACCGCCTTCTTCTCCGATTTCTGCTGCGCAGCCCAGGAAATCTGCGTGAAAAGCCCGAGCATAGACAGAATCAGAGCAACGCTCAGAAACTTCCTTCCCATTATCATCAAACCATCCTTTTTAATTCATCGAGAAGAACGAGTGCTTCAATGGGGGTGATGGCCGCAACATCCACCCCCGCCAGCCTTTTGCGCAGGGAGTCTTCGCCGCTGGAAAACAGTGACAACTGGGAGCTGGGCACCGGACTCCCCCCTTTTTTACCGCGCGCTATGCGGGGAATCCCCTCTTCGGCAAACTCCCCCTTTTCCAGGTTCTGCAGGATTTCCCTGGCCCGCTCAATGACTTCGAGGGGAAGTCCGGCAAGCCTTGCCACCTGGATGCCGTATGAATGGGATGCGCCGCCGGGGACAATCCTGCGGAGAAAAATAATCTGCTCATTCCACTCCTTTACCGCGATGTTGAAATTCTTGATCCGTTTGCGGGTTACCGCCAGTTCGGTCAATTCATGGTAATGGGTTGCAAAGAGGGTTTTGGCGGCATGCTTTTCGTTATCATGAAGAAACTCGGCGACCGCCCAGGCAATGGAAACCCCATCAAAGGTGGATGTACCACGGCCAATCTCATCAAGG
>Ga0210377_10002680_pt1 | contig 15476 bp, 18 predicted proteins | sample PLM4_65_b1redo_FD_155480 | JGI IMG/M metagenome (GOLD analysis project Ga0210377, IMG submission 155480) | Groundwater sediment microbial communities from an aquifer in East River, Colorado, USA - PLM4_65_b1 redo | ecosystem: Environmental > Terrestrial > Soil > Riparian zone | place: USA: East... | reverse complement strand
CCAGGGTGCATAGCCCTGAGCAAATCGCCCAAATCGCAAACTCGATACAACAATTTGGATTTACAAATCCGCTATTGATTGACGCGAGGTCTGTAATTATCGCCGGCCATGGTCGGTTAGAGGGTGCTAAGATCGCCGGCCTGGAGAAAGTACCTTGTATTGTGCTTGACCACTTGAGTGATCGCGAACGTCAGGCGCTTGTGATCGCCGACAATAAGATCGCATTAAATGCCGGCTGGGATATGGCGATACTCGGGGCTGAGTTAGGCGAGCTTGCTAACCTGGATTTTGATTTGTCGTTTACAGGATTCGACGAGCAAGAGCTCGACGCTATTCTCAAGGACGACCTCGGTTTATTACCGGATAAAAAACTCGATAAAAAGAAAACCGACAAAGACCCGCCGCCTGATAACTTGTCCACAGCTAAGTCTAAAATAGTACACACTTGTCCAAACTGCTCTCACCAATTTAGCGCATGAGTGTGAAGGTTGGAGAAGGTGGTATCGTCTCTCAACGAGAGTTTTCGCGCCGTATGGGGTGCTCTGACACCTCGGTGCGTAAGGCGATCAAGGCCGGCAAGATTAGTAAGGGTTTGAGATTTGACGATAATGGTAAACCTTGTATCCATTATGATACAGCGTTTAAGGAATGGCAAGCGTCGTATAATCCTGAGTACGCCAGTAACGACGTGGTGCGCACCAAGTTGATGGCCACCAAGCCGCTCCCGGAAACCGAAGACGACGACGCGCCACCGCTTACAAATGATAGAAACAAACCTATGTCGAGCCTGGCTAATGCTAAGACGGCCCAGGCTGTTTATCGAGCTAAGCTACTCAAGGTAGAGCTGGACCAAAAACTCGGCAACCTGGTCGATAAAAAGGAGGTGTACATGGCTTTGTTTGAGGCTGGCCGTGAGGTTAAGACTGCAATAATGTCTATACCTGACAGGTATATCGACGCGATTGTCAGCGCTAAGACCAGGAACGAAGCACATACAATACTTACCAGGGCGCTCATTGAGGCACTGGACGTGCTGTCGGATATTGAGCAAAAGGATATTCTTACACCACATGGCTGATAGATCACTCGCAATAGGATTTTACGACTCGCTTAAACCTGATCCAATCATGACGGTGAGCGAGTGGGCAAATAAGTATAGGTACTTATCGCCTACCTCTAGTGCTGAGCCTGGTAAATGGCGTACCTCCAGGGTGCCATATACAGCATTTATAATGGACTGCCTGTCGTCTCACTCGGAGTACCAGGATATAATTTTTAAAAAGTCGGCACAAATCGCCGGCACTGAGTTAGGTAATAACTGGATAGGCTACACCATGGACGTGGACCCCGCGCCCATGCTTATGGTTATGCCAACCGACGAGACTGTAAAGCGTAACTCTAAAATAAGGATCGCGCCAATGATTGACGCTACACCTCGCCTACGCGAGAAGGTGTCAGCGGCCAAGAGCCGGGACTCGGATAATAGTATATTTTCAAAGGCGTTTCCGGGCGGTGTGTTGATAATGACAGGGGCTAACTCGGCTGCAGGGCTCAGGTCTATGCCAGTGGAAAAACTTTTCCTGGACGAGGTCGACGCTTACAAGGAGGACCTGGACGGTGAGGGGTCACCTATAGAGCTGGCGAAGGCCAGGAGCCGGACGTTTGCCAGGCGTAAAACGTTCATGTGTTCCACGCCCACAACCGAAGGGGCCAGCGTTATAGATAAAGAATTTCAGGAGACTGACCAAAACCATTGGCACGTACCGTGCCCTCATTGCGCCGGCACCCAGGACCTTGTTTTTGAGCAACTTCGCTGGGAGGAGGGTAAGCCTGAGACTGTTGTGTATGTATGTATTCATTGTGAGGAGGGGATCAAGGATACATATAAAACAGAAATGTTAAATAGTGGTTCCTGGCTAGCGCATGCACCTGAGAAGGCTAGCCGTAAAAGAATTGGTTTTGCTATCAATTCCCTCTACTCGCCGCTTGGCTGGTTCTCCTGGGAAGACGTGGCAACGCAGTACGAGGCTATAAGGAATGACGTAAATAAAGAAAAGACTTTTAAAAATACGGTCCTTGGTCTGTGTTACAGAGAGAGAGGCGAGGCTCCTGCCTGGCAGAATATATATAACCGTCGCGAGGAGTATAGGATTAATACACCAAGCAAGGAGGTGGCGTTTTTAACTGCAGGAGTTGACGTACAAAAGGATCGCCTCGAGGTTGAGATAGTCGGCTGGGGTAAGGATAAAATCTCGTGGTCAATTGACCACCGTGTCCTCTTGGGCGAAACAAACGATAAGGAGGTATGGGATCGTCTGGCGGCTATTGTAAATGAGACGTGGATACGTGAGGACGGTGTGGAAATGAAACTCAAGTTAATGGCTGTAGATACCGGCTATAATACGGCAGAGGCCTACACGTTTTGCCGTCGCTTTAACTTCACCCAGGTAATACCGATTAAGGGTTCGGATACACTGGGCCTTATTGTATCAGCTCCCAGGTCCATGGACGTGAGCCGGTCAGGTAAGAAAATCGGCACCATGAAGGTATGGACGGTTGGCGTATCAGTGCTTAAATCGGAGTTGTATGGCTGGCTCAGGTTAGATAATATCGGCGATAAAACACCGGCAGGATACTGCCATTTTCCGCAATATGCTGAGGAGTATTTCCGAGGGATCACAGCCGAGCAATTGGAATATAAGATAATCCGAGGTTTTCGTAAGTATCAATGGGTTAAAAAATATGAACGTAACGAACCGCTCGACTTACGTATATATGCCAGGGCTGCCGCCTCAGTGGTTGGGTTGGATAGGTTTACAGACGACCAGCTCGAGAAAATGCGTAACTCGTATTTCATTGGAGAAAAACCTAAGACCCAGGGTAAAAAGAAGCGGGAGCGCGGCGATTCGATTTGGTAAAATAAATTTGTCACGTGACAAAATAAAACTACATTTGCAGAATGGATATACAGGAGTCACCTATAGCCGAGTCGGTGTATATGTGCGACGGAACCTTTGAGTACTGGACTGTTCGCGGACGGTCTCGCACCAGGTCGCTGCATAAATTTACCGGCATTACTATAGCCGGCAATACTTACGAGGAGCTCCGCGCCGGCTGGACCTATGAAAAGGTAGTCAATAAATCCGACCGCAAAGAGGCTAAACTCAAGCAAAAGGAGGGACTCGTGGCCCTGGTTGACCTGGTACCGGTCAAGCGCCTGGGACTTAACAGCGGCGATATGATGCAGGAATTTATTTAAAATTTTGTTTACATTTGCTCCCAATGAGTGACTTACCACTGGGTCGGTCTTGGTGTCAGGACGACCTCAAGGCGATAAACGAAGCAATCGCGCAAGGCGCTCTCCGCGTGCAGTACGGTGACAAGCTGATCGAGTACAGGCGACTGGACGATATGTTTGCTGTGCGTCGCGCTATTATGTCCGACCTCGGACTCCTGGGTAATGGATCAGGTCGGAGGTATGGCGATTTCAACAAAGGATTAAAATAAGATGAATTTTTTAGACAAAGCAATCGCTGTAATTTCACCTCGCACCGCACTAAAGCGCGTGCGTTCTCGTGCCGTCCTGGACGTCATGGATAAGCATTTTAGTAGCCGTAAGTTTGAGGCTGCAGCCAGGGGTCGTAGGGCTAACGGCTGGCCGATATACGACGGGTCTGCCAATAGCGAGACGTATGGCGTACTGCCTACATTGCGGGCCAGGGCTCGCCACATGGTGCAAAATAATGCCTATGCACAAAAAGCAATCAAGGCTATTACCAATAACACCGTGGGCGCCGGGATTATACCACAGCCGGTAAGTGTGAGTGGTAGTAATAAAGCAAAACTCAAAAAAATTAAGGCCAAGTGGAAACAATGGGCCGATAAAAAGCATTGCGATTTTGCAGGGCAACACACGTTTTACGGCTTGCAAAAATTGGTTATGCGCACGGTGGCAGAGTCCGGCGAGTGCCTGGTGCTCAAGCGCCGTACCGGTAAATACAAATTACAACTACAAGTTATTGAGCCTGATTTCCTGGACTCGTCCAGGGATACAAGAGGTGCCACCGGTGACTATGTTACCCAGGGTGTCGCATTTAATAAAGACGGTCAGCGTACAGGTTATTGGATTTACGATCGTCACCCTGGTGAGTATGGTGCTTATGAGTCTAAATTCAGGCCGGCCAGCGACGTGATCCATGTGTACGAAATACTAAGGCCTGGCCAGGTGAGGGGTGTGCCGTTTGGTATATCCTCATTACTGAGGCTTAAAGATTACGACGACTACGAGGACGCGGAGATCGTGCGCCAAAAAATCGCGGCGTGTTTCGCGGCCTTTGTCCAGGACTCCGACCCGTCCAGCTCGCTGGGTACCGGCAGTAGTAACGACGAGGACCTCCTGGAGAAACTCGAACCAGGTGTTATAGAATACTTGCCACCTGGTAAGACTGTGACATTTGCCAATCCGCCAACTACAAGTAATTACGACGGCTTTAGCCGCAAGATACTGCAGGGTATTGCTGCCGGTTACGGTATTACATACGAGTGCCTTACTGGCGACTTGTCAAATGTAAACTTTTCAAGTGGTCGTATGGGCTGGCTTGAAATGGCCAGGCAGTTAACCGACTGGCAATATAATATGATGATACCTTTGTTATGTGATGATGTTTGGTCCTGGTTCATGGATCACGCTACAGTTACCGAGGGTATAAAATCTGACGATATAGATGTTAGCTGGACTCCTCCGCGCCGCGAAATGATAGACCCTAAAAAAGAAACCGAGGCACTCATACTATTGTGTCGTGCTGGTTTCCAGTCATGGAGTGAGACAGTGCGCGGAATGGGTTACGATCCCGAGGCGGTTATGGCGGAAATCCAAAAAGATAATGCGCTTATGGATCAATTCGGTTTCTCATTTGATAGCGACGGGCGCAAGGAGTTAGTCTTGAAGGCTACCGCTCCAGCCAAGGAGGATACCGGTAAAAGTTCTTAATTTGGAAATATAAATTTAACTACTATATTTGCTCCCATTAATGCAAACTCGCAAAGACTCAACTCGTATAGCCGGCAATCTGCATAGGCGTGCCTTAATTGAGTCGTCGTCTATTAATAAAGAAGCCAGGACCGTGGACGTTGTTTTCGTAACTGAAAACAAAATCCGTATGTATAACTGGAATATTGGCGAGTTCTACGAGATACTTAGCTGTGACCCTTTACATGTTCGTAAGGAGAGACTGGACGCTGGCGTACCTGTACTTGATAACCACGATAGGTGGAGCGGTACCGAGGGTGTGCTTGGTGTACAGGATGCTTACAAATTTGAGAGCACAGAGGGGCGCGCCACTCTACGTTTTTCAAAGAGCGAAGACGGCGAGCGTGTTTGGCAGGATATACAAGATGGCATACTTAAAGGTATTTCTGTAGGGTATCGTGTCTTTAAGTACGAAGACCTTAACCCGTTTAGAAGGGACGACGAGGCACCCGAGTATAAGGCTATCGACTGGGAGGTTATGGAAATTTCCGTAGCTCCTGTACAGTTAGATGCTGGAGCGGGTGTAAGGGGAGACGAAGGTAATAAAGAACCTTTCCCCGAAGTAGTAAGCACAAGATCAATTTCAACAAAAAAAACCACAATAATGGCAGACGAAAAAGACACCGCTACTGATCCTAAAGAAGGTCAGAGAAGCGAAAACCCGGCAGCGCCAGCCGCTCCGGCTACACCTCCGGTTAATACCGACGAGGTAAGAAACCAAGCGACCAACGAAGAGCGTGCCCGTGTTAAGGGTATTAACGAGGCGGTGCGTACTGCTGGTTTAGAACAGAAATTTGCAGACGAGTTAATCGAAAAGGGTACAACCCTTGACGCTTCACGCGCTGCTATTATTACTGCATGGGCGGACAAAGACCCTAATAAAGGTCAAAGGTCCGACGGCAAGGTAACGGCTGACGAAAACGAGAAAGCTCGTAACGCTCAGATCGACGCCCTTGTTTTGAGGGCTATGCCTGAGCTTGCTCATGGTGACAAGCCGGCTATCAGTGCTGACCGTGTAGAGGCTGCTAGGGCGTTCCGTGGTGAGACCTTACTGGATATTGCCAAGGGTTCCCTTGAGCGTGCTGGTGTAGACTACAAGGGTTTGGATAAAATGGAGATCGCTGGTCGTGCTATCACGCAATCGACCTCAGATTTTCCGGTCCTCTTGGAGGGCACAAACAGGCGCGTACTGCTTGCTGCCTATAACGCGATCGCTGACACATGGAGGCGTTTTTGCGCAACCGGTTCGGTGTCCGATTTCAGGGATTACAGCCGTTTGAGGATGGGCTCTTTTACCAACCTTGAAGACGTTGGCGAAAACCAGGAGTTTAAAAACAAGGCTATTCCTGACGGTGAGTTCGAGAAAATCAGGGCTAAGACAAAAGGTAACATTATCAATGTCAGCCGCCAAATGATTATCAACGACGACCTTAATGCCTTCGCAAGATTGGCCGGTATGCTTGGTCGTGCTGCAGCTCGTTCTATCGAGACTGACGTGTACACTCTCCTGGCGCTTAACGCTGGCTTAGGCCCGTTGATGCAGGACGGTCTTACATTGTTCCACGCCAATCACGGCAATATCGGTACAGGATCAGCTATTACCGTTGCTGGTTTGGACGCTGACCGCGTGCAAATGGCGCAACAAAAAGAGCCAGGGCAAAACGATTTTATCGACATTCGCCCGTCGATCCTGTTGGTGCCTATCGGACTTGGTGGTGCTGCTAAGGTGTTGAATAACGCCCAGTACAACCCGGACGTAACGCAAAAATATGCAGTTCCAAACATCGTAAACGGTATGTTCCGAGACATCGTGGATACTCCAAGGATCACAGGTACCAGAAGGTATATTTTCGCTGAACCAAGCGAGGAGCCTGTTATCGAGGTGGTGTTCCTAGATGGCGTACAAACTCCGTTCCTTGAATCTAAAGAAGGTTGGAAAGTGGACGGCATGGAGTGGAAAGTTAGAATGGATTACGGTGTAGGCGCTATCGGCTACCGTGGAGCCCTTACTAACGCTGGCGTTTAATCCCATACAAATACAGAGAGATAAAAATACGGGGCCGGGTTACACCGGCCCTATTTTAAAAACCTTATAAAAAATTTCAATAATGGCAAAAAATTATGTAACCTCAGGCGATCAACTGGACTTAGTTGCCGCAGCTTCTAACAGCTATGTGAGTGGTACACCTGTACTCGTTGGTATCAGGTTGGCAATCCCTTTGAGGGACTCTAAGGCTATAGGCGACGTCATACCTGGCCAGGTGGTCGGTATATGGGACCTACCTAAGAATACAGGCGCAAGTACAAACTGGGCTCTTGGAGCTGCAGTTTACTGGGACGCAGCAACCAGCAAGGTGACCGGCGTAAGCTCAGGTAATACCTTAATCGGATACGGCGCCGGAATCGCTGCCGTAGGCGATACTGTTGGACGTGTAAGACTCTTAGGATAATGCACAATGGCCAACATATTCGACCGCATTCAGAAGTCTGCCTTTAAAGTGGTGACCAATACCTTTGGGTATTGCGCCTCTTGGCAGCCTTCTGACGGGTCGAAGCATGAGACGGCCCAAGTTCTTAAAAAGGAGCCGACAAAAGAGTACGAGCTCGCGGGTATAGAATATAACCCGCAAATATGGTTAGCGGAATACCATAAGCCTCATTTTCCCGGATTATATCAAGCGTCCGAGAGTGGCAAACATGAGGAGATCACTATTAACAATGAATTGTATTATGTGCGTAAGGTCGTGCCTATTTGGGACGGCCAGTCGTACCGTATAATCATGCAGCATATTATACAATAATGGACTATGAAGCATTAGAGGACGCGATCGTAACTAAATTGACGGCTGACCTGGTTGTCGATGGAAACATTATTATAGAGGCATTGCCTGACGCTGACCTCGAGAACATACCAGCAACAAATAAACCCAGGCTTACAGTGGCCTATCACCATAGTATTTTTGGTGAGGGTCGATATGGTGATAGCTTGCCGACCATATCAACCGGTCCAAGTATCCAGGACGAAAATATCCGTATGTCTGTAGAGATAGAGGCCCGCTCAAAACGCGGCACCCTTGGTGTTTATGACCTTATCTTTAAGGTGCGCCAGTCTATCCTTGGATACCAACCTTTAAACATCGAAAAATTAAAACTTGTGGAGGTGAGATTTGTTAAACACGTTAACAATAATTTCATCTATAGTGTTACCTTTGGCACCAAGAGTATCGCCATTGAGGACGTGCTTGCAAGCACTGATCCACTACTTAAAAAGGTGTCACTCACTGAGGAGTACCTTAACCCTTATAGCGAATGAATTGCGGAACAGACGAAGGAACACCAGCCATATACACCGGCGAGGATATAGAGATAGCTATAGACCTGATCGACGTCGCATTTGCCGACCTTACCGACGTGATTGTCGGGATAATCGTAAATAAAGTTTTACGTAAAACAGCCAAAAAAACACTTACCGGAAACCTCCAGGTAGTCGCTCACCCGACCAATCCTAATATGTGTATCGTGCGATTATTTCGCAGCGAGACAAAGGACTGGACCCCTGGCGGTATGTTATCCATGGAGGTGACACTCAAGTCACCCGATACAGCCTTCGCGGCTGGCAAACATGTGACATACCAGGAAAACATAGTATTGTTTCAACAAACATTTACACGTAGCGCCTAATGCCGGGAGTAATAAAGATTATATTTCCCACACATACGCAAGTAGTGACGACCTTAATAGACAGGTCGCTTTTATTTGGTATCCCGGGTCCTGCGGGTGTGGGTGTGCCTACAGGTGGCACGACCGGACAGGTGCTCAAAAAGGTATCGGGTACCAATTTCGATACCTATTGGGCTGACGACTCCGCCGGAGGGATCACGCCAACGGATATAAATAACTGGAATACGGCTTACTCCTGGGGTAATCATGCGGCTGCAGGATATGCAAACTCCTCGGCTGTAGCTGCAGCTCTTACCGCGCTCGACAACGCGAAACAACCTATTGACGGCGACCTTAGTGCTATTGCTGGTCTTGCTGGTAACTCGGGGTTTTTGAAAAAAACCGCCGCTAACACCTGGCAACTTGACACTAATAATTATTTAACCTCTGAGACTGACCCAGTCTTCGGAGCCTCTGCCGCCTTCGGTATATCGGGCGGTATGATAAATAACTGGAATAGCGCATACGGCTGGGGCGACCACTCCGCTGCCGGATATGCTAATGCCTTTGCAGTAAATACAGCACTCGCTCAAAAGCAACCCGGAGACGGTGACCTTACCGCTATCGCCAACCTATCGACTACCGGACTTGCCAGGCGTACAGGTACAGACACCTGGGTCCTGGATAACACCGCTTATATTACCTTGGCAAATTCCAGGGCTGGAATAAATTTTACAACTGCCGGTACAAGTGGTGTGGCTACATATAACCCAGTTACTGGGGATATGAATATACCAAACTACGCCACTGCAGCTACCATTATAAACGGTACGACTCCAATAACGAGCGGTACGGTTGGTAGGGTTATATACCATGGTGCCGGTAATGTTATGCAGGAGGACGGTAATTTCTCGTGGGACGATTCTGCCGGTAGACTTGCGATCAATGGAGCCGCTCACGCCAGCACATCACTGACGGTTTGGAACAGGAATATATCGAGCAATATATTAATGACCAAGTCCGCTGGTGGAGTTAACCGTATGTCCATGAATGACGACGGCCATATCACATTTAATACACTGAGCGGCACACAGTACCTTACAAGTGCTGGAATATACGTTTATGACATTTACTCTATAGGTGGCTTTGGAGCCTCCAGGGTGAGCGTGTCGGGTCTTATGGACTTACACGATAATAACGGTGTATTAGCAACCAGGATAAACCCGGCATTTATAGGCAACCTACACCCGACCTCTATAGGTCAGGTAAGCGCACCAAATGCGGCGGCCATGCTTGAGGTTGTTAGCACCTCCCGTGGATTTTTACCTCCTCGCCTGACAACCACACAGCGTAACGCTATCAGCTCTCCGCCTGACGGCCTGATACTTTACAACTCCACCACGGGCGCGCTTACCGTGCGCGCGGGAGGTGTATGGGTAGAGCTCGGAGCTGGTGGCGGTGGAGGTGGTGGTACCTGGGGGTCAATAACCGGTACACTCAGCTCGCAGACTGATTTACAAAATGCACTTAATTTAAAGGCTGACCTTGCCTCGCCGACCTTCACGGGTACGGTATCAGGTATAACCAAGTCAATGGTAGGGCTTGGCAATGTCGACAATACAAGCGACGCCAACAAACCTGTATCGACTTTACAGGCTGCCGCTGACGCTGCGGTATTGTCGAGCGCTCAGTCATACGCCGACGGCTTGGTCGTTGGTTTATGGGACGATCGTGGTAGCTTCTCAGCGGTTGCCGGTACATACCCGTCGACCGGTGGCTCCGGTTCTGCCGGTGCGATAAAAAAAGGAGACGTTTGGACAATATCGGCAGCCGGCACGATCGGGCCTTTTGTCCTCGAGGTCGGCGACATTTTCCGCGCCCTGGTCGACACACCTGGTACAACTTCATCAAACTGGACGGCTCAACAAAACAACATTGGTTACACCGCCGAGAACAGCGCAAACAAAGACGCGACCGGTGGTTACGTGGGTCTAACTGCCTATAAAATAAACTTTAAGAACGCCGCCAATACTTTTACGAGTTTTCAACAAAATTCAAACACCGCCGCCCGTACCTATACTTTTCAGGATCGTAACGGCACAATCGCCGACGACACGGATATAGCCGGGCGTCAACCCCTCGACTCCGACCTTACCGCTATTGCTGGCTTGTCTCCAAGTAACAACGACGTATTACAACTTAAATCAGGTAACTGGACAAACAGGACTTTAACTCAGTATCTCACTGACCTGATCCCTGGATATACATTTACTAGCAATGCCGATGGCGGAACAATGACAGCCGGAACGGCAGCCAGGTCTATCACTTGGACCGGGGGTAATATTTCATTTACTGCAGGAGGTAGCGCTACACTCTCGCGCGCTGGTACTGCAAACGGATTGCTTGAGCAAGGTTTTCGGGCTGTGGTTCAAACTGCCTATGGTGTTACCGCTTCGGGTACTGCGCAAAACGTATTCCCTTCAAATATGGATACCTATACGTTTGAGTCAGATACTACGTATTGGATTGATTTTTCATACCATATACTTTGTGGCACTACTAACCACAGCTTAGGTATATCGTTTGTAGCTGGCGGAGGCTTTGCTTTGCATACCGGAACAGGCCTTGTACCTTTAAGTCTTGATTGTTATGGTTATAATGGTATCGCCAACGGTACCGTGACGCCTCAAAATTTTACTTGGGTAACCCAGTTAGCTAATACTACTGTAACAATTGCCGCTACAATAGCTGGTAATCATGTTAAAGGATCGGGTTATATGAGAGTAGATACAGGCGGCACTCTTGTACCTCAGTTTACTTTTAGTACAAATCCAGGAGGCACAAATGCCGTTCAACCAGGTTCGTATTTTAAAGCCGTTCCAATAGGTTCAAAAACTGTAGAAATACCAGCAAGCGGATCAATAGCATAATATGGCAGACCTTGGACAAAATACAGTAATAGGAACAATCCAGGGTTACAACCTTAGCGGAGGTAATGTCACCTTACCTATGTGTCGATTTCAAGCGACACAGTATGGCATTGTTACATCTATGACTTTTAGGTTATGGTCTGTATCGGGTACGATTAACTGCAATGGATCAATGTTTACGTATGGCGAAAGTGCTGGAGGTATATATAATCAGTCTTTTGTAATTGCTGGCACCCAAACTACTGTAGGCGCTACAGAGGTATGGGTCACTGTTCCGATTAGCTTCTTAATCTCTCCTGGTACCTGGTATTGGTTTGCTTGCTGGGGCGATAATTCATTTAATGTACGCAGGAGTGTTGGTACAGGTGTAGCTAATCAATATTACGATGGATATGTAAATGCTTATGGAACTTACATAGACGACGGTGGCACACAAACAAGCAACGACGTAATGCCTATATATGTTACGTTTACTCCTCGGGCTGCAGATAATTCACAATTCAAAACGGTTACCGGACTTAGGAGTGTACAGGGTCTTAGCTCTATGCAGGGTTTTGCTAGTGTTCAAGATTGTGAGAGGTTCGTTATGCAACAATTTTTAAACAAAATAAATAATGAAAAAATCAATTCTACTAATGATTATCGCCGCCATGACTCTGGTCTTTGGTTGCCACAACAAAAACAAATCTACACCGCCTGACACGCGTAAGGTCATTACCAAAAAACTGGCAGACGGAACCGAGAAGAGTTTTACACTTTCGGGAGCTCCTTTGCGGGTCATGTTTAATACTGTTGGCGATCCTTCTATCGGAGCCAGTAGTTTTGATTTCAATTGGCAATATTGGGATACCGCTGTTACTCCTTGGGTTTGTGTTGATGTAAGTGGGGATGGCATTTGGATGGGAACAGAATTGCAGATATTTGATCCAAAAGCCTGTAGACCAATAATTATGCGAAAATGCTGTCAATATGCCCTAAATCAAGGTTACACAATTGACAGTGTTAATGTATGGTGGAGTCAATTTAATTATAAGTAAATTTGCGCCATGATTAAGACAGTCAGCCAGGTGGCATACGAGCCGGTTAATGGCGCAAAGGATTATATTTTTGCATGGTCCACGATAAGGAACGTGCCTAATGGCTGGATGATTAATACCAGGTATTTCCGGGAGGGCCAGGAGAATGGATCGCCTGACGGTATACTTATTTTGGCGGCTGACGAGTTTTTCTCCTCCGAGCAAATCGACGCTATTTTCGATCAACTAGAGCCCTTAATAGGCAGCTTGCCATTTACCCAAATGGTCGAGAAGGGTATAGAGCTGGCACTATTCCAGCACCTCAATACGCACGATAAATTTGGTATAGCCCCCAATTCAGGAGGCTGGGAAATATTGTAATGAGGGGTTTGGTAGTTTTTATAGTCGCCAAGGTCCTGGTAATTATTTTGTATCCTATTGGGTTTGTATATTCTATTTGCCTGGTATTCGTAAAATCAGGGTGGAGGGCTGTGGATACTTACTTTTTTAATTGCGCGATCGCTGACGACCAGCAAGGTAATACTTACCTCGCCAAACTTTTTAACGACATTTTGATTAAGCCGGGCGGCTATCGCTTCGGTATCCCTGACGAGACAATCAGCTCGGTACTCGGTCGCAACCTGGCGACTGGTACCTTGACTGTCCTGGGCAAGGGATTAAATTTTATACTTGAGAGTCTCGATCCCGGTCACTCCACCAGGTCAATCGAGCAACTACCCGAACGGTCTAAAAACAGAGTTTGAAATATTGATACCATACCATTATATTTGAACCCATGAAAGTCGACCTCAACAAACAAGTAAAGAACCTGGGCGGAGAAGAAATCCCGGGAGACAGTAATAACCTTGGAAAAATTGTAGCCAATCAGCTTGCATACTCAAGCTCCGGCCCTCTCGTAAAATTTATGGATTGGGCCAGGGATTTACACAAAGGTAATCCTATTGAAGTTGACCGCACCGACTCCGGTGTATTGCGCGCGTTCGTCGAAGGTTCAAACTTGCCAAATCTGACCAAGGAGCAAGCGCTTGACGTAATCGACGAGGCTGCAAAAAAAACAGAGGTACCGGCTGCCTCAAATAAAAGCCGTAACCGTAATTAATGAAATACGTTTACACCAACACTACACCCGTAAGGGTTACAATCGGCGAGGCCGACCACAACCTTATTGCGGGCCAGCCGTATGAATTGCCCGAGGGTAACGCATACGTACAATGCCTGGTAGACCAGGGGCACCTTATACCTGAGGAGTCCAAACAATCCGACAAAAATAATAAAAAATCATAATGGCATTTTTACACGGGGTAGAGACCCAATCAATCAACAAAGGACCTGTACCGGTAACGGTTGTAAGGTCAGGTGTTATAGGTCTTTTAGGTATTTCGCCTAAGGGGTCTGTAAATACGCCTATCCTGGTAACTAGCGCTCAGGAGGCTGCACAATTCGGCTCACAACTGCCAGGGTTTAATATCCCTAAGGCATTGGCCGACATTTTCGCCCAGGGTGCTGGAGCTGTAATAGTCGTTAACGTATTTAACGACACCTCCGATGTGCTTACGGTTACCGCCGAGACTCATGTTATCACGGCTGGAAAAACCAAGACCACGTACCCGCCAGTTAAAGACTTCGTATTGAAGGATAGCGCTGGTACCATTACTTTCGTAAAGGATACCGACTATACTGTAGACGACTTTGGTAATATCGTGGTATTGAATTTTACCGCCATACCTGAGGCTAGCACGGTTAAGGCTGACTACAAGAGGCTTGACACTACAGCTATAGACAACGCTCAATTGATAGGAACGATCAGCGGCAGCGATGTTTATACGGGTGCTCAGTGCTGGGACCTGGCGTACAACCTTTTCGGCATGCGTCCTAAATTGCTTATGGCTCCGGGTTACACCTCCATTACAGCAATCAGGAACGAGCTGCAGAGCAAGGCGGATAAATACCGTGGTTTCTGTTTGATCGACGCACCAGCGGCCACCACCGTAGCTGTAGCTATTGCGGGCCGTGGTCCTGCAGGAGCTATAAACTTTTTCACCTCACACAAACGGACTATTCTGTGTTATCCATACATGAAAGCGTTTGATACCTATAGCAACGCCGACGAGATCAGGCCTATGAGTCAGTTCGCTGGCGGACTTATCGCTAATAACGATAATGTAAACGGCTATTGGTTCTCGCCTTCAAACAAGGAGTTTAAGGGTGTTACCGGTGTTGAGCGTACAATTTCCTGGGCACTTAATGACACCAACTCGAACGCCAATAAATTGAACGAGGTAGGTATCTGCACCGTTGCCTCCGGCTTCGGTACCGGCTACAGGTTTTGGGGTAACCGCTCCGCTCTGTACCCAAGTGCTACCACCATGGATAATTTTATCGCAGTTCTCAGGACTGCCGACGTGGTAGACGAGTCAGTAGAGCAAGCATGTCTCCAGTTCATCGACTTGCCAATCAATAACGGACTTATCGACTCTATCCAGGAAACTGTAAACTCGTTTATCAGGACCCTGGTAGGACGTGGCGCGTTGGTAGATGGTAATTGTTATTTCGATCCAGCGGATAACCCGCCGGTTGAAATCGCTGCCGGACACCTGACGTTTACCAATAGCTTGGCCCCTCCAATTCCAGGGGAGCGGATCACCTTTAAGTCAGTCCTGGACGTTAACTTGCTTAAAACCTTAATCGCTCAATAATGGCAAACGGAATACAAATCAATCGCATAACAAACGCCAACCTTTATATTAATGGCGGTAACCACCTGGGTAAAGCCGAGGAGTTCACCATGCCGGTAATCAAACAGGTAATGACCGAGCACAA
>Ga0210377_10002679_pt1 | contig 15478 bp, 31 predicted proteins | sample PLM4_65_b1redo_FD_155480 | JGI IMG/M metagenome (GOLD analysis project Ga0210377, IMG submission 155480) | Groundwater sediment microbial communities from an aquifer in East River, Colorado, USA - PLM4_65_b1 redo | ecosystem: Environmental > Terrestrial > Soil > Riparian zone | place: USA: East... | reverse complement strand
GCTGCCCGGCCCGTGCGTCCAATGCGCCTTCATCAGCGCGCATTTTCGGAAGACCCTCCTGCTGCCAGAAACAATGCGTGCGATATGCTCGCAACTTTTGCAGGTCTCGCCTTCGGGGCCGCTGCCGGGATGCCAGGCGTAGCCTTTCGGCTTGGGTGTCCCGCGCAGGCGCTTGCGCTCGCGGGGCGTCAGCGCGCGGTCGGGAATCGGAGCGCCGAAGAGATCCATGGTGGCCCTACCTCAGCGGGAATTTCTGCCGGCCGAACATCACCTGGCCCTCGACCTGGCCGTATTCCTTCGCCTTGGCGACCAGCTCTTTGGCCGCCTCCATCGCGTCCAGAATTCCGATGTCGCCTTTGACCTCATAGGTGACGTCGAGGCGGATCGTGATGATCTTCGCCGGTTCGGCTTCGGTGGTGGTCGCTGCGGTGGTGGTCATGCTGCCTCCTGCTTTGGGAGATTGCCGGCCCAGTTCCAGAAGCCCTGAAATCCGCGCGCCGGCACTGGCGGCGTCCAAGGTTGAATATTGGTGAGCGGCCACGCCCACATGTGATGGTCGACGCGATCGGAATCGGGCGACTGAAATAGCTGATCGACGCGACGCGGCCGCTCGAGCGTTGCGGTGCCGAGCCCGGCCGCCAACTCGACCACGCCACGGCACTTGTGCGCGGCATTGATCCGCTCCAGCAGCGGAAGCGCCTTCTCGGGAATAAGCGACGTGTGGGCGGCGCCTGCCTTGCATCGGTCGATGAGGTCCATGATCTCGGCGGGCTTAACCGGGCGCGCACCGGCATGGATCACGATGCGCCGCCCGACGAGCGAGCGTTCGCGTTCCCGATAGTCCCACCGCCGAAATTCGAACGGCTTCGCCCCGATCATGATGAGCGAAGCCCACGGTTGCCACACCGTCAAAACCTTCATCTTCCCCTCCCGTGTGAATGCCGACCGCGCCTGCCGCAGATGATGACGCCCTTCGGCTTCGGGCCGAGGCCGTCCTGCCAAAGCTTCAATTCGGTTTCGAGATTCGCCATGTTGTCGTAGAGCGCGCGCAGCGCCGGCGTGGTCGTGGCAATCACCTTCGACGCCATCGGGTGCCCGGCGATGCCGAGGAAGGCTTCAAGCTCGGTGTCGGTCATGGGGTTGGTCACGACTTTGCCCCTTCACTCTTCGGCACCGGCGGCCGACCAAGACACCCGATCGCAACCTTGAACTTCCCGTCAGGGTCGCCCGGCCACCGCTGCACCTCGATCCCGCCCAGTACGATCGTCATTCCGCCGCGCGCCAGTGTCCAATGCTGGACGGCCGCGAGGAGATTGTGCACCGGATCGTTTTTGCGGAACCGCAGGCGCTGCAGTCTTGGCCTCTTCGCTCGCTTGACCATTGCGTCACACAATCCGCGTGCTTAGAGCGGCACGCTCGACCTCGGTCATGTCCCACATCGCCACGACCAGCCACAGGTCGGCTTTACCGATCCTCCGCAGGAGGAACGGGTCGCGCGGCGGAATCTTGGTCCACTCCGCCTCCCAAAGGACGTGATAGCTGTCGAGGCCGCGCTTGGGGCGAAGGTGGAGCGGGATGCTCGGCAGCATCGCCTTGCCGCTCGGGGCACGGTAGAAGACATTCCCGTCACCCCACGTCCGCTTCTCCAACGGGAAGGCGAACGACCCGGCCGGATAGCTGATCCGGTTTCGGGTGTGATTGCGGCGGATGCCATCGTTGTCGAACACCGCGCTGCCGTTCGATTCGCCGTGGAAGACACAGACCGACTGCGTCGCTCGCGCAATCGCGAGCTTCGGCAAGCCCTGGGCGTTGAGCCCCGCGACCTTGATGCTCTCCAGCGCCTTGATGATGAGCCGGCCCTGCGCGAGCAACTGGTAGGCCCGCATGCATTCCCGGTCGATCGGCTCCGAATAGTGAACGTGCTCCCGGTACTTCCGGTACAGGCCGCGGGCCTGCGCGCGATCAAGCGTTACCTGTTGCGTCTCCATGACGGGCCTCCGTTGGTTCACTTCACGCGTTGCGTCTGTGCCGCACCTACGGGGCACGCCACGGTCATCACGCCTTCCGCGATGGTCACAACGTCGCCGGGCTGACTTTCCGCGTATCCTTGGGCCCGCCGCTGGGCCGCCGCGAGCGTGCGGAAAGTTTCGGGCAGATCGTCTTTGGGGTTGACGGTGATGTTGCCGTCTGGACCGATCACAAACCATTTTTTCTTCACGTCGCTTCTCCTTCCGGTTGGTAGTCGAGCGTCATCACGCCATCGCCCCTGCAGGCGGTGCGCATGCTCACAAAATCGGATTGCGCTGCTCTGGCCTTCCGGGTCAGTTCGTCGTGGCACCAACCCCAGATGACCTTGTCGCGGCCTTTGCCGCCGCGCCGAAGATCGGTCCCGCTGCGCGACCGGCCGACCTTCACCCAGCCGTCGAAGCGATAGAGGTCGCCCTTGTGCTCGACGGCGTCCTGGTAGGAGACCGCCCAGGCATAGCCGTGCACGTTACAGACGGCCGGAAAGACGAACTCGCGCCAGAGCCGCAGGACGGCACGGCAGAGGTCGGCGCGCGCAGCACAGATGCGGCCGAGCTCGATGGCCTGCGAACGGTCGAAGCCCGCGCACGTCTCCCGGATCAGGGCGCCCGCTGCGGTGACCGCGACCAGTTGGCCGTGGAAGCGCAGCCCGTGAAACCATTCCGGGAAGCCCACCGGCCGCGTCCACGGGCCCATCTTGTGCTCCCAGGACACCAGGCAGCGGTTGAGGTCGTGGCGATCGATGCGGTCGAAGCCGACGAGCGCGGGGAGGAGCATCATTGCGCCCCCGTGAAGTCGCAAAAGCCATGACACTTTTCGCTCCGTTGCGGTGTTTCGCTACGGGAGCCGAGTGTCAAAGACCTTTGAAATTCAACGGTTTTCGGCTTGGGCCGCCGGCCTGTCACGCCGGAGGTCGCGGGTTCGAGTCCCGTCGCTCCCGCCAGTCCTATCAAGGACTTGTGCACGCTGCCGTCCGCCGTCATGACACTTCACCGTTCCCCTTCATGACACTTCTGTCCGGCTTCTGTTCGCGCAGCTCTTTGCGCCCGCGCTCGCGCGCCTCGTCGACACGACGCACCGACACGACGTTGACCGGCGTGTATGTCTTCCGCAAGCGCGACGACGCGTTGATGGTGTTCGCCATCTTGTTCGACAGATCCGCGTCCGTCGTCCCGCCGGCATCGGCCTCGACGGCGCCGGAGCGCCGCATGTCGGCAATCTGCCGCTCGTCGTCCGGATCAATCGAGGACCGCGCCACCCGGAAATCCTTCGAGAGCTTGTTCTTGCTGTACGGCACCGGCTGCCACCGGCGGCCGCCCTTCGGCCCCGGCTCGCTGCCGGCGGTGCGGAAGATCGGCGCGTCGTCGTGCAGCTCGTAGGGCAGGGACTTGAGGTAGGCCGCGAGGATCGCCTCGGACCATTGCGTGAGCGTGCCGGCGGCGGCGCGGCCGGTCTTGGCGCGATCGAGGAAGAACAGGGGCCCGCCCCGGTCGCGCGTCATCTGTCCGAGCGTGAGCGTGCGGGCATCGACCGGTGACAGCATCGAGTCCCACGCCACGGCGAGGCACGCCGCCAGCCCCTTGAGGCCGATGCGCCAGGCGCGCTGGACGTGCCGCAGGACTTCGTGGTGCTCCCACCGCTCCTGCCGAGGATCCGGCGTCGAGTTCGCGAACGCCATCGAGGGGTCAGCCTCGAGCGTGCAATACTTCATCGCCGCCATGCGCTTCCACAGCGCGCGCCAGACCTTGATGACGCGATGGCGCTCGCCGTCCGATACGCGCAGCTCGACCTTGGCCATCAGGCCCTTGAGCTCGCCGGTCTTCTCGTCGACGCTGAGGAACATCTCCGGTTCGATGGTCTTGGGGTCGCAGTCGCCGAACACGGGTTTGAGCCAGCGCCACGCGCGCGGCCAGTCGTCCCGGCTATGCTGTTCCTTGGTCCAGACGATGCCCTTCTTTTGGCGCTCGGCCGCGCGCATCTTCATCGCGCGCTGGTAGCCCTCGCCGACACTCCCCCTCGGAAAGACCTCGCCCGGCGCTGGCACCACGCCGGTGCGGACCTTGTCCCATTCCTGGTTGAGCGCGACCGCGCGCGCGGTGTCGTCGGGAGAGGGGACCGGCCGGCCCTTGGTGTCGATCTCTGGCCCGCCGCGGCCCATGTTGACCAGGTGGAAGCCGAGGGCGCGCATCTCCTTCTCGGGACGCCAGCGCCATTTGCCGCTGACGTACCGGAAATAGCGGATGCGGTCGGTACCCATGGGGTTACAGCCGTGCAAGTCGTTCCTCCGCGACTGTACGGGCGTCCCTGGGGGATAGGGGGTCCCCCTCGCCAAATAGTTGTGGATTGCGGGCGTCCTGCCAGCGATCGATCGCCACCAGATCCCACATGCCGGTGGTGGGGTCCGGTGCCGGAAACAGGCGGCGGTAAAGCTCTGGAAGCTTTGCGCGGAATTGCTCAACGGTCAGGTGCAGCTTGCGCGCGGCCTGCGCGATCGTGCCGTCTCGCGGCGCGACCTTGTGTCGGATGCTGGCCGGGCGCGGCACCTCACGCATCGGACGCAACCTCCAAACCCCATTCGATGAGCCTGCGGACCTGCTCGCTGAAGCTCGTACCTTCCTTGACCGCGAGTGCGCGGACCTGGTCGAAGGTGTCACGGTCGAAACGAATGACGATTTGCGGCCGCTCCTTTTGCTTGTCCCTCGGATGATGGCACCCGACGGCCGGCGCGCGCCGATGATGGTTGATGTTGCCGGGCTGGCTCATGTCAGCACCACGCCTTCCTCGCCGGGCAGCGCGTGGCGCTACAGGCGTACCGCCGCGCCAGCCCTTGCCCGATCAGAATCTCGCCGACGTCCTTGCCGCCAACGGTCAACCGCGCGCAGCGGCGGCCGAAATTGCAGAGCCGCGTGCCTTCCGTGCCGGGCGAGCAGGCGCAAGGGACGGGATCGAGGACTACAGGGCCGGCGTCGATCAATCCGCGCAGGCGCGCCGATGCGGCCCGGCCGAGCTCGGCCTCGGCCGGGCACCTGGCGCGATCTCCCGTTTCGGGCGTGTCGAAACCTACGAGGCGATAGGTGATGCCGTCGGATCGCACGGTGTCGCCGTCGAGCACGGTGATGCGCGGCTCGGCGGCGACAATGGCGCCGAACGCGAGCGCGACAACAAAGATGATGATGTAGGGGAGCGCACGCCGGAGCAAAACGCCGTGCCGGAACCCAACTCTTTCCCAGTCGATCACGTTCGCCTCCTGTTGTCGTTGTCGGCGCCAGCGCGCAGTTGCTGTTGCTGCGACATCATTCCGATCGGATAGAGCATAGTGCCTTTCATGATGAACGGGATGCGCCAGTCGCAGCGGCGCAGGTAGGCCATGAACTCGGTGTAGCGGTCGATCCAGGGCCTCACGTTCGCCTCCGCAGATTGTTCCGACTCTGCAGCGGCCGGTGGCCCTTCGGGAACGGGCGCTTGGCCCAGCGGTATGGACGCGGGGTTGCCGCGATCATGCGCTCGACCCCGCGGACAAACTCAGACGTAGATTCAGCTATGCCCTTCGCCGCCTTCGCCGACATGCGTTCTTCGTGCTTCGCCTTCGCCTTGCGGACCTTCCGCGCGTGCGCGATGGCGCCCTTGTCGCTGCGGCCGGTGCCGTTGTCCTTGTTGGTGATGTGGGCGTGCTCGGGCTTCTTGCGGATGAAGATAAAGCCGGGATCATGCTGCGCGGGCGACCAGTCGGTGCAAGCATCGTTGTGGGCGCGCAGCTCTAGTGCCGGTTCGTGGCTCCAGTCGATTTCCGATTCCGATACGCCAAGCGCGCGCAACGCCACCGCCAGCTTGATGCGGTCGGGGATTTTGCGGCGCTTGGGCGTGGTGTCGGTCATCCGATCCACCCCTTCACGGCCGGATAGTCAGCCGCCGAAACGCAGAGCGTGTCGGCTTCCTTCGGGATCAGCGCGACACGGGCAAGGTCACCAATCGTCCCATGTTGGATTATCTTGCGGCCCCGGCACCACCACAGCTTGCCGGCGGGCACGATCTGACTTTGCTCCAGGATCAAGCCTTTGAGCCGATAGCGGTCGGTGACACTGAGGCGGGGAAGAGCGCCGGTCATGGGCCGAGCCCCTCGACTTCGCGGAAGCACGCATGCGCGATCGAAGGCGCCACGGTCCGGTTGAGTTCTTTCAGCGCCAACGCGTAACCGGCGGCCACAATCGCGTGCGTGAGCGGGTCATTGCCGTGCGCCTTCAGCACTTCGTGCGTGGTCTTGAGCAGGCCCTGCATCAGATCGTTGGCCGCCTCGGCCGCGACGACTTTGTGATAGGGCTCGGCCATTAGACCACCACCGTCAATCGCTCGGCCGCACGGGTCACCCCAGTATAAAGCCAGCGCGCGCGGTCTTCGCGGAAGGCGCCGCTCTCATCGAACAGAACGACGTGGTTCCATTGCGAGCCTTGGGATTTGTGGACGGTGAGCGCGTAGCCGTAGGTGAGTTCGTCCGATTCCTTGCGCTCTTCCCAGGGAAGCTCCTGCTCGCGGCCTTCGAAGAAGTACGGATGCACCTTGACCATGACGTCCGACCGGGTAGCGCCGGCGTCTTCCGGCGTGATCACTGCACGGAACGCCGCCGGGTTCGATTTGCGGATGTTCTTCACGCGCCAGATGCCGCCGTTGAGCAGGCCCTTGGTGCGGTTGTTCTTTAGGCAGACGAGCCGCTCGCCGATCAGCGGCGTCGGGCTCTGCAGCTTCTTCAATTCGCGGATGCGGCCGTTGTAGGCCATGCGGGTGACGTTCTTCCCGACCAGGACCTGATCGGCCGCGAGGATCTCGGCCGGGTCCACCTGCTTGCGGGTGATGATCTTACATTTGCCGAAGTCGCCGAGGTCGAGGCGCTTGCCGGCGCGAATATCCATCGACATGCGAATGATCGGGTTGCCTTGCGCCTGGCGGTGCACCTCGGTGAGCATCACGTCGGGCTCGCGGTTGGTGAAGAAGCCGGCGTCCTGCACGGGCGGAAGCTGCGCCGGGTCGCCCAACACCAACACCTTGACCTTGAAGCTCAGCAGATCGTGGGCGAGTTCGGCCCCGACCATCGAGCATTCGTCGATGATCAAGAGCTTGGCCTTGAGCATCAAGCTGTCATCGTCGTTGAGGACGAAGCGCGGGACGCCTCCCGTATCGTCATCGAGCCGATAGATGAGGCTGTGGATGGTCGACGCGCCGCCGCAGCCCTTCGACTGCATGACGAGCGCGGCCTTGCCGGTGAAGGCGGCGAACAAAACCTTGTGCCGGCGTTCGTCGGTTTCAAACTGCTCGCGGATGTTGCGGGCGATCTCCATCGCGAGCGTGGTCTTGCCCGTGCCGGCGTAGCCGAACAGCCGGAAGATTTGCGGGCTACCCTCGGTGTTGAACCAGTCCGAAACGGACTTGAGCGCGCCGACCTGCTGGGGTGACCAATCGAGGCTCATAGTAGGTCCACGTCGTTAAAATCGTCGTCATCGTCCGGGTGGTGCTCGATGAGCCAGTCGGTGAACCGCTCGCTTTCGAGGTCGGTCAGCACCACGTCCTTCTCGGTGTCCGTGAACGCCTTGATGATCTCGACATCGCAAGCGTCGCCGCCGCAGGCGCCGATCATCGGGGAATAGGTCGTCGGGCTGCCCGGCGAGAACGAGTACTCGACGGTGATCGATGTGCCGTCTTCGCGGTTGAAGTCCTGGAAGTAGGTGCGCGGCATCACACGACCTCCGGTCCGAGATCGCGCACCGGCAGGAAGCCGTCGGGCGGGCGCGTCCACTTGTGGCCCATGCCTTCGAGTGTCTTGCGCCACCTCTCGGCCATCGCGTCATCGCAATGCGCGGCAGCGTCCGCCCAGGTCGGCCAACGCCCCACCGCGCCATAGAACGCGTATTGGTAATAGAGCGATTGGGCGTTGTGTGGCAGAAGAACGTCGTGCTTGACCGCGCAGACCTCACAGGTGCCCTTTGCCGGTGGAAGGATGTTGAACGGCACCGCGCGCTGCTCGATCACCTTGCCGGTGCTCGCGTCGATGGTCTGCATCTCGACCGGAACCGTGCGCATGCGCGTCATGTGTCTTGTCTCCTGGTCAGCTCGGCGGTGAGCACCTTGCCGTCTTCGTTCATGCGCAAGAGTTCAAGGAACTCATCGAAGGGAAGGCTGTCGATCCATTCGTGCCACTCGGCGATCGGCAAGCGCCCGAACCGATCGCCGAGCGCGTCGATCTTGGCTCCGACGCGAGCGGCGGCTACCGGGTCCGGGAGTGAGTTCGTCAATTCGGCGAGCGCCGCCGAAAGCTCGGGTGTGTCTTTGCCGCAGACGGGACAGCGTTTGGTCATGCGGCCTCACTTCGGCCGCGGACCGACCATTTCCTCGACCCTGGCGAACACGTCCCTGCGACGGACACCGGGGAGATAATCGCGAAAGATGATCTCGATCGCGAGCCGGGTGAATTCTGCGAACTTGCTTTCGTCCATCGTGGCGAACGCGACAGATTCCAGCTCCACCGCGACGCCGTAGGCTTGTGACGACAGGATGCGCCGGACCATGCCGGCCTTGAATTTGAGTTCTGCGTGCAGGAGGTCGGGCGAAATGCCGAGGCCGTCGGCGACCGCAGAGCAGAGGCCTCGGTACCAGCGCAGGTGCGGCAGCGATCGCTTGAACACGACCTTGGCGAAGGCCGGCCGGTCGGGCTTGAGCTTTTCAAGCTGCTCAAGGTCAAGCGCCGTCGCCGGCAGGAGCCGGGGAGCGCCCCCCTTCGGCTTCGTGACGACCAGGTCGACCATGCGCGCGCGTGTATCATGATTTGCTCCCCGGACCGTTAAGGTTCAGTCCTTCAACTCGCCTTGCTTCCGCAGGAAGGCGGTCTCGACGTCGGCGCGATCGGACTTCGGCAGCATGTCGAGCCGCGGGCCCACGTCGCGCGCCCACTGCAGGCATCCGATCTTGCTTTGGAGGTCGTCGATCTCGGCGAGCAGCTGCGCCTTGAGCCCGGCCTTGTTGGCCTGGACGTCCTTGCTCATCTGGCCCTGGCCGAGGCCTGGTCCGCTCTCGCCCGCCCCCGTCTGAGGCTGGGAGGTTGCCTCAGAGGGGGCGGGACGATCCGCCGCGTCGCCTGACGTGGACGGTTTCGCGTTGCCGGCGCGCTCTTCCAGCACCTTCTTGAGCGCGAGCGCGTCGGTCTTGTTGTGGCCCCAGAACTCATTGACGGCGACGCGATTGCGCGCGACGAAGCTCGCCACATATTCGGCGGGCTTGCCGTCGATCGCCGCCATGACGTGATCGGCGAATTTGCCGACCGTCACGCGCTCAAGGACGCCGTGGTCGTTCGAAACCAGGATTGATGGACCGCCGAGCCGCTCGATACGCTTTTCGGCCTCGGCCTGCTCGGCCATCGATGACGGCGTGATGTCGACGTAGTCGCCGTCGATCACGCGCGACCGGTCGATCTCCTCCTCGACATAGAGGCCCGACAAGTCTTCCGGCCAAGCGCGACGCAGCGCCGCCGCCTCGGGGCACTTCTTGAGCATGATGTCGCCCATCTTGACCCAGCCGTCCTTACGCGGATCGATGATGAGCTTGATCTCCGCGCCAGCACGGAGCTTTTTTCGCTTCTTGGCCTTACCGCTATCCTCCCACTTTTCGCCGGTCTCAACCCACTCGTAGGCGTCTTCGTCGGCGCCGACCTTCACGATCGGTGCATAGGTCTCCCAGAAGGCCTCCTCGGTGAGCACCTTCCAGCCGCCGTGAATGAAGCGCTCGACGCTCGCCTCCGCGCGCACGATGCCGCGCGGGTTGGTGAACGGGTTCTTCGCGGCATCGTCGAAGAATGCCTTGGCGGGCCCCGGCATATAGTCGCCGGATCGATTCGCGATTGCGCGATAGCCCATGATGGTGGTGACCAGCACCATGTTGCGCTTTGTGTCGTCGCCCTTGTTGAAGACGAAGGCCACCAACTGGCCGGTGAGCGGGGAAAGCTGCCGCTCCTTGCAGAACGCGACCGCCTGATCGAATTCGTCGGCGTTGCATTCCTTGAACGCGGTGCGGCGCGCGAGCGCGATCAGGTTCTTGTCATTCCACCATCCGCGACCAGGATTGACGAAGGTTCGGACGGCGGCTTCGGTCGGTGCAGTCAACACGTTCATGGCGACACTCCTCTACTGTTTCGATAGTGACGGCGGTTCGCGATGCGACTGCAGGCTCTGCAATGCCGCTGATGTTTCGAGACGTAGGTATTTTCTGGCGTGAACGGATGCCCGTTCCTGCAGTGCGTCTGGCCGGTCAGATGGTTTCGAACGCGGCCCTTCGCGGCAGCGTCGACCATGTTGTCTTTCTGTGTTCCTAGGAACAGGTGGGCGGGATTGACGCAGCCGGGATTGTCGCAGCGATGGCAGACGAACAGTCCGGGAGTGATAGGACCGATGTTGAGCACGTAGGAAATCCGGTGCGTCAGTTCATAAGCGCGGCCGTGCGTCCTACTTCCGACCATCAGCCGGCCGTATCCCTTCTCGTTCTTGCCGCCGGTCCATTGCCAGCAATCGTCGGGGCCGCCTTTGGCGACGTGTCGCCAGAAGCGGACCGGAAGCGGCTGAGGTTTCGGGCCGGTCTTCATTTTAGGAATACCGAATCTGAACAGTGACCCCGCCGTTGCCGAGTTCGGCGCCGGGGATCGGGGGATGGGCGTCAAGCGCTTCGCGCAGGCGGCGGGTATGCTCTTCCTCGCCGATGCGACCGGCTTGGCGATCCTTCTTGGCCTGCTCGATCACGTCGTCGATCGCGACCTGGCGCGTACGCAGCGCATCGGTGAGCGCCGAGCGGTTAAGCTCCGGGTCCGGCTGTTTCCAGAATTTGGCCGGGACCTCGCCCTCGGCCGAGACGGTGAGCTTCGGAGGCACGTCCTTGAGCGTGATGGTCGCGAGCGGTCGCTCGAAGCGCTTCAGCTCGATGATCATGAGCGCGTTCGCTAGCATCGCGCGGACAAGCTCGACGCGCTTCTCAATCCGGCTCCGGCGCGAGCCGAGCGCCTGCTCGAAAGCCTTGAGGCCGGCGATGCTCGCGTTGTCGACGCCGATCTGACGAAGGCAGGCGTCGACCGTTTCGATCAAGCCTGTCTCGCCCTCGATCGTGTCGCGCAGCGTCACGATGTCGGTTTCATCCTCGCCCAGGATCGCGTGCAGCTGATCCTTGAGCGCGGCCGCCGCGGCCAATTCCTTCTGCATGTCGCGCTGGACGGTCGGAGCTTTCGCAGTTGCTGCCATGACCATTACTCCGCTGCCTGGAGCGCGAATTCGGGGATGCCGCGCTCGGTGACTTCAAGCTCGATGTAGTTGGCGGCGACGAGGTCGCGCGCGACCGGCGGACACACGGCGTTGCCGCACATCCGAATCTGATAGGTCTTGGTAATTGGGCGCCAACCGCTTTTGAACAGCCCGCGGTCGATGATGTACGTGTCCGGGAAACCGTTCGCGCGGAACAGTTCACGCGGCGTCAGCATCCGCATGCCGATGTCGACGATGGCGTAGGGCTCGCCGCCGATCAGCACGGTGACGAGGCCGAAGCGCCCACGCTCGCCGCCGACGTTGAGCGGGTCGCGACAATCGGCGAACTGACCGCCGTCGCGGTGATACTTCATTAGGAAGGCGCGAATCTCCGCAGCGTGGACGGTGCTGCCGCAGATGGTCGGCACCGGCTCGTCCACGCTGCGCATCGCGCGTTTCGTGCCCTTCATGTTGATGAGGCCCGCCGAGACAACGGCCTGCGTGCAACCCTTCTGCACGATGGTGCTCAACGGCTCGCGCGCGTCGTGGCCAACCATGTCGGTGTTGTGCTGCGCCAGGAACGCGGTGACGAGCGCACCTTGGCTGCCCTTCGCCGTGATCGTCGGGTAGGGACCCTCAACATCGCGGCAGCGCGGGTCCTGACCCTCGCGCTCGCCGTTGCGCGTGTTGATGAGCGTCGGCGCCACCAGCATGTGATGCTGGCCGGTCAGGATCGTCCGCGTCGGTTCGGTGACGGGATAGTGCGGCTTGTCGCCGTGGTAGTTCTTCACCAACACCGGAGCGATGACGCCGAAAGTCGAACAGCCGCCGGGATGCCGCTCGGAATGGCAGGCGGTGACCGTGTGAAGCGGCCCGTCCGCGCGATGCCCGGTGGCGCCGCGGTTGAACTTGGTGACGAACGGCGTAACCAGCGCATGCTCGCCGCGGTGCGCGGCGGTTGTCGTCCTCTTTGGCTCGCGGATGCTGTGCACGCGCGCGTCGCCGGTATGAGTGATCGGGACAATGAAGGGCTCGGCCGCTTCGAGAACGTACCGCTGGATGCCGCGTGCGATGCGGGCGAGCGTGTTGTCGGCGAGCGGCCGGATGGCGCGGATGCCGTACTTCGCCTTGATCTCCTTGGACGTCTCGAAGATCGACGGACACGGTAGCGACCAGTCGATGCATTCCGCCGCCGCGCGCCAGGGCTTGCGCTTGCCGCTGATGACGTAGGGCGACGTGGGCTTCGCGTGCGTGTCTTCCGGCCACACGATCGGCAGGCCGTCGTTGCGGAAGATGATGTAGAGACGCTTGCGCGTCGTCGGCGTGTCCTTGTTGGCCGCGACGATCTCGCGCCAGTCGCCTTTGTAGCCGAGGCGTTTGAACTCGCTCACCCACTTGCGGAAATACTGACCCTTGCGCGCCGGGTCGGGGCGGCCGTCGGCGCCGAGCGGACCCCAATCGACGAATTCCTCGACGTTCTCGATCTTGATGATGCGCGGGCGCTGGCTGCGCGGCAGCTTCGCCCACGCGATGATGACCCACGCCAGATCGCGGATGTTCTTGCTGACCGGCTTGCCGCCCTTGGCCTTCGAGAAGTGCTTGCAGTCGGGCGAGAACCACGCGAGGCCGATCTTCGGCATGCGGTCGAGCTTGCGGACCTTGCGGACCTCGCGCAGCACATCGGTCGGCACCGCCTTCCAGATGTTTTGGCAGTAGTGGATGGTCTCGGGGTGGTTCGCGGTGTGCATCGCCACCGCGACCTCGTCATGATTGAGGGCAACGTCGGGCGAGCGCCCGAGCGCCATCTTGATGCCTTCGCAGGAGCCGCCCCCGCCTGCAAATCCTACGACGACAATTTCTCGCATTTTTCCCCCCTGCTTTTCTCAAGCGGCCTTCTGCGCGTCGCGCGGATTGGCGATGGACGTGCTCAACTGGACGATTTCGAGCAGCGCGACGCGCAGCTTCGGTTCGGTGATTGAGTTGAAAGCTTGCGCGAGCGCGATGCCCTCGCGGGTAGTGCCGAGGATGGTCAACGGATCGTCGGCGTCGTCGAGCTTGAGGCAGCCGCCCGTGGTCGCGAGGCCCTCGAAGAAGTAGCCGACCGTCACGCCGAGAATGCTGGCGATGGCCGATAGCCGCGACGCGCCGATCCGGTTGGTGCCCTTCTCGTACTTCTGCACTTGTTGAAAGGTCAGCCCGAGCGCGAGGCCGAGCTTCTCTTGCGACATTTGCAAAATCATCCGCCGCATGCGGACGCGGTTGCCCACGTGCTTGTCGGTCGGGTTCGGTGTCTTCTTGGCCATGGACTCTACTCCCTGAAGGTTGGCGGCTTGGACTTAATGGCGTGCGGGGTGATCAGAACGGCTGCGAGCGTGAGCGCCGCACCGGTGGCCATGATTGCGGTGCACGCGGCCGTGTGCAGCGTTGTCACCGATGCGATGGAGGCGAGGTCGGAGACGACGGTGGTGATGACGCTCATGCGCGATGCTCCGCAATGTCGATGATGCGCGCGCTGGTGACCGACACCGGATCACCGGCGACGTTGACCAAGTCCCAGATGGACGGACGGAAGCCGAGAAAGCGGCCATCAAGGGCGTAGGTTTCGACTGACCATCTGCCATCGGTGTCACGAACGGCGACCGCGAGCGGATGACCTTTGGACGGCTGGCCCGGCGGCAGTTCGCCCATCAGGATCGCGGTGCGGCCGTCCTTGGTGCGGAAAGGCTTGTTGTGATCGAAGGTGCTCATGACGGTTTCCTTCAATTCGACCAGCCGGTGAGCGCGGCATGCGCGGCGCGGGCGCGGTCAAGCAGTTCGCCTTCCCAGCCGTTCCCTTCGGCGGCGGCGATCATTTCGCTGAACACCATCAGGTGCGGGACGAAGGCGGTCGCGATGTCTTCGGCCTGACTGATTTGCTCGCGCGCTGATCGAGCCGCGTCCGGTCGCGAGAAGGGCTCTAACGCCGCTGCACGCAGCGACGACGGGATGCATCCCATCGCGGCTAGGATCACGTTGGTGACGTAGACGTGCACCAGCGCGGGATCGACTTCGTGAGCAGGCGGCGATTGCGGCGTGGTCCCCGTCATGGCGCTTCTCCATGACAAGGCTGCCCGGGCTCAAGGTGCGCGCGAGCGCCGGGACATTTCAGCGCGACGTCCTCAGCAGTGACGGCGCCGCAGTGCCCGCACGGCTCGCTTTCGTCGCGCGGGTGGCTGCACAGCAGGTCGACGATGGCTTCTTGCTCGGTGCGACCGTAGCCGCGCGCCATGTTGCCGTCGTCGTCGGGCTCGTCGTCGTCGTAGGACGCGATCCAATCGAATTGGCGCAGTGGAATTGGCTTCGCCCAATACTCGGTGTTGACCTTGGCGGTGTTGGCGTTCATGGCGATCACTCCGCTACCATCGCGGCCGCGACGCCGGCTTGCGCGCGCTCGGCCTGCCGCCGCTCGGCAGCAAACTTGCGGGCGCGTTCGAAGAGCGCGCTGCGCTCCGGCGAACCGTCGATTGTGGTGGTGAAAGAACCGAACGCGCGCCGCTGTACTTCGAAGGCGAGGCGCTCGACGTCGTAGCTATAGTCGGCGGCGATCTTCTCGACCTGGGCCTGCTCGGCCGCTTTCTTCGCGTCCCACTCCACATTGGCCAAGGCCATGCGGGCGTGGTTCTCGAGCTCGAATTGGGCGAAGTCCTGTTGCTGCTCGCGGTGGCGCTCCAGAGGCCACCAGGGGCGTTTGGCGAATTCGGCCTGCGCGATTGCCTCGACCCTGGCGCCGTCGATCTCGCCGGCTTCGGTAGTCAGGCGGCGGACTGGAATTCGGTAGAGGGACATCGGTGGCTCCCGTGCTGATTGATCAGCTTCGGGAGCAATGACTACATTACGTGGTCACTACTGTCAACTACGTTTCGTAGCAATCACCAAAAATAACTACGTTCCGTCACCGACCGGGGAGGGGGAAGGGGCGGGCAACGACTGCGAAAGCTCCTGCTTGAGCCTCAATTTGGCACCTGAAATGAGCAGCTGGGCCTGGAGCTCGGGGACCGAATTGTTGAGCGCCAGCAGGTACAGGGCCTGCTCTTCGGCATTGCAGGCCATGAACGCCTTCTCGGCGGCCATGTTCACGTCGGGGCCCTGCATCATGTAGCGAGCTGCGGCGCCGAGGATGCAGGTCCGATACCGCTGGGACGGGTCAGGAG
>Ga0210377_10002678_pt1 | contig 15480 bp, 9 predicted proteins | sample PLM4_65_b1redo_FD_155480 | JGI IMG/M metagenome (GOLD analysis project Ga0210377, IMG submission 155480) | Groundwater sediment microbial communities from an aquifer in East River, Colorado, USA - PLM4_65_b1 redo | ecosystem: Environmental > Terrestrial > Soil > Riparian zone | place: USA: East... | reverse complement strand
GAGGGCAGGGGTTCCCTGCCCTCCGGTAAGGAATTGGGGACTATTTCTTCCAATCTATCGTAATGCCGCAGAGCAAGGGAGAACCCTTGTCGATCTTCACTTCTATGCCTGCAGCCTTGTGGCAGCCAGCGCATGCAGATACTTTGCCGACAAGATTATGGCTCTTCATGTCCATGACGTTCAGGGTGCTGTCGTCACCGTACGTTCTTGACGAAAGGAAAGCATACTTGCCGTCCTTGGTGAAGGCAAAATCATGGGGCTGGACAGTATCCGGAAGAACAAGGCGCTTTACGATCGCATCCGTGGCCGTATCAACGATAATGACCTGGCTCTTGTGCGTGCGAGGCTTGAGACCCGGATCGAATTCGTTCGGGGCGCTGACCCAGAGGTACTTGCCGTCCGGCGTCATCCTGATCTGATGGAGGAACGTCATCTCGGGGCTGGAGATCTGCTTGATCTCTTTCTTCGTTGTCCAGTCATACACATAGACGATGCCCATGGGCATATCGGAAATGTAGGCTTTCTTGGCATTTTTGGTCCACTGAATGCCGCAGACAGCTTTTCCGACCGGCATCTTGTCCACCGTTTTCATGGTCTTTGCATCCCAGACGTAGACATTGCCGTTCGCCATGTCTTCGAAATAAATATTGCCATCCGGACCGGCGATTGCGCCGCAGAACTTCTCACCAACCTTGAACGGGCCTTCCTTCTTCATGGTTGCGAGGTCTACCTTGTAGACATTACCGGCCAGTGTGCCGGCAACGAGGTATTTCTTTTTTCCTTCGGAGTAGAGTTCCTGACCGTGAGAACCGCCGGCCTTCTTGGTTTCCTCAAAGCTCATGCCGGCGATCTTGCCTTCCATCTCGGAACCGGCCTCGGAAAGAACGATACGGTCCTTCTCTATGTCCATCGGGGCCTTCATGGTTTTCATATCGATGATTGCCAGATGGCCGCCGTGTCCCGCAATGTATGCGGTGGCGTCAAAGGTCGGTATGCTCGCTGCCGGTGCTTCTTTTACGTCAACGACGGCGACATCGGCTGCTTCAACTGACGCCCGCTGTGAAATGCCCATGACGAGAGCAAAGATGCTTAACACAACCAGACTGATTACAACACTTTTTTTGAAACTCATAGTTCCTCCCCTTTAAGGTAAAGTTGAGCATGATGCGTGCTCGGATGACAGCTTGGTTTCATCTGACAGGTATTCGGATAAGAATCTATCTAGTCCTTTTCTGTCCACCTCCTTCTCCGTATCTCACGGAAAAAAATGAGTAACCATGACTTCATTTTTCGAGGCTTCATGTCTGAAGAATTAATACCAGGGTATAAATATAGTATAAGTGCACGCAGGGTGTCAACTTCAAATTGTAATTTTACACGCTGCGTTTATTGCAATATGCTGTAACAATCAAAATAATGATGCATTAACTATGCCGTGGTGAATGGGAAGCTGTGAAGGAAAAAAATGTGGACGTATTAGCTCAGGTCATGCCGTGTAAGCCTCCTTCGTGAAACTGCCGGAGATGCGCGCCTGTGTCTGCCTGGAGAGAGATGCGTTGAAAAATAAAAGGCATCCCCGCCTGAAAGGGGAGGAGATGCCTTTTATTTTTTTAGCTGACTTTTTTTACTTTGCCCGAGCGTATGCAGCGGGTGCATGCCTTTATCCGGACATGGGACCCGTGAGGTCCTACAGCCTTTACGCTCTGGATGTTCGGCTTAGATACTTTTTTCGTTTTATTATTGGCATGGCTCACCTGGTTGCCGCTGAGCTTGCCCTTGCCGCAAATTTCACATGTTCCTGCCACAGTACCATCCTCCGCTTAGTTAAATTAAGGTTAAAGATTAAGAGCAGGCGTACACTATCATAAGAACACGCGGTTTGCAAGGGGAAAATGCGGATATTCTATTTAAATACTTGACATCCTTTACCGCTTGATATAATGTAAGTACATACTTACAAGGATTTGAGCAAAAAATGAAAACGTCAAATACAAAAGAGCAGCTCTTGAAGGCGACCCTGAAGCTCATTTCGGAGAAGGGGTATCTCGGCGCCACGACGAGGGAAATCGCCCAGGAGGCGGGCGTGACCGAGTTGACCCTGTTCAGGCACTTCGGATCCAAGGAGCGCCTTTTCGAAGAACTCCTAAAAAGTTATACGTTCCTTCCGATGTTGAAAGAGCTCCTGCCCGAGTTGGAGGGGCTTTCCTTCGAAGAAGCCCTTACCCTGATCGCTACGCGGTTTCTTCTCTCGCTCAAGGAGCGGAAATCCATGGTCAAGATCATGTATTCCGAGGTTACCAGTTATCCGGTAAAGATCAGGGAAGTCTATAATAAGTTTATTGATGAGATGAGGACGACGCTTGCGCTGTATTTCGAATCCCAGCAAAATCGCGCTATCATCAGAAAAAACATGTCGCCTGACATGGCTGCCCGTGTGTTCCTGTGGATACTTTTTTCCTATTTCAGGTCTGAAGAAATCATGCGGACGACGGGAATGAAGAAAAATACGATGGAAAAGCATATACATGAAATTATCGATATTTTCGTACAGGGAACCGTGCAAGGAACGTTGAATAATAAACATTAACCTGTTAGAGGAGAACTGCTATGGGCGGGAATGACGGGATGACAAAACGGGGAGCAGGGTGGGCAACTGCTTGCGCCTGCATCCTATCTCTTGCGGTCATGCCGCTTCATCTATCTGCTGAAGAGCCGACGCAGTCAAATCAAAATACGACGGTCCCCGAGCAGCCGGGAAAGAGTGATCGTTCGAGTGAAGGCATGATCACCAGGGATGAGACGCTGACGCTGGGCCGCTGTATCGAGATCGCGCTCAAGAAGAACCCGAGCATCGTTGCCGCGGTGAATACGGTGGGCGTCAATCGGAGCAGGGTGGGCGAAGCGCGTTCGGCCTATTACCCGCAGGTCAGCGCCACGGGGGCTTACAGCCGGTCTAGATCCATTACCACGCCGCAGGTCAACCCGTTGGCGCCGACTGCACCGGTCAATGAGTCTTCCGGCACGGTTACCCTTAATCAGAACATATATGACTTCGGCAGAACGTCGTCATCGGTCGACATCTCGAAGTACAGTCTGGAGTCCTCCCGGTCGGACCTGTCTACAGCCGAGGATGTCGCGATCCTGAGCGTCAAACAGGCGTATTACGGAGTGCTCCAGGCCAGGAGGAACCGGGATGTGGCAGCCGATGTCATCAAGCAGTTTCAATTGCACCTCGATCAGGCAAAGGGATTTTACGAAGTCGGCACGAAGGCTAAGATCGACGTGATCAAGGCTGAAGTGGACCTGAGCAACGCAACACTAAGCCTCATTAATGCCGAGAACGCCTTCAAAATAGCGTTGGTCACCCTGAACAACGCCATGGGGGTCCCTGATGCGCCTGAGTACTCCCTTGAGGACAACCTCTCATTCCAGCAGTATCCGATAACCCTGGAAGAAGCAACGGAAAAGGCGTTTGAAAACAGGCCGGACCTGAAGTCGATCGTTGCCAAAAGGCAGGCCGCAGAGGCGAATATCAGTTTGCAAAGATCGGGTTATTACCCCTTTTTATCGGGGAACGCAAATTACACCAAGTCCGCGTCAACGGTGGATGTGGAACCCAGGACACCGAGCAATACGAATTCCTGGGATGTGGGTGTGGCGCTTACCTTTCCCCTGTTCAATGGATTTTTAACCAGTCATCAGGTGGCCGAGGCAAAGTCCTCCTTCTACGTTCTTAAGGCAAATGAAGAAGCGGTACGGCAGCAGATACTGCTCGATGTCCGGCAGTCATACCTGAACTTGCAGGCGGCTGAGGCAAGCATCTCGACCGCCGATCTTGCCGTCAAACAGGCCAAAGAGAACATGGACCTTGCAAACGGCAGATACTCTGCCGGGGTGGGAAGCCCCATTGAGGTTTCCGACGCGTTCGCCACGTATGTCACCGCCCAGGCGAACTATACGAGCGCACTGGCTAATTACAAGATCGCCCAGGCGAGTATTGAAAAGGCGATGGGCGCACGGTAGCAGAGACAGCGACAGGTAAATGTGCAGGCAAAAGTGTTATAATATTTTTGCACAAAAAATCGCATGAACTTAAGAAAACGGGATTTAAAAATTAACAACGAAAGGCTTACGAGAGACATGAAGTCCAGACTTTTAAGCTGGATATACGTGATCGTCGTTTTACTGTTCTCTTTTTTCATCAACGCTTGTTCCGACAGCAAAGCAAAACAGCCGGGACAGCGGGTCGTGCCGGTGAAAACAGGGGAGGTTACGCAACAGGATGTTCCGCTCCAGATCAATGCTATCGGCAATGGTGAAGCATATAATACCGTTGCGGTGAAGGCCCTGGTCGGCGGAGAAGTGACTGGAGTGCATTTTAAGGAAGGCCAGGACGTCAAGCAGGGAAGCCTGCTCTTTCAGATCGACCCTCGTCCCTACGATGCCGCGCTCAAGCAGGCCGAGGCACAGCTTGCACGGGACGCGGCGCAGGCTAAAAATGCGGAAGAGCAGGCCAAACGATACGAGATCCTGGTCCAAAAGGACTACGTGTCGAAAGACCAATACGACCAACTCCGCGCCAACGCCGATGCTCTGGCAGCCGCTGTCCAGGCGGACAAAGCCAATGTCGAGAACAGCCGTCTCCAACTGGCCTATTGCACCATCAGATCGCCTATCGATGGCCGCGTCGGGAGCGTCCTTATCAATAAGGGCAACGTAATCAAGGCAAATGATCTGGTGATGGTGACCATCAACAAGATAATGCCGATCTATGTGACCTTTTCCGTGCCGGAGCAAAACCTTTCAGACATAAAGAAGTACATGGAAGCGAGGTCGCTCAAGGTGGAGGCCGTCATTCCCGGAGACGAGAAGCGGCCGGCGCAAGGAGTGCTTACGTTTGTCAATAATGCGGTGGACACAACAACGGGGACCATCCAGCTCAAGGGCACGTTCAAGAACAAGGACAAAAGGCTCTGGCCCGGGCAGTTCGTCAATGTGTCGGTAACGCTCACGACCCAGCGGAATGCCGTGGTTATGCCATCCACGGCCCTGCAGGCTGGACAACAGGGACAATTCGTATTTGTGGTTAAGCCCGATTTTACGGTCGAGTCCCGGCCCGTAATGGTCGCACGGTCATTCGGCGACCTCGTCGTGGTCGCCCAGGGGGTGAAGCCGGGAGAGAAGGTGGTCACCGATGGCCAGCTCCAGCTGATTTCCGGCGTCCGCGTGGAAGTGAAAAACGAACAGCAGGCCGCTCCTGCTGAAACGCAGCACCGGGGAAATTCCAAATCCCAAATTTCAGATCCCCAATAAGCACCAAATTCAAAATACCAAACGCCTAAACGTTTAAGATATTTGTCATTGGTGCTTGGAATTTATTTGGGATTTGGTGCTTGCTAGTACACCGTAAATTTAGTTGTTGATGGTTCCGCACCATCATTCCGGCTAAAATCGTGCCGGGATGACGCACGAAAAGTGTGCAATACAATCAAAAATTAGTTTTACAGTGCACTAGTTGGAGTTTGCACTATCATATGAATATCGCAGAACCCTTCATACGCAGGCCGGTCATGACGACCCTCATCATGTCCGCAATTCTGTTGTTCGGCATCATGGCATACCGGCTGCTGCCGGTGAGCGATCTGCCGAACGTGGATTTCCCGAACATCGTCGTGAGGGCCACGCTGCCCGGTGCCAGCCCGGAGACGATGGCTTCTGCCGTGGCAACGCCGCTCGAGCGCCAGTTTTCCACAATCGCCGGCCTCGATAACATGACGTCGGTGAGCGCGCTCGGTTCCGCTCAGATCAACCTTCAATTTAACCTCAGCCGGGACATCGATGCCGCGGCCCAGGACGTCCAGGCCATGATCGCCAAGGCCGCGCGCTTGCTTCCGCCGGACATGCCGACGCCCCCGACCTACCAGAAGGTCAATCCCGCGGACCAGCCGATCATCTATCTTGCTCTCAGTTCTCCCACACTCCCGCTTGCAGCCGTAGACGAATACGCCGAAACCACGATGGCCCAGCGCATTTCCATGATAAGCGGTGTGGCCCAGGTGCAGGTATTCGGCTCCCAGAAGTATGCCGTACGCACACAGCTCGACCCCCGTGCCCTCGCCTCACGCGGAATAGGCATCGACGAAGTCGCGAATGCGATTGCGAATAGCAACGTAAACCTGCCGACCGGGACCCTGGAAGGGTCAACGAAGTCATTTACCATACAAACGGGCGGTCAGCTCATGAATGCGGCCGCGTACCGCCCCCTCATCGTGGCGTACCGCAACGGCAATCCCGTACGGCTCCAGGAACTGGGCCGCGTCATCGACAGCGTGGAGAACGATAAGGTTGCAAGCTGGTTCGTTACCGCAAAGGCAAAGCCCAGGGCAATAATCCTGGCCATTCAGCGACAACCCGGCACGAATACGGTCGAAGTAGTGGACTCCATCAAGGCGCTGCTACCCACCTTCCGAGCCGAGATGCCGGCGTCGGTGAACCTGGATATTCTCTTCGACCGCTCCATGTCCATACGTGAATCCGTCGGTGATGTCAAATTAACACTGGTACTTGCCGTCTGCCTCGTCGTACTCGTCATCTTTCTTTTTTTACGCAACCTCTCGGCCACGATCATCCCGAGCCTGGCGCTCCCCATGTCGATCATCGGCACGTTCACGGCCATGTACGTGCTCGGCTACAGCGTGGACAATCTCTCGCTCATGGCCATGATCCTTGCAGTGGGCTTCGTGGTGGACGACGCCATCGTGATGCTCGAAAATATTGTCAGGCACATGGAGCACGGAGAGCCTGTGCTCCAGGCCTCGCTCAACGGGTCCAAGGAGATCGGATTTACCATCCTGTCCATGACAATTTCACTGGTCGCCGTGTTCATCCCCGTGCTCTTCATGGGGGGGATCCTCGGCCGTCTGCTCCATGAATTCGCCGTCGTGATCACCGTAGCCATCCTCGTCTCGGGCGTTGTCTCCCTTACGCTTACTCCGATGCTGTGCAGCCGGTTCCTTCGTCCTCACGGCAACGAGCGGCACGGCCGGTTTTATATGGGTCTGGAGAAATTCTTTGACAATCTGCATAAGGGTTATGAGAAAAGTCTGCAATGGGTACTGAAGCACCGCATTGAAACTCTGGGCGTCACCGCGGGGCTTTTCGTCGCGACGATTTTTCTGTTCTATATCATACCGAAAGGATTTCTCCCGACCGAGGACACGGGCCAGATCTTCGCCATTACCGAGGCCCAGCAGGGAATTTCCTTTGATGACATGAAAAAGCATCAGCAGGAGATCGTCGATATCCTTGCCCAGGACCCGAATGTAGAGGCCTTCATGTCGAGCATCGGCGCGGGCGGCCCGAACGCAGCCGCAAACGCCGGCCGTATCTTCATGAGGTTGAAACCCCGTTCGGAGCGCAAACTCTCCGCCGACCAGATCATCCAGGTACTGCGCGCAAAAACGGCGGGCGTGATCGGCATCAGGATGTTCATGCAGAACCTGCCCCCCATACGCATCGGCGGCGTGCTTACCAAAAGCCAGTACCAGTATACGCTCCAGGGCCCGGACACGGATGAGCTGTATAAAGCAGCGCCTGTACTCGAAGCGAAACTGCGGGCTTTACCGCAGCTCCAGGACGTTAACACCGACCTGCTGATAAAAAATCCGCAGGTGAACCTCGAAATAGACCGCGACAAGGCGTCGGCGCTCGGCGTCACGGCACAGCAGATCGAAAACGCGCTCAGTACGGCCTACAGCACGCTCCAGATATCCACCATCCTGGCGCCGACCAACCAGTACCAGGTTATCCTGGAGCTTGAACCCCGGTTTCAGGCGGATCCGTCTTCGTTGACCATGCTGTACATCCGTTCTTCGTCCGGCAAATTAGTACCGCTCAATGTCGTCACCAAACAGTCGGTGGCGACCGGGCCGCTCCTTATCAATCATCTCGGACAGCTCCCCGCAGTGACCCTATCCTTTAACCTGAGGCCGGGAGTTTCCCTCAGTGAAGCCGTTGGGGACGTGGATAAAGCCGCCAGGGAGACGCTGCCGCAGTCCATCACTACCAGTTTCCAGGGGACCGCGCAGGCCTTCCAGTCATCCACGCAGGGGCTTTTCCTACTCTTGATTATGGCGGTCCTGGTCATCTATATCGTGCTTGGCGTCCTCTACGAGAGCTTCATCCATCCGCTCACGATCCTTTCCGGCCTCCCTGCCGCGGGAGTCGGGGCCTTGCTGACCCTCCTGATCTTCGGCAAGGAACTGAACATTTACGGATTCGTGGGTATCATTATGCTCATCGGAATCGTAAAAAAGAACGCCATCATGATGATCGACTTCGCGCTCGAAGCGGAACGGAAAGAAGGGAAAAGCCCTGAGGACGCGATCTACGAAGGGGCCCTTGTCAGGTTCCGTCCGATCATGATGACCACGATGGCGGCCCTCATGGGCACGCTGCCGATCGCGCTGGGCCTGGGCGCGGGCGCCGAGGCGCGCCGACCGCTCGGGCTTGCGGTGGTGGGCGGCCTGGTTTTCTCGCAGCTGCTGACCCTCTATATTACTCCCGTGATTTATACCTATATGGACACGTTCCAGCATCGGTTCGGCAAACTTGGTATTTTCCGCACCAGAGAGAGCGCAGGTTTATAAGAGTGACAAGAAGACGCGGGGACGCTTGAACGATACAGAAAACACGATGAGGGGTTTATGACAAAGAAGCTCATGATCGGCGCGGCAGCTGCGGCGGTCCTCGTTATTATCTTAATCCTGGTTTTCGGAGGAAAAGGAGACGGCCCGGAATTCAGGACCGAGCCCGTGACCAGGGGAGATATCCAGGCGACGGTGACGGCAACGGGGACCGTCAACGCGGTGACGACCGTTCTCGTCGGCACCCAGGTTTCGGGCACGATAAAAAATATTTATGTGGATTTCAATTCCCGCGTGAAAAAAGGACAGCTCATCGCGCAGATCGATCCGACAATGTTGGAGGCGCAGGTGGCGCAGGAAAAGGCAAATGTAGCAAAGGCCGAGGCGACGTTCCGCGATGCGGAAAGGACGCTCAAAAGAAACCGCGAGCTCTTCGCCAAGAACCTGACCCCCCGCAGCGATCTCGACACCGCAGAGACGAATTTCGACGGCGCCAAGGCGCAGTTGGAACAGTCCAAAGCTTCCCTCAAGGTGGCGGACACGAACCTCCGCTACACGAGTATCCTGTCCCCTGTGGACGGAGTGGTGATATCGAGGGCCGTGGACATAGGACAGACCGTTGCCGCGAGTTTCCAGACACCGACGCTGTTCACGATCGCCCAGGACCTCACGAAGATGCAGATCGACACGAACGTGGCCGAGTCCGACATCGGCGTGGTGAAAGTCGGTCAGGAGGTGGATTTCACCGTGGATGCCTATCCCGATACCACGTTCAAGGGAAAGGTCCGGCAAAAAAGACAGGCGCCCATCACGGTCCAGAACGTGGTCACCTACGACGTGGTGATCCAGGTGAATAACCGCGATCTTAAACTTATGCCCGGCATGACCGCCAATGTCTCCATCATCATTATGACGAAAAACGCTGCGCTCCGGATCCCGAACGCGGCGCTCCGGTTCCGGCCCTCCGAACGGCCCCCGGGAGCGGGCGCCGGCGCTGCCGCGGCCGAGAAAAAAGGACCCGTGGTATGGGGCCTTGATAAAGGAAAGCCCAAACGCATCCCGGTGACCCCGGGCATCAGCGACGGCGTCTTTACCGAGGTTGTGTCCGGCGACTTGAAAGAGGGACAGCCACTCATCGTCGAACAACTGAAAAAGAACAAACCGCAGACCCCGTCAGGGCCGAGGATGTTCTAGCATGGCGCTTATCGAAGCACGGAAGATCAGTAAGGTATATCGGCTCGGCGACATCGAGCTGCGTGCACTCGACGGTATTTCGACGTCCGTTGAGAAAGGCGAGTTCGTGGCCATTATGGGCCAGTCGGGCTCGGGAAAATCAACATTCATGAACGTCCTCGGCTGCCTGGATACGCCGACGGACGGCCACTATCTTCTCGACGGGGTGGATACCGGCGGCCTCTCCAGGGACGAGCTTGCCGAGATCAGAAACAAAAAGGTCGGTTTCGTGTTCCAGGGGTTCAACCTCCTGTCTCGAACATCGGCCGCCGAGAACGTTGAACTGCCAATGCTCTACAACGGATTTCCGGCCCATGAACGCCAGGAGCGGGCACGGGAAGCGCTCAAGAGCGTCGGACTCGAGGGCAGGGAAGACCATCATCCGAACCAGCTTTCCGGAGGGCAGCAGCAGCGGGTCGCCATCGCCAGGGCCCTCGTGAACGAGGCACCCATTATTCTTGCCGATGAGCCGACGGGAAACCTTGACACCAAAACAAGCGTTGAGATCATGGAACTCTTCGTGAAACTGAACCGTGATTCCGGCATCACGGTCATTCTGGTGACCCATGAACCGGACATCGCAACGTTCAGCAAGCGGATCATACGGTTTTCAGATGGACATATTGTGAGCGACGCGTTGACGAATGCGGAATTCGGAATGCGGAGTGCGGAATGAAAAGCCTGCCAGGTCATCATTCCTGCAATCGCGGGGATATTGGGCCATGCTCTGAGCGACATCACACAGGCATGATGTTTCTCCAGCGTTTAAATTCCGTATTCCGAATTCCGCATTCCGCATTTGGTGTATTATGATCAACATCCCTTCTACCTTCAAAATATCCTTTCGAGCCCTGCGCGTCAACAAGATGCGCTCGGCCCTCACCATGCTCGGCATCATCATCGGCGTGGGTGCCGTGATCGCCATGGTCGCCGTGGGGACGGGCGCGAGCCGGCAGATCGCCGCGCAGATATCAAGCATGGGAAGCAATCTCCTCATCATCCTTCCTGGGTCCACGTCTGCGGGGGGGGTGAGAATGGGATCGGGCTCGCAGCCCACGCTATCCATGGGAGACGCCGAGGCGATCTTAAAGGAATGTCCTGCCGTATCCGAAGTGGCGCCCACGCTGGGCGGAGTTGCGCAGATCATCTACGGTCACATGAACTGGTCAACGGGCATTGTCGGCACAACACCGGGCATGTTTACCGTGCGTGACTGGGGGCTGTCGGCGGGAAGACCTTTTACGCAGCAGGACGTAAAGAGCGCGACCAAAGTGTGTCTTCTCGGCCAGACCGTGGTGGACAATCTTTTCGGGGACCAGAATCCTGTAGGACAAACGATCAGGATCAAGAACGTTCCCTTTATGGTAATCGGCGTTCTCGCGCCCAAGGGGCAGTCTGCTCAAGGCCAGGACCAGGACGATACGATCCTCATCCCCGTGACCACGGCACAAAAGAAGCTCTTCGGGACCCAGTTTCCCGGCATGGTGAGGATCATCATGGTTAAGGCCAGGAGCACGGAAGATCTGCCTTCTGCCGAGAAACAGATAACCGAGCTCCTGAGGCAGCGGCACCACATCGGCCAGAAGCAGGACAACGATTTCACGGTCAGAAATCTCACCCAGATCATGCAGGCTGCCGAGCAGTCTACCAAGGTCATGACGCTGCTGCTCGGGGCCATAGCGTCGGTCTCGCTCCTGGTCGGCGGGATAGGGATCATGAACATTATGCTGGTAAGCGTCACAGAACGCACCCGGGAGATCGGGATCCGCATGGCCATCGGCGCGAAGACCTGGGACATCCGGCTCCAGTTCATCATCGAGGCGCTCACGCTCTCCCTGATCGGCGGCGTCATCGGGATCATCGTTGGCGTGTCCACGGCAGTGATCCTCTCGTCAGTTTCGGGCTGGCCAACAGTGGTGTCGATCCTCTCCATTCTGCTGGCGTTCAGCTTTTCTGGGTTCATCGGCATCTTCTTCGGCTTTTATCCCGCCTATAAAGCTTCGCTCCTGAACCCTATCGACGCGCTGCGGTACGAATAACGGCCTGTCCTTTCGTGATTATCAATTGTCAATGACCGCCCGGGCATCGGGCTGGCCGTATGCCCGCTGATTTCTCTTGATAGAAAATATGTATTTTGTTAGAATCCGCGAACGCGGCATTCACGATTTATCCTGTATCGATCGAGGGGCAGACCACAATGGACCACTGGCAGAAACTCAGCAGTACCTGGCACATATGGTTTGCAGGGAAACGGTGTCAGGCGCAGCTCCCGGACTTGTTCCGCGACGTGACGCTCATATCGTGTTCCTACAATACCCCGCAAGTAACCGAGGTCATGCTGAGGTCGTTCCTGGCCTGCCATGGACAGGGCCCGTTCAAAGCCCTGCTATCGGAGAACTCAACGAACGAGGCTACAGCGCGCCTGCTCCAACAATATGGCGTCCCGTTCATCCGGAACCATGGCGCCACGCACGCGGAGGGTGTCCAAAAACTGTTCGACCGGGTCGCCTCCCGGTATGTCCTGCTCGTTGACACCGATATCACGTTCAATCGGTCGCTCAAGCCCCTGGTCGCATACTTCCTTGAGACCAATGCGGCGCTCATGGGCTTGCGCGTGGGCGACCACGCGGGGTTCAAACTGTTCCCGCGGATGGACCCGTGCTTCTGTCTGATCGATCTCGAGGCCATGAAGAATAAAGGCATCCGTTTCTTCGATCTCGAGCGGATCGAACGGTCGCGCTCACAGGGATTCTACGACCCCATCAAGTATGCCCGGGAACAGCATGAAAAGGACGGCCGCTTCTACGATGTGGGGTCGACGTTCTATGAAGACGCTAAAAAACAAGGCCTGAAGATCATCGAGATCGATATCCATAGATATATCACCCATTACTACGCGCTTTCGTGGGCATCGAACAGCGGATGCGGTCAGGGCGCTGAACGTCATGTGCGTACGACCATGGAAAAAATCTATTCCCGGAAGGCCCGCGAGCTCCAGCATATCGAGCTGTGCGGGGCGTTCTTCTGAGCTTAAATAAAGGTCTCGTGAAAAGATAAAAAACACTTGCTGCTCCTTCGAAAAAGGGGAAGGAGTATTGCAGAGATCTATCGTCAGGACAGCCGGAAGCTGTCCTGACTTGTTCGCCTTGTTTCTTCACTTTCCCTTAGACAAATCGCATAAAATAATCTAATATTGTCCAGGGCATCGCCTATGGACGACCTCAAAACCATCCTCGACAGAATAAAAAAGCCGCTTGCGTTCGCGGGGAGGGACGATTTCGCTCATCTCAAAAGTCTCACGGACCTTGAACCGTTCATCAAAGGACAGATCGCGCTCCTCAAAGGTCTTGTGCAAAGCCGCGAAACGATCGAGCAAATAGAAAAGCTTTTTTCCGGTTTCGACAGCCTCCCCCCCGATCAAAAAAGAGATCACATCCAAAAGGCGTCGGCCCTGATCGATTCTCTCGATCACTATCAAAAGGATTCTCCTCCTGGAGGCATCTCTGAATCTCGTACGTCCCTTACACCGCCATCATTACCCGAGGCACATGCTATTCTCAAACTCGACACCCCCATCCAGTACTGCAAGGGGATCGGCCCCAAACGGGCCGAGCTGCTCAAAAAACTCGGCATCTTCACGGTCGAAGACGCGCTCTCTTATCTTCCCTGGCGCTACGAGGACCGGGGCAATCTCAAAAAGATCGGCCGGCTCGCCTACGGCGCCTACGAGACCGCGGCCGGCACGGTGGTATCAGCCGAAGTGGCCCAGACAAAACGGCAGCGGGTGAAGGTATTCGAGCTCGTTATCACGGACCAGAGCGGCATGCTGGTAGGCTCCTGGTTCAACCAGCCCTTCATGAAAAAAGCGTTCAAGCCGGGACAGAAGGTGATCCTTTCGGGCATCGTGAAATCCAATCCGTACCGGGGCGGCCTTCCGCAGATCGACAATCCCGATTATGAGATCATGGATGAAGACGATGCGGACAACCTGATCCACACAGGGAGGACCGTGCCGATCTACCGTACTACCGCCGGATTGTCGGTGCGCTATCTTCGGAGCATGATGAAGTCGATCCTCGATTCCTGCGGCGCTTCAGTGCCTGAGGCCCTGCCGGACTATCTGAGAAAAAAATACTCCTTTCTGCCTGCGGCCGAGTCCCTTGCAGAGGTCCATTTTCCGGCGAAGGAGCGGGACCTCGCCGTTCTCAACCGGGGCATGAGCCCGGCTCACCGAAGGCTCAGTTTCGAGGAGCTTTTTACGCTTGAGCTCGGTCTTTCGCTCAAAAAACGCGGTGTAGCGCTCGAAAAGAAAGGCATCTCCTTCAAGGACGCCGGCGTTCTCGAGGCCGCACTCAGAAAAAATATACCTTTTACCCTGACCAATGCGCAGGAGCGGGTCATTGCGGAGATCAAGAAAGACATGACAGCCGGCCGTCCCATGAACCGCCTCGTGCAGGGGGACGTGGGATGCGGCAAGACCATTGTTGCCCTGATCGCATCGCTCATGGCTGTTGAGAACGGGTATCAGGCCTGCATCATGGCGCCCACGGAGATCCTCGCCGAGCAGCACTATAGGAATATTTCAACCATGGCACGGTTACTTGGCGTCGCCGTGCGGTCGCTTACGGGGCGCATCAGAAAAAAAGAAAAGGACCTGTTGCTTTCCGAGATCGCTTCCGGATCGGCCCAGATCGTGGTCGGCACGCACGCGCTCATCGAAGGGACCGTGAAGTTCCATCGCCTCGGCCTCGCCGTCATCGACGAGCAGCACCGCTTCGGTGTGATGCAGCGTTCAACGCTTACCTCCAAGGGATACGAGCCGGACGTGCTCGTCATGACCGCGACACCGATCCCTCGCACCCTGGCGCTTACGGTCTACGGCGACCTTGACGTTTCCGTGATCGACGAGATGCCGCCCGGCAGGAGCCCGGTCGTCACCAAACTCTATTTTGAGTCCCGTCGCGGGGAAGCATACGAGTTTATCGAAAGCGAACTCAGGAAAGGCCGGCAGGTGTACGTGGTCTATCCCCTGGTGGAAGAGACGGAGAAAAGCGACCTCAAGGCCGCGACCGAGATGGCGGCGCATCTGCAGAAGGACATCTTCCCGGACTGGAAGATCGGGTTGCTGTACGGCAGGATGAAAGGGGACGAGAAAGGAGCGGTCATGACCTCCTTTAAGGCCGGAGAAATACATATTCTCGTCTCGACCACGGTCATCGAGGTCGGCGTGGACGTGCCGAACGCTGCGGTGATGGTGATCGAGCATCCCGAGCGGTTCGGCCTCGCCCAGCTTCATCAGCTCCGCGGACGGGTCGGCAGGGGCGGACACCAGTCGTACTGTATTCTCATGGGGCCGCGCATGTTCGCCGAAGAGGCGAGGGAGCGGCTCAATGCCTTTGCGCGCACGAACGACGGCTTCAGGATTGCCGAGGAAGACCTGAGGCTTCGCGGCCCGGGAGAGTTCTTCGGCACGCGCCAGTCGGGCCTGCCGGATCTGCGCGCGGCAAACATTATCCGTGACGCGGACCTGCTCGAACAAGCGCGTACGGAGGCCTTTAAACTTGTTCAGGAAGACCCCGAGCTCGCGCAGTACCCGCGGCTT
>Ga0210377_10002677_pt1 | contig 15483 bp, 21 predicted proteins | sample PLM4_65_b1redo_FD_155480 | JGI IMG/M metagenome (GOLD analysis project Ga0210377, IMG submission 155480) | Groundwater sediment microbial communities from an aquifer in East River, Colorado, USA - PLM4_65_b1 redo | ecosystem: Environmental > Terrestrial > Soil > Riparian zone | place: USA: East... | reverse complement strand
CGCCTGCGGTTTCTACACCATCTAGTTGAGCATCAAAGTCAGTCATATCTTGTGCGACCAGATAACTAACTCGATGAACATAAACTGTTCGTTTTAAATCTGGAATGGTAGCACTTTCAAAAACCAGCAATTCACCGGGAGTGATATCCCGCTTACCAGTTCGGATTGTTGCCTGCTTCCAACCTTCTTCAATACCTTGAAACAAATCATCTGCTAATTTCAGAGTTTGCATGTTGTTCTCCTTTTTATTATTGTTTTATGGAACTGCTTATTAGACTTCTTTTAATAACTCCCTCAATATGAGTAGCTCAGATTCTGTTATGGTGCGCTTATATTGCAGCCAGTTTGTCAACAGATGTTCAATGTTTGCAGCGCCAATTTGATTGGCTGAGTGAACCTGAAACCTGAAGTTTGGTTGTAAGAAATCACGATGTTTTTCAACAGCATCTAAATCTTTTTCGACTAACCATTTGGCGAAAGCATAGCCATCATTACCTTCTTCGTGTCCAAGGTCATGATCAAAACTAACAACGGTTGGTGCTCCCCGACCAGTAACTAATTCTTTGGCTTGAGATACTGAACGGGCGATTACCCATTTCGTGATACCTAGCGGATTTGCGGCTTCGGAAGGGGAACGTAGATCATCTAGAAAAAGATTCCACATGTGACTACTCCTATGATTGGATAGTAGCCGTATTTACCGGAAATGTCAATAGAAAAGCCACCCGAAAGCGGCTTTTCTAAGTTAGATTTTTAGAAGTCGTACTGAAGACGCATCATAATTACCTTCTCACCATTTGTCTTAGCAACAGATGGTGTTGAAGCAGCTTGAGAGACAATCACTGGACTGTTGAATTTAGTATCAACATAGTTCAACATTAGACGAGTTCTTGGATTAAGAATCCAATTCACACCATATGTTATAGATGTTGCGCTAGTTGTAAATGCTGCACTCGCTGTTGAAGTAGGAATGACACCTGTACCAGCCTTACCGGTTGCGAAATCATCAGCATTAAACTGACTGAAACGAATACCAACTTCCCACCCACCACCACTAAGAGTCTTATAGTCAAAATCTTTCTTTGGTTTCATACGGTCGAACTTGCCATCCTTATACCGATCAGCGTAATGTTCACCCGTGATCATCCACATTATATCCACATAATTACTGGTGATTTTTTTGTCGTAGCCGACATTGGCTGCCGAAACTCCACTGTAGTTGACTGACATCATTTCAGTTTGTATCTTAAAATTCTTGTAAGCTAATACACCTTCAAGACCGGTACGAGTCCGGGACAAATCAGCTCCAGTAAATGTACTCGGTGTAAAAAATATGATACCACGAGATTCAGTTCTACCGCTTACTGCCGCTCCGATTGGCTCGGTGCCTGTTGTGTAGCCAACTCCAAGATGAACAACAGTGTCTTTCCAAGAAAACAATTCAGCAAAGTTGATTGTGCCGCGTGCGATAATATCATTGCTATCGACCGTGTTTACTGTTTCGTTTGCGTTCTTACCTTGACCAGTAGACAATGCCAATGCATATGTGGTACCAGCCCATGGTGTACCATGAACCATGATACCGCGTTCCTTATTAGGAACCATCGAATTACCCATCGAACGTTCCATGAAATCGGTGAACAAGTCGCTTGTCATCTCTTCCAAACTGAAAGGCATCTTGAATTGACCAACGCGGAACTGTGCTTCTTTCCAATAGTTGACGTTTAAATATGCTTCGTCAAGTACGCTTGCTCCACTACCACCACCGAAATCACCAATTATAAGCCATTCATACGAACCGTAGAATTTACCCTTCAAACCCAAAAAGCCTCTACGAATGTCGAATGTATTTGCTGTTGCGCCTGCCGCATCACCACCAAACTTACGATAATCAAGTTGTAGACGAACTGTTGGGGCGAATGAGAAATTTTTGTCAGTACTTTCAAAAACCAAAGAACCGTCTTTAAGTTTACCTTTTACATCTGTTTTTGCGTTTTCCTTTGCTTTCTCTTTAGCTTCTATGTCCTGGGCTACCCTTAGAGCGGTTGCTCTACGATCAGCCCGTTGTGTTAATGTTTCCTCTTCATGCTGGTTAGAAAGCGTCTTATACTCATCATCAGTTAATTTACCACTGTCATGAAGTGTATCGAGAAGATTAGTCGTTGTATCTGCATACACGAATCCTATGCACATACTCAATGCGATTGTCATAATTAATTGTTTCATGGTCATTCCTTAGTTTCCATTTTAATTAGTTGCTCGATGGTTAGTCCTACTTTATTCTCTCCACCGAATTTTGTTCCGAATTTTTTACTTCTAGCGTGTGTTAGATTGTATTCATAAGCATGAACAGGCAAAGGCACATACTTGACTTCTTTAACTAATTTCGGCGCGTTCTTCATGTAGTACTCTATGAATCGTTGAACTTCCGATCTTTCGAAAGACCTTGCATTAACATAGATAAAGAGAGGTCTGGATAATGGTTGATAAGTACCGTTCATAACTGTTTCTACGGAAGGACCGACCGGCTTTGCCCCAGTCTTGGAAATGATTAGAACTGCCCTTAGTTTGTTACGATTTTCATCAAAATAAGCAAACCCAAAATATCCAAGCGAATTCACATCTTGAGAAACGCCTTGAACTAGAACATTGTCATCTTCGCTCGCAGTAAAGTCACCACGAGAAGATTTGGTTTTTCCAACAATAGCTTCGGTAAAATAATCAAATGTTCCAGAATCAGCACCGGGACCATAAAGCTTCAATTGAGTATTTGTCCATGCTGGATTTATTTGATTCCATTTTGTAATTTTACCCTGCGCCATCGGCTCCCATATTTTCTTTAGTTCTTCGACAGTAATGCTATTAAGCCAAGTATTTTTAGAGCTAACAACAACAGTCAGAGCATCAAACGCAACTGGTAGTTCATAATACTGAATGCCGGCTACTTTACAAGCTTCCATTTCGGATTTGAGGATAGGACGAGACGCGTTAGCAATATCAATTTCGCCTCGACAAAACTTCTTAAACCCGCCGCCTGTACCAGAAATACCAACAGTAACTTTGGTGTGTGTCGATGATTGAAAGTCTTCTGCTACTGCCTCTGATATAGGAAACACTGTGCTCGATCCGTCTAGTTTAACTAACTGAGCATGTGCGGTTACAGAACAAAACAAAAAAGTAAGGATTGTTAGAACTGTCTTCATATTATTCCTTTGGTTAAGTTATACCAGAATTATTACAGTGGTCTGGTGTATTTACTAACTATCTGAGTATAAAGGAATTTTGTGACAGTAGTATGACAGTTTTGTTAAATTAATGTTACAACCGAAATAAAAAGGGGTTCATCGGACCAGGATGAACCCCTTTCGAGGAGCAGTCTCACATGAAGGAAGAGACTGTTTATTTTGCTTACTTCTTTATCTTAGCGGTCGCTTCCTTACCAGCAGTCTGCAAGTCTATGCTAAGCTGCTTAGCTGCATTAGCAGTCATGATTTCCATAAATGTCTGTGCATTGATTACAGCGGAGCCACCACCATTAGCGCCGCCGCCGATCACGACGCCTGGAACCATGTTGCCAGGGAATCCTTGGAAAGCAGTAGCCCATGCCTTATTAATTTCGATAAGGGCATCAAGTTTAGGTTGCAAAGCACCGTCAGCATTCATTACGAGTTTCTTTCTTTCGGCATCACCTTCGCCCCGCAGAATCTGTGCTTTCTTGTATTGTTCAGCTTGCTTAGCATCAAGAGTTGCAACTGCTAATTGCTGTTCAGCCTCTGTAACTTTCTGTGCTTTGATTGTTTCCTGATCCCACTTAGCCTTAGCAGCGGTTGCTTCACCTTGTTTAACGGCAGTGATAGCATCCTGCTCAGCACGTAATGCTGTAGCCCTTGAAATTTGGACTTGAGTTGTTGCATCCTGACGCTGTGCGATCTGCTTTTCAACTACACTATCGTAATCGATGGCGCGAATTGAAACTGGTTGGAGTTTGATACCGTATTCTTCCAAGATAGAACCTTGCTGACGCTTCGGATTGCCATTCGCATCATGAGCGATCTTGACTAGAGTGATTTGTTTCTTTTCACCAGTGATTGAATCGGGAGCAGTAATTGTATCGGTTGTAGTAACGTAGATACCATTTTGTGCTTGATCATTGATAATTTGAACGAGTTCAGCACGTCGCTCAGCAGAAGATTCAGTTGACGACATTAGCGGTCCAGACATATAAATGGAGTTGTCAACCATCTTTGAAACACCCTTGGCAATAACACCTTCCGGGCTACCAAAGTTCTGTTGAATTGCGATGATCTGCTTACAATCTGCTGGCATGAGCCAGTTGACCGAACCAGACAAATCAGCGTGTCCACCATCATTGAAACGTAGCTTCTTGGAATTGTCAACCACGACATCCTTACCGCTCCTTTCCTTCAAGAAGTCGTAAGACTCTTGACGCGGGTACTTGGTCACGTGACCCATACCCTGCCATTGCCAGCCGGGTTGCGTATAGCATGTTAGTTGTCCACCAAGGCTCTGAATGACCATGACCTTGTCGGATTCCAAGTTAACCATCAAACTTGGGATGACGATGACGCCAGCGATCAGCAAAACTACCGCAACAGCGACGCCCAAAATTTTATTAAATGTCCACATATTAGTTTCCCTTAAGATTGTGTAGTATCAGCAGGTTTCTGTTCGGTCGGAACAGGTTCGACTGCTGGTGTTGTAGGATGAAGTCTACGATCTAACTCGTCAACTTTACCTTTTAATTCCCCTTCATATAGCTGCTGATTGAGTTCGGCGAACTTAGAGCTTAATTCTTTCTCTGACTTCCTGAATATTGGGAATAGCTTGCGACTCGTGATTGCGGGGAGAATAATCTGTGTAATCGCGAAAGCGAAAACCAGAATAATCCCTGCGAATTGCAACAGACGTAACCAAATCATATAAGTCTCCTTTTTCCAAACTTATCACGAAAAGACTAGCACCTTTTTATGACAAAGTCAAGTACTAACAAGTAGAGACATTGGGTTCACAGAATGAAGGAGAGCCTAAGCCGGTTGGACAACCAGTGCGAGGACAGACATAACCCATGACGGGATATAGAGTAAGACCGCAGACAAGACATTTACCGAGCGAAAGTGGCGGCTCGAAGGGCGGCTTGAATGGTTCAATTGGTGAAATAGGAATATATGATGGAGGAATTGGGACGAACGTTTCCTCGGTAGTAATCGGATCGTGCGGCGGAGTGCTACTTGTTCGACTTTTCATTTTTGTGCCTAATAAATACATTAACTATCTGTGGGTCATTTCAATGTATTACATCATATACAAAATCACAAATGTTGTCAATAATAAAATATATATCGGAAAACACAAAACCTTCGATTTAAATGATGATTATATGGGTTCTGGTAAATATCTAAAACGCGCCATTAAGAAATATGGAATAGAAAACTTCAAAAAAGAAGTATTACATTATTGTATCTCTGATGAAGATATGATAGCAAAAGAACGAAAAATAGTTAACGAAGAATTCTTGAGTAGGACGGATATTTATAATCTAAAAATTGGTGGAGAGGGTGGGTTTGATTATATAAACAAGTCTGAAAAGAAATTAGAATATGTTAGAAAGGGTAGAACAGAGGCAAATAAAAAAGGTGCCCATATAAAAGCAGCCCAAAAACGTAAAGAACAGATGGCATTATATGGGTGTCCGTTGGGTAACTATTTAGGAAGTTTTAAAACTGATAAAGAATTACAGAAACTTGGACATAAATTTGCTAATACACCACCAGCAAAAGATAAAAGGAAGGAAACTTACAAAGAAATTAAGCATCAACAAGGCGAAACTAATTCTCAATATGGCACTTGTTGGATTTATAATTTAAAATTAAAACAAACCATACGAATTAAAAAAGAAAATTTGAAAGAATATGAAAATCTCGGATGGAATATTGGACATAAAATGAGATTTCATAAGCCAAAAATAACATAAAAACTGGAGCGTCCTGCGAAATTCGAATTCGCTCATTCACGTTGGAAGCGTGACATGCTACCGTTGAACACCAAGGACGCATTTAAATATTTTTTGGAGCTTCTGGTGAGAATCGAACTCACACACTAACATTGTTATGAACACTCGTTAAAAATATTCATAGGCAATGTCAGAGGCTACCACTACATCACAGAAGCATTTTGATGCACAAGTATTTACTACTGTACATCAAAAAATTGAAACTGTCAACAAGTTTTTAGTACTTTTTGACTTCGGCTTGAGCCTTGGCAACTAGCTCAGCAGCCTTTGCCTTATGGTTACGATACCACCAGTAACCCAATCCAACAACCACCACGACGGCAACTACCCAAAATAGATCCATGCTAATCTCCTGTTAAATAAATGTGAAAGGTGATACATTCACAGGTATTTATCAACCCGGAAAGAGATGATAAATGTTAGGATAAACGTCTTCTTTTTCAATATCTTCCGGTGGAATTATTATTTCAATAATCTGCATTTCACCATTGTTTCTAGCTATCCGTTCGATTCTTTTGCGGGGCGTATTGAAATACTTTCGATACCACTCACACCGATTGTAAAGCATTCGCTTGATGTAGGTGTCAACTTTGTTATGATTTGCATCTAAAAAATTTAATGCGAACGCCCAATCAGAAAAGGTTGGTTCGTCGGTGTTTTCAAGAATTGCTTTGGCTTGAAGCCTAATTTCGCGCATCAGATCGCCTTTCTGAATATCTTTGCATCGGTTGCCCAAACATGGAGTTCACCAAAGTATTTGAATCCGTTTTTACGGTAGAAGTTCTGGACTGCTCGACTACCTTCAGTCCAAAGGTAAAAATAGTTTACATTTGGATGGCTTGCTTTTAATTCGTTGATTGTTGCGTCTAGTATCTTTGATCCTAAACCTTGATTCTGATACTTAGATAAAACCCCAAACCATCCCAACCAATATTCTCCGGTCTTTTCTTTGTAAAAGCCGGATAAACCAACTGGTTTGTTGCGATGATAGGCTACGAAATAAGGTTGTCCTGGTTTCTGGCGACGATTACGAGGATCGTAGAGTTTATTGATGACATACTTCTTGATCCAATATGGTTCATCAGGAAATATTCTAAACCACAAATTGGTGGCAACTTCTCGCTGTTCAATGTTGGTAATACGAACTAGTTTCATAGTGTGGTAAGCTCCTAAGCCCCGCATGAACTTCGCGATGGCATATACAACAGACCATCATACACTTTTCAATTTCTGCGCGCAAATTTTTCTCCGAGTAATTTTTCATACCTGAAACAAGATGGTCTTTTGTGCTAGGATCAATGTGGTGAAAGTCTATGGCGGCTGCGCACTTGTCATATCCACAAATTGTACATCTCAACTTGTCTATACCACCAACGATTCGAATGATTCGTTCTTGAAATTTATTGCGTTCCCAACTCTGTAAGCAACTTAGACATTTGGCTTTTCTGCGAATGACACCGTCTTTATTCTTACCGTTCTTACCAAAGAGTTCTATTGGGAGATCGTTCTTGCAAATCTTACAACATTTTGTTTGCATCGAGCCTCCTTCTTTGGTGTATTTACTAGAGAAGAAGGAAAGCAATCACTAACTTAAGTCACTTTTCCCATATGAATTCTTTTATCATTTGAATGACAGGATCAGCAAGTAGCAATTCGAAATGATTAAAACCAACTTCAATGTGCTTGGCTCCAGGAAGTTTCTTTTGACTGTCGATAGTTATGACACCATCATTACGAGCCGCTGAGAATGGATTGTATCCTACTGTTGCAATGACATTCAAAGTCGGAACAGTTGCACCACGGTGGCGAATTTCTCGAACTAGTGGATTGGAAGTAGCTACATTTTTAAAAAGACCATATGATGGGAAAAAGAAACGCAAATAGTTCGCACCTTCACTTCCACCAAACGGTGAAGCAAGTGACACAATTTTCTTTACGGATTTATTGTAATATCCAAGAGCCACTGCAATCAAACCACCATAACTATGAGAAATGAATTCGAACTCTTGGTTTTTTGGAAGTTTGTTGAGAATGCTGATGACTGTGGGTATAATCGGCGCTTGGCAATCGTAATCTATATCGATTGCTTCGTGTTCTGGTAGAACTGCCTTTATGTAATTGAAACAGGTGGCGGTCTCGTTCGCGCCGTGTATATAGAATAACCGTTTCATGTCACCGCCTCGCTTACAGGTTGTAAGCTATCTTACACCACTATTTAGAGCACTTCAAGCGTAAAAACAAAAATTCATGCAAGTGTCACAAACTTGTGCTATACTGATTATTTGGATAAATATTAGCTACGTAAAGGGAGCAATGAGGTAAATATGCACGGAGATAAATTTACTGTCTTATACAAAACCACAAATTTAAGGTCTGAGAAATTTTATATTGGCGTGCATTCAACATCCAAGATAGATTTCGGAAGTTCCTCCTCTAAAGATCGATACTTAGGATCGAATGTTGAACTGCTAAACGATATTAAACGAATAGGTCGTGAAAATTTTGTTATAGAAATTCTAGTTAGATTCGAAAATAAAATAGATGCGTATCATGCCGAGAGAGAATTAGTTAATGAAGAATTTATTTTAAAGCATGGAACTAACATTTATAATAAACACATCGGCGGGACGGCACCCCCAATTGGTAGTTTTAGAGGAATGTCTCATACGTTTAAAACGAAGGCAAAATGGAGCAAAATTCGAAAAAATCATCCCTCACCGAATAGAAATAAAAAAGCAAGTCCACAAACTATTGAAAAATTAAGTATTAGCCATAAGGGACAAAAAGCTTGGAATCTAGGAATACCTCATATTAACGCCACAAAGGATAAAATATCTAGCGCTCATAAAAATTCAAAACTAAAACCACCATCAAGAAAAGGTTGTTTTTGGGTAACTAATGGGAATGATAATTTATTTTTAAGTAATGGACAAATCATACCAATTGGCTTTAAACTAGGTAGATATACTAAATGGAACCAATAAAGTTCAGGACGATATTCATCAGTGATATACATTTAGGTACCAGAGGTTGTCAAGCAGAGAAACTTCATGAATTCCTTAAGCGCACCGAGAGTGATACTCTTTATCTTGTTGGTGACATCATTGACTTTTGGGCGTTGAAACGCGGTTCCAAATGGACCAAAGAACACAACATCATTCTCCAAAAAATCCTCAAGAAATCACGTCACGGGACAAGAGTAATTTTTATCCCCGGTAATCATGACGAAGCTCTCCGCGAATATTGCGGTAGTAAATTTGGCGATATTGAAATACATCACGACTACACGCACATAACAGCAGACGGAAAGACGATCTTTTGTCTTCATGGTGATTACTTTGATATGGTTACACGTTATCACAAATGGCTCGCTAATTTGGGAGATGTAGGATACAACCTTCTAATACGATTGAACAACTCTCTCAACTGGCTACGTAAGATTATTGGAAAGGACCATTGGTCGCTTTCGGCTTACATCAAGAACAAAGTCAAACAAGCGGTAAGCTACGTCAGTGACTTTGAAGAAAGTGTTGCTAAGCACGCTAAAAAATTAAATGTCGATATGGTCTTGTGTGGACACATCCATTTTGCTACAATGACTGAATATCACGGTGTAAAATATCTCAACACTGGAGATTGGGTTGAAAGTCTAACCGCCATTGTCGAACATAGAGACGGGAAACTTGAACTGATAAAATGGAATGAATATGAAAAAAGGATTGCTCGTAATAACTGATACCTGGGAACCATACTTTAACGGCGTAATCACTACTCTAAGAGAAACGGTTGAAAACCTTCGAAAGTATTCTGACATTCCTGTTTGGATAGTTCATGCTCGTACACCTAGTTATTTCAGTGATACCTGGGATAGCAATCTTTTCAAGTATATCTCTTTGAAAGAACTCGACCTCGTCTATTCCGGATTTAAGAAACTGGAAAGACTAATACTCGATTACAACCCCGAGTTTATCCATATTGAAACGGAAGGATCACTCGGCATTACCGCGAGACATTTCTGTCTCAAACATGGTTGGAAATTCACCACCGCTTATCATACAAAACACCCCGAATACTTAAAGCTGCGTTACGGTATTCCTATCGATGTTGGTTATGCTTTTGTCCGTTGGTTCCACCAGCCAGCCGCTAGAGTTATGGCTGCAACAACTGTCCTTATCGATGAACTTAAAGACCATGGTTTCGAGAATGAGTTTGGTATCTGGTCCAGAGGCGTTGATGCTGAGTTTTTTAATCCCAATCATCGTTCCAATGATTTTCTTGTGGAATTGAAACCATACGTTCTTAGTGTGGGTAGAGTTGCCAAAGAAAAGAATATTGAGGCATTTCTTCAAGCTCATACTAGTCTACGAAAAGTGATCGTCGGTGATGGACCGGCACGTGCTGAACTCGAAAATAAATATCCAGATGCCGTTTTCTTGGGCAAGAAATTCGGTTTAGAATTGGCGAAGATATACGCCAATGCTGAACTTTTTGTATTTCCAAGTATTGAGGATACCTTCGGTGTAGTCTTGCTTGAGGCTATGGCAAGCGGATTACGCATTGCTACAACTCCTGTCTCAAAACATGTCGTTTGGAGGAGCGGAGAAAAGCCTGTTGCGGCTCTATACAGCAACATGTCTATCGCTATCACTACGGCTTTGAATTTCGTGGGAAAAGACGAGCCTCGCAAATTTGTTTTGAAGCATTACACTCAAGAACAAGCGACAAAGCAATTCTTGAGTAATTTAGTAAGCAATTGATTTTTATTGGTATTTGGTTGTAGTGTTTCCCTATAAATAAAACAAAGGGAGATACATATATGACAACAATTAATAAAAGTCCAATTTTGAGTAATATTCTAAACGGTGATGGAGGGATTCTTCAACCTCATTTATCAAATCGTTTCGCGGTAAGATTCAATGCGTATTCGTATTCTTATCGTTCAACATTTTCTCAGGATTGTTTTGATTTTTTATCAATGCAGATTCTTGGACTTAAACTCGATTTAAAGAACAATACTGTCTCCTTTGAACTAGAGCAGCCACTTAACAACTATGAGTTTTTTCTTGTCATGTTAAAAGAACTTGCTGATATGCCTTTTGTTGAAATTAAAGTTCTAGACACCCCTAAAAATTCAGGAGAAGAGCCGGTTCAACTTTTGGTGTTGGAAAGATGTAAGTTAAAGGATCATGAATTTGCTCTACACTATGCCGAGACTGGCACCGCTAAACATACGTTGACTTTCAAATTTGATTTCAAACTGATTCGAGACAAAATCATTTGTCAGATTCATGACCTTGAAACAGCAAGAAATGCTGTGGCTCTTTCAAGTGATAATTCATCCCAAGAGGTCATCCAGCCCGAGATGCCACCAGTCTAATTTGATTTTCTTTACGAGAGTAGACCTTCTTAGATGTATTCCCGGATAGGATATCTATGTAGTCTGCTTGAAGATTTATAGGCAATGGTTTGTCTGGATGATTCATATCGACAGCATAAACAGTGTATCTCCGGTCTTTAATCATAGATTGCCAGACACGAGAAGCAGCGTAGGTGTGTGATTCACTCGATATCAAAATCACATCATCATGGAGCACTGCGGTTTCATACATTCCCTTGCCGATCCCCTTACCACGATATTCGTGTTGCATCCACACCAATCCTTCTTCGAAGCCTTTCCAACCGGTTTTGGTTGATGTCATATCCAAGAAACCGATAATGAACTTGTAAAGATCCTTTTCCATCCAAAAATCCGAATTTGGTTCTTGTTGCTCCGCTGACTTCATCAATTCCGGATCATATGCAACGTATATTCTATGCCAAGTCGCTCCTTGAATGAGACCATATGCTACATTACCGACTTTGCGCTTAAGCTGGATATTTTTTCTATTCTTGATGATGCTGCTCAAGTTGGCACCGGTCCCACCATAGAAAATGGTGTTGCTTAGATTTCTGGTGCCTACTTTTCCGGTTGCGATAATCTCATTGATAAGCAAGTCTTATAGTCCTAATTTCTGTAGTTCTCTGATTACTTGGAAAGCGTTTTCAAATTTAATACCGATACCACCAGCAGCAATCCAAGGATCGATTGCGCGCTTCGCGTCATCGATCAAGATATGATTCGGAGCCGCGTGATGCGCCTTGTCTTTCGATGCACGAACGACAATGATTTTTACATCCGATCCAAGATGCTTTGCTGTCCATTCTTTCTTTTCACGAGGGGCGTCGCCCGTATCTCCAGATGCTGTGAGAACGGTTGGATTGTACTTCTTGATGTATCCCCATAGGTCAAGACCATCAGGCATGAATTCCATTTCACCCCAAAACTCACCACCATTCTTTTCGTAACGCACTATAGAACTCCAAAAGTGTCTTTTCTCTTTTGGTGTCAGTGTATCAGCGGGTTTGTTCAATCCAGTGACCTCTAGTCCCTTCTTACCGAAGTCTACGAGAGTTCCATCTAGATCGACAAATAATTCATATTTTCTTACATCTTCAAGTTTCATTTTACCATCTCCGGTACAACCATTATTTCAATAGGGTCTACCGGTTCATATCCTTGAGAAATCAAGGTATTCGAATCTACCGGCTTAAAACCCTTCTTCCTATCCAATGACCATGTGATATGGTAAATTTTGCCATCAGGACGATGAATTTCACCATCTATCTCTACCACAAGGGCTTCCAATCCTTCTCCATTATCTGCATATCCAACTATCATAACAGTTTTTGGAACTTCTGGCAATAGATCATTTGGTTTGGCTGGAAATTTAATAGTAATATGACTACCGATAAACTCTGGATATTTCGGAGGGAAAAGCTCAGCAAGACGCTGCCTAGTTTGATCGTTAAAATTATAGACTAAGTAATTTTCTTTCAAGATATGGAATTCATTTAGTTTCATTATATTGACGTTGCCACGTTGCCAGAGCTTTCGGATCGTCTAATTCTGACCCACCACCGGATATTTTAGCGGCTCGGGCAAGTCTTCCTAATATACCGTCCATCAAATCAATCTCTTGTTCGACTTGTAGAATCAACCTTTCATCTGAGCGTTCCCTCTGCATTGCTGCTAAATGTGAACGCATATCTTGTTGAATCATTTTCAAATCGCGTATGGATCTTGCAATCAAATCACGGGGCGTCTCTGGTTGCATGTTTGAAGGATGATCTTCCCCGTGCTCGGTAAGACGAGTGATTTTAATCTTTGGTTTTAGAGTGTAGCTTTCGATGACTTTATCAAGGTATGACATTTTATCCCTTAGTATGTCTGCAACGCTGCACGTGCTTCTTCATCGGATAAAATAGTGTCGGTACCCAGGTCCAGATAAGCATGTTTTTTCTGTTTAGGATTCCAACAGTAAAGTAAACGTTTTCCGCTTCGAGAAGTAAATGGAGTTTCAGAGCCACCACTAGCAGGAATCCATTGATCTACGTTCATATCATCCGGATAAGCTCTTGGTTGGGTGATTTCTTTAAGTAGCATAGAAACCCTCTTATTTCAAAGGAATAAGGTTAGCTTTGACTTCTTTGAATCTGTCAGCCAACTTTGGATACTTGTATCCGTAGCCGTAGTGAGCCATATACTTGATAAGTTCAGAAGGCCAACTCCACCATCTTGCGTTTTCCCAAGATTGCATCTTAACAACTGCACGCTTAAGATTTGCCTCGTCTCCACTTTCGAGCCAATCCAAGACTTCCTGAAGCATGTCCGCAGTGTTCTTCCACCAAGACTTGTCACTATGACCACGAGTGTTGATAACGTCTTCCTCAGTCTTCGCTGCCACGTCACGGCAGTGTTTGATTGAATCACGAACAGCCTTCAATACTTCGGCTGGGACTTCGATTGAACCGTATTGTTGAGGAACGTCACCACCCGCCTCTTCTTCTTTACCGAATAGAGTATGTTCATCGGAAATCTCAGTATGGTCATAGTCGGGACGCTTGTATTGTGGCTTATCGTATGCTGGCGCACCAACATTACTGGAATTTTGACCCTTGCTACCAGAAGATTTAGTTGAAAAATTACCAACCTTTTCTTTCTGTAGAAGGAATTTTTCTGTTTCAATAACAATATTTTCATTCACGTCGTAATGAATCTTACCCTTACGGATAACAGCCTTCTTTTTGCTTTCTGGATGTGAATAGAATACTCCACCAGCGTCCTTGTCATCTGCCATTGCGCTATGGGTCTTTTCGTATCCTTTGGTCTTAAGCTCTTTATGAGCATTAGCAAACGCGTCTTTATCCATAGATGCTGCTTCAGCAAGCGCTTTGCGTGCTTCTGCCTTAGCCTTTTGACGGTTGTAATCTTTATCGGTGCGATGACCACCACCCTTCTTTGTCATTAGAACAGTATTCAAGGTCTTTGCACCGGCTGCTTTGGAAGGACGATCCTTACGGGTCTTACCTTCTTCTAAGTCCACACTTTCGGTAACACCCTTACCATTTGGATAGTTGCTCATACCCAACACATCTTCATACTTTTTGATGGAGAAGGCAGGATCAGTTACACCATCGGTGTGACGACGTAGATATTCTTCGGCTTCTTCCTTGGTGTCATATGGACCGCTCTTGATAGCGTTGGTTTTTGTATTCTGAATGACATAACCTTGCATTCCAAGACCGACACTTTCCTTGGTCAATTCTATTGGATCGACCTTGTAGTTGCGACGCTCTTCAGGAGACATCTTTTGGTTCATGAAGTCTTCTGCACCTTTTGGTGTCATGAAGCGAGGACCATGAGTACTTCCGTCTTCTTTGTGGTTTAGAACGTAACCTTCGACGCTAGTACCAAAAGCGACACATTCCATAGCCCAATCAATGACTGACCAATCGGAACGTTCATCTTTTGAAACTGCTTGTTTTAGGTAATCTTTGGCTTCTTTACGAGACTCAAAAGCCATACCATATGGAACGTCCAGCATATCACCGGTAGTTTTATTCTTTAGACCAAAACCAGCAACACGGCTGACTTGACTCCAATAACCATGAGAGGCTTGTGAAGCACCAGAGGCACGATATGTAAGAGAAACGTCGGAATCAACACTTTCCGTTCTAGGAGTAAATGTGCGCCATTTGTTTCTATTTTTGTCAAGGTATGTCTCGGCGCCGCTATAAACCGATGACAATAATGAGCGAACATCTTCGGCTTTCTTAGCAGTAGGCAATGGACCTACGGCGCCACGTTCCTTATCCGGATTCATCGACTGCGAAATTTCATAATTATCCAAATAGAGGTACCAATTGCCATGAGCACCACCTTCATCCAATTGTATTGATTTTTCGATAGCTATTTGGAAGGCGTCTGCGAGCATCTCCAAAGTTTGTTCTTTGGATACATTATTTTGTTCCGTTTTAGCTTGCATCTGAGAAGAAGGACGAACATCGTAATTCATTCCAGATAGTCTAAGGAATTCGTTTTTCAAGTCCATAGTGAAATATCTCCAGATATA
>Ga0210377_10002676_pt1 | contig 15487 bp, 14 predicted proteins | sample PLM4_65_b1redo_FD_155480 | JGI IMG/M metagenome (GOLD analysis project Ga0210377, IMG submission 155480) | Groundwater sediment microbial communities from an aquifer in East River, Colorado, USA - PLM4_65_b1 redo | ecosystem: Environmental > Terrestrial > Soil > Riparian zone | place: USA: East... | reverse complement strand
CCGAGATTGCGGCTGAGGTGCACCTCGTCGCCGCGACCGGTCGCGAACACGTACGTATCACGCTCGACCCGTGTCACTTCCCACGTGCCATCGCCGCGCAGCCACCGATCGCCGACGGCGTAGGTCGGGCGCTCGGCGTGCGGCTTCTGGGCGGAGGCCGCGGCAGGCAGACCAACGACCGTCGCGGCAAGAAGCGCCACGACGACCACCGGGGAGCGCCGTGTCATGCAGCTACCGCGCGATCGAATGGGCTCCCCGGCGCGGGTCGGCGCCGCCCCAGCGCGTCCCCTCCGGCCCGACCTTGACCGCGCAGACGGCGCCGGCGCGCCACTCCCACTCCGGCCACTCGGCGATCTCGTGCCCCAGCCCGGCCAGCGCGTCGCGCGTGTCCTTGGCGATGCGGCGCTCGGCCTCGAGCTTGCCGGGCGAGTACGCGTGCGGCCAGAACGAGTCGGGGAACGAGCGCGAGGCGACGCGCGGGGCCTCGATCGCCTCCTGCAGCGGGATGCCGAACACCGTCGTGTTCAGGAAGACCTGCAGCATCGCCTGCTGCTGGACGTCGCCGCCCGGCGTGCCGAACGGCATCAGGGCCTTGCCGTCCTGCAGCGCCATGGCCGGGGCGGGCGTGAGACGCGGCCGCTTGCCGGGCGCCACCACGCTGGCGTGCGCCGGATCGAGCCAGCCCTGCGAGCCGCGCGGCGAGACCACGCAGCCGACGCCCGCGACGACCGGCGAGTCGACGTTCGGGTCGCTCGGCGTCGCCGAGAAGGCGTTGCCCTCGGCGTCGACGACCGCCACGTAGCTGGTGTCGAGCGCGTCCGACGAGCCGCCGGCCACCGGCAGCAGCTCGCGCCGCGGGGCGGCATCGCCGGCCGGCGGCATTTCCTTCCAGGCCCGCTCGCCCACCAGCGCGCGCCGTTCCTCGGCGAAGGCGCGGGACAGCAACCGCTCGGCCGGCACCTTCACGAAATTGGGATCGCCGTAGTAGGCGTCGCGATCCGCGAACGCGAGCTTGATCGTTTCTACGAGACGGTGCAGGTACGCCGGCGAGTTGTGGCCGAGCGACTTCAGGTCGATGCCGTCGAGCATGTTGAGGATCTGCAGCAGCACCGGCCCCTGGCACCAGAAGCCGCACGCGGCGACCTCCAGGGCTCCGAACCGCGTGCGCAGCGCCGGCGCCACCTCGACGCTGAAGTCGGCGAGGTCGGCGAGCGCGAGCGGTCCCTCGTTGGCGCGATGGAACTCGGCGATGCGCTTGGCCGTCTCGCCCCGGTAGAACTCCTCGCGCGCCGCCCGCACGCCGGCCGGGCGGCTGCCGCCCGCGCGCTTCTCGGCCGCGACCATCCGCTCGAGCGTGTCGGCCAGCTCGCGCTGCACGAGCACCTCGCCCATCCGGTAGGCGCGGCCGTCGCGCAGGTAGAGCGCGGTCGAGGTCGGCCAGCGGCGGTACTTGTCGGCATTGGCGCCCATCTGGTACGCGGAGAACGCCGACACCCCGAAGCCGCGCCGGGCGTGCTCCAGCGCCGGCGCGATCGCGTCGGCGAACGACATCGTCCCCCACCGCTCGAGCGCCGTGCACCAGGCGTCGGGCGCGGCCGGCACCACGGTGCGTGGCAGGCCCGGCGGGATCTGGCCGCCGTGACGGGTCATGAAGTACTCGCGGCTCGACGCACGCGGGTACGGACCCACACCGGAGACCTGCCACGTCTCGCCGGTGCGCGCGACGTGGACGAGGATCGGCGCCACGCCGGCCACGCTCACCATGTCGGGATGCACGACGCCCAGCGTGAATCCCGCCGCGACCCCGGCGTCCACGGCGTTGCCGCCGGCGCCGAGCATGCGCGCGCCGGCCTCCGCGGCCAGCGAGTGACCGGCGGCGACGGCCCACCGGGTGCCGATCGTCTGCACGGTCGAGGTCGGCCGATGAACCGGCGCGCTCTGCTGGGACGATACGGAGTCGAGGCTCATGGACGTGTCCCTCTGGTGATCGTGGCTGTCTGGGCCGCAGCGCGAGCCCGCGGTCTTGGTTGCGACATCATACCTGAAAGGCTAGGCTTGGCGTATGGTTGCGCCGTTGATCGGCATCACAACCTCGATCACCGTCGACAAGATTCCCGAACGCGCCTACGTGAACGGCACCTACATCCGGGCGGTCCAGGCGGCAGGCGGCATCCCCGTGCTGCTCACCCCGCATTTCACCCCGGAGGTTCAGGCAGCCCTCTGGCAGCGGCTGGACGGACTCGTGCTGACCGGAGGGGGTGACATCGAGCCCGAGCGCTTCGGCGAGGCGCGGCATCCGGCGGTCGGCGACGTCTCGCCGGCCCGGGACGATCTCGAGCTCGCGCTCACACGCCGCGCGGTGGCCGATGACGTGCCGCTGTTCGCGATCTGCCGGGGCATCCAGGTCCTCAACGTCGCGCTCGGCGGCACCCTCGTGCAGGACATCGCCAGCGAGTGGCCCCACGCCCTGCCCCACAGCCAGAAGGCGCCGCGCCACGAGGCGACGCACGCCGTGAAGATCATGGGGGAGGGCACGCTGCTGGGCCGCGTGCTGGTCGCGCTCGAGGTGGAGGTCAACAGCATGCACCACCAGGCGATCAAGCAGCTCGGCGAGGGGCTGCGCGAGGTCGCGTGGGCGCCCGACGGCATCGTCGAGGGCGTGGAGATGCCCGGCGATGAGCGGTTCGTACTCGGCGTGCAGTGGCACCCTGAGGAGCTCGTGGGGCACGATCAGGCAGCGCGCAACCTGTTCGCCGCCATCGTCGACGCCGCGCGACAGCGCGCGCGTCGCTGACCCCCTCCTTTCCCGCTAGCCTCCGGCCTGCAGCAGATCCCAGCGCGACGGCGCGTCGGGCACCGGATGCTCGCGCACGCGGCCCTCGCGGGCCAGCTTCTTGAGGTGCGAGGCGACGGACTGCCCGGCCATCGCGTGCAGGGTCTTCGGCACCGCGGCGTAGACGCGCTCGACGATCGCCGGGATCGTGCTCGGTCCGTCGCCCAGCACCTCGAGGATCTGCCGCTCGCGCAGGAGCCGGTGCTCGATGTACTCCGCGATCAGCGCGGGACCGTCCTCGACCACCGGGCCGTGGGCGGGATAGATCCGTCGCACGCCAAGCTGCTGCAACCGCTTCAGCGAGCTCATGTAGTCGAGCAGGTCGCCGTCCTCGGCCGGGATCACCGTCGTGGAACCCGCCAGCACGACGTCGCCGGTGAAGACGGCGTTCTCCTCGGGCAGGTAATAGCAGAGATGGTCGGAGGCGTGGCCGGGCGTGTGGATGGCGACCAGCGTGGCGCCGTCGGTCTCGATCCTGGCACCGTCGCGGAGATCCTCGATGCCCTCGGGAAGATCGGCGTCGCGATGGATCATCTTGCTCACGCGCAAGCCGTGATAGCGCTCGCGCACGTGCGACACGCCGCCCAGGTGATCGCGGTGCCGGTGCGTGAGGACCACGCGCGACGGCTGCTTCCAGCCTCGCTCGGCGAGATAGCCCGTGAGTCCGTTCATGTACTCCGGCACGCCCGCTCCAGTATCGAGCAAGATCGGATCGCGCCGCCCGATCAAGTACGTATTCGTCCCCGACCCCGTCATCATCCCCGGGTTGAGACCCAGAACCCGCCCGACCAGCGCGCTCACCGTCGCCGTCTTTGGAAAGTTGGGATCGATCCAGCTCATGCCGCGATCATACCCCCAGATAGCGGTGCTGGACGTCGGCGCGGGCCCGCAGCTCGGCGGAGGTGCCGTCCCACACGACGCGGCCCCTCTCCAGCACGTAGTGGTGATCGGCCAGGCGCGTGAGCGCCTCCACGTGCTTGTCGATGAGCAGGATCGACAGCCCGCTCGCCTTCAGGCGCTCCAGGCAGCTCCAGATCTCGCTTCGGATCAGCGGGGCCAGCCCCTCGGTCGCCTCGTCGAGGATCAGCAGCCGCGGGTTCGTCATGAGCGCGCGGCCGATGGCGACCATCTGCTGCTCGCCGCCCGACAGCGTGGCGCCCAGGCTGCGGGCGCGGGCGGCGAGCGGCGGCAGCAGGTCGAACACGCGCTCGACGGTCCACGGCTCCGGCACGCGCCGTCGATTGGCCGCGGTGGCAACGAGATTCTCGCGCACGCTGAGGTTCGGGAACACCTGGCGCCCCTCGGGGACCAGGCCCAGCCCGGCCTGGGCCACGCGGTGCGGCGGCAGGCCATGGAGCGGACGGCCGTCGAACGACACGCGCCCGGCCCGCACCGGCACGATGCCCATGACCGCCCGCACCGTCGTGGTCTTGCCCATGCCGTTGCGGCCGAGCAGCGTCACCATCTGGCCGGCGCCGACGTCGAGCGTGATGCCGAACAGCACCTGGCTCACGCCGTAGGCCGCCTCCAGCCCCTCCAGGCGGAGCATCAGGCCGGCACCGCCTCGCCCAGGTAGGCGCGCCGGACCTCGGCGTTGAGGCGGATCGCCTCCGGCGCGCCGGTGGCGATGACGCGGCCGTAGACGAGCACGCTGATGCGGTCGGCCAGCGCGAACACCACGTCCATGTCGTGCTCGACCAGCACCAGCGTGTGGCGGCCCCGCAGCGCGCGTAGCAGCTGCACCATCCGCTGCGACTCGTCCAGTCCCATGCCGGCCACCGGCTCGTCCAGCAGCAGCAGGCGTGGCCGCGTGGCCAGCGCCATGGCGATCTCTAGCTGGCGCTGCTCGCCGTGGGCGAGCGTGCCGGCGACCACGTCGGCCCGGGGACCGAGGCCCACCTGCTCGAGGATGGCGGCCGCCGGCTCGCGCAGCGCCGCCTCGGCGCGCGCGGGGCGCCAGAACCGAAAGCTGTGGCCGGCGTGGGCCTGCACGGCGAGGGCGACGTTGTCGAGCGCCGAGAAATCGCGAAAGATGCTGGTGATCTGGAACGAGCGGGCCAGGCCGCGGTGCGAGCGCGCGGCGGCCGGCAGCGCGGTGACGTCGGCGCCGGCGAAGCGAATGCTGCCGGCGTCGGGTCGCAGATCGCCGGAGAGCTGGCCGATGAGCGTGGTCTTGCCGGCGCCGTTGGGCCCGATGATCGCCAGCGTCTCGCCCTCGGCCACCTCGAGGTCGACGCCGTCGGTGGCGACGAGGCCGCCGAAGCGCTTGCGCAGCCCGCGCACGGCGAGCAGTGGCTCAGCCATGGCGGGCGCCGCCCGGCAGCAGGCCGTAGAGCCCCCGGCGCGCGAAGAGGACGACGAGGACGAGGAGCGGCCCCAGCACCACCTGCCAGTGCACGGTCCACGCCGACAGGAAGTCCTCGAGCAGCAGGAAGGCAACCGCGCCCAGCACGGGGCCGAACAGCGTGCCCATGCCGCCCAGGATCACCATCACCATGATGTCGCCCGAGCGCGTCCAGTGCATGAAGCTCGGCGTCAGGTACTCGGTCTGGTTGGTCAGCAGCGCGCCGGCCAGCCCGCACACGGCGCCGGAGAGGGCAAAGGCGGCGAGCTTGTAGCGGAAGGTGGCGAAGCCGATGGCCTGCATGCGCGGCTCGTTGGAGCGGGCGGCGCGGATGACCACGCCGAAGCGCGCGTTGACCAGGCGGTGACCGAGCCACAGCAGTAGCACCAGCAGGCCGAACACGACGTAGTAGAAGACGTACGGGTTGGCGAGGTCGACGACGGGGCCGAACTGGCTGCGCCGGGCTAGCCGCATGCCGTCGTCGGCACCCCAGGCGTTGATCGAGATGCCGAGGTAGTAGAGCATCTGCGCGAACGCCAGCGTGATCATGATGAACGAGACGCCGCTCGTCCGCAGCGAGACGGCGCCGATCACCAGCGCGGCCAGCCCCGACAGCGCCAGCGCCAGCGTCCACTGCACGAGGCCATTGTGGATGCCGTAGAAGGCCGGGATGGCCACGGCGTAGGCGCCGATGCCGAGATAGGCGGCGTGGCCGAAGCTCACCATGCCGCCGAAGCCGAGGATCAGGTCGAGGCTGACCGCGGCGATCGCGAAGATCATGATCCGGCGGAACAGGTCCAGGTAGAAGGGCTGCTGGGTGAGCGCGGCGACCACCGGCACCAGGCCCAGGACCAGGAAGCCGGCGACGAGGGCGAGCGCGCGGGCGCGCGAGTCCATCAGCCGCGGGCGGCCGGGAACAGCCCCTGGGGGCGGAAGTAGAGCACGGCGGCCATCAGGATGTAGATCAGCATCGAGGCCAGCGCCGGCCCCGCGTTGTCGGCGGCCGAGGGGCCGATGACCGTGCTCAGCATCGGCTTGAGGAACGCCCGGCCGAGCGTGTCGACCATGCCGACGACCACCGCGCCGACCAGCGCGCCCCGGATCGAGCCGATGCCGCCGATGACGATCACGACGAAGACCTGGATCAGGATCTCCTCGCCCATGCCGGGCAGCACCGTGTAGATGGGCCCGGCCATGAGGCCGCCGAGACCGGCCAGCGCGGCGCCGAAGCCGAAGACGATCGTGTAGAGCAGCCGGATGTTGACGCCGAGCGCTCCGACCATCGTGCGGTTGCTGGCGCCGGCGCGGATCAGCATGCCCAGCCGCGTGCGGCTCACGACCACGTAGAGCAGCAGCGCGACGGCGAGGCCGACCAGGATGATGACCGCACGGTAAGCGGGATAGCGGATGCCGGGCACGATCTCGACGAAGCCGGCCAGCGCCGGCGGGACCGTGGTGAACAGCGCGGCCCGGCCCCAGACGATCGCGACCAGCTCGTTGAAGAACAGGATGAGGCCAAAGGTCGCCAGCACCTGGTCGAGATGATCGCGCTCGTAGAGCGTCCGCAGCGCGACGATCTCCACCAGCATCCCGACCGCCAGCGTCCCCAGCAGCGCCAGCACCACCGCCGCCGCGAACGAGCCGGTCGCCTTCAAGCAGGCGACGGAGAGATAGGCGCCGACCATGTAGAGCGAGCCGTGGGCGAGGTTGACGAGGTTCATGATGCCGAACACCAGCGTGAGGCCGGCCGCCATCAGGAAGAGCATCACGCCGAACTGCAGGCCGTTCAGGCACTGCTCGACGACCAGCAGCGCGGTCATCGACCGCCCGGCAAGCGAAAGGCCCGCGGGTGGGCCCGCCCTACCACTTCATCGGGCAGTCTTGGTAGTAGGAGTCCTTGTGGCTCTCGAAGATCGTCTTCTGGATCTGCATCTCCACCTCGCCGCCCGAGCCCTTCACCGATTTCAGCAGATAGAAGTTCTGGATCGGGTGGTGGTTGACGTTGTACGTGAACTTGCCGCGGGTCGACTTGAAGTCGGCCTTCCGCATGGCGGCGATCATGCCCTTCTTGTTGGAGAGATCGCCCTTGACCGCGCGGACGGCGGAGTCGATCAGCATGATCCCGTCGTAGCTCTGGGCGCCGTAGAACGACGGCGTGTAGCCGAACTTCTTCTTGAAGTCGGCCACGTACTTCTGGTTCGCCTCGTTCTTGAGGTCGGGGCTCCAGTAGCGCGCCTCGAAGTTGCCGAGGGCGGCGTCGCCCACGGCCGGCAGCGTGGTCTCGTCAACCGTGTACACCGAGTACAGCGGGATCGAGTCGCGCAGCCCGGCCTGCACGTACTGCTTGAGGAACTGGATGCCCATGTCGCCCGGATAGAACACGAACACGGCCTTGGGGCTCTTGGCCCGGAGCTGGGTGATCTCGGCCTGGTAGTCCTGCTGGCCGAGCTTGGTGTAGACCTCGTCGACGACGCGACCCTTGAAGTAGCGCTTGAAGCCGCTGATCATGTCCTTGCCGGCCGCGTAGTTCGGCGCCATCGCGTACACGTCGGTGAGGCCCTGGTCCTGCATGTACTTGCCCATGGCCTCGGGCGTCTGGTCGTTCTGCCACGACGTGGTGAAGTACAGCTCGCTGCACATCTTGCCGGCCAGCTCGTGCGGCCCCGCGTTGGTGCCGACCATGATGGTGCCGGCCCCGGTCACCGTCGGCGCCACCGCCAGCATCACGTTGGACCAGATGACGCCGCTGACGAAGTTCACCTTGTGCTTCTTGAGCATCTCGTCGGCGAGCTGCTTGCCGACGTCGGGCTTGCGCTGATCGTCGCCGTAGATGACCTCGGTCTCCAGCCCGCCGACCTTGCGGCCGAGGTGGTCGAGCGCGAGCTCGACGGAGTCCTTCATGTGCTTGCCGATGACGCCGGCCGGGCCCGACAGCGACGTGATGAACCCGATCTTGAGCGGGTCGGCCGCACCGGCCGGACCCGCCAGCAGCGCAGCGACGAGGGCGAGGATGACGGCGGCCTTGATTGTGCGCACGGATGGCCTCCTTGGTTGTGGGCGCCGGGATTCTAGCACAGCCTGCTCACGCGGCGTCCCCCCGCAGGCGCCGGGCGACGTCCTCGGGAATGGCGACGGCCTCGAGCTTGTCACCCGCCGCCGACGGGCGCTTCACCCACGCGCGCACCTCGAAGCCGGCGGCGCACAGCCGCCCGCCCACCGAGATCTCGTACTCCATCCGGAAGGTCTTCTCCTTGACCCACGCCACCGTCGCGCGGATGCCGAGCGTGTCGCCGTAGCGTACCGGCGAGAGGAAGCGCGAGCCCGACTCCACGATGGGCACGCCGACGATGTCGTACTTCGGAAACGCCGCGGGCCACGGCAGGCCGAGCGCGGCGAAGAGCTCCTCGCAGCCGAGGTCGTACCACTCGAAGAAGCGCGGGTAGAAGACGATGCCGGCGGCGTCGACGTCGCCCCAGCGCGCGTGCACCGTGCTCGTGTGCTCGATAGTCATCCGTGCTCGGCCCGCTCGCGCAGGACGTAGCGCTGCAGCTTGCCGGTGACGGTGCGCGGCAGCTCGTCGACGACGTGGATCCGGCGGGGCCGCTGGTGCGCGGGCAGCTTGGCGGCGACGTGCGCCGCCAGCGCCTCCGGCAGCGCCTCGGTGTTGCCGCCGGCGCGCGGGACCACGAACGCCACCGCCTTGATCAGGCCGCCGTCGCTGACGGCGCCGACCACGCCGGCCTCGACCACGTCGGGGTGGGAGCGCAGCACGGCTTCCACGTCGCCCGGCGTCACCCACTGCCCGGCCACCTTGAAGCGCTCGTCGTCGCGGCCGTCGTGATAGTAGAAGCCGTCGGCGTCGCGCGTGAGGACGTCGCCGGTCCGGAACCACTCGCCGGCGAATGCCTGGCGCGAGACGTCGAGGCGGTTCCAGTACCCGGAGCACGCCGAGGGCGTGCGCACGTGCAGCACGCCGGGCGCGCCCTCCGCCGTCGCGCGCCCCTTGGCGTCGAGCAGCCGGACCTCGGTGCCCGGCACCGGCTGGCCGGCCGAGCCCGCCCGGCTCTTGCCCGGCCGGTTGGACAGGACCATGAAGATCGTCTCGGTGGCGCCGAGCCCGTCGAGCATCTCCACGCCGAAGCGCTTGCGCCAGGCGAAGTACAGCTCGGGCGGCAGCCGCTCCCCCGCCGACACGCACGCCCGCACCGAGCGGAACGCGTCCGCCGGCAGATCGGCGCGCAGCAGACGCCCGTAGAAGGTCGGCACCGAGAAGAACAGCGTCGGCTCGAACGCGCGCAGCGTCTGAAGCACGCTGGCCGGCTCGGGCCACGCGGCGTCGAGATACGTGCGGGCGCCGACGTAGAGCGGGATCAGCAGCGCGTTGCCGAGGGCGTAGGCGAAGAACAGCTTGGAGGTCGCGTAGGCGCGGTCCTGCTCGCTCGCCCGCAGCACGTCGATGCCGTAGTGGCGGCAGGCCAACAGGTTGCGGTGCACGTGCACGGCCGCCTTGGGCCCGCCGGTGGTGCCCGACGTGTAGAGCCAGAAGGCCATGTCGTCGCCGCTCACCGGCTCCGGCGCGCACTCGGGCGGGGCCGCCGCCAGCAACGACGGCCAGCCCGTGGCGCCGTCGCCGGTCGCCACGACCGCGCGCAGGTGGGGCACGTCGATCAGCGACGGGCGCAGCTCGGCCAGCAGCGCGGCGTCGGCGACCAGCACGCGAGCCCGGCTGTCGCGCAGCATCGCGGTCCAATCGGCCGGCGGCACGCGCGTGTTGAGCGGCACCGCCACCGCCCCGATGCGCAGCGCGCCGAGGAACACCGCCACCCACTCGACGCCGTCGGGCAGCAGCAGGGCCACCCGCTGCTCGGGCTCGACGCCGAGGCCGCGCAGCGCGCTGCCGGCGCGGGTCACCAGCGCCAGCAGCTCGCGATAGGTGACGGCGCCGCCCGCAGTGACGATGGCCGGGCGATCACCGGCGCCGCCGCCGATCGCATCGTCCAAGAACGCGCTGACCGCGTTAGCCATGCAGCGAGTTGGTCCTTTTGGGCCCCTGTGGCAGCGAAAAAGTGGATAGCGAAGTGTATAGCATGGCGACCGGGCCAGATTGAGGCGGGTCGGGATCAGAAGCTCACCTTCACGCCGGCCCAGCCGGCGATGGGTGGGCCGGGGGCGACGAACCGCTCGACGGCGATGGGGTTGCCGAGGGCGTTGAAGTTGAGCGCGCCTCCGGTCTCGTAGTGGGCATTGGTGACGTTATCGACACGGGCCCACAGCTCGACGTGTTCAATCGGGCGGTAGCGGGCGTGGAGGTTCAGGATCCCGTAGCCGTCCACCTTGGCCCGCCGGTTGCCGTCGTCGCCCCGCAGGAAGCTGCCGGAGGTCGCGATCACGTCGGCGCCGATCCACAGATCTTTCAGGATGGAGACCTCCGCACCGAGCTTGACGTTGTGCTGGGGGATGCCGGGGATCCGGTCGCCCACTCGGATCCGCACGCCGTCAGCCTCGGTCACGCTGGCCAGCGTCTCGTCGCTCTGGTACGTGGCGTCGACGTAGGCGTAGCTCAGGAAGTACCGCAGCCGCTTCCACTCGCCGGCCAGGCCGGCCTCGACACCCTGGCGGCGCGTGCCGCCCACGTTCCGGAAGAATCCGCCGCCGCCGGTCTGGACGACGGTGAACAGGATGTCGTCCTCGAGATCCGTGCGGAAGAGACCGACGCTCCACTCGAGCGCGGGCAGATTGTCGAGCGCGGGCAGATTGCCCCGCGCCCCGAGCTCGTAGGTGCGGGCGACGACCGGGCGGAGCGGCGGATCGGCGACGAACGCGTTGGGCAGGTTGCAGGGGGCGCTGGGATCGGCGCACGTGAGCTCGGCCGGGGTGGGGGCGCGAAAACCCTCGCTGTACGAGCCGAACAGCGTGAGGTTCTTGAGCGCCTGGAACGTCAATCCCGCGGCGGGACTGAAGCGGCTGAAGCGATGGTCGCCGTCGAGAGCCGGGTTGTCGCCGCTGCGGTCGCGGATCGTGATGCTCACGTGCTGGTAGCGCCCGGCCAGCGTGAGGGCCAGCCGCTCGATGATATCGAACGTGTCGGTGACGTAGACGCCGACGTTCTCCTGCCGGGTGCGGACGTCCACCGCCGTCTCGAACCCGCTGGTGCGCAGGGTGCCCACGCTCGCGCCCTTCGGCACGAGGGCCGCCTCGGCCTCGCGCTGGTTGAAGCGCGACTCGTGGCCGTCGTAGGCCGCCCCGGCGGTCACCCGGTTGCCGTGCCCGAAGACCTTTCCCTTGTGCGACAGCTGCAGCGTGGCGCCCCAGTCCTGCGAGCGGGTGCTCGTCGTGCGGTCCTCGCCCTCGGCTTGGCGCTGCAAGTTGCCCGCGAGCGCATTGCCGGCGCCGTCGAAGAAGCCGACCGACGAGCCGCTGCACCGCCCCAGGTGCAGGATCCGGCCGCCGGCGTCGAACACCTCCTCGCCGGTCGCGTCGTCGACGCAGGTGACCTCGGCGTCGCCGTTGAAGGTGCGGCGCCGGTAGTCGCGATAGAACGCGTTGCCGGAGAGCAGCAGGTCGTCGGTCAGCCGGTGGCTGCCGTGCACGCTGCCGAGGTGCATCTCGTTCCGGGTCTGATCGGGAAAGGTGTGCACGGCGCTGCGGTCCCGGGCCAGGGTGCTCTCCGGCACCAGGCCGTTGCCGACGAGATCGTTGTTGACGTAGACGTAGGTCAGGCCGACGGCGGTGCCGGCCGCCTCCCAGCCGACCTTCGCAAAGAGCTGGCGCAGCTCGCTCGGCGACCGGTCGCGCCAGCCGTCTTCGTCCAGCGCGTTGAAGGCGACGTACCAGTCGAAGGGGCCGCGTGAGGCGCCGTGCTCCGCCTCGACGTTCCAGCGCCCGAAGGACCCTCCGGACACGCCGAGCGACGTGCCCGGGAAGTCGCGGCCGTTCTTGGTGTGCACGGCGAGCGCGCCGCCCAGCGTGTTGAGCCCGAAGATCGGATTGGAGCCCGGGATGACGTCGATCCCGGAGATGGCCAGCTTGGGGATGAGGTCCCAGCTCACCGTGTCGCCGAACCCGTCGTTGAAGCGCATGCCGTCGAGGTAGACCGACAGGCCGATGGCACTGCCGGTCAGGGGCGAGGCCAGGAACCCGCGATAGGTGACGTCGTTCTGCCAGGGATTGTTCTGGCTGCTGTTGACGTTGACGGAGCCGAGACGGCGGAAGAGCGTGTCCGAGAGATCGAGCGCACCCCGGCCGGCGACGTCGTCGACCGTGAGGGACTGCACGTTACCCGCGTACTTCTCGATGGGGATCCCGAGCGCCGGGAGCGGCGTGGCGCCGAAGACCGTGATCCCTGGCAGCACCACGACCGGCGGCGGCGTCTCGGACTTCTCGGAGTCGGTCGATGGTGCCTGCGCCGCCGCGGGCGAGAGGGCGAGCAGCACGAGCAGGACCGAGAGCAGACCCGTCACGAGGTTCCACTACCAGAACCCTCGCCCGCCGCCTAGCTCCCGGTGGCTACGAACATGGTGGCCACCTGGCTACTTGGGCCGGGAACCCGGTTCTGCTTCCAGAGGAAGGCCGATCCCATGCGGTCATAGCGCGGGTCATGCCGAAGCCGGAAAGCGATCCGGATCATATGCCGGATTGCGGGCATCGATGACCGTGCCGCCGAAGACGTCGATCAGGCGTTGCCGGAGATCCGACCCGACACCGGCGAGCAGCGGCCGGGCGGCCTCCGACAGTCGCGTGGCGACGGCGTACTCCTGCGACTCGACCTTCTCGAAATGCTGGCGCACCTTGTCCGTCGACTGGATCACGAGGTTCTCGAGAGCCCCGCGCGGATTCAGGATCAGGCGGATACCGAGTCCGAGCCAGCTGTCTCGCACGGACAACCGGTCGCCGATCGCCCGGTTCCTCGCGGCTTCGGTCGACGGCGATCTCAGGATCTCCGCGACGAACGCCGCCGCCTTGTCCTTGCGTTCCACCTCGTCCAACGCGTCGAATGCCCGGGTCGCCTGACGGATCCCTTCGATCTGCCGCTGGTGCTCCATTCGCCATCGGAGGCACTCCTCGATGAGCGCCTCGGGTGTTCGAGATCGCGCGAGACCGTTCGATCCGAGCACCGAGGCAACGACCAATGGCAGCGCGCGCCGCTCCGAGAGCTGGAGTTGACAACCAACGTCCTCCCACTCCTCGAGAACGTACTCGCGGAGTCCGACGTCGAAGGCGTGGCCGTTGCGAGCCTTCGGGTCGGAGCCCCAGCGGACGAATCTCGAAAACTCCCGGCTGAAGTCGCGCCGGCCCATCGACGGCAAATAGATCATGCCCTCCACCGCGTTCGACGGGAGATCCCCGGTCCCGACGAACACCTTCTTGGAGAGGCTGCGCTGCTCCGCGAGGCGCAGCCTGAAATTCATGAAGAGAACGGCCAGGACGTCCGCCGTCAGCTCGATGCGGCTCCTCGCGTCACGGAGCGCCCGAAACGCGGTTTCGTCCGTCAGGAGCGCCGCGTAGAATCGGCGGCCGGTGATGTGCTTCTTCGATGCGATGGCCTCGATCTCCCCTGCCGACGGCTGCCTCCCAGACTCCAGGAACCGGAGTAGGTGCTCGTCTGGCTCACTCGGCGGATCGTGCGGGAGATGGAAGAGGTCGAGCACGTTGGTCGCGCATCGCGCCAGTCTCGGAAAGAAGGCCGTCGAGGCGCGAGCCGCCTCGAGCTGAATCGATCGAGCAATGTCCTCGTTGGCCGGCGCCACCCCGCCAAACGAGTCCCGGAGGGCGTCGCCGGTCGCGGGATCGCCGAGCCTCCGGGCGACTCGATCGATCTGGTCGAGGATCCGCGCGTCGCGGCCGCCACCAACGTCGGTGTCGAAGACGACGCGCTCGCCGAGGACGAGGAGATTGCACAGATCGAGCGCGTCGACGAGCGTCGCCACGTTCGCGGCGCGCACCGCCGGGTTACCGCTCCGGGCCGCTCGCTCGAAGTCGGCGGCGTTCTCGAACACGCCGAGAGCGTTCCGAAGAAACTGCGTGTCGACGTGGAAGATGTCACTCATTCCCGTGCCTCCTGGAACCGGATCGGCTCCTGGATCGCTCCGCCGGCGGGTCCGGGCAATGTCTTACGTACTCGTTTCCGCTGCCGATGGCAACGCCGACCGTGGACGCCGCCGGCCGGCTCGCCCGACGTGGCCGGCCCGCTCGCTCGACTGGACGACGACCACCGCGGGTTGTGGTACACCTTGGCCCGCCATGAAGTGGTGTCGGTTCCAGATCGGGGCGCAGGTCAGCCACGGCATCGTCGAGGATGACACCGTGATCGAGGTCGCCGGCAGTCCGTTCGGCGAGCATACCGCGACCCGGACCACGCATCGCCTCGATCGGGTGAAGCTCCTCGCCCCCGTGATCCCCCCGATCCTCTACGCCGCCGGGCCGAACTACCGTGGTCATCTCGACGGCATGGCGAAGCGGCGCGGAGAGCCCCCACGCTAGCCCGCCCGGCCGGAGCCCAAGCTCCGCTCGCCACGTGCGATCATCGGACCCGGGGACAGCATCGTGGTGCCCAAGGAGTCCACGGGGGCGGTCCAGCCGGAAGGGCAGCTCGCCGTGCAGCGGACCGATCGCACCCTGTTCCCGCCAAGAACTGCGACACGTTCAAGCCGTTCGGCCCGTGGATCGTCACCGGGCTCGACCCCCGCCAGCTGCGCATCGTGGTCCGCCACAACGGCACGGCCTGGGAGGACTTCTCCTCGGCCGATCAGATCTGGGACACGGCCACGTGGATCCACGAGATGAGCAAGACGGCGACGCTCCATCCGGGTGACGTCATCGGGGTGGAGATCAGCGGGATCGGTACGCTCCGCGACCCCATCGTGGCCGAGTCGTGAACAGCGGGCAGCGGTGCGCCGGGAAGATCGTCCTGGTGACGGGCGCCCAGCGTGGCATCGGGCGCGCCATCGCCGTCAGGTTCGCCGAGGCGGGCGCCGACGTGGCGCTCAACTTCCTCGACGACAAGGCGGCGGCCGAGTCCGCGGCGGCGGAGATCGCCACCCTCGGCCGGCGGGCCACGACGATCGCCGCCGACATCTCGAAGCCCGAGGAGGCGCGGCGCCTCGTGGCCGATGCCGAGCGTGCCCTCGGCCCGATCGACGTCCTCGTGAACAACGCCGGCATCTTCCCCCGCGCCCCGTTCCTCGACCTCACCGAGGATACCTGGGACGCCGTGCTCGACACGAACCTCAAGGCCACGTTCGTCTGCGCCCAGGAGGCGGCGCGCCGCATGGTGGCGGCGGGCCGGCCGGGGGTGATCATCAACCTCTCGT
>Ga0210377_10002675_pt1 | contig 15491 bp, 14 predicted proteins | sample PLM4_65_b1redo_FD_155480 | JGI IMG/M metagenome (GOLD analysis project Ga0210377, IMG submission 155480) | Groundwater sediment microbial communities from an aquifer in East River, Colorado, USA - PLM4_65_b1 redo | ecosystem: Environmental > Terrestrial > Soil > Riparian zone | place: USA: East... | reverse complement strand
CTTCCTCGACAGGCACGTGCGGCGGATACGCAAGGTCTACGGCGAGCGGCGCGACACGATGCTCAGGGCGCTCGAGAAGCACTTCCCCCGGAGCGTGAGCTGGACGCGGCCCCAGGGCGGTCTGTTCCTCTGGGTGACGCTCCCCGCGGGCATCGACGCGTCGATCCTGCTGGAGGAGGCCATTCGGGAGAACGTCGCTTTCGTGCCCGGGGCGTCGTTCTTCCCGCGAGGCGGCGGTGAAGGGACCTTCCGGCTCAACTTCTCCTTCTGCACCCCTGAACGCATCGAGGAGGGGATACGGCGTCTCGGCCGGGTCCTCGGCCGCCATCTTCCCGAGTGAAGCATGGACATCTCCATACCCAAGGAGACGCGGGCGCGTGAGCACCGTGTGTCCCTCACGCCCTCGGGGGCGAAGGCTCTGGTCCAGCAGGGGCACCGCGTCTTCGTAGAGACGGGAGCCGGGGTCGATACCGGGCACCCCGACGCCGACTACCAGTCCGCAGGAGCCGCCATCGTCTTCAGCCCGGCCGAGGTGTACGGCCGCGGCGAGCTGATCGTGGGCGTGTATGCCCCTCCGCCGCCGCACTACGAGCTGTTCGTTCCCGGACGCATCATCTTCGGTTTCTGGGGCCTCCCAGCGGCCCGCCCCGAGGACTTCCGCGCGCTTCAGGCCTGCGAGATCACCGCGGTGGGGAGCGAAGTGATCGAAGACGAGCGCGGCAACGCCCCCGTCCTCACCAGCATGTCGGAGATCGCCGGACGCCTCGCCGTCACCGTGGGTGCCAGCCTCCTCCTGAACGAGTTCGGGGGCAAGGGCGTCCTCCTCGGGGGGGCTCCCGGCGTGCCCCCGGCCAACATGGTCATTCTCGGTGCCGGCGTCCTCGGCCGCGCCGCCGCCCGCGCCGCCGTCGGTGCCGGTGCCCACGTGACTTTGCTGGACCGGAGCGTGGACCGCCTGCGGACGGCCGCCCAGGAGCTCCCCGGCTCGGTGGCGACGCTTCTCTCGACGCAACCCAACATCGAGAGGGCGATCTCCTTCGCCAACCTGGTCCTCGGGGCCGCCGCGGTCCACGGCCAGCGGGCTCCCGTTCTCATCACGCGCCCGATGCTCCGGCTCATGAGGCCGCGGAGCCTGCTCATGGACCTCTCGATCGACATGGGAGGGTGCTTCGAGACCTCGCGGCCGACCTCCTTCCCGGACCCTCTCTACGAGGTCGACGGGATCCGTCACTTCTGCGTCCCCAACCTCCCGTCGGTGGCGGGCCGTTCCTCCACGCTCGCGCTCACGAACGCGCTGCTCCCCTATCTCGTCGAGGTCGCGGGAGTCGGTTTCGAGAAGGCCCTCCTCTCCATGCCCGACCTGGGACGAGGGACGTACCTCTACCGGGGGAAGTGCTGCAGGGAGTCGCTCGCCCAGGCCTTCGGGGTGCCCTTCGTGGCGGCCAGGGACGGGTTGGAACGGTGAGCTGGATCGAGGCCTACCGGCAGCGGGTGACGACGGCTGACGAGGCCGTCAAGGCGATTCGCTCGGGAGATCACGTCTGGATCCACGCCGGCTGCAACAACCCCGAGGAGCTGGTGCGGGCGATGGTGGCCCGTGCCGGGGATCTCTCAGGCGTCGAAGTGGACCACCTCATGACCTTCGGCTGCGCCGACTACGTGGACCCGCGTTACGCGCGTTCGTTCCGACACCGCTCGCTGTTCACGGGAGGCAACGTGCGCGAGGCCCTTTCCGACGGGCGCGCCGATTTCGTCCCGATCCACCTCTCCGACATCCCGCGCCTCATCGGGTCGAAGGCCCTGCCGATCGACGTGGCTCTCGTGCACCTCTCGCCTCCCGACGAGCACGGCTTCTGCTCCTACGGTGTCGGCGTCGAATGCACCAAGGCCGCCGCGGAGCACGCGAGGACCGTCATCGCCCTGGTGAACCGCAGCATGCCCCGCTCCCTGGGCGACTCCTTCATCCACGTCCTCAGGCTGACCCACGTCGTGGAAGTGAACCGTCCCGTGGTCGAGGGGCCCCGGAGCGGAACCGTGGGCGCCATCGCGCGGGCCATCGGCCACCGGGTGGCGGAGCTGGTCGAGGACGGATCGACGCTCCAGATCGGCGTGGGCGAGATCCCCGACGCGGTCCTCCTCGGCCTCGAGGGCAAGAAGGACCTCGGCGTCCACACCGAGATGTTCTCCGACGGCGTGGTCGAGCTTTTCGAGAGGGGCGTGATCACCGGAGAGGCCAAGACCCTGCACAAAGGCAAGATCGTGGCCTCCTTCGTCATAGGCTCGAAGAAGACGTTCGACTTCCTCGACAACAACCCCTTCGTGGAGTTCCACCCCACGGACTACGTCAACGACCCCTTCGTGATCGCCCAGAACGAGAAGATGGTGGCGATCAACTCGGCCATCTCGGTGGACATCACGGGCCAGGTGTGCGCCGACTCGATCGGACGGAAGATCTACTCGGGCTTCGGCGGGCAGCTCGATTTCATCCGCGGCGCCGCCCGATCGAAGGGGGGCAAGCCGATCATCGCCCTCCCCTCCACCGCGATGGGAGGGCGGGTCTCGCGGATCGTGGACTGCCTTCCCGAGGGCTCCGGCGTGGTCACGACCCGCGCCGACGTCCACTACCTCGTGACGGAGCATGGCGTCGCACCCCTCTTCGGTGCCTCGCTGAGGGAGCGGGCGAAGGCCCTCATCGCCGTCGCTCACCCCGACTTTCGGGCCGAGCTTCAGGCCGCCGCGCGGAAGCGCAAGTTGCTCTGATCGCCGACTCGCTCCGCGGTGCTCCACGTCTGCGCAACCTTTGCGGCGGCCGAGGAAGATGCCGACGGCTTTTCCATCGCAGCCCGGCCACTCTCGTGGCTGGAACGCTTTGAGGGGCGGTATCCCGCTTGCATCGAAGCAAGGCAAGCGTTCGTGTGCGATGCGGGAGGAGGCTCCCATGGGTACCTTGCTTGCGACGCCGGTCTTGATCCGGGGGATCGACCTCGACAAGCTCCTCCGGGACACCCGGCCGATACTCGTCGCCTTCGAGGGGGCGGAGAGCAGCCCTTGCGCGCTCCTGGCCCCTCGCCTCGACGAAATCGCTCGGGAATTCGGCCCGCGCGTTGCCGTCGTGCGCGTCCTGGACGCGGGCGACGCCTCCTTCGCCGCTCGCCATCATCTCCTTTGGATTCCGACCATCGCCTTTTGGCACGGAAGCCGGGAAGTGCTGCGCCTCGCGGGAGCCGCCTCCACCGAGGTCCTGCGAGCCCACATGCGGTTCCTCCTGGACGAGGGTCCTTGGCCGGGGCCTTCCTCGGGTCCGAGGCGGGCGGTGCGCAGCGCCTTCGGCCGGCCCACGGCTCACTGAGGTTCGGGGAGATGGCACTCGAATTGCTCAAACGGGGGAGAGGGATGAAACGATGATTCACGGCCTGCCATTCCGACCCCCCATCCTGCCGTCTCCGCTGCGGGAACGTCTCCCGGTCGAGGACCCCCCGACCGTGGCCGTGGACCCCGAGCACCATATCGTTTTCTGGAACCGGGGAGCCGAGCTCCTCTTCGGCCGGCGCGCCCCCGAGGTTCTGGGCCGTCGGTGCCACGAGATCCTCCAGGGGCGCGACATATTCGGGAATCGCTGTTGCTACCCGGGGTGCGCATCCTGCGTGATGCTGCGCAGCGGAGAGGGCGTGCAGGCCTTCGAGATCCAGGTTTCCTTGGACGGAGCCGAGACCCTGACGCTTCGCGCGACCAGCCGCAGCATGGGCGGCAGTGGCTCGGAGGGCCCCGTCGTCGTCCACACCTTCGAGGCCCTCGGCGCCCCCGCGCGCGCCGCCGCTCCGGACCCGCCTCTCACACGGCGCGAACGGGAGATCCTTGGTCTGGTCGTCTCCGGCCTGCAGAACAAGGAGGTCGCCCAAAAGCTCGGCCTCAGCCTCGCAACGGTTCGGAACCACGTCCACAACATCCTCGAGAAGCTCGGAGTGCACTCCAAGATCGAGGCTGCGGCGCTGGCCTTCCGCGCCGGCTGGGTCTTGTCGCCCGGCGTCATTCCTTCGGAACGAGCGCTCCCTGCTGCTGATACTCCTTCAGCTTGTACTGGATCTTTCGGGCGCTGATCTGAAGCAGGCCGGCGGCCCGTGACGTGCTGCCGCCCGTCGACTCGAGGGTCCGCAGGATCGCCTCCCGTTCGATCTCCGCGAGCGTGCTTCCCGGGATACGGACGCCGATCCCGGCCGCCTCGGCGGCGGGCGCGGTCTCGGTGCCCGCCGGGCGCAAGGTGGGGAAGTGCGCCGGCTGGAGGACCGGCTCCGAGCTCAGGACCACCGCCCGCTCCATCGCGTTCTCGAGCTCGCGGACGTTCCCCGGCCAGCCGTGGCGCAGGAGCAACCCCAGGGCCTCGTCGGAGATGCCCTTGATGTCCTTCCCGTTGGCGTCGGCGTACTTCTTCAGGAAGTGGTGGGTGAGCAGGGGCACGTCCCCCCCGCGCTGGCGCAACGCCGGGATATGGATCTCGATGACGTTCAGGCGGTAGTACAGGTCCTCCCGGAACGAACCTTCGGCGAGCTTCTTGGTGAGGTCCCGGTGGGTCGCCGCGACGATCCGCACGTCCACGTGGAAGGTCTTGTTGCCGCCGACCCGCTCGAACTCCCGCTGCTCGAGGAAGCGGAGGAGCTTCACCTGGACCGTCGGCGAGATGTCGCCGATCTCGTCGAGGAACAGCGTCCCCCCATCCGCGATCTCGAAGCGACCGGCGCGGGTGTAGAGGGCGCCCGTGAAAGACCCCTTCTCGTGGCCGAAGAGCTCGCTCTCGAGGAGCGTCTCCGGGAGGGAGGCGCAGGCCACCTTCACGAAGGGCTTGTTCTTGCGGGGGCTGTTCTGGTGCAAGGCCTGAGCGAAGAGCTCCTTTCCGGTGCCGCTCTCGCCGAGGAGCAGGACCGACGAGCTCGACGGGGCAACCTGACGGATCGTCTTGAAGACGGCCAGCATCTCCGGGCTCTCGCCCACGAGGTTCTCGAGGCGGTACTTGTGGTCGAGACGCTCTCGGAGGACGCGCGTCTCGTCCAGGAGCTGCTTCTTCTCGATGACTTTCTGGAGGACGACCTCCAGCTCCTCGACGTCGATGGGCTTCCCGAGGTAGTCCTCGGCTCCGAGCTTCATGGCCTTGACCGCGGTCTTGACGGTGCCGTAGGCCGTCATGAGGATCACCAGGGTCCCGGGGCGGATCTCCTTGATCCGGGCCAGAAGCTCCAGGCCGTCGATTCCCGGCATCCGCAGGTCGGTCAGGACGACGTCGGGGTCGTTCTTCTCGATCAGGAGAAGCCCCGACCGCGCGTCGTTGGCCCGCGACACGTCGTAGCCGTCTTCCCGGAGCAGCGTCTCCAGGGCCGCTGCCGCGTTGACCTCGTCGTCGATGACGACGACCCGTGCTTTGGCGCTCATGGCCGGTCTGCCTCCTGGCCCCGCCCCTCGGCTGGAAAGAAGGGGAGGGTGATGGTGAAGGTGGCCCCCTCGCCGGGGGCGCTTGCGGCGGTGATCTCGCCGCCATGCTCGAGGACGATCTGCTGCGCGATCGAGAGGCCCAGTCCGGTCCCCTTGGCTTTGGTGGTGACGAAAAGCTGGAAAACGTCGATCCCCTCGGGGAGGCCGGGGCCCGTGTCGCGGATCACGACCCGCGCCTGACCGTCCACGGCGCCGTTCTCGGCGGTGACGACACCGCCGTCGGGCATCGCCTCGATGGCGTTCCGGACCAGGTTGATCACGACCTGCTTCATCTTCTCGGCGTCCATCCGCAGCTCCGGCAGGTCCCCGCCGCGCCGCTGCCGCCGGATCGTGACGTTGGCCGTCCTGGCCTCGGGGCGCAGCAGGCGGACCACCTCGTCGAGGAGCGCGTCGAGGCTGGTGGACCGGAACTGCACTCGGTTCGTCCGCGAGAACAACAGGAAGTCCCCGACGAGGGAGTCCAGGCGCTTGATCTCCTCGCGGATGATGCCCGTCAGGTCCCGCATCTCGTCGGAGACCGAGGCGTCGAGGGCAGCGATGCGACGCTCGAGGAGCGAGAGCTGAAGGGCGATGGAGTTCAAGGGGTTCCGCACCTCGTGGGCCAGGCCGGAGGCCAGCGTCCCGACCACCGCCAGCTTCTCGGTCTGGATGATCCGGGTCTGGGCGTCCTTCAGTCCCCGATAGGCCTCCCGCGCCTCCTCGTAGAGCCGGGCGTTGTCGAGGGCGACCGACGCCTGAGCGGCCAGAGCTTCGGCCACTTCGATCTGCTCGGCACTCCAAGGGTGGGGCTGGGTGCGGCCGAGGGCCATGAAGCCCAGTGTCCGGTCGCGGGTGCGCAGGGGGAGGAACATCCCCGCGCCGACACGCCAGCGCCGCCAGAGCGCTCGCGTGACCCTCGGGTCCGTCTCCGAGTCCCGCACGACGAAGGCCCCGCCCCCCTCGATGGTCCGTACCGCTTCGGCCGAGCCCATCGCCACGAAGTCCACGGTCTGGCCCTGGGTCAGCTCGGGATCGGCGAGGCCGGAGAGATGGGCGACGTGCATCGCCCGGGGCTCCGAGCCCAGGAGAACGTGGACCCGCTCGGCGCCGACGACGTCGCGAGCCGTGGTGCCCACCGCGTCGAGGACCGCTGCCACGTCGAGGGAGCCGCCGATGGACTTGTTGAAGGCGGCCAGGGCCCGGGCCTCCTGGTTGTAGCGGCGCTCGGCCTGGAGGTGACGGGCCCGCTCGACGGCCAGGCAGACCTGGTGGCCCAGCGTATCCAGGAAACGCAGCTCGTCGTCGGAGAAGTGCTCCCCGGGGCGGGCGGCCACGTTCAGGACGCCCCGTCGTGCCCCCTCGAAGCGCAGCGGGATGCAGGCGTGGGCCACCGGGGCCTCGAGGCCATCGATGATCGTGGGCATCCGTGGACACTCCGTCGTGTTGCGGGCCTGCATGATGCGCCCCGAGCGGAAGACCTCCGGACAGAGGCAGTCGTCGAGCCCCCGGGTCCGGATCGCGTCGAGGTAGGTGGGAGAGACTCCCCGTGCGGCCGCCAGGTGAAGCTTCCTCTCGCTCTCGTCGCCCAGGAAGATCCAGGCGGCGTCCAGGGCCATGCGCCGCAGGATCTCCTCGAGGGCGATGTCGAGGATCAGCTCGACGTCCTCCTCGCCGTGGATTCGCGAGGCGACGTGGGAGAGGATCGCCAGCTCGCGGCCCCGCTTCTCCAGAAGCCCCTCGAGCTCGCGCACCCGCTCTTCCTGGTCGACGTGCCGGCGTTCACTCTCCTTGGCGGACATGGCCGTTCCCGGTCTCATGCTACCACTCTGGGCGGCAAGTCCTGCGCCAGGCGACCCCGGGTGCAGGCCGCGGGGTTTCTTGGGCTTGCGGGCCTTCCCAGCCGCCGCCCTTTCCGTCGAGACGGCAAATCATGCGGAGCGGAACGACGCGACGAAAGCGTTGCGAGCAGCGCCGCCTCGTCATCCCTGATAAAGTGGCTGGATGCGCGTCGTCGTCGCGACGGCCAAAGGAGCCCTCCGATCGCTGGGCCGCATCAGCCTGGGGGTCGCCCGCCATGCCGGAGGCCTCGGTCTCCTCGCCTGGCGGATCGCCAGCGCCACCCTGGCGGGGAAAGTGGGCCTCCGCGCGGTGGCGGACCAGGCCTACGAGATGGGGGTCCTGAGCCTCCCCCTCGTCATCGTGACGGCGGTCCTGTCCGGCGTGGTCACCTCGCAGCAGGGGGGATACCAGTTCACGAGCTCGATCCCCCTCTACGTCCTCGGCAGCGTGGTCGCAGAGGGCGTCATCCTCGAGCTGGGTCCGGTCATGACCGCCATCGTCATCATCGGGAGAGTGGGCGCCCGAGTCACCGCCGAGCTGGGGACGATGCAGGTGTCGGAGCAGATCGACGCCCTTCTCTCCCTGGGGCGCGACCCCGTCCGCGTCCTGGCCGCGCCCCGGCTCCTGGCCGGCATCGTCGTGATGCCGCTCCTGGTGGGCGTCGCCAACACGGCCGGCCTCTTCGCGGGCATGGTCGCGGCCCGGGCCACCGTGGGCCTCGGGTACGAGGCGTTCCTCTACGGGGCGAGCCTCTTCTGGCACAACTGGGACCTGTTCTATTCCCTGATGAAGGCCACGGTCTTCGGCTTCATCATCCCGCTCATCTCGATCCACATGGGCTTCCTGACCCGCGGCGGTGCCGAGGGCGTCGGGCGGGCGACGACGGCGTCGGTCGTGTTCATGATCATCTCGGTCCTGGTGCTCGACGCCCTGTTCCCGCCGCTCTTCCTCAACTGATGATCGAGTACGTCGACGTCCACAAGGCCTTTGACGTGCCCGTGCTGTCGGGCGTCGACCTCACCGTCGAGACGGGGGAGACCCTGTCGATCGTGGGCCCCTCCGGGACGGGGAAGAGCGTGCTCCTCAAGACCACCCTGGGCCTCATCGTCCCCGATCGCGGCGACGCGCGCGTCGACGGCCAGTCGGTCGTCGGGGCGAGCTCCCGGGAGCTCCAGCAGATCCGACGCAAGGTGGGCTACGTCTTCCAGTACGCGGCCCTCTTCGACTCCATGACCATCTTCGAAAACGTCTCCCAGGGGCTCCCGGACGACGTCCTCGAGACTCTCGACCGGAAGGAGGTCGTTCGCCGCGTCTGCCGCTCGCTCGAGGACGTGAACCTCGACCCGGCCCAAGTCCTCGGGAAGCTCCCCGCCGAGCTGTCGGGGGGGATGCGCAAGCGCGTGGGGCTGGCCCGAGCCATCGTCGGGAAGCCGCAGATCCTGCTCTACGACGAGCCCGTGACCGGCCTGGACCCCGTCAACACCGCGGCCGTGGAGCACCTCATCACCGAGATCGCCGAGAAAATGGGCGTGACCTCGGTGGTGGTGACCCACGACATCGAGGGCGCCCTCGGCATCTCGGATCGCATCGCCCTCCTCGACCACGGAAGGATGCGCTTCGTCGGGACCCCCGAGGAGTTCCGGGGGAGCCAGGACCCGCTGGTTGTGGCCTTTGCCGACCGCCACGCCGCCGCCGCCGCGGCCCTCAAGATCATGGAGGAACCGTGACAGACTCGCTCACCCGCGGCCGAGACCGCGAGCTCGCCGTCGGCTTCTTCGTCATCGCCAGCGTGGTCGCCGTTTTCGTCGCGCTCTTCACCCTGACCGACGCATCGATGTTCCGCGGCCGGTACGTGATCACCACCCTCGTGCCCGACGCGGGGGGGATCCGCAAGGGCGACCCGGTCCAGATGCGAGGCGTGAACATCGGCCGGGTCCAGTCCTTCCGCATCGCCCCCGAGGGCGTGGCGGTGCGCATCGAGATCGAAGGCGAGTACAAGATCCCGGTGGACTCGCGGGTCGAGATCAAGTCCTCCAGCCTCCTCGGCGGGATGACCGCAGACGTGGTCCCGGGCTCTTCGACGAGCTTCCTGCGGGGCGGAGAGACGCTGCCCGGGACGAAGCCGGCCGGGGCCTTCGACTCCGCCGCGGACATCGCCAACCAGACGCAGAAGGCGCTGGGACGCGTCCAGGCCCTCCTGTCCCAGAAGACCGTCGAGAGCGTCGAGTCGAGCAGCGTGGAGCTGAACGGTCTCCTGAAGCAGCTCTCGGCCGTGACGGCCGAGCAGCGCAAGGAGCTGGTGGCCCTCACCGCGAGCCTCCGCAAGTCGGCCGAAGGCGTGGAGAAGGTGACGTCGGGACCGGAGCTCGAAAACACCGTGAAGCGCCTCGACACGCTGACGCAGCGCCTCGACGGCCTCACGGCGACCCTCGACCGCTCGTCGCGCTCCATCGAGGCGGTCCTCGGCCGCATCGAGCGCGGCGAGGGGACCCTCGGAAAGATCTCCAAAGACGACGGCCTCTACCTCCACGCCAACGAAGCCCTCGTCAACCTGAACCACGCCATCGTGGAGCTTCGGGGCCTCGCCGAGGACATCCGCAAGCAGCCGAAGAAGTACCTGAAGCTGAGCCTGTTCTGACCCTTTCCCAAGGGCCGCGCCCGAGCGTCCCCACGCGCCGCGTGACCCGGAGCGGCCCTTCGCCGGAACGTTACGAGAACGAGGTCTCGTAGTAGAGTGGATGTGAAGGAGGACACCTTGGAAGCCCCTCAGCGGAAACACCTGGGACGCAATGACCCCTGCCACTGTGGCTCGGGGCGGAAGTACAAGCAGTGCTGCCTGTCGAAGGACGAGGCGGCCGAGCGCGCGGCCCGGGCCAAGGCGGCGGCCGCGGCCGAAGCTGCGACGCCCGCCGCGGAGCCTGCGAAGGCGGCCGCCCCCGTGGCACAGCGCCACGCGACGCGCCAGCCCTGGAAGGGGCAGACCAACACGCGCGGCTTCCAGAAGGTCAGTGTGCCACGGAAGGTGGGCGGCGGCGGGTAGGCGCGGCGTCATCCCCGAGCCGATCGACCCGACTCTTCACGTGCCGGCGATGAGGAGCCTGGTCCTGGTGAGCGCGTCCACCGTTCACGGGACGGGCTACCTGGACCATGCCGAAGCCGAGATCCGTGGGGCGCTCGGGAGCCTGCCCCGCGTCCTGTTCGTACCCCACGCGCTGAAAGACATGGATGCCTATGCGGCCAAGGCGCGAGCCCGGTTCGCCGCGATGGGGTACGCTTTCGACTCCCTTCATGACGCCCCCTCGCCGCGTGGGGCCCTCCTGGAGGCGCCCGCGGTCTTCGTCGGGGGAGGCAACACCTTCCGCCTCCTGGCGGAGATGTGCCGGCTCGGCACGATGGACGTCCTCCGGCGGCGAGTGGCCGAGGGGATGCCCTACGTCGGGGCGAGTGCGGGCTCGAACCTCGCGTGCCCGACCATCAAGACCACCAACGACATGCCGATCGTGGAGCCGCCCTCACTGGAAGCGCTGGGCCTCGTCCCCTTCCAGATCAACGCTCACTACGTCGACGCGGACCCCGCTTCCTCCCACATGGGAGAGACGCGAGAGGAGCGTCTCCGGCAGTTCCACGAGGAGAACGAGGTGCCGGTCGTGGGTCTGCGGGAGGGGGCGATCCTCCGGGTCGAGGGCGACCGGGTCCTCCTGAGGGGCACCGCCGGAGCCCGAATCTTCCGCCGCGGCCGTGACCCCGTGGAGGCCTCGCCCGGAGCGTCGATCGAGGCGCTCCTCACTTAGGCGCTTCGGCCTCGCTTCCTTCGGCCTCTTCGACGTTCTTCTCGAGGAGGCTCCGCGCGGCGTCCAGCTCCTTCCTCTTGGCATCGTCCACCTCGGGGAAGCGGAGATCGAGGCTCCTCAAGGTGTCGACCACCGCCGACGCCACCACCAGGCGGGTGAACCACTTGCTGTTGGCGGGGACTACGTACCAGGGAGCGTGCTCCGTGGCCGTGTGCTGGATCATGTCCTCGTAGGCGTTCATGTAGGCGTCCCAGTGGTCGCGCTCCTTCACGTCGTTCGCCGAGAACTTCCAGTTCTTCTCCGGCTCGTCGAGGCGTTTCAGGAACCGCTTCTTCTGCTCTTTCTTGGACACGTGGAGGAAGAACTTGCGGACCACGATCCCGTTGTGGGTGACGTACCTCTCGAAGTTGTTGATGTCTTCGAAGCGCTCCTTCCAGATGTTCTTGGTGACGAGGCGCTCGGGGAGCCTCTGCCCGGCCAGGAAACCGGGATGAACGCGGACCACGAGGACCTCCTCGTAGTAGGACCTGTTGAAGATGCCGATTCGACCCCGCTCCGGCAGGCACTTCGACGTGCGCCAGAGGAAGTCGTGGTCCAGCTCCTCCGCCGAAGGGGCCTTGAAAGAGTAGACCTGGACTCCCTGGGGATTCACCCCTGACATGACGTGCTCGATGACGCCGTCCTTGCCCGCGGCGTCCATGGCCTGGAAGATCAGCAACACTCCCCAACGGTCCTGGGCGTAGAGCCGTTCCTGCATCTCGGCCAGCAGCTCGACACCTTGCGCCAGCGCCTCGCCGGCCTCCTGCTTGGACGCGATCCCGCCGGTGTCGCCGGGGTCGACATCCTTCAGGCGGAACCTCCGGCCGTCTCCAATACGATAGGCCTTCGCGAACTCTCCCAGCTTGGTGCCCACGCAGTCCTCCGTCTTGTGCCCCGAGTCTACCCCACGAGGCCCCGGCGCCGGGGAACCGGCTGCCCCCGTGCCCTGTTGTCGCCCCGTGCTGCTCGCGGCCGGCGGGATCCTGGCCTTTCCCGCCATGCTAGGCTAGCATGTGACCCTGGATTGAGTCTCCGTCTCGCCCGTATGACGACCAAATGGGTGCCTGCGCTGGTCGTCGTGACCGCGAGTCTCGTCCTCACCGTCTACACCCAGGCAGCCGTCGCGCTGGTGTCGTATCGCTGGGACTGGTCTCCCGACGAAGGCCTTTTCCTCGACTACGCTCGCCGCCTGCTCGGGTCCGTGTCTTCTCTGTATGGGCCGACCGCCGTCCCGGTGCCGGACTTCTATGGCCCCGTCCTTCCCGCGCTCCTGGCTCCGTTGGTTGCCGCCTTCCCGGAACCGCTTGGTATCGCGCGAATGCTCGCGATGCTGTGGACGGCGTTGATCGTCGTGGCCATATACATGCTCTTGCGCCCCGCGGCCCCGCGGCATTTGGCCGCGATCGGCGCCGCACTCGCTTTGGCGCCGTTCCATATCACTTTCTGGTACATGCTTGTTCGACCGGACGGCCTTGCGGTGGCGCTTTGGCTCTGGGCAGCCGTCGTGCTGTTGCCGCGTGGCCTGGAACTGCACGCAGACCGGCTGTCCCACAACCGCATCTTGGGTGGCGCCTTCTTGCTTTCGGCCAGCATCCTGACCAAGTCCACGGCCGTCCTTCAGGCCGCCCCGCTCGTACTGGGCTGGCTCCTCGTGGATTGGCGCTCCGCCCTGCGCCTCGGTGGGTGCGTCATCGGCATGTGCGGGATCGTCCTGACGACGATCGAGGTCGTGACTCGTGGCGGCTACACCCGTGTGATGCGTCTCTGGGCTACACACGGCGCGCAACCGGGCCTGTTTCAAATGAACGTGAAGTACTTCGTCGCGGCCACCTCGCCCCTCATCCTCCTCGCGCTCTTCGGTCTCCTTCAGCTCGTGCGACGCAAGCAGCCTCCGGCGCGCGATGCGTCGCTGCTGCTGCTCTTGTCTGGAGTCGCTGCAGTGCCGGCGCTCGGCAAGTATGGCGCGCTTCCCCACTACTTGCTCCCGCTTCTCTGCGGCCTGGCAGTCTTCTCGGGCCGCTGCTGGGGTCGACTTACGCAGGGGAGCCAGTCGCCGGGTCTCACGCCCTTGCCGCACCTGGCTGCGATCGCGACCGCCCTTTTCTTCATCCACACCCAGGCCATTCCGCTGCCCCCCCGCGGGTCCGATGCCACGGCCCGGGCATTCTACGGTGCAGTCGTTCGGCTCGTCGCGGACAACGGCCGGCCGCTCCTCGCGCTGCGGCCGGTCTACGCCTACTTCCTGGTAAATCAGCCCGCGGACACAGAAGGCAGCAGCTTTCGGTTCCTGCTGGCGGCGAGGGTCCCGGGGACCGCGCAGGTCCTCGATGGCATCGAGCAACGATCGTTTCGGACGGTCGTGGCCCTCCCGGCTGGGCTCACGTATGACGAACCGATGGCTCAGGCCCTGATGCGCCAGTACGTCAGCCTGGGCAGCTGCGAGCTGAGCTACTACTACGGCTTCGATCGAGCTGTGATACTGGTTCCCAAGGATCGCGCAGCTTTCTTCGACCCGCCGCCGGGAACGCGCTGTCGCGGCGTGAGCACCGGGCGCGGACGGGTCGTTCGCCTCAGCGCTCCAGGCTTTCGAGGGCGCGACGTGCGGGAATGGCCGTCGTCGACGGCAGGATCCGATCGCGCGGCGCGTAGCGCGCCCCCGGCGGCAGCGGCGGCAGCTCCGACGGCCAGTCGTCCAGGACGAGCGTCGGTCCCGAGCGCAGGTGGCGGACGACCACGATCTCGTCGAAGCGATGGAGCGTCGGCGCTTCGTCCCACGGTTCGCGGATCACCGGCCACGGCACGGAGAGCACGCCCGCGGCTTCGACGACGACGGGGAACATCGCGCCCCACACGCCCCACACCGTGCCGGTCGCGCGCCCGTCATAGAGCGCGGCGGCCGCGTGGTGAAAGCCGAAGTTGGCGCGCCAGGTCTCCACCTCGTCGAGCAGAATGAGGAGCGAGTGAGGTGCGAGCTCCGGCACCGCGGCGATCAGGCTCGTGAGCTGAGCCTGCTGGCGGGGGTAGTAGCTGCGCTCGTCCCAGGTGCGTTGCATCCCGAGCGTACGCCCGCTGCCGACCGCGACGAGCCAGGCGCCGAGCAGGGCCGCCACAACGGCGCGCAAGCGCCCGCAGCGTTCCGCGACCGCCGTCACCACCGCGGCGAGCAGCAGGGCGGCGCCAAGGCTCGAGAGGAACTGCATGCGCCACGCGCCCGGGAAACGGCCGGTCAGGGCGTTCGCGCTGTACCCGGCGCCGGTCAGCAGCCAGCCGGCGCCCGCCAGCCTGGCCAGGTTGCCGCGCTTGCCGCGATCGCCGTCGGAAGCGGTCTCGAGAAGCGACCACATCCAGAACGCCGCCACGAAGACGACTACCGTCCCTGCTACTGCCGGCGCTCTCAATTCTTCGAGGCGGACTCCGACGGCCGGAGCGAAGTGCAGGCGGTATTCCATGAAGAGGCGTTCGACCACCGCGAGCGGGCGCGGGTCGACGTACTCCGCCTGGTAGGACGGGCCGCGCCGCGCAAACAGAGGCTGAACAGCCAGAAGGACTCCCAGCGCGACGAAGGCCTCGAACGAGGCAATCCACTTCCAGAGCTCCCGCGTCGCGCGCCTTTCGGCGATGAGGAGCAGGAGCGGAGCAAGCAGGAGCACTGGCAGCGTCGGCTCGTAGCAGCGTCCCGACACCACGGACAGCAGGAACGCGGCGGCGAGCAGCGGAAGGCTGCGGCGCCGCCAGGACTCCATGAAGAGGGCGATCGCAAGCAGCATCCCGAACGTGATGCCCGCGTAGAGCGCCCGCTCGACGGTGCTGAGGCGCGCCTCATCCGTCGGAGCCCAGACGACCGCGAGGACGCCGGCGAGAAACGCGAAGCCCGGGCGAAAGGGCGTCAGGCGTCGCGCGATCCAGAGGACCAGGAGCGCGTTGAGCCCGAGGTAGATCCAATAGGAGGTCGCGAACGCCTCGAAGGTCCACGGCCAGAGCCGGCTCGCCGGCAGAGCCCACAGCAGCGCGAGCGGCCGGTTCGTGTACGGAATGTCGAGGATCCCGCGCTGCACGAGCGTGAGCACGGTCCACTCGTCGTAGCCGTAGAAGTTCGTGCTCTTGACGAGCGGGAGCTGTGACAGGAGCACGGCGCCGAGCAGGAGGCCTGCGGCGAGCAACTGTCGGGTGACGGAGAATGACGCGGAAGAACCGACGGTGGGGCTTGAACCCACGACTCTGCGAGTCATCTGCTCTACCACATCGCTCGGGCGGGACTCCGCAGCGTCGCGCGCGACGGGCACAGGATAGCACCAGAAGCGGGAAGACTCTCTTTCGCTATCCACTGTGGGTCACGAAGAAGGGTTCGACAGCGGGCAAGCG
>Ga0210377_10002674_pt1 | contig 15494 bp, 13 predicted proteins | sample PLM4_65_b1redo_FD_155480 | JGI IMG/M metagenome (GOLD analysis project Ga0210377, IMG submission 155480) | Groundwater sediment microbial communities from an aquifer in East River, Colorado, USA - PLM4_65_b1 redo | ecosystem: Environmental > Terrestrial > Soil > Riparian zone | place: USA: East... | reverse complement strand
GCTCACGGCGTTGGAGGCTTGGCTCGAACAGGCGCCGTCCCGCGGCTTCGTGTTGGTCCCACTGAGCGCCATCGTGCGGCGAAACCTGACCGCGCGCGGCTGACTTCCTGCCAACACCCGGCTTGTACGGCGACGAGGAGAAAGGCAGACTCATATCTAGGTCTGCGCAACGTTGCAGCCTAAAGGAGGAAACGATGTCCGGTACGCAAGTCGACGTTGCGAAGAATAGCTCGGCCGGGAAGCAGCCCGCGCTCCAGCTCAACTTTTTCTCGCACGCGACCATCGATACGAGCGACATTCAGCGCGCGCGTAAATTTTACGAGGAGTTCCTCGGCTTCCAAGTCGTCCAGACGAGTCCGATCTCGCTGCTCGTCCGGCTCGGCGGTAACACGTCGATCGCCGTGGTCCAGACAAAGAAGCCCCTGACGATGCACCTTCTCAACCACAATGGTCTCGACGTCGAGACCAAGGAGGATGTCGACAGCGCACATCGGATCGTGGAAGCGCAGAAGGAACAGTGGGGCTTGCACAAGATCAGCAAGCCCGCCCTGCAGCACGGCACCTACAGCTTCTATTTCTGGGACGCCGACGAGAACTGCTGGGAAATCCTGTCGAACCCGACGGGCGGCTACGGCTGGCTGTTCGGCATCGGCGACCAGAAGACCGGCAAGGGACACCTCGACAAAAATTTCAAACGTCCCGGCGTGAACAGCTGAGCCACGCCGAGCCGGCGCCTTGCTCCGACCTCAGGTCGGGCTGGAGGTTGACAGGCGCGACGCGTAGCGCACCGCTTCCTCGGCGGCGCGCACCAATGCGCGCGCCTTGTTGCGGCATTCCTGGTATTCGGCCTCGGGATCGGAGTCCGCGACAATGCCGGCGCCGGCCTGGGCGTACATGACCCCGTCCTTGACCAGTGCCGTGCGCAGCACGATGCAGGTATCCATCGAGCCGTTGGCGGAGAAATAGCCGACGGTGCCGGCGTAGGTCCCACGTTTCACGGTCTCGAGCTCGTCGATGATCTCCATCGCGCGGATCTTCGGTGCGCCGGTCACGGTGCCGGCCGGAAACCCCGCGATCAGCGCGTCCATGGCGTCGAAGCGCGGGTCGATCTCGCCATCGACGTTGGAGACGATGTGCATCACCTGGCTGTAGCGTTCGACGCACATCTGCTCGGTCACGCGCACCGTGCCGATCTTGGCGACACGCCCGACATCGTTGCGACCGAGATCGAGCAGCATCAGGTGCTCGGCCCGTTCCTTTTCGTCGGCCAGCAGCTCCTTTTCCAGCGCCATATCCTCCGCGGCGTCCTTGCCGCGCGGCCGCGTGCCGGCGAGGGGGCGGATCGTCACCTTGCCGTCGCGCAGCCGCACCAGGATCTCTGGGCTGGAGCCCACCACCGCGAACGCGCCGAAATCGAGGAAGAAGAGGAAGGGAGAAGGATTTGTCCGCCGCAGCGCGCGATACAGCGCGAAGGGCGGCAAGGTGAACGGCACGGAGAAGCGCAGCGACGGCACCACCTGAAAGACGTCGCCCGCCGCGATGTACTCCTTGGCGCGCTTGACCACGTCGTGGAAGGCCTCGCGCGTCATCGAGGCGCTCACGTTCGCGACCGACACGGGCGTGGCGACGGAAGCCGTCTCATGGGGGAGGGGCCGTTCGAGCTCCGCGACGACGGCGGCGATGCGCCGCTCCGCCGCCGCGTATGCATCTCGCGCGCCTACACGCGGCGCCGGCCGGACCGGTGTAACGATGGTCACGGTATCGGCAACCGAGTCGAAGATCGCCATGATCGTCGGGCGCAGCATCAACCCGTCGGGGGCACCGAGCGGATCGGGGTTGGGCTCCGGCAGCTTCTCCATCAGCCGGACCATGTCGTAGGCGAGATAGCCGACCAGCCCCGCCGCCATCGGCGGCAGGGTGATCGGCAAATCGATGCGCGCCTCCTCGATGATTTGCCGCAGCGACGCGAGAGCACCGCCATTGGCCTCGATGAACGCCGTTTCGTCCTCGGAAGCGCGGCGGTTGATCTCGGCCCGGTCGCCGAAGCAGCGCCAGATCAGATCCGGGGCCAACCCGATGATCGAATAACGCCCGCGCACCGCGCCGCCCTCGACGGATTCGAGCAGGAACGCGTTCTTGCGCCCGGCACCGAGCTTGAGCATCGCCGAGACCGGCGTCTCCAAATCGGCAACCAGCGTCGCCCAAGCCACCTGGGCCCGTCCCGCGTCATAGGTCGCGGCGAAGGCGTCGAAGTCGGGGGCGATTTTCATCGCTCTACTGGATCGCTTCGATCGCCGAGCGGTGGACCGTGACCGGATAGGTGCGGCGCAACGCGCGCGTGTATTGGGTGAGGAGGTCCTGGGCGACGCTGGCATTGAGCTCGCGCTGGAGCTGCGCCACCTCGGCGGAAGGCTCGTTCTGCACCGCGGGCTTGATCTCGGCAAGCCGGCCGATCGCATAACCGCCATCGTATGAGGCCATGACAATTTCGCCCTCGCGCGCCTTGAACAAGGCCGAGATCAGGGGCGGCGGCACTGTCGAGTTCGGATCGAGCGAAAACCGGCTCAAGGCCTCGCTGGTCTTCGCTTCCAGCCGCAGCTCCGTGGCGAGTTTCGACAACGGCTCGCCACCCTTGGTGCGATCGAGGAGCGCCTGCGCGCGCTCGCGCGCCTTGTCGTCGCGCTGCCGGTCCTTCCAGGCCGCGGCAACCTGCGCGCGCACCTCGTCGAGCGGACGCAGCGTCGGCGGCGCGACGCTTTCCACGCGCAAGATGAAATAGCCGCCGCCGCGCACCTCCTGCAGCTGGGTGGTCTGACCCGGCGGGGTGCGGAACGCGTATTCGAGGAATTTCGGGTCCTGCGGAATGTTCGATGCCGGGGTGCCGGATTTGAGCCGGCCCTTGGAATCGATGGGTCCGACCGACACCGCCTTGAGCCCGAGCTTGTCTGCGGCCTGCGCGAGGGACGCCCCGCCGGCCAGCTCGTCCTCCAGCTTGTTGGCGGTGCGCACCAGGCTATTCATCGCGGTATCGCGCGACAATTCGCGCACGATCTCGTCGCGCACGCTTTCGAGCGACGGCGTCTGTCCGGGTTCGATCTTGTCGACGATCAAAATGTGCCAACCGAGCGGGTCCTTGACCGGGTCGCTCGGCTTGCCCTCGGCGAGGCCGAACGCGGCCTCGGCCAGCGGGGGCGGCAGGTCGCCGCGCGTCACCAGACCGAGCGAGGTGTCGAGCGCGAGCTGGCCTTGGGCCTCCTTCGCAACCCGATCGAACGATCCGCCCGCGGTGAGCTGATCGTGCGCCTTAGCCGCGTCGGCTTCATTCGCAAACAGCAAATGCCGCACACGGCGGCGCTCGGGGATCGACAGGCCGGGCAGGCGTTCGTCGTAGGACCGCTTGATTTCGTCGTCGGACGGCTTGAACTCTTGCACGACCATGTCGGGATCGAGCGAGATCACCGTCAGCTCGCGCAGCTCCGGGGCGGTAAACAAGGCGGCGTTCTGGGCATGGAAGGCCGCCAGCTCATCTTGCGTCGGCTCCGCGATCGGACCGATGGTGGACGAGGGGATACGGAGATATTCGGTCACGCGGCGCTCGCCGCGATAACGGTAGATCGAATCTCGCATCACGCTCGGGGCTTCGGCTCCCGAGGCGATCGCATCGGTGAGTTGGCCACGCATCAGCCCGCCGCGCAAAGTCGCCACGTACATGGCCTCCGTCATCCCGTTCTCGGCCAGCACCCGGCGAAACAAGATCGGATCGAACTGGCGGGCAGCGTTCTGAAAGGCGGGCTCGGCGAAAATACGCCGCCGGATGAGATCGTCGCCCGCGACGAGCCCCAGATCGTGCGCCCGCTGGCCGAGCAGATGGCCGTCGATCAACGTGTCGAGCGTCCGTTCCAACAGTCCCATCTCGCGCGCGCGCTCGCTGTCGAACTCAGGACCGAGGACGCGCTGCAGCCGCTCGATCTCGCGGCGGTATTGGCGCGCCAGCTCGTCGCGCGAAACCGAAACGTCTCCGACCTCGGCGGCGGTGTCGCCGACGCCGCGGTTGCGGAACATATCGCCGCCGACGCCCCATACGGCAAAGGCCACGATAAGAACAACGAACAGCAGCTTAGCGACCCAACCCGTCGCTCCGCGCCTCATCGCATCGAGCATAGTGCGAAGATCTTTCTCTAAGTTATTGATTAAGGCCGATTTAGATTCAGGCCGTCGTTAGGCATGATAGGGATGCGCCCGCGCTGTCGCAATACGCGAAATCGGATCGAACGCGTGCTAAGAACCGGTCATGGTCATGCCACGTCCTCTCGTCGCCGGTAACTGGAAGATGAACGGATTGCGCGCCGACGGAGTCGCGTTGTCGCGCGCCGTCGCAGCGATCGACAACGTCGATTGCGACGTTCTCATATGTCCGCCGGCGACGCTGCTCACCGAGATCGCCGCGTCCATTGCCGGCTCACCCGTCGCGCTCGGCGCGCAGGATTGCCATGCCGAAGCGAAAGGCGCGCATACCGGCGACGTCTCGGCGGAGATGCTCAAGGACGCCGGCTGCCGCTTCGTGATCGTTGGGCATTCCGAGCGTCGCGCCAACCACGGCGAGACCGACGCGCAGGTGCGCGCCAAGGCCGAGGCGGCGCATCGCGCGGGGCTGGTGGCCGTCGTGTGCCTCGGCGAGACGGGACAGGAGCGCGACGAGGGCAAGACCATTGCCGTCGTGACGCGCCAGCTTGGCGAGTCGGTGCCGGCGGCAGCGACCGCCGCCAACACGGTGATCGCCTATGAGCCGGTCTGGGCCATCGGAACCGGCCGCACGCCGACATTGGCCGAGATCGCCGAGGTGCATGGCCGCATCCGGGCGGAGCTGAGCGCCCGCTTCCGCGACGGGGCGGAAATCCGCATTCTCTACGGCGGCTCGGTAAACGCCCGCAACGCGGCCGAAATCCTACGCATTTCCGACGTCAACGGGGCGCTGGTCGGCGGCGCCAGCCTGGACGCCCAGTCGTTCCTTGCGATCTGCCGGTCGGCGGTCTAAAAGACCGCTCCCCTCCCTCCCATATCATCAGTCGAGTCATGAGCGCCTTTTGGTCAACCCTACTTTTGGTTATCCACGTCTTCCTGGCGATCGCGTTGATCGGCGTGGTCCTCCTGCAGCGCAGCGAGGGCGGCGCGCTCGGCAGCCTCGGCGGCGGCAGCGGCGGCGGGATGGGCGGGTTCATGACCGCGCGCGGCTCGGCCAATTTGTTAACGCGCGCGACGGCCTTCCTCGCGGCGCTGTTCTTCATCACTTCGATCGTGCTCACGACTCGGTTGGGGGCGGAACATGCTCCGCGCTCGATCGTGGACCAGGCGACGCCGACCGCTCCGGCGCCCGCAACACCGCAGACGCCAAGCGTTCCGCTGGCCCGCTAGGGCACGCGCTCCACAATCCGGAGACCGAAGCGTCGCTCCCGTTTGACGTTGGGAAGAGGCATCTCTTGTTGTACAGTGTCCTTCCATGACGCGGTACGTGTTCATCACCGGCGGCGTGGTCTCCTCACTCGGTAAAGGCATCGCGTCGGCGGCGCTGGGAGCGCTGCTCCAGGCGCGCGGCTTCAAGGTCCGGCTGCGCAAGCTCGACCCCTATCTCAACGTCGATCCGGGCACGATGAGCCCGACCCAGCACGGCGAGGTCTACGTGACCGACGACGGCGCCGAGACCGACCTCGACCTCGGGCATTACGAGCGGTTCACGGGCGTTCCGTCGCGCCGCTCCGACAACGTCACCACCGGACGCATCTATTCCAACGTGATCGAGCGCGAGCGACACGGCGATTATCTCGGCGCCACGGTACAGGTGATCCCGCACGTCACCGACGCGATCAAGGAATTCATCAAGCGCGATACCGACGGGGCCGATTTCGTGCTGTGCGAAATCGGCGGCACGGTGGGCGACATCGAGGGCCTGCCGTTCCTCGAGGCGATCCGGCAGATGGGCAACGAGCTCGGCCGCGAGCGCACCATGTTCGTCCACCTCACGCTGGTGCCACACATCTCCTCGGCCGGGGAGCTCAAGACCAAGCCCACCCAGCACTCGGTCAAGGAGCTGCAGGGGGTTGGGATCCAGCCCGACATCCTGCTCTGCCGCTCCGATCGCGACATCTCCGCCGACGCCAGGCGCAAGATCGCGCTGTTCTGCAACGTGGCCCCGGCTTGCGTCATCCCGGCGCTCGACGTGGACACCATCTACCAGGTGCCGATCAGCTACCACGCGGAAGGCTTCGACGTGCAGGTCTGCCGGCATTTCGGCATCGAGATCCGCGAGCTCGACCTGTCGCGCTGGCATGAGATCGTGCGCCGCATCCGCGAGCCGGAGGACCACGTCACCATCGCGGTGGTCGGCAAGTACACCAAGCTGATCGATTCCTATAAATCGTTGGTCGAGGCGCTGGGCCATGGCGGCATCGCCAACAACGTGAGGGTCAACCTCAACTGGATCGACTCCGAGATCTTCGAATCCGAAGCCGCGAGCCACTACCTCGCCGATGTCGAAGGTATCCTGGTGCCGGGCGGGTTCGGGGAGCGCGGCGCGGAAGGCAAGGTCGCCGCGGTGCGCTATGCGCGCGAGCAGAAGGTGCCGTATTTCGGCATCTGCTTCGGCATGCAGATGGCGGTGATCGAAACCGCGCGCAACCTCGCCGGCATCGAGGGCGCGGGCTCGACCGAGTTCGGCCAGCAGCGCGAGCCGGTCGTCGGGCTTCTGACCGAATGGATGCGCGGCAACGTGATCGAGCGGCGGAACGCCACCGGCAATCTCGGCGGCACCATGCGGCTCGGCGCCTATGATTGTGAGCTGGCCGAGGGCTCGCTCGTGCGGCGCATCTACGGCACACCGCGGATCGCCGAACGGCACCGGCACCGCTACGAGGTCAACGTGAACTACAAACGTCAGCTCGAAGAGGTCGGCGTCGTGTTCTCCGGCATGTCGCCCGACGGCGTACTGCCCGAGATCATCGAGCTCGCGGATCATCCCTGGTTCGTCGGCGTGCAGTTCCACCCCGAGCTGAAATCGAAGCCGTTCGATCCGCACCCGCTGTTCACCTCCTTCATCGAGGCGGCCCGCGACCGCTCCCGCCTCGTCTAGTCGCATGACCGCACCCCGCCACGTCACCGTCGGCAATGTCGCCATCGGCAACGATCTGCCGCTCGCCTTGATCGCAGGCCCTTGCGCGCTGGAAAGCCGCGCGCATGCCCTGGAGACCGCGCACGCGCTGGCGGAGATGACCGCCAAGCTCGGCATCGGGCTCGTCTACAAGACCTCTTTCGACAAGGCGAACCGCACCTCGATCAACAGCGCGCGCGGTCTCGGGATGGAGGACGGGCTTCCGATCCTCGCCGAGGTGCGCGACACGATCGGCATTCCGGTCGTCACCGACGTGCACGATGCGAGCCAGTGCGCGCCGGTTGCCGAGGCCGTCGACGTGCTGCAAATCCCGGCCTTCCTGTGCCGTCAGACCGACCTGCTGGTCGCTGCCGCCCGGACCGGCCGCGCCATGAACGTGAAGAAGGGTCAGTTCCTCGCGCCGTGGGACATGAAGAACGTGCTGGCCAAGATCGAGGCCGCCGGCAACCGCAACGTGCTGCTATGCGAGCGCGGCGTGAGCTTCGGCTACAACACGCTGGTGTCCGACATGCGTTCGCTGCCGATCCTGGCCGAGACCGGCTGCCCGGTGGTGTTCGACGCGACGCACTCGGTGCAGCAACCGGGCGGGCAGGGGACGGTTTCGGGCGGCGATCGGAAATTCGTCTCCGTGCTCGCGCGCGCCGCGGTCGCGATCGGAGTCGCCGCCGTGTTCATGGAAACCCATCAGGACCCGGATCGCGCGCCGTCCGATGGGCCGAACATGATTCCGCTGAAGCAGATGCCGGCGCTCATCGAGGAGTTGATGGAATTCGACCGCATCGCTAAATCTCGCGCAAAGAACCGGCCCGAAGGATCCGCATGACCGGCATCGCCGACATCCACGCGCGCGAGATACTCGACTCGCGCGGCAACCCCACCGTCGAAGTCGACGTCGTATTGGAGACGGGCGCGCGCGGCCGCGCCGCGGTGCCGTCCGGCGCCTCGACCGGCACGCACGAGGCGGTCGAGCTGCGCGACGGCGATAAGAACCGCTACGGCGGCAAGGGCGTGCAGAAAGCCGTCGACGCGGTCAACGGCGAGATCTTCGACGCGCTGTCCGGCATGGACGCGGAGGACCAGCGCGCGATCGATCGCACCATGATCGATCTCGACGGGACGCCCAACAAGGCGAAGCTCGGGGCCAACGCGATCCTCGGCGTTTCCCTGGCGGTGGCGAAGGCCGCCGCCGCCGAGGCGCGGCTGCCGCTCTATCGCTATGTCGGCGGCGCCAATGCCTGCATCCTGCCGACGCCGATGATGAACATCGTCAATGGCGGCGCCCATGCGGATAATCCGATCGACCTGCAGGAATTCATGATCATGCCGGTCGGCGCCGAAGGCGCGGCGGAATCCGTGCGTTGGGGCGCGGAGATTTTCCATGCGCTGCGCGCCGAGCTGGCGGCGAAGAAGCTCGGCACCAATGTCGGCGACGAGGGCGGCTTCGCGCCCGCGCTCGCGTCCGCCACGGCGGCGCTCGACGTGGTGATGCGGGCGATCGAAAAGGCGGGCTACGCGCCCGGCGAGGACGTGGTGCTCGCGCTCGACGCCGCGGCGAGCGAATTCTATCGCGAAGGCAAATACGCCATGGAAGGCGAGGGCAAGACGCTCGACGCCGCCGGCATGGTCGCGTTCTACGGCGATCTCGCGCGCAAATACCCGATCGTCTCGATCGAGGACGGCATGGCCGAGGACGATTGGGACGGCTGGGCGGCGCTTACCAAGTCGCTCGGCATGGACGTCCAGCTCGTGGGCGACGATCTGTTCGTCACCAACCCGGCACGCATCGCCGCCGGCATCGGCCGCGGCGTCGCCAACGCGGTGCTGATCAAGGTGAACCAAATCGGCAGCCTGACCGAGACGCTCGATGCCGTCGCCATGGCGCACAAGGCCGGCTACGCCTGCGTCATGTCGCACCGCTCGGGCGAAACGGAGGATTCCACGATCGCGGATCTTGCGGTCGCGACGGGGTGCGGGCAGATCAAAACCGGCTCGCTCTCGCGCTCCGACCGGCTCGCGAAATACAACCAATTGATTCGCATCGAGGAGGAATTGGGGCCGCAGGCGACGTTTGCGGGCCGCTCGTCGATCAAGGGAACCAAAGCCGCGAAGGCAAAAAGCTGAGTCTTTCCAACATGGAATCAGCGAATCGGTTTAGATCACTGACTCTTCACGGCATTTTCGTGGGTCAAGCTTGACGCGTGAATCGTCGCATGATTCTCTTCGCCGCATGGGAGCCCTTCGCGAGGTCCGCCGCCGTCTACGACATGTGATCGTGCCGACTCTCGGTGCGTTCGTGGTCGGCTACTTCGTGGTGCACACGTTGGAGGGTGACCGCGGTATCCTCGCCTGGATGGCCATCCACCAGCAGATCGACCATGCCGAGGCGACGCTCGCCGCATCCGGGGCCGAGCGCAAGAAGCTCGAAGGCCACGTCGCGCTACTGCGCCAGAACGGGCTCGACCGCGACATGCTCGACGAACAAGCCCGCCGGGTGCTGGGGCTGGTCGGCGAAAAGGAAATCGTGATCTTCGAACGGCCTGCGAAGCCGTCTTCTTAATCTTGTCGAAACTAGATTAACCTGAAATCGGTTAATCTGTTTTTTATATTCCGAAACAATATGTTGATACGAACGAAACTTGCGCCGCGTAAGGTTGCGTGCGCCGGCGGTTTTGTACTACGAATTCGTGCAAAATCACCCAGGAGGAAACGCGAAGCATGGCGACCCAGGCCAAGCGGTCGAGCCGTCGAGCGCCCAAGGCATCCGCGCGCAGTCGCGGCCGCGCCAGGGCCCAGGCGAAGAACGGCAACGGGCGCGCCCAAGCGTCCCGCGGCGAGCTCCTCAAGTTCTACCGCGACATGCTGCTCATTCGCCGCTTCGAGGAGAAGGCGGGCCAGCTTTACGGCATGGGGCTGATCGGCGGCTTCTGCCATCTCTACATCGGCCAGGAAGCCGTCGTGGTCGGGATGCAGTCGACGCTCGGCGAGGACGACTACCTCATCACCACCTATCGCGATCACGGCCACATGCTCGCCTGCGGCATGGACGCGAAGGGCGTCATGGCGGAGCTCACCGGCCGCCGCTCGGGCTATTCGAAGGGCAAGGGCGGCTCGATGCACATGTTCTCGAAGGAAAAGAACTTCTACGGCGGCCACGGCATCGTCGGCGCGTCGGTGCCGATAGGCGCCGGTCTGGCTCTGTCTCAGCAATACCTCGACACCGGCGGCGTCACGACGGCCTATTTCGGCGACGGCGCCGCGAACCAGGGCCAGGTGCACGAGGCGCTCAACATGTCCGCGCTTTGGAAGCTGCCGGTCATCTACGTGATCGAGAACAACAAGTACGGCATGGGCACCTCCGTCGACCGCGCCTCCGCCGCCAAGGAGCTGTATCGCCTCGGCGAGCCGTTCGGCATTCCCGGCCACCAGGTGGACGGCATGGACGTGCTCGCCGTGCGCGCGGCGGGCGCCGAGGCCGTGGCGTATGCGCGGGCCGGCAAGGGGCCGGTCATCCTCGAGATGATGACCTACCGCTATCGCGGCCATTCCATGTCGGATCCGGCGAAGTACCGTTCGCGCGAGGAGGTGGCGAAGATGCGCGAGCAGCGCGACGCCATCGATCACCTCCGCAAGGACATCCTCGAGCGCAAGAGCGCGACGGAGGACGAGCTCAAGCGGATCGACAACGATGTGAAGGCGATCGTCACCGACGCCGCGGAATTCGCCCAGAACAGCCCCGAGCCCGATCCGTCCGAGCTCTACACCGACGTTTACGCCGCCGCGTGAGATCGACATGACGATCAACATCCTGATGCCCGCCCTCTCGCCCACCATGACCGAGGGCAACCTCGCGCGCTGGCTCAAGAAGGAAGGCGACCAGATCAAGTCGGGCGACGTGATCGCCGAGATCGAGACCGACAAGGCGACGATGGAGGTCGAAGCCGCCGACGAAGGCAAGCTCGGCAAGATCGTCGTCCCCGAAGGGTCCGAGGGCATCAAGGTCAACTCGGTGATCGGCGTGCTGCTCGAAGAAGGCGAAGACGAATCCGCCCTCGCCAACATCAAGGCGAACGGCGATCAATCCGCCCAAGCGCCGAAGCCGCTTCCCCAGGCGGCGCGCGAAAAATCCGAAAAGCCCAAGGTCGAAGACGAAAGAAAGCCCGAAGCGCGCGCGCCGAAGAAAGACGAGCCGCTTCCGGCCAAGCCCGCTTCCGTCGCGCCGGCGCCCGAGCCCGAATACAAGGGCGAGACCGTCACCCTCACCGTGCGCGAGGCTTTGCGCGACGCCATGGCGGAGGAGATGCGGCGCGACGAGCGCGTGTTCCTGATGGGCGAGGAGGTGGCGCAGTACCAAGGCGCCTACAAGGTCAGCCAGGGGCTGCTGGAGGAGTTCGGTCCGCGGCGCGTGATCGACACGCCGATCACGGAGCACGGCTTCACCGGCGTCGCCGTCGGCGCGGCGTTCGGCGGGCTGCGTCCGATCCTGGAATTCATGACCTTCAACTTCGCCATGCAGGCGATGGATCACATCATCAACTCGGCCGCCAAGACGCGCTACATGTCGGGCGGCCAGATGGGCTGTCCCGTCGTCATGCGCGGGCCCAACGGCGCGGCCGCGCGCGTCGCCGCGCAGCACAGCCAGGACTACGCGAGCTGGTACGCCCACGTGCCGGGGCTTAAGGTGGTGGCGCCCTATTCGGCCGCCGACGCGAAGGGCCTGCTCAAATCCGCGATCCGCGACAACAACCCCGTCATCTTCCTCGAAAACGAAATTCTCTACGGCCACTCCTTCGAGGTGCCGAAGGATCCTGAGTTCACCGTACCGATCGGCCGCGCCCGCATCGCCCGCGCGGGCAAGGACGTTACCATCGCGGCGTACTCGATCTGCGTCGATCATGCGCTGCGCGCCGCCGAGGCACTCGCCCAGGACGGCATCGATGCGGAGGTGATCGACCTGCGCACGATCCGGCCGCTCGACACGGCGACGATCGTCGCGTCGATCAAGAAAACCAACCGCCTTGTTACGGTCGAGGAGAGCTGGCCCTTCGCCGGCATCGGCTCCGAGCTCGCGGCGATCGCCATGGAGCAGGCGTTCGATTGGCTCGATGCGCCCGTCATGCGCGTCTGCTCGGAGGACGTGCCGTTGCCCTACGCCGCCAACCTCGAGCGGCTGGCGCTGCCTTCGCCCGAGAAGGTGATCAAGGCCGTCAAAGCGGTCTGCTACCGGGGCTGAGACATGCCCATCAAAATTCTCATGCCGGCGCTGTCGCCCACGATGACCGAGGGCAACCTCGCCAAGTGGCTCAAGAAGGAAGGCGATAAGGTCAAATCCGGCGATCTGATCGCCGAGATCGAGACCGACAAGGCGACCATGGAGGTCGAGGCGGTCGAGGAGGGAACGCTCGGCAAGATCGTGGTCCCCGAAGGCACCGAAGGCGTCAAGGTCAACGAGGTGATCGCGCTGCTGCTGGAGGAGGGCGAGGACAAATCCGCGCTCGCCGGCGCCGACATCAAGGCTTCGCCCCCAGCATCGCCCAAGCCGGCGCCGATGCCGACCACACCCAAGACCGAGCCTGCCAAGGCGCCGCAAGCCGCGCTTGCGCAAACCTTCGCCAAGGAAAACGGCCAGGCCGTCGCGACGCCCCTTGCCAAGCGCATGGCGGCGCAGGCCGGGCTGCAGCTGACCGCGATCAAAGGCAGCGGAGCGCACGGCAAGATCACGAAGGACGACGTCGAATCCGCGCTCGCCGGCGGCACGCAGGTGCGCATGGCCGGCGGCGGCACGCGGGTGTTCGCGAGCCCCGTCGCGCGGCGCCTCGCGCGCGAGATGTCAATCGATATCGCCGCGATCCCGGGCACCGGCCCCAGCGGCCGGGTAATCAAGCTCGACGTCGAGCGCGCCCGCAAGGAAGGCGTGCCGACACGCCAGCCCGCTCGCCCGGCGCCGCGCGCGTCCGGCGGCGCGGCTTACGAAGATTTGCGCGTGTCGCAGATGCGGCGCGTCATCGCCGAGCGTCTGTCGGAATCCAAGCGCACCATTCCACATTACTACCTGACGGTCGATTGCGAGATCGATCAGCTGATGTCGTCGCGCGCGCAGCTCAACGCGCGGCCGGGCCATGAGAAGCTGTCGGTCAACGACTTCATCATCCTCGCGGTCGCGCGCGCGCTGCGCGATCATCCGCAGGTCAATTCGTCGTGGCTCGGCAACAACATGATCCGCCGCTACAACACCGTGGACGTGTCGATCGCCGTCGCGCTCGACGACGGGCTGGTGACGCCGATCATCCGCAACGCCGACGAGAAATCGATCGACGCCATCTCCGCCGAGATGAAGCAGCTTGCCGACAAGGCGAAGAAGGGCAAGCTCGTGCCCGAGGAATACCAGGGCGGCGCGTTTTCGATTTCCAACCTCGGCATGTTCGGCATCAAGCAATTCGAAGCCGTGATCAACCCGCCGCAGTCGGGCATCCTCGCCATCGGCGCGGGCGAGCATCGTCCCATTGTCAAGGACGGACAGGTCGTCATCGCGACGGTGATGTCCATGACCCTGTCCGGCGACCACCGCGTGGTCGATGGCGCGACCGGCGCCAAGTTCCTCGTCTCGGTGAAGAACTACCTCGAGGCGCCCGTCACCATGTTCGTGCAGTGACGCTTGCACATCGTCGCTGTTTCATCCGTTGAATAGATCGTCATGGCCGCGCCAAGTCCGGCCGCGACGAGTTGGGGCATGAGATGGCTGAACAGACTTACGATCTGATCGTTCTCGGAAGCGGGCCGGGCGGTTACGTCGCCGCGATCCGCGCCGCGCAGCTCGGCATGAAGACGGCCATCGTCGAGCGCGACAAGCTCGGCGGCATCTGCCTCAACTGGGGCTGCATCCCGACCAAGGCGCTGCTGCGTGCATCGGAGATCAACCACATCCTGCACAACGCGGACGAGTTCGGTTTCACCGTCGAGAAGATTTCCTACGACGCGAAGAAGCTGGTCGCGCGCTCGCGTGGCGTCGCCGACAAGCTGTCCAAAGGCGTCGCCTATCTGATGAAGAAGCACAAGATCGAGGTGATCGAGGGCACGGGGCGCCTCGCCGGCGCGGGCAAGCTCGTCGTCACGGGCAAGGACAAGAAGACTTCGGAGATCGCCGCCAAGCACATCGTGCTCGCCACCGGTGCGCGGGCGCGCACACTGCCGGGGCTCGAGCCCGACGGCAGGATGATCTGGACCTACAAGGAGGCGATGGTGCCGGACGCGATCCCGAAATCGCTCCTGGTGGTCGGCTCGGGCGCGATCGGTATGGAATTCGCGAGCTTCTACCGCGACCTCGGCGCCGAGGTGACGGTGGTCGAGGTCGTGGACCGCATCCTGCCGGTGGAGGACGAGGAAATCTCCGGCCTCGCGCGCAAGGCGTTCGAGAAGCAGGGCATCAAGATCCACACCGGCGCGCAGGTGAAAGACCTCAGAGCCGCGAAGGGCAAGGTCACCGCCACCATCGTGATCGGGAACAAGAGCGAAGACATCGCGATCGAGCGCGCCATCCTCGCCGTCGGCATCACCGGCAACGTCGAGGACATTGGGCTCGAGGGTACCAAGGTGAAGTTGGAAAAGAGCCACATCGTCGTCGACGAATGGCTGCGCACGGGCGAGGCCGGCATCTACGCCATCGGCGACGTGGTCGGCGCGCCCTGGCTCGCCCACAAGGCGATGCACGAAGGCGTCGTCTGCGTGGAAAAGATCGCGGGGCTCACGCCGCACCGGCTCGACGTCACCAAGGTACCGGGCTGCACCTATTGCCGGCCGCAGGTCGCCTCGGTGGGGCTGACCGAGGCGAAGGCGAAGGAGGGCGGGCGCCAGGTGAAAATCGGCCGCTTCCCCTACCGCGGCAACGGCAAGGCGATCGCGCTCGGCGAGGAAGACACTGGGCTGATCAAGACCGTGTTCGACGCCAAGACCGGCGAGCTTCTGGGCGCGCACATGATCGGCGCCGAGGTAACGGAGCTGATCCAGGGCTACACCATTGCCCGCAGCCTCGAAGGCACCGAGGAGGAGCTCGCCAATACCATCTTCCCGCATCCGACGCTGTCCGAAGCCATGCACGAAGCGGTGCTTGACGCGCTGGGTCGAGTCCTCCACATCTGACTCGATGACTCTCCGCCACCCGGAAAAGGCCAAAAACCCGGATTCCCCGAGGGTTCCGAAGCCGGCCTGGATTCGGGTCAAGGCGCCGACCTCGCCCGTCTATCACGAGACGAAGGCGCTGATGCGCGGGCTCAACCTCACCACCGTGTGCGAGGAGGCCGCCTGCCCCAATATCGGCGAGTGCTGGGCGAAGCGCCAC
>Ga0210377_10002673_pt1 | contig 15495 bp, 8 predicted proteins | sample PLM4_65_b1redo_FD_155480 | JGI IMG/M metagenome (GOLD analysis project Ga0210377, IMG submission 155480) | Groundwater sediment microbial communities from an aquifer in East River, Colorado, USA - PLM4_65_b1 redo | ecosystem: Environmental > Terrestrial > Soil > Riparian zone | place: USA: East... | reverse complement strand
ATTTCTTCTGGTGAGAGTGGTTCACCAGTCGCGAGTGGCAACGGTATCACATTCTGCGGCTGGGACTTTCCGTCACTCAGTTGGATATCTATGCCGAATTTGTCTGGCGTTCCTGTAGATGGCTGATTCGTGTCGATGGCAACAGGGATGGAGTTTGCATCGCCAGGGACTAAACTTCCGTGCTGAAGCTTATTCGATAACAGAAAGATCCCGCCTGCAAAAATGAGGAATAGAACCCCAACGATTACGATGGAACGATACTTGCTGAAAACCTGCTTTTGTTTTTCAAACATGGGAACAGCCCTCCTTACGAAATCATGACGTCCCAGCCAGTAGAAGGTTCCCGTACTGGAAAAATATTACCATAATCTATCCAGTCGCAAACATCATGACTGGGTTAAGACGAGCAAATAAGCATGGGGATAGATTATGCCGGTATGCCGTTTGGAAGCAGGATAAAGATTTGAGCGATGAGTCACCTTTTGATCAAAATCAGGTCGAATGTCAGATTGCAACGCTGGGTCAAAATCTGTAAAATATTATTGTAAGATCAGGTCGCACCCGAATTGGGAGTATCGCTCGATATGGCTAGAATACATTACGCCCACATCAATGAAGATAAAGGGATTATCCTCCCGCCTCACATTGCCGGGGAACTGGGCATTGCCCCTGGTGATGAAATAAGAATTGAGCCGAATGGTCACGGTTTGTTTCTGCATCCATCCATCAATACACTCAAGCGGGTGTATGTGGAGGTGACCAACAAATGCAATCTCAATTGCAGCACCTGCATGCGCAATGTCTGGGATGTGAAATATGGGCAAATGTCCGTCGAAACTTTTGAGCGCATCCTTGCAGGACTCGGTGAGTTCCCGGAAAAACCCGAACTCTTCTTTGGTGGATATGGCGAACCGCTCTCCCATCCAAACATTCTCGATATGATCGAACGCGCCAAGGGACTGGGGCATCGTGTTTCACTGATCACCAATGGCATTTTGTTAACCGAAGAAACCACCCGCAAGTTGATCGATCTTAATCTGGATATGCTCTGGGTTTCGCTGGATGGCGCCTCACCCGAGAGTTATACCGATGTCCGACTTGGAGATTCCCTGCCAGTTGTCATCAAAAACCTGACCAGTTTACGAACGCAAAAATATCAAAAGTTTGGCGCTTCGAACTGGAGTGGTTACCCTAAACTGGGAATTGCCTTTGTCGCCATGCGGCGAAATATCCACGATCTGGGTGAGGTGATTCGCCTGGGAACACGCCTGGGCGCTGTGGAATTCTCGGTCAGTAACGTGTTGGCGCACGATAATGAGCTGCTCGATGAGAATTTATACATGAATTCCATGAACTTGGTTGCAGGCCAGGAAATCCGACCACTGGTTCATATGCCACTTATGGATATTTCGCCTCAAACCATGAAAGCATTGGCAGGTGTTCTGAAAGACATGAATCGTCTGGAGCTCACTGGCAGCCTCCTGAATCAAAATACAGATCAGTGCCCCTTTTTGGAACGCGGCAGCCTGGCAATCCGCTGGGATGGCAAAGTCAGCCCATGTCTGCCATTACTTTATACCCATAAATATTTTCTTGATGATCGTGAACGCACATCGAGGGAATATTTTGTTGGTGATATTAATGAGAACAACCTGTTCCAAATATGGAATGACAACGGTTACAGAGATTTGAGAAAACGACTTCAGGATTTCGATTTTTCGCCCTGCGCGTTTTGCAACAGTTGCGAAATGGCAAATGAAAACATGGAAGATTGTTTCGGGAATGTCCAGCCAACCTGCGGCGGTTGCCTGTGGGCACGTGGATTGATTCGCTGTCCCTAGATGAAAAGTTACCATTCTCCACGTTGATGATGTAGAACAGAGGCAATTGCCTCCTGAAATTATCATGGTTACGATCAACGTCAGTTGGGAACATTATGCCGAATTGATCGCCATCACAACTTCCATCGTGGGGGAATTCACAGACCAGCCAACATTCCAAATATCTGTTAATGTCTTTATTTATTGCCATCCAATAAGTGTGGGCTTATAATCTTTCAGACAAAACAGCCTATCATGATACGATTCATCCCATAGGGCAATTCAAGAGGAGAGAATGGAAGCACTGAGTGTTTATATTCCCGTTGATAGACGTATCGCGCTGAATAAAGGGGAAGAGTTACCTGACCGAACCGAGGGGGCAGTTTTATTCGCTGACATCTCCGGCTTCACAGCTCTAACGGAGGTACTCGTTCAAAAGCTGGGACCCCAACGCGGTGCGGAGGAGCTAACACAACAACTTAACAGCATTTATGAAACTCTGATCAATCAGATCCATCGTTATTTGGGGAGTGTAGTCAGTTTCAGCGGCGACGCCATCACATGCTGGTTCGATGGTGACGACGGTCGCCGCGCCACTACTTGTGCTCTGGCAATGCAAAAAGCCATGGCTCCACTCAAGGAAGTCAAAACAGCAGTCGAGACTACGGTGTCGTTTAGCATTAAAGCCTCTGTGACTGCGGGTCCATCGCGCCGATTTCTTGTTGGTGATCCAAGAGTCCGCTTCATCGAAGCGCTGGCCGGGAAACTTTTGGACCGCGTAGCGACTGCTGAAAAACTTGCCGGGCAGGGGGAAGTTCTCGTTGGGGCTGAGATCATTAAAAATTTGCATGCAGAAGAAAATGTGATCGAATGGCGAACAGGCAAGGATGGTGAACAATACGCCGTCATTGCATCGCTTAAAGATCCCGCGCCGGAAACGCCCTGGGAAAACATCCCGGTCATTTCTTCAGAGCAGTCCCGCGAATGGTTATTGCCTGCAATTTACGAACGCCTTATTCAAGGTGGTGGGGAATTCCTGGCAGAGTTAAGGCCGGTCGCTGCCCTATTTCTTAAGTTCACAGGCATTAATTATGATGATGACAATGCCAACAGTTTGTTGGATGCTTATATTCGGTGGGTTCAAGGCGTGCTTGCCCGTTACGAAGGAAACCTGCTCGAATTAACCATCGGGGATAAAGGAAGTAATCTCTATATAACGTTTGGCGCGCTTCAGGCCCACGAGGATGATGCCGCAAGAGCCGCAGGGGCCGCGCTCGAGCTGCTCAACATCCCTGCGGAATTAAAGTATATCAATCCGCCTCAGATTGGAATCAGCCTGGGACAAATGCGAACAGGCAGTTATGGCAGTCAGACGCGCCGCTCGTACGCGGCACAAGGATCACAGGTTAATGTGGCAAATCGTTTGATGAGTAAGGCAGAGTCGGGTCAGATCCTGACAACTCAAGTTGTAGCAGATACTGCCAGCAGGAAATATAAATTCGAATACTTGGATACCTTTCCACTTAAGGGTGTTTCGCAACCCGTTCCTGTATTCGCTTTGCGCGGTCAATTGCAACAACAAGCCGCCATGGAAACTCTTCATAAGCATGCACAATCCACAATGGTTGGCCGCCAAAAAGAGCGGGAGTTTCTTGCCAATCAAATGGATGCATTGCGGAACAGAGAGGAGATTCCCCTCATTTTTATTCAGGGTGAGGCTGGCATCGGTAAATCACGGCTGGTTGCAGATCTTGTGGAAGTCGCTGAAGAAAATGGAATCTCTTATTGGGTGGGGGTTGGAGATGCGATCGAAAAATCAACTCCCTACCTGGCCTGGCGGCCCATCTTTGCACGATATTTTGGATTGGACGGATTGAGTGAGAACGCCCGGGTGGATGAATATGAGGAAGTGCATCAACAATTCATGGCGCGATTGGCAGAAGTGGATCCATCTTTGGTCCCGATGGCACCGTTATTGAACATCGTTTTACCGATTGAAATACCAGATAATGAACACACAATATCTTTAAGCGGTGATGTACGCGCCAATCAAACACATGATCTATGCATTACCCTGCTCAAACATGCCACAGCAAAAAAGCCGCATGTATTGGTCATGGAGGATGCTCATTGGTTTGATTCAGCTTCATGGACATTGTTGCGATTGATCAGCCGCGATGTGCCGTCTCTTCTGGTGGTGATCGTGATGAGGCCAGTACACGAATCAGCGCCGCCTGATCTGGTCCGCATGCTTGCCAGTCCAAATATTGCAAAACTTTCATTGGATACTCTCTCCCCCGAAGAGATCGAAACGCTGATCTGCTACCGGCTGGGTGTGAACAGCCTGCCTCAGGAAGTGGCCCGCTTCATCCGGAACCGGGCAGAGGGTCATCCATTCTTCAGCGAGGAACTGGCCTATGCCTTGCGCGATCGAGGCCTGATCTTTGTTTCCGATGGTATATGCCAACTCGCGGCAGAAGCCGTTGACTTAAATAAATTGGACTTTCCAGACACCATCGAAGGCGTGATCATTAGCCGCATTGACAAACTTCCCACGCAGGAACAATTATTGCTCAAGGTGGCGAGCGTTATCGGGCGGATCTTTGCCCTGCGCATTTTGAGCGACATTTACCCGATTGAGTCCGATAAGTCAAAATTGCCTGAATATCTTTCTCACACACAAAACCTCGATATCACGCCTCAGGAAACTCCTGAACCAGACCTCGCGTATATTTTCAAACACATTATTACTCAGGAAGTCACCTATAATTTATTGCTCTTTGCCCAACGTCGTGAATTGCATCAAATTGTTGCTCAATGGTTCGAGCGTACCCGCGCAGACGATCTGCATTCGTTCTATTCGTTACTCGTCCATCATTGGCAGATGGCAGAGAACTCATCAAAGACCATTGAGTATCTTGGCAAGGCGGGTGAACAAGCTGCCAGTTTGGGAGCAAACCAGGAAGCCATCAATTTTCTGACCAGGGCACTTGAACTTAATCAAAAAGGAAAATACATCACAGACAGGATGGTCCTGGCGGATTGGGAACATAAGATTGGTTATGCCTATCTGAGCATCGGATTTATAGAAGACAGCATTAACCATTTTCGCGCGGCATTGGGCTATTTAGGTCGTCGAGTGCCAGATAGCCAGGCCGGGTATACATTTGGCTTGCTAGCTGGAATGATACGCCAAACCTTCCACCGGTTGTGGAGCAGCCGGTTCGTTGGTCGTTCCAAAGAACCAGAGGTTTGTCTGAAGGCATCTCATATCTTTCAAGATATGGGGGTCGCCGTGTATCACACCAGCAATCCAATTGCCGCAATGTATGTCACCATCTTCCAACTCAACGAAGCAGAGAGAGCAACTCCTTCGGGTCTCGCCGCTGCCGGTTATGCAGCCACAGCCGTACTTGCAGCATTTTTCTCCCCCTATAAATTAGCCACCGTCTATGTCGAACTGGCAAAGAAAGCCATGACTTCCGGATCACGTCAGGAATCCGGGTATGCCACCGAGTTGTTGAGCATGTACAATCTTGGCATTGGCCACTGGAAGGAGGCGGAAATTCAGGCGGTGGAAGCCTATCAAGTGTATGCCAATACAGGAAACTTCCGCCGCTGGGAGGAACTAACCTCCATCTACAGTTCAACGCTTCTTCCTCAGGGACAGGTGGAACGCGCACTCGAACTGCGACGAGAGCTGGAGCAACTCTCCTTGCGGGGAGAAAATCCCCAATCGATGGTGTGGGCAATCGTACAACAGGCTGAAATCGCAATGCGTCAGGACCGATTAGGTGATGCCATTCCCTTGTTGGAAAGAGCCTCGACCCTGATCGATAAAATTGGTTCAGCAGACCAGGTATGGACATACGGTGTTCTGGCAAAGGCGCGCCTTTGGAATGGGCAAACCGAACTGGCACAACAAGCAGCGTCATTATCACAAGCGTTGATCCTCAAAACCATGCCAAATGCCTTTTATGCACTGGAGGGTTATGTGGGTGTGGCTGAAGTGGGAATCACCTTATGGGATATAAATTTGGCAAACAAAAAAGCAGCCTCGAAAGCTGCACATGACAGCTTGAAGGGACTCAACCAATTCGCAACTTTCTTCCCCATCGGCAAACCGCGCGCTCATCTTTGGGAAGGGATGTATCAGTGGAAATTGGGTAACCACTCGAAAGCGCATAGACTCTGGCACAAGGGATTAACCCTTGCCCAGAACAATCAATTTATCTATGAGGAGGGATTGCTTCGCCGCGTCATCGCGACCCATTTGGAATCCAACAACCCCGAACGGAACATTCACTTGAAACGCGCTGTTGAATTGCTCTCCTCGATCGGCGCATCGCATGACGCAAAACTGGCTCAATCTGCTATTGGATCTTAAGTAACAGCACCGTCCCGCAGGTTCGTTCCATTTACAGAATGGAAGGTAAATATCCTGCAGGACGGTCTTTACATGGGGAGTAAATCGAACGAAAATTATTTGCCCAATAATTTTGCCAAAAACCCTGGCAAACAACCGGGTGCTTCTCCAGTCGGCGCCTGCCAGATCACTTTTCCATCTTCCACTACAAAATCCATTTTGAGCCAAAAACTAAAAACTGCCTCCTGATTATTTAATCCCAGCTGCTGTGTAATGGGATGGCTGGCAACTTCTTCGAATTTGACATTGTATTTATCGAAAACAGGCATGCCGGCAAACTTCTTTATGACATTCGGCAATTCGACAATTGCCTGATAACAGGCATCGTTTGCGTTCCGTACATCGCGATATTGCTTCAGATAGACCTCGGGTAATTGATGTTTTACCAAATCCTCAAATAAATTTTCAGCCATTTGCAAACCCGGCAGGACGATCGTTCCGTTCTGGTCGGAATCGAATAATAGATCCTTCACATCGGCAAAGGCTTCCTCTAGGGTATTCCATGGGGTGTGCGTCTCCTCGCCAGGGACTGGTTCTCCTTGGTTGATCTCCATAAATCGAGTGCGCTCGACTTTGGCTGTGGGTTTGTACTCTTTGAGTCCCCATATGTCCAGTGTAAAGTTTTCAAGAGGTGGAGGCGGGGTTGTCGAGTTGGCCGCTTCCGGAAAATCAAACCAGCCCCAGCTTTTTGGGTATCCCTCCACCTCACGCCCACATGCAAATGAAAAAGCATTGTGAACAAAGATATAGGGAACAAACACTGCCGGTCGTTCCGCGATCAAGGCATTGCCTACCCGCTTCACAGCCGCGGTAAATATCCAGAAAGCAACCTGCCCTTCGGAGCTGTATCCGATCTGATCGTAGGGGGACGCGGGAATGATCTGTTCGATGTTCCCCACAGTCATCATAACGAATCGACTCAAAGGCACGTATTCCACCTGCCCTTGCGAAGTATCATAAAAAACCTGTTTGCAAAGCTGGCGCAACTTATCCAGATCAGCTTCCAGAATGAATGCGTACAAGGTTGTTCCAATACTTTGAAACGGGGATGGAACCGTAGTGAGGCCACCATAATTTACATATTTTGGTAAAACAGGGGTTTCCATAAATTCTCCTTTAATTTATATCCAGGGATCTTGTTCACCAAGGACAACTTTTGGGTAATCACATATCGCGCGCGAGGCCTGCATGCCGGACATGGTTGCCGCTTCGATACAACCCGCGTCGAAGCCCGTGTGAATCCAGTCTCCGACAAGAAACAGATTGTTGTAACCCGATTCGTTTGTGCGCAGACGATATTTTGTGCTCTTCGCCACCGATAGCACATAGCGTTCACTCGGCTGAAAATTTCCACGCCAGTATTGTGAATCAAAACGCGCTTCACCCTCGCCTCCCTGCAGGTCTACCAATACATTCCAATCCAGAACGGGGGATTTAGGACCTTGCGTCCCTTTTGGCCACAAGTGCTGGATTTCTGTTTTGAGGAAATCAATCGCCTCCGCTTTCGCGCGTGCTGTGACCTTTTCCTGCGTATCGCCGGATTCATCCTGTATTACACCGCACCAATAAGCTATCGTCTGCAAATCACATTCTGCGGGCCAATTCTCACGCTGGATCATTTGATCCTCACTCCAGACGGTACTCATCGGTTCAACATAAGTGACGCCCATCGCATTCGGGTCATGCTGCCACCCCAATCCGCTGACTAGATCCTTGCTGACCCACAACTGGAAGGCCTGCGTCATCACAGTCTTGACGTTGGAAGTCATATTTCGCCAACTGACATTCTTCCTGATGATGTCATCGCAAATGAGTGGAAGACCTGCGATGGAGACACCTAAAATAACCTTATCAAAATCCTCTCCTTTTTGGAGTGTGATGGGCTGGGCATTCAAGGGATTCCAGTCATATTCGAAATTCACTCCTTGTGCTTTGAGTTCAGCTCCATTCTCCAACTGATACCAAAGAGGCTCACTGGGCCAACAGGGCAAACCTTTCACAAGGATGAGCGGATCATAGTCACCGACGGTCAACTGCACTTGAGGAACCACTTCAATACTGGATACTTCCCTTGTATCGTGGTCTGCAACGATATTCGTGACAGCATGGAAATATTTGAAATTCACCCCGCGTCGTTTGAGCACCTGATAGAAGGGAACAAAGACCGTGTCACCCATTCCAGCTTGCATCTTCCAATACATGGCTCCCTTATAGGTGAAGATCAAACGCAGGATGACGTTCACCGCTGTCCCCGCGGCAAAGTTGGGTTTGCTCAAGTCGCCATCTTCATAACCGAAGACGAGATCATACACGGCTTGCGCAGGCGGACCACTTTTGACGGTTGGTTCCTCGCGTGCACCATGACGGATCAACCAGGCGGAGAATTCCTCATCGTCAATGCTGGTAAATCCTTTTGTCAACAAGTCATCTTCAACGATCCCACAAAGGACGGCACTGCCGGTATCGAAGAGGATAAAGAACTTCCGCAACTCGTCGTCATCCAAATTGGATTGAATGACATGATCCCAGAGCCAGGATTTGAATTCGCTGAGCATACTGCAAAGATAGGAGTGATGATCGGGTGAGGTATAAAGAGCTGGCGATTTACGTCTGGCCTGAGTCAATTGTCGGCTGAGAGAGAGCGTTTTGAGGACGAAGCGTTCCTCCTCAACGGGAGCCCATTTTGCATCCAGTTCCTTCTCCAAACCATCCCACCAATTCGGGCGTTTGACTCTTTTCAATTCAGTCTTTTTGGGCGCAGCGATCACATTGGGACGGGAAGCCAGAATCCCTTTGAAAAACTCCCAGACCCACTCCACAAATTCATCAGCCATATCCCAAAAGGTTGGCAACAAGGTGCCATCTCCCGGCTTGGAAGGATTCGTCGGGAACGTGATCGGCCAATCCACTTCTCGGTCCTTGTATCTTTCAAAGAAGACAAAATCACTGCAAGGCTTGAACGCGTCCTCCCATGTGGCAAGCGGAACCTGCGGAGGACGATCCAATTCCTCATAACATTTTCGCATCGCCCAGAAGGCATTTTCATATAAACCAAACCACATGTGCAAACCATGCTCTTCATTGCGACGCTGGTGTTCCTGATTGCGTCCGCTTGCACCTTTACCGCCGATGCGCCAGCCAAGTTGGTAGATCGTAATCTCATATTGACTGGCAAGTTCGGGAGTGTCCGTCAAACAGAATGCGGCAGAGATGGCACCCATGCCCCCACCCAGAATGGCGATCTTCGTTTTGGGTTCAGATGTTGTCACTTTGCTCTCCTATATCCAGGGATCTTCTTCGCCGGGAATATCTTTGGGAACTCCACAGATGGCACGCGATGCCTGCATTCCCGATGCGACCGCAGATTCAACATGACCGACATTGAAGCCATTCAATAACCAGTCACCAGTCAGATATAGATTGTGATACCCGGACCCATCCGCCCGCAAACGGAACCTTGTGCTTTTCGCCACGGATTGAACATATCGCTCACTTGGAACAAAATTCGCGCGCCAGAACTGGGCATTAAAGCGTTCATCACCCTGACGATTTTTGGGATCCAATAATATGCCCCATTCGAACTCGGGCTTTATTCCACCCCGATTTCGCACAGCCTTGGGCCACATATGCGCAATGCTATTGTCCATGAAATTCAAGCCATGTGCCTTCACACTCGCCATCGCCTGCTCCAATGTTTCGCCAGGCTTATCTTTCATCACGCCGCAGACATACGTGATATTTCCCAGCTCATAATTCGGTGGCCAATTCTCGCGATCCAACAATTGGTCCATATTACAGACCGTATCAAGCGGTTCAACATAACTTCCCACAATCGCTTGCGGGTTGTATTGCCATCCCAACCCTGCACCAAGAGCCTTATCCACCCAGATCTGGAATGCCTGTGTGCGGACAGTTTTCACATAATTCGTCATGTTCTGCCATTCAGTGTTCTGATTGATAATGTCTCTGCAAACATACGGCAACGCACCCAGGGAAATACCTAAAATGACGAGGTCAAAGTCCTCGCCTTTCTTGAGAGTGATGGGCTTCGCATTTAATGGATTGTAATCTTCCTCAAAGTTGATTCCCTTTCGATTCAACTCGTCTCCGTCCTGGAGTTCGTCCCAAAGAGGCTCGCTGGGCCAACAGGGCAGGTCGAGGACAAAGACAAGCGGATCGTACTCACCGACGGTAAGCTTTACTTGTGGAATCACATCGATCGCGGAAATTTCCTTTGAATCCGGATCTACAGCAAGTCGATCCACACAATGGAAGAACTTAAACTTCACGCCGCGCCTCTGCAGAACCTCATAGAACGGTGAGAAAATCGTATCTCCCATCCCAGCCTGCATTTTCCAATACATCGCCCCCTTATAAGTCATCACCATTCGCATTGACCCGGAGAGCGCCGTACCAGCCGCGAGATTTGGCTTATGAGTATCTCCGTCCTCAAACGCGAAGGCCACGTCATACATGGCTTTGAGGACAGGGTTTTTCGGCAGAGTCAATGTGGGATCTTCCCTTGCCCCATGTTTACGCAACCATTCGAGCAGCTCAAGATCATCGACGGAAGCAAAACCCTTTTCCAGGATCCCGTCTTCATGGATGCCACAAAGCATGGTCGTCCCGGTATCAAAGATCACAAAGAGTTCCCTCATCGCTTGGTGATCCATCTGCGGCTCCACCCATGCGGTCCACAACCACTTTTTGAATTCAGTCAGCATTTCACAAAACCTGGAATGATGCTCGTCCGTTGCATTCCTCCCATCCGTTTTGCTGTGAACCTGCGCCATATGACGGGCTAGGGCAAGCAATTTCAATTCCTCATACCGTCGAACGTGAGAAACATCCGCTTCCAATTCTTCCACCAACTTATCCCACCAATGTGGCTTCGTCCAGGTTGACGCGGGTTTGGGAGCAAGTTTAATTCCTAGCACACCAAGGATGGCATCCAACAACCGCCTCCGCCATGGCTGGTTACTGTCACCTGGTCCGCTCGATGATCCATAAGGATCCTTTTCATAGGTCACATTATGGAACAATTCCCACATCCAACCCAGGAATTCAGCCGCTATATCCCAAAAGGAGGGCAACACCGTACCATCACCGGGGGTTGAAAAATTACGCGGAAAATCAACCGACCAATCCACCCATTGACCGTTATACAACTCATTCAAGACAAACGAGCCGTTTGGTTTGAAGGCATCCTTCCAAGTAGCCAAAGGAGTTCCGGGCGCGCGCCCCAATTCTTCATAACATCGTTGAATGCAATTAAAGGCATTTTCGTAGAACCCAAACCAGACGTGCAAGCCATGTTCCTCAATACGGCCCTGACGTTCCAGGTTTCGTCCACTGGCACCTTTCCCACCCAGGCGCCATCCCATTTGATAAACCGTGACTTCAAACTTCTCGCGGAGTTCGGCAGTGCTGGTCAACTCGAAAGCAGTGACCATCGAACCCACACCACCCCCAAGTACAGTTACCTTTGTTTTCTTCGTGGTTTCCGGCATACTTTAGCTCCTCCAATACCAATATAAATTCAACAGAGAAATTCCAGCCTGATTGCCAAACCATGCGACACTGATCAACTCGCTTGAGATACAAAAACACCACGCCTGCTTTAAAGATACACTTATTTGGAAGCCGAGTTTAGTTGGGGAACCGAAAATCAGAATATAATCCGCTTCGCCATGCTTGCAATCTTCTCAAGAATTTTCAAACATAACGACATCCCAAAGGAATATCGTTCCAATTTTCTGCACTTCTACCTTGATATCGGCTGGTTCGGTGTCTTGAGCGGGTCGGCAGTCAACTTCATCAACGTGTATGCCACCCGTCTTGGAGCAACAGGATTTCAAATTGGATTACTGGGCGCAGTCTCAGCGGTTGTCAGTCTTCTCATCGCCATTCCCGCCGGCCGCTGGATCGAAAAACACAACACAGGCCGCGCGGTCTTCTGGTCCTCGGTCATATATCGATTCGGATTTTTATTATGGATTCCTCTTCCCTGGCTTTTTAACAACCAGGCACAGATCTGGGCACTCATCATCCTCACCTTCCTCATGGCGATTCCGCTTACACCGCTGGCGGTCGGCTTCAGTGCCCTCTTTGCAGAAGCCATCCCATCTGATTGGCGCGCGCATGTGGCAGGCATCCGCAACATTGTGCTTTCCATCGCGTTTATGGCCGCATCACTCTTAAGCGGCTACCTTCTCAAGAACATCCCCTTCCCTGCAGGGTATCAAATCGTTTTTGGGATTGGCGCACTCGGCGCGGCGATGAGCAGTCTCCACCTGTATTTCATTCGGTCCCTGCAATCGGATTCGCACACAGTTCAGACTCAGCCGGAACCTGATTCCGTTAAACAAAGCATTTCTCCCCTTAACGTCCTCCGCCTCGACATCTGGAAGACTCACTTTCGAAATGTTTTGCTGACCCTCTTTGCATATCATTTTGCACAATATTTGGCGATGCCCATCTTTCCAATTTATAACGTCCGCATTCTGAAATTGAACGACGGTCACATCGGCATCGGTACCGCACTTTTCTATCTGACAGTGTTACTCAGCTCAACGCAATTAAGAAAAATGGTTCATAGAATAGGTCACAAAAACCTGACAGGCTGGAGCGTGGCAGGGATGGCAGCGTATCCTTTGATTTTGTCCATGTCCACAGAAGTCTGGCATTATTATGCGATCTCATTGATCGGCGGATTGGGTTTCGCCATGGTCTCCGGCGCGTATGCAAATTACATGCTTGAGCACATCCCCGCCAATGATCGTCCCTCGCATCTGGCGTGGTACAACATCATTCTTAACGCGGCCATTCTCATTGGTTCGCTTGCCGGTCCCGCCATCGCGGATCAGATCGGGCTTTCTCAAGCATTGATTCTGATCGCCGCTTTGCGCTTCCTCTCCGGGTTGTTCATTTTGAAGTGGGGATAGCTCGATTTACGATTATTGATTGGGAGCCTGCTCCTGCTGTGGTAATATCAAATTATGCCTGAAGACGTCAAAGTAGTAGCAACCAACCGCAAAGCGAGTTTTGAATATTTTTTACTTGAAAGATTCGAAGCAGGTCTCGTATTGCAAGGAAGCGAGATCAAATCAATTCGCGCGGGACAGATAAGCATCCAGGAATCTTTTATCGATATCGAGGATGGCAAACAAGCCTGGCTGGTCGAGGCGCATATTGCCCCCTATGAACAAGCCAATCGCTTTAATCACGAACCCAAACGCAGGCGACGATTGCTCCTTCACAAAAAGCAGATCCGCGAATTATGGAACAATGTCCGCATCAAGGGCATGACGATCGTACCGACACGCGTCTATCTCAAGGATGGCCGCGCCAAGATCGAGATCGCACTGGCAAAAGGCAAGAAAGCTTACGATAAACGCGCTACCATTGCAAAGCGCGACGAAGCAAGGAACGCAGAACGGGAAACGCGTGTGCGATAAAATCAGCCAACAATTCTTTCCTCTTTCGTCTTTCTTCGGTCACGAAAGAGGAAAGAAGAAAGAACATTAACGTGCAACCTTCAACAATTGGCGGCATCAACAATCTTCCAGAGAACGAAAAACGGTCGATTTATGCCCGCTATATTCCCAAATCCCTGCTGGAACGGTTCAACCTCCCCGATATGGACTCCCAGCGTATTCAATCGCTTTTAAAATTCAGGTTTGCACCCGGCTCCAGTGATGTGGAGATGAGCCTGTTTCATGAACTGAATTTTCCAGATCCAATTCTCTACGCTCATCTTACCGACACACTGAATGGGCAGATCCATGTATTGCTCTATATCTTGAACGACCCGGAAGCACAGCGCTTCAATGTTGATCGAATGCCCGATGGTTCCCCGACCCGCTTCGGAATACTCAAAAGAAATCTTGAGGCGGAGCAAGCCGCCATGGAAGCTGGGCTGGCCCCGGGTCAGGTGCGGCGCGGTTTGCGATTGCTACATAACGCCATGGACACTTTTGAGGAATTCGTTGCCAGCCTCGGGCACGACATGTATTTTGTCGAACCGTTGTATTATCACAACGCGGTCATCTTCGAACGGTACGGGTTCGCCTACCAGATGGGCAAACGCCTGATGGACAGTATCCAGGCTGGGTTCCAGGAAGGAGGCGATCTGAGTCCACTGCTGGACGACTCGAATCCGTTCCGGTCATCCACAGGAGGGAACAGAATCCGCCTGAGATCATGGGCCATCCACGATGGGATATTGAGCGAGCCGTTCACGAATGTGACGATGTATAAACGTGTGGGAAAAATGGCTGGCATCAACACGACGCCGGGTTGTGAGTGGTAGATCGCGATAGTGGATTTATAAACAACGAAGATCCCCAAAAAATGATGTCTTTCCAGGACTATTACCTCGTTACACTCTTACGACCTTGCCTGATGAGACCTGTGTACGGGATTGATAGAACAACCATCTTCCCGCTACCTCTTCCATCACAAGGATCAGGAAGGCCAGGAGACTGATCCATAAATCATGCAAAACGGATGGGAGGAAACTCAAGGCAGCCAATACCATTCCGACCAATATCAACCCAATGCGGATATCATGGAGTGTATGACGGGAAATCGTTTGGGCATCAAAGAGAGTTGGACAAGCAGCAGGATCAGAATACTGCCGCTAATTTTTATCCATTGATCGGGGGGAATTTGAACGCCAGTAATGTTCGATTCGTACACCAGCCCGTATCAGGAATAATCCAATAGCCACGTTTGCAGGGCGTCGAATCAACAGGATTGATTCAAGACTGAAAACCATGATTCCTATAGCCAGCCCTTTTCCTGAGCAAGGTATGCTGCCTCGTTTCGGTTGTGCGCATTAAGCTTCTGAATCGCAGTGGAAAGGTGATTGCGAACGGTTCCCTCGGAGAGATAGAGTTGCGCAGCGATGTCTGCAATACTTGCGCCATCCAGCGACGCCCTCAGCACATCACGTTCACGCCCGGTCAGCGGATTATCCCCGTCACTCAAGGCAGAAAGGGCCAGGGCCGGATCAACGACTCGTTCGCCAGCCATCACACGACGGATCGCAACTGCCAACTGGTCTGCCGGCGCATCTTTGAGCAAAAACCCGACCGCGCCACTTTCCATTGCCTGGCGTAGATATCCACTGCGCCCAAAAGTGGTGAGAATTACGATCCGACAGGAAGGGAGGTTCTTGTGTAGTGCCTGAGCCGCACTCAATCCGTCACTGCCAGGCATTTCGATATCCAACAGGGCTACATCGGG
>Ga0210377_10002672_pt1 | contig 15497 bp, 17 predicted proteins | sample PLM4_65_b1redo_FD_155480 | JGI IMG/M metagenome (GOLD analysis project Ga0210377, IMG submission 155480) | Groundwater sediment microbial communities from an aquifer in East River, Colorado, USA - PLM4_65_b1 redo | ecosystem: Environmental > Terrestrial > Soil > Riparian zone | place: USA: East... | reverse complement strand
TCATGGCGGCGGCCGCCTGCGGCGCGGACCTGGCCCTCCTCGCGAGCACGCCGGCGTTTCCCGAATCGTTCGCCTGCGAGCGGATCGGCCCGCGGATCCGACCGGCGGCGAATTCGCCGGCGTCCTTGTGGGAGACCTGGGTGACGAAGACGTCGTTGCCCGGCGGGCCGGTCAACGTCAGCGCCATCCCGGTCGTGGACGGCGACCGTCCGCTCGGATTCGTCGTCCTCGTGCACGATCTCAGCTTCGTCCTGCGCCGTGACGCCCTGACCCGGCGCTATCTCCTCGTCGCGTTTGCGGTCCTCGCGGGTGCGGCGTCGCTCCTGACCGTGGTGGCCGCCCGTCTGTCGTGGCGTGACTGGAGCGAGGAGATCCGTCGGTTCCTGCGCGGTGGCCCGGAGCGGCCCGGATTCCAACCCATCCTGCGGGACGTCCGACAGCTCGTCGATCGGATCATGGTGGAGCACGAGGCGGATGGTACCGGAGCGAACTGGACTCCCGACAGGTTGAAGCAGACGCTCAATCGCTACCTTCACCGCGAAAAGGTCGTCATCGTCGCGAATCGGGAGCCATACATCCACGAGCGGAGGCCGGATGGATCGGTCGCGGTCGTCCATCCGGCGAGCGGCCTCGTCACGGCGCTCGAGCCGCTGATGCGTGCCTGCTCCGGCGTCTGGGTCGCGCATGGCGGCGGTTCGGCCGACCGCGAGACGGCCGATCGCCACGGCCGCGTGAAGGTCCCGCCCGGCGAAGATGCATACGTCCTGCGCCGCGTCTGGCTCTCACCGGAGGAGGAAAGCGGGTACTACTACGGCTTCTCGAACGAAGGGCTCTGGCCCCTCTGCCACATCGCCCACGCTCGACCCGTTTTCCGGACCGCCGACTGGAAACATTACCTGGAGGTGAACCGGAAGTTCGCCGATGCCGTCAGTCAGGAGGTCGAGGGGGAAGATCCGATCATTCTCGTGCAGGACTATCACTTCACGCTTCTGCCGCGCCTCATCCACGATCGCCTGCCCCGGGCTACGGTCATGATGTTCCTGCACACTCCATGGCCCAACTCGGAAAGCTTCGGGATCTGCCCCTGGAGGCAGGAGCTCCTCGCCGGGATGCTGGGTGCCAGCATCCTCGGATTCCATACGCAATACCATTGCAACAACTTCCTGGACACGGTCGATCGATTTCTCGAAGCGCGCATCGATCGCGCCGAAAACACGGTCGTTCATCGTGGTCGCCGCACTCTGGTCCGCGCCTACCCCATCTCCCTCGAATGGCCGGTTCGCTTGCTTCGTACCCTGCCGTCGCCGGCGGAGTGCCGGCAGGCCGTCTTCGCGGAGCTGGGACTCGCCCCCGACGCACTCCTGGGCGTCGGTGTCGACCGACTCGACTACACCAAGGGGATCGAGGAGCGATTCCTCGCCGTGGAGCGGCTTCTCGAGCGCTACCCGGAGTTCCGCGGCCGCTTTACCTTCGTGCAACTGGCGGCCCCCAGCCGGACGCTCATCGAGCGCTACCGACAGCTGAACGAGAATGTCGAGACGCTGGCAGCCCGGATCAACTCCCGCTTCGGGGAGGGGGCCTATCGACCGATTGTGCTGCTGCGGGCCCACCACGAACCGCCGGCGGTCTTTCGCTACTACCGGGCCGCGGATGTGTGCTACGTGAGCAGCCTCCACGACGGGATGAATCTCGTCGCCAAGGAGTTTGGCGCCGCCCGGGAGGACGAGAGAGGTGTGCTCGTCCTCAGCGAGTTCACGGGCGCGGCGCGGGAATTGACCGAGGCGCTGATCGTCAACCCCTACGACCTGGAGGAGGCCAGCGCGGCCCTTGCGACCGCCCTCCGCATGCCGCCCGAGGCGCAACGAGACCGGATGCGATCGATGCGCTCCTACCTCGCCGAGTTCAATGTCTACCGGTGGGCCGGCCGGATGCTCGTGGACGCGGCGCGGTTGCGGAGGCAGGAGCGGCTCGCGGGCCGCCTGCAGGATGGACTGCTCGACCCGCCCGCCGCTCTCCGATGAAGGACATCCTCTCCCGGTCGAACCGGGACGTACTGGCGCGCTTCGCGCGGACCCGGGTGCTCCTGGCGTTCGACTTCGACGGGACGCTCGCGCCGATCGTGTGCGACCGCGCGCGCGCCCTCATGCGACCGGCGACACGGCGGCTGCTGGCGCGGCTGGCGCGTCTCTATCCTTGTGTGGTGATCTCCGGTCGCGCGCGGGCCGACCTGCTCCGGCGCGTTCGCACGTCCGGTGTCCGCACGGTCATCGGCGACCACGGGATGGAGCCATGGGACGCCCGGGAGGAGCCAAGCCGGGAGGTGCGCCGGTGGGCGCGCGTCCTGAGGCAGCAGCTCGAGCGGTGGCGAGGTGTCAGCGTCGAGGAGAAACGGTTCTCCGTGTCCATCCACTATCGAGGTGCCCGGCGCAAGCGGGAGGCGCGGGCCGCGGTCCTGCAGGCCGCCGCGGCCCTGCGCCCGGCGCGCATGATCGGCGGCAAGGATTTGGTCAATCTCCTGCCTCAGGCGGCGATGCACAAGGGCGTGGCGCTCGAGCGGGAGCGGATCAGGCGACGCTGCCGGACGGCGATTTACGTGGGGGACGACGACACGGATGAGGATGTCTTCGCCAACGCTCGGGCCGATCGGCTTCTCGCCATCCGGGTGGGTGCACGAAGGTCCTCAAAAGCGCCCTACTTCGTCCGATCCCAGGCCAGGATCGATGGCCTCCTCCGGGAATTAATCGAGCTTCGGACGGGACCGTGATCGTCGCGGTTCGACCGACCGCGTGCCGGGCCCTCGCTGATGTGTCCCCGCCCAGGGTGCGACCCGCGAGGAGGGCTCTGGCGGCCCTGTCACGGACCCTCGGCATTAAACGGCAACGCTTGAACACTCGACTTCGTCAGCCACCGAGTGTCCATCTGGGTGTCCATAATCCTCGGACTGTAGAGCACTCCTCGGACCATATAGATGGGGAAAAGGCAACGAATTGGCTAACCCCTGTGTTCGCTGCCCCCTTCCCGTGGTCTTAAAATCCCCTGGACCTCTGGTCCATGTGGGTTCGACTCCCACCCCCGGCACCGTTTGTTTTCTGCGGCTTGCGAGGAGGGGTCTGAATCGACGTCGGGAATGCGGTGTCCACCTGGGTGTCCAGCCGTGAGCGATGATCGGCCCGCCAGGATCTCATTGATATCGTCGACCTCGGCAAGTGGGGCCCACGATGTCAACAGCAGAGCGGAAGATCAGGGGCCTTTTCGATCGGCTGTTCGATCGAGGGTCAAGTCAACGCGCTCGTGCGCCACGATGCGCTGGCCGTAGACGAGACACGCCTGGATGTCCTCCGGCTTGAGCCAGGGATAGCCCTCGAGGATCGTCTCCGGGCGATCTCCCGCGGCGAGCATTCCGAGAACATGCTCGACGGCAAGTCGATGGCCCCGGATGGTCGGCGTCCCGCCGAGGATGTTGGTGTTCACGGTGATCCGCTGAAGGAGTTCATCCGCTGTCGCAACCCGCCTCTCCATCGCGTTCTATCTCCCGCGCGCCCACCGACGGTAGGCCTCGATCCACTCCGCACCCGGTGGAAGAGGTCTGGGCAAGGGCAGTTCGAGGATTGGGAGGGCCTGACGATTCCTGCCGCGTCGGCAGATGGCGACGATCTCTTCGGCTTCATTCAGGTCGATTTTTTCCACGAGCACACGGACGCCGAGCACCATCGTCTCGAACGGCAACTGAAGATGGTCCTCCAGCGCCGCATGAAACCCGGTGCGTTGCTCGGATTCGTTGTAGGCATCGAGGGTGGCGTCTCCGATGAACCGGTCCAGCCGAGCCTCGTAAAGAGCCCGGCGGCGACCCCCTGTTCGAGATCCTCGGCGACTTTTCCCGACGGGCATCTGCCCGGGCGATGCTGGCTCTCTCACGTCTCGTCATGTCCGATAGGAAGCTGACGGATACGATGCCGATTCTCCTCGACTGCGACGATGGCCCCCTTCTCGAGGATGCTCGAACAGTCCGCCAGAACGGACGCCAGCCGTTCGAGCACATGCGCCGTCCGAGTGTTGTGGAGGCGGAAGACAACCACGCTCGCTTTCCGGCCACCCGTGAGCGCCGCGATTTCCCCGAAGTCGAGATCGAAAGTGAGGATGATCCGGTTCTCCGAGATAGCCTTCGTGAAGATCTCACCGTTTGGAAGGCGTTGGAGGCCCTGGTCACGGAGGTGAAGGGGCTCGTGACCCTTCTCGCGCAGCCAAGTGCCGACGCGAACATCCACACCCATGTCCAGAAGGAATCTCACGCGCCGCTCTCCGGCTGGTCAGCCGATATGGACCTGCTCCTGGGCGAGCCACGCGGAATACCCCAGGGCCTGCTGGATGTCCTCGCGTTCGAGGTCCGGATAACCTGCCAACACCTCCTCGAAGGACGCTCCGTGGGCGATCTGCCCCACGATCACCGAGACCAGGATCCGCATACCGCGGATGGCGGCCCTTCCGCCCAGAATCTGGGGGTCGAAAGTGATCCGGTCGAACTTCATGCCGATACCTCCGTTGGCGCCTATTCTAACCCGCCCACCGGGGTCCCACGCCCTCCCCGGCAGGAAGTCGCGAGTCGCGCCCGGGGAGGGGAGGACTCGCAGAGGAGGTCGGCGGGCCAGAGACGCGAATCAGGTGTCCATCTGGGTGTCCATAATCCTCGGACTCTACGACTCTCCTCGGACACGGGACAAGGCAACGAATTGGCCAAGTCCTTTGTTCGTTGCGCCTTTCCCGTGGCCTTAAAATCCTCGGGCGCGCAAGCGCCGTGCGGGTTCGACTCCCGCCCCCGGCACCATTTATTTTCAGAGACTTACCGGGCAGGTGAAGGAAGGGGATGGAAAGCCCCTGAGGAACGCGGTGTCCAAACCAAGCTGCCGCAGACTTCCGCTTTGAAAGCAATCGGACAGAGCCGTATGGTTTTCCCAAACGGTATGAACCAGGCGCAGGCTCCACGGCGGAAACCGCCTAAGTTGGGCTGCTCCAGGCGCTGATTCGGTACCGGGGGTTCGATCGGGTCGTTGGCACGGACGTCTCGTGGCGCGCCCTGGAGATCGCGGCCGACGCCTTGACCCCGAGCGCCTCCCGCAAAAGGTCAAGGATCGGCTCGATCTCTACCATGGAGTCCTCACGCATCGCGATAGTCGCCTCTCCGGCTTCGACGCGGCGTGTGCCTTCGAGGTCATCGAGCATCTCGATCCGGCTCGTCTGCCGGCCTTCGAGCGCTGCGTCTTCGAATTCGCCCGGCCGGCCACCATCGCCACCATCGGTCACGCGTTGCGTGGCGAACGGCGGGCATCAAGTCGCCCAACCGCAACGAGGATGCCGAAGATGATGGCCTCCGGTCGCGGCGGACAGCCAGGGATGTAGACATCGACAGGGAGAACGCGGTCGACACCGCCGGCGCTCGCGTATCCCTCACCGACGATCCCCCCTGAGGCGCCGCACGCGCCGACGGCGATCACTACGCGCGGTTCGGGGATGGCCTCGACCGTGCGGCGGACCGCGGTCTCCAGGTTGCGGGTGACCGAGCCGGTAACCACCACCCCGTCCGCGTGGCGCGGCGAGGCGACGAAGTCGATGCCGAGGCGACGAACGTCGTACACCGGGTTCAGGAGTGCGGCGAGCTCCCAGTCGCAAGCGTTGCAGGAGCCCGCGTCGAGGTGGCGGAGGTGCAGCGATCGGCCGAGCACCCGGCGGATCTCGGACGAGGTGCGAACGGCGTCGGCGTCCCGGTCGGGCAGTGGCCTCGTCGTTGGTGCTGCAGGGTCGTCGGCGACAACCTCGATCCGCAGGTCCTCACGGCTGCGCGCCGCGAGTTCAAAGTCCCGTCCCATGGTCACTGCGTCTTCCCACGGATCCACGGCACAGCGCCCACAGAAGACGCATCGCGCGAGATCGAGAGCGACATGTCGACCGCCGCTGTCGAAACGCTCCGACAGCGCACCCGCGGGGCAAACGGCGGGAGGAGGCAGGCGGCTGCCCGGAAGAAGCACCGGGGCTCCGCGAAAGCGACCCGGTGCAACAGTCGCCTCCGCAGGATAACGCGTCGTGACGACCCCGGTGCGAAGCGCGTTGATGAGGATTCGTAGCATGTCAACGGTCCGTGCACGAGTAACAAAGCTCGAAGCTCTTGTTGACGAGCGGGAAGTCCGGAACGATTGCCGTCTCGGCGGCCAGGAGCACGGCGGGCCAGTTATGGTAGCTCGGCGACCGAAGGTGGTAGCGATCGATCCGCCCGCCGGCATCAGTGCGGAGCCAATGGACCGCCTCGCCTCGCGGTGACTCGATCGCCGAGATCCCAATCCGTCCACCCGGCAGCGGCTCTGCGAGCGCCACCTGCAGCGGCCCAGGCTCGATCCGCCGGACGAATTCGTCGACGAGTCGGATCGATTCCCGGGCCTCGAGCGCGCGAACCGTCATGCGGGCCATCGCGTCGCCCTCCGACATGGTCACGACGTGCAGATCGGGTGGCGTAGGACCCGCAAACGCGCCGTGAGGATGATCCCGCCGCGCGTCTCGGTCCACGCCGCTTGCCCGGGCCGCCACTCCGGCGACGGCAAGATCCAGCGCAGCCTGATGCTGGAGAACGCCGGTGTCGTCCAGGCGATCGACGACCGACGGGTTGGCTTCGATGCGTCCCATCAGGTTGTCGAGCCCGGCGAGCGTCTCCTGGAGCGTCGCACGGAGGACTCGAAGCAGGTCGTCCGGGAGATCGAGGCGCGCGCCTCCCGGGACCATGAGACCCCGGAGGAACCGATTGCCGGCGATCTGCTCGTTCATTTGCTGGAGGCGCTCCTTCAAACGCATGCCGGTGGTGGTGCCGTAGTGGAACGCGGCGCCGGCGCATATGTTGCCAATGTCGCCGACGTGGTTGTACAGCCGCTCCAGTTCGAGCGCGATGCTGCGGATCAGCCGGGCGCGCGGCGGAACGTCAACGCCGGCAATCTGCTCGAGGGCCTCGCAGTAGCCGAGGCCGTGCGCAACCGAGCAGACCCCGCAGATACGCTCGGCCACGTAGAACGCGTCGATTGGCGAGAGTCCCTCGATGCGCTTCTCCAGCCCGCGATGCGCATAGAACAGGCGCGCGTCAAGGTGAAGTACGGTCTCTCCGACTGAAGTGAACCTGAAGTGACCTGGTTCGATGATGCCGGCGTGGATCGGACCGACCGGGATCTCGAAGACGCCCTCGCCTTCGGCAACCAGATGCGGAAACTCGTTCGCGGGTTCGACCGGTACTCGCCGTGACCCGTCGAATGCCTTGCGGAGCGGAAAGACGCCCTGCGGCCATCCGTCGTGGACCACGAGCGGGCGAGGATCGGGGTGCCCGATGGGGACAATCCCGAAGAGGTCCCTGCTCTCGCGCTCATGCCAATTGGCGGCAGGAACGATTGTCGTCAGGGAGGGCACCTCCGGGCGCGCCGCATCCATGGAGACCATCAGCGTGACGAACCGATCCGGGGCGCCGGGAGCTGTAGGCTCGAAGACGTAGCGTATTTTCAAGTCGCCGCCAGGCGTCGCCGTCTCGTCGGTCGCCACGACCGTGGCCAGGGTCATCGAGTGCGGTCCGATGAGCACGGCGGCCGCCGCCGGGAGATCGCTCGTGCGATCGAGGCGCACTGTGAGGTCCGAGGGGCGCGGGCCGACATCCGCGACGACCGAGCCGTCCGCGCACGCCCGCAGCGCGTCCATGAGAGTCAGGTCAGTCACCGATGATCGCCGCCGCGCGCCGGAGGAGCCCGTCGAAGCTCGCCGGGATGGTGAGCCCGAGGAGGAGCATGATGGCCGCAAGCAGCATCATGCCGAAGAGCGGCGACCAGGCCTCGGGTTCCCGGGTCGCTGCCGCCGTCGGCTCGCCGAAGACCATCGCGCCGACATGGTGGAGCAGGCCGGCAAAGATGATGACGACCATCACGAGGAAGATCGCGATCGTCACCCAGTGACCGTGGCCGATCCCGGCGCGCAGCACCGTGAGCTCGCTCACGAAGATCGAAAACGGCGGCACACCGGCGAGCGACAGCGCCGCGAGCACGAGGAGCGTCGCGCCAATCGGCGCGACGGTGAGCATGCCGCGGATGGTCCGCATATCGCGCGAGCCATACCGGGCGATCGCGTTGCCGGCGGCGAAGAACGCCAGGGCCTTCGTGATGCCGTGGTTCACCACGTGCAGCAGCGCGCCGTAGGTGCCGACGGGGCCGCCGAACCCGAGGCCGAGCGCAACGATTCCGACGTGCTCGACGCTGTGATAGCCGAGGAGGCGTTTGATGTCGTGTTGAGCCAGGATGAACGGCGTTGCCACAACGACCGAGGTGAGGCCGAAGACGAGCAACACCTGCGCCGGGAACGCCGGGCCGCACGCGGCGGCGGCGATCGTCTGGAACCGGATGATTCCGAGGAGCGCGCACTTGATGAGGACGCCCGAGAGCAGCGCGGAGACCGGCGTGGGCGCCTGGCTGTGGGCGTCCGGCAGCCAGAGATGCATGGGCGCGAGACCCGCCTTGGTGCCGTAGCCGACCATCACGAAGATGAAGCCGATCCGAACGATTCCCGGGTCAAGGGTGGGCGCGACCTGCATGATCGCCGACCAGCTCAACGCGCCCGCGCTTCCCTGGACACCGGCGGCCGCGGCAGCGGCATAGACGAGCACCGTGCCGAAGAGTCCGAACGAGATGCCGATGGTCGTCACGATGATGTACTTCCACGCCGCCTCCAGGCCGTGATGATGGCCGTGGTAGCCAACGAGGACAGCCGACGTGATGGTCGTCCCCTCCATCGCAATCCAGAGGACTCCGAGGTTGTCGGCGAGGACCGTTACGACCATCGTCGCAACGAAGGCATGGACAAGCGCGAAGTACGACCACAGGAACTCGGCCTTCATGTTGCCGACCTCCAGCGCCTGCTTGATCCATCCCACCGTGTAGATGGAGACCGCCAGCGTGAGGACCACGAGGAGAAGGAGAAAGACGATCCCGAGGTCATCCACGCGGAGAAAGCCGAGCGCCCGCGGGCCACCGGCTGCCACCTCGCGAGCGAGGACGAGCGTCAGTGCCAGAAGGACCGTTGAGCCGCCGACGTCGAGGGCCGAGAGGATGCGGCGGTCGCGCGTCGTGACCATGAGAAGCGCCGTCACGGTCGGGACCAGCGGAAGGACCCAGAGGAGCGTCTCAGCCACCGATCATCCCTTCAGCCGATCCAAGTCCGCGATATCGGCGTCGACCGTCGAGCGGACCCGGAGCACCATGATCGTCATGACGAGCGCAGCGAGGATGACATCGAGGATCACGCCGATTTCGATGATGAGTGGCATCCCCCGTGTCACCGCCATCGCCGTGAAGAAGATCCCGTTCTCTGACGCGAAGAGGCCCACCATCTGGGTCAGCGCCGTCTTTCGGGTCGCCATGACAAGGACACCGGTCAGGGTGAGGGTGATGCCGACCGGGAGAGCGTTGCCGGTAATCGCCTGGCGGACGGGGCCGAGTGACGCACTCAGTTGGAACGACACCACGACGATCACCACCGCGAGGGCGAGCGTCGCGGCGACGGGAATGACCGGCTCCACTTCGCGACGCACATTCATGCGCTTGACAACCCAGTGCAGCACCCACGGCAGCAGGGTGGCTTTGACGACGAGCGTGACGCCGGCGATCACCCACAGGTCCACGTTCCCGGTGGCCCGCGCGAGGACCCCGCCTGCGATGGCGATCAGGAGCGACTGGGCGGCGACGGCGTAGATGGCGCGGTAGATCTGGCCTGCCGCGACGATGAGGATCATCGTGAACAGCAGCAACGCGCCCAGATCATCGATGATCGTGTGGACCATCTCGACGCTCACAGGATCCTCAGCGCGAGCGCCGTGAGGGCGCACACGAAGCCGACGCCGAGGTATTGCGGCACCCGGAACAGCCGGAGTTTGGCGTAGGACGACTCGACCAGCGCGAGGTAGGTCGCGAGCACCAGGATCTTCGCCGCGAACACACCGGCTCCGAGGAGGAGGTCCGCGGCGCCCGCGGCGTCGGCCGGGCCGGCCGGGAAGAAGAGCGCCGCCACGAGACCGAGGGTGACGATCTGCCGCATGTGCGACGCGAGCACCATGCAACCGAGTCCCGGCCCGGAGTGCTCGAGCAGCATGCCTTCATGCAGCATCGTGAGTTCGAGATGAGTGTCCGGGTTGTCCACGGGAATGCGACCCGTCTCTGCGGGGAGCAGCAGGAGCATCGCCGCCAAGCCGAGGAAGTCAGCCGCGCGCCAGGCGACGATCGATGACGTCCCGTGGTGTGCGGCGAGGGCGCCGAGCTCCGTCGTCCCGGCGGCGATCGCGGTCGAGAACACCACCATCATCAAGACCGGCTCGACGAGCGGCGCGATGGTCATCTCCCGCGAGGCCCCCATGCCGCCGAACGCACCGCCGGCATCGAGCGCACCGATCGCGGTGAGGAAGCGGGCCAGCGCGAGAAGCCCGAGGAGCAGCAACGCGTCGCCCAACGGAACGGCCGGCGGCCCGGCCCGGATGACCGGCACGAGGGCGCCCGCAGCCACTGTCGCAGCCAGGACGAGCACCGGAATGAACCGGAAGAAGGCCGAGGCCGTATCCGCCTGCACCGTGCCCTTGCGGAGCAACTTGGTGAGGTCGCGGTACGGCTGAACGACCCCAGCCCCCTGCCGGCACTGGAGCCGCGCCTTTATTTTCTGGATGATGCCGGTGACGAGCGGCCCGAGCAGCACAAGGAGGATCATCTCGAGGAGCACGAGTCCGAGCGGTCTTTCGCCGATCATGGGTGGCGCACCCCGAACAGCAGCAGCGCCACGAAGAGGGCTCCGAGCACGAACCCGATGTACCCGTATATGCGGCCGGTGCTGCGGGCGCGAATGGCCTGTGAGAACGCCGAGATCTCGCGCGTGACGCGGTGGTAAATCTGCGTCTCCGCGAGGTCTACGATCTCTCCGGCGTAGTGGATGCGCTGGACGACGTACGGCGTTCCGGCCGTCTCGCGGGTGACCTCGCGGCGGGGGTGGTAGAGCGCCGCGAACACGAGCCGGAGCGGCTTGGCAAACGCGGTCGCCGTATAGTCGAACCGTGCCGTGGGTTTCATCCCGCATGTCCACGTCGGGACCACGCGCCACTTGTCAGGCTGCAACCCGCGGCGGAGGACCCACGCGATTGCGGCGAGGGCGATGAGGAGTCCGGCCACCATCGTCATCGAAATGGCCGTGCCGGTCGGCGTCAGCGCTGTCGACAGCACAAGCGGCCCCCGGGCCGTCACGACGGCGCTCGCCCCGGGGCCCTGGAGCAATCCGGCCGTTGGCGCATCGAGCAGGCGCACCGCATAGCCCGGCGCAACGCCGAGGGCCACGCACAGCGCTCCGAGCCACATCATGCCGGCGATCATCGATGGCGGTGCCTCGGTGGCGTGCTCGGCGTGGGACGTTCGCGGGCGGCCAAGAAACGTGACGCCGAACGCCTTCGCGAAACAGGCTGCGGCGAGGCCTCCCGTGAGGGCCAGCATCGCCGCCGAGAAAACGACGACCAGACCAGCCGGGCCATGAAAACGGCTGGCACCCCCGAGGAGGGCTTGGAAGGTGAGCCACTCGCTGACGAACCCGTTGAGCGGGGGAAGAGCGGAGATCGCGATGGCACCGAGCAGAAACAGGCCAGCCGTCCACGGCATGCGTCGGGCGAGCCCGCCGAGCTTCTCCATGTCGCGGACGTGCGTGCGGCAGAGAACGCTCCCCGCCCCAAGAAAGAGGAGGCCTTTGAATGCCGCGTGGTTGACGGTGTGAAGGAGTGCGGCGGTGAGCGCGAGGGTCGCGAGGGCGCCGTCCGCGCCCTCCTGGCGCCACAGAATCATCGCCAGCCCCACGCCGATGAGGATGATTCCAATGTTCTCGACGCTGTGGAACGCGAGCAGGCGCTTCAGATCGTGCTGTTGGAGCGCGTAGAGCACACCGAGCACGGCCGATGTCGTGCCCACGAAGAGCACGGTCCATCCCCATGAGAACGGGAGCGGCCCGGCAACCGGGGCGAGGAGATCGAACGCGAAGCGCAGGATCCCGTAGATCGCAACTTTGAGCATGACGCCCGACATGAGCGCCGAGACATGGCTCGGGGCCGCAGGATGCGCGCGAGGAAGCCAGACGTGAAGCGGGACCACTCCGGCCTTGACGGCGAAGCCCCCGAGCGCCAGGAAGAACAGGGTCGTCCGTGTCGCGGGGTCGAGGTCACCCGCAGCCATGCGAAGGGCCGCAAAGTCGAACGCCCCGCTCCGCTCGGCGAGGGCAAGAAATGCAACCAGGAGCAGGGCCGTCCCTCCATGGGCCATGACCATATAGAGCAGCCCCGCGCGCGCGTTCTCGCCGTCCCGGTCGTCGGACACGACGAGGACGTAGCTCGCCAGAGTCATGCCTTCCCAGCAGAAGAGGAAGGTCAGCGCGTCGCCGGCGCAGCAGACGAACGCCATACAGCCAAGGAACACGTTCAGCGCGAACCCCTGCGCCGCCTGCCGCGCCGATCCTGCATCGGGCGAGTGCGCTCGAAGATACGCCGGGCCATAGATGGCTGCCGCGATGGCGACGAGGGAGATGACGAAGAGGAAGTAGGCCGAAAGCCCGTCCACCGAGAGCGAGAGCCGAGCGAACGGGAAGAAGACCGGGAGCGGCTGGGTCAGCGTGCGGCCCGGTACGCCGAGAAGAACGCCGAGTGAAACGCCGACGCCCGCCACGGCCCCTGCAAGCGCGGCCAGATGACCCACGGCGAGGGCAAATCGGCCCGACCACCGCGCCAGCAACAGGGACGAGAGCGCCCCTGCACCGTAGCACGCGGCCATCAGACTTGGACCCGAATCGACGTCCATGTCGCCCCAACCCGGTTGACGCGGGACCTCCGACCGGCCCCGCCGTCACCGCGGCGGATACTCGACGCGAGGCCGCCCCGACTGCGGCGGCCGCCCCCCATCGTACACGCGGAGCTCAATACTGTGACAGCCATTCTTCCAGGCGTACGAGAGCTCGCAGCGGTGCGGGGTGCGCGCTCAGGGGGGAGGAGCAGTTGGTCGGAGAGCGGAAGCGCGGACACCTCATGCTCTCGCGTAGTGGCACGATAGGGAGGGATAGAGCCAGCCTGAGAATTCGTAGAGGGAGTGATAGGTGTCCATCTGGGTGTCCAGCCGTGAGCGATGGTCGGTCGGCGAAGACATCATTGCTGTCGCCGGCCTCGGCAAGTGGGGCCCACGATTTCAACTGTCGAGCGGAAGATCAGGGACCGCTTCGATCGGCTGCTGGATCGGGGGTCAAGTCAACGCGCTCGTCCGCCACGATGCGGTGGGCGTAGACGAGACATGCCGGGATGTCCTCCGGTTTGAGCCATGGATAGCCTTCCAGAATCGTCTCCGGGAGATCTCCCGCGGCGAGCATTCCGAGGACATGTTCGACGGCGAGTCGATGGCCCCGGATCGTCGGTTTCCCACCGAGGATCTTGGGGTTCACGGTGATCCGCTGAAGGAGTTCATCCGCTGTCGCAACCCGCCTCTCCATCGCGTTCTATCTCCTGCGCGCCCACTGACGGTAGGCCTCGATCCACTCCGCACCCGGCGCAAGAGGTGTGGGCAAGGGCAGTTCGAGGATTGGAAGGGCCTGACGATTCCTGCCGCGGCGACAGATGGCGACGATCTCGTCGGCTGCTGTCAAGTCGATTCGTTCGACGAGCACGCCAACACCGAGCACCGTAGTCTCGAACGGCAACGTGAGACTGTCCTCAAGCATCGTCAAGAACCCTGTGCGCTGCTCGGACTCTCCATATGCATCGACGGTTGCGGCAGCGATGAGGTGGTCCAGCCGGGTTGCGGAAAGTACTGGTCGCCGCCCACGTGTCTGACATCTTTGGCGGCCTTTCGCACCGAACGTACGTGCGACGATTTCGCTCACGCCACGCCCCCCCCCAGGCGACACCTGTCGGATCAAGTCTCGTCATGTCCCACGGGGAGCGGACGGACCCGATGCAGATTCTCCTCGGCGCACGCGCGCGCCTGGCGGATGTCCTCGCGCTCGAGGTCCGGGAACCCCGCCAGCGCCTCCTCGAGGGTCGCTCCGTGGGCAATCTGACCTACGATCACCGAGACTTCGATTCGCATCCCGCGGATGGCAGCCCTTCCGCCGAGGATCTGGGAATCGAAAGTGATCCGGTCGAGCTTCATCTCGACACCTTCGAATCGCGCCATTCTAACCTGCCCTCCCGACCCGAGGAGCGACCCACCGCCAGGCACCCACCTCCAGCGACCTGATCGCCTGCCGCCCGGTTCTTTGCAAAACCAAAACGAGGAGACATACAGTACAATCTTACCAGTAAGACCATCAAGAGGTGTCTAATCATGGCGACAGTGGCAACGACAACACTGTCCTCGAAGGGCCAGGTGGTGATCCCTGAGGATGTCCGAACTGCTCTCGGTCTGGAGCCCGGGGCGCAGTTCGTGGTCATGGGCGACGGCGACGTCGTGATTCTCAAGCGGATTCAGACTCCGGCCAGAAGCGAGTTCCGGGCGCTGGCGGCCAAGGTCCGGGGCCAGGCGCGGAGAGCCGGGCTCAACCCCGCCGACGTGCAAAAAGCCATCCGCAACGTGCGCCGGCGCGGATGAAGGTTGTTCTCGACACCAACGTCCTCATCTCAGGGGTCTTCTTCTCCGGGCTCCCGGCGAGGATCCTGGCAGCCAGGGCGGACGGCCGGTTCGAACTGGTCGTCAGCGTTGAAGTCCTCGCCGAGTATCGTCGGGTTATTGAATGAGTCCTTTGTTCGTTGCCCTTTTCCCGGAGCCTCAAAATTCCCTGAACCTCTGGCTCATCCGGGTTCGAGTCCCGCCCCCGCCCCCGCCCCCGGCACCAGTGATTCCGACGGATGTGGTCTTGTCTGCACCGGCAGACGCCTCGTCGATCCGGGAGTCACCGCGCGCAGCCTCAGAAACATCGGCTCCCCGGCATAGTGGCGCTCGGCGCACCGACTCACGACATCACCGCTTCCCGGCGCGCCGCGTCCTGTCCTTCCTGCCGGCCCGTGCCTTCGCGCGCCGGGGCTTCACTTTGCGGTCGGCAACGGAGGCTGCCGCCTCCGCGCCCCTTGCCATCTCCAGCCCGAAGAGCGCGGAGAGGTCGCCGGCGTCCAGGACCTTTGCCGCAGCGGGTCCCTTCCTGGCCAGCGGGAGGCGCTTGCCGGCCGTGGCGATCAGCTCCTTCTCGTCGACGTCGCGCAGCCTGAACAGCAGCTCGGGCTTTTCGTCGAGGCGCGCGCCGATGCCGTAGAGCACCGCCGCGACGTGCTTGCACATCGACGCCCAGTCCGGGCAGCTGCACGCGAGCTTGATCTCGTCCGGCGATGGGAAGAGGCCTGTCCGCTGACGGCAGATGCGCTCCATGACGCCCTTGGAGAAGCGTCCCTGCAAGAGCTCGACGAGCGAGTCGATAGCGCCCGCGCAGTCCCTGGAGATGGACCT
>Ga0210377_10002671_pt1 | contig 15497 bp, 13 predicted proteins | sample PLM4_65_b1redo_FD_155480 | JGI IMG/M metagenome (GOLD analysis project Ga0210377, IMG submission 155480) | Groundwater sediment microbial communities from an aquifer in East River, Colorado, USA - PLM4_65_b1 redo | ecosystem: Environmental > Terrestrial > Soil > Riparian zone | place: USA: East... | reverse complement strand
TCGGGGGGTTCGGGGGCCATTTCGGGGCCCCCGATCAAATCAGAGGGCCGGCGGCGAGGTGCTGCGACCAGTGCTGGAAACTCGAGAGATCCTCCCCCGAGAGCTTGCACTGTCAGAACGTGGCCGCGCGCTCGAAGAAGGGCACGTCGATCACGCCGACGTTCTCGGCCCGGGCCGTCTCGGCCACCTTCTGCGTGACCATCTGCCGCACGAACGGGATCGGGATCCGGCCGAGTCGGTGCAGCACCTCGTCGGTGCAGCGGATGCGCGTGCCCGGCAGCACGGGCCCCTCGCTGAGCGCCGCGGCGGGCTCGTGCTCGCACGTCTCGGGTACGAGCTGCTGCAGGCGCAGCGAGACGTACTCGGTCACCCACGCCTGGATGCCGGCCTTGGCGTCGGCCAGGCCGCCGCCCGCGTGATCGAGCTTGCCGTGCAGCTCGCCCAGGAGTGTCTCGAGCCGGCCGAGGCGGGCCTCGAGCTCGCCCAGCCGCTCGCTCACGTCACGATCGCTCATGAGATCTCTCCTCCCGCGTCCCCTTCATACCACGGGGCGCCGCGTGTGGAAGTCGGTCAGGCGCTGGAACGCGTCGGCGGCCCGCAGCACCGTGGCCTCGTCGAACGGCCGGCCGACGAGCTGCATGCCGATGGGCAACCCGCCCTCGGTGAACCCGCACGGCACCGCGCAGGCCGGATGGCCGGAGAAGTTGAACGGCCGCGTGAAGCGGAGCAAGGCGGTGCGCACGTCCGCGGGGCCGTCGCCCAGCGTCGCCTGTCGCTCGCCCACCGCGGGGGCCACGATCGGCGTGCTCGGCGCCAGCAGCACGTCGCGACGGGCGAGCGCCGCATCGACCTCGTCGCGGACGAGCGCGCGGACCTGCTGGGCGCGCACGTAGTGCAGGCCGCTGATGAAGGCGCTGACACGCAGGCGTCGCGCGACGTCGGGATCGTACTCGGCCGCGCGCGTCCGCAGCAGCTCCGCGTGGTAAGCCAGCGCCTCGGCGCCGACGACCGCCAGCGAGCCGGCGCCCGCCAGGTCGACGCGCTCGAGCTTCACCTCGTCCACGACGGCGCCGGCACCGGCCAGCGTCGCCGCCGCCGCCTCGACCGCGGCCCGCACCACGGGCGCCGCACCGTCGAGGAAGAAGCTGCGCAGCAGCCCCACGCGGAGTCCCTTGAGGTCGCCGGTCAGCGCGGCCAGGTAGTTGGGTACCGGGAGCACGCTGGTGCTCGGATCGGCCGGGTCGTAGCCGGCGATGGCACCCAGCATGAGCGCGCTGTCGGCGACGGTGCGGGTCATCGGTCCCACGTGGTCCATGGACCACGCCAGCGGCAACACGCCGCTTCGGCTCACGCGGCCGTAGGTCGGCTTGAGACCGGTGATCCCGCAGAGCGAGGCCGGGATGCGGATGGAGCCGCCGGTGTCGGAGCCGAGCGCACCCGGAGCTAGCCCCGCCGCCACCGCCACGCCCGAGCCCGACGACGAGCCGCCGGCCATGCGATGCGTCCCCGCGTCCCACGGGTTGCGGGGGTGGCCGTAGTGCGGGTTCAGCCCCTCGGGGCCGTAGGCGAACTCGACCATGTTCAGCTTGCCGAGCACGATCGCCCCCGCCTCGGCGAGCCGCCGCACCACGGTCGCGTCGGCCGCCGGCACCCGATCGGCGAAGATGCGCGAGCCGCCGGTGGTGCGGACGCCGGCGGTGTCATAGAGATCCTTGAGCGCGTAGGGCACGCCGTGCAGCGGTCCCACCGGCCGCCCTGCCACGACCGCGGCCTCGGCCGTCCGCGCCGCGTCCATCGCCGCGTCGGCACAGACCGTGATGAAAGATCGCAAGCCCTGGTCGAGCGCCGCGATCCGATCCAGGTGAGCGCGGACGACCTCGACGGGCGAGACCGCCTTGGTGGCGATCATGCGCGCCAGCTCGGTCATGGGAGCCCAGAAGAGATCCGCCACGTTATACCGTCCGATAGTGTGTCGTCGGCTCGGCGCCGCCGACGTCGACGGTCTCGAGCGTGCGCAGCATCCGGAGCGCCGCCTCGACCTGGGGCCGGATTTCTTCCAGCTCGGTGTCGCTCCAGGCAAAACCGGCCAGCTGAGCGCCGTGGCGGAGGGTGTCGAGATCGATGCGGTCGTTGGTCATGGCGGGGAGGATACCGGCTGTCCGGGGGGGCGAGCAAGCGGCTCGCGCTCGCCGCCGTGTCTTGGCATCCTGGGCATCGTGACCCGCCGCCTCTGGCTCCTCCTGGCCCTGCTCATCGTCACCGTCGTCCTGCTGGCGACGGCGGCGGTCGTGCTGTTGCCGCGCTATGCGCGTCACGTCGCGATCTGGCAGCTTCGATCGTTCACGGGGCGGCCGGTCGCCATCCAGGCCCTCGACCTGAGCCTCGCCACCGGCAAGTTCAGCGTGCGCGGCCTGCGAGTGACCGACCGGGACGGCGGCGTGCTCGCCGAGCTCGACCGCCTGGAGGGTCGCTTCCACCGTCGCTCGCTGCTGCGCCTTCACCTCTGGATCGAGACCCTGACGCTCACCAACGGCCACGTCCGCGTCGTGCGCGTGGGGCCGGGCCGCTTCAACATCTCCGACCTCCTCGACCGCCCGGCCGGAAGCCGGCGCTTGCTCGACGTCTCGGTCGACCGCTTCACGATCGCCAGCGGCTGGGTGGCGCTCGAGGATCGCCTGCTGACGCCGGCCCGCACCTGGCGCTCCGACGACCTCCGGCTGGACGCGCGCGACGTCACGACGCTGGCGCCGCGGGGCACGGCGGTCGGATCGACGACGATCGCCGGCGCGCTGCTCACGATCCGCGTCGAGGAGCTCCAGCTGGTACCCATCCACCTGCGCGCCAGCGTCAACCTTCGCGACCTCGACCTCCGGCTGCCGGCGCTCTATCTGCCCGGCGACGGCCCGCTCACCCTCGAGCGCGGCACGGTCGACGCGGGGTTCAACGTCGTCGTCGACGCGAAGGAAGGAACGACGCTGGATGCCGACGCGGTCATCGAGCGGCTCGCGCTCCGGCGGCGCGGCGTTCCGGGCGACGCGCTGACGGCGCCCGAGCTGCGGCTCATGATTCGTGAGCTGCGCCAGCGGCCCGGTGCGATCGCGCTCCGGTACGCGAGCGTGGGCGGCGACCTGACCGTCTTCGATCCCACCACCACGCCGCCGCGGCCGCTGACCTTCTCGGACCTCACGGTGACCGCCAGCGGCATCGAACAGCCCGCGACGGGGCTGGCCCAGATCGCCATGCACGCCAACGTTCCGGGCGGTGGCGAGGTCGACATCGGCGGCACCGCCGGTCTGGCGCCGCGCCGCGCCGACCTGCGGGTGCGCGCACGCGGTATCGAGCTGGCCTCCCTCGCCCGCTACCTGCCGATGCAGGGCCGCCTGGCCGGCGTCGGCACCGCCGACGTGCGCGTGGTCGCCAGTGACGAGAAGACGTTCGGGCTCACGGTGACCGGCGACGCGAGAGTCGACCGCCTGGCGCTGGGCGACGGTGCCCGCACGCTCGTCGGCGCCGTCCGCGTGGCGGCGACCGGGCTCGCGTACACCTGGCCCGCCCGCGTCGCCGTCGGTCAGCTCACGGTGACCCAGCCCGCGGCGACGCTCGAGCGCGACGCGGCCGGCGCCATCGGCCTGTCCGCGCTCCTGCGCCCGCCCCCGGAGCCGGCCGCGAGCGCCGCCACCGCGGCCCCGACGCCCAACCCCCGGAGGGCGCTCGCTCCCGACATCCGGATCGCGCAGCTCAAGATTGACGACGGCCGCGCGACGCTCAGCGACACGGCGAGCGCAAGCCGCGTGGACGTCAAGGGCCTCGCCGTGAATGCGCGTAACGTGACCTGGCCCGGAAGCGGTACCGCCGATCTCGACTGGTCGGCGTCGGTCGCCGGCGCCGCGGTCTCGGCGCGCGGTACCGTGGACGCGGCCAAGCGCCGCGCCGAGATCGCGCTGGGGGTCGGCGGCGCCGACCTGGCCATCCTGCAACCCTGGCTGCCGCTCGCCGCCCGGGTGCGCGGCGCGCTGAGCCGGGCCGATCTGCGCGTGACCGCCAGCCACGACGGGACGCTGGCGCTCACGGTGGCCGGCGACGCCACGCTCGAGCGCCTGACGCTGTCGGCGGGCACGAAGACACCGGTGGCCGTTTCGCGCGTCACGGCCAAGGGGATCGACTACACGTGGCCGGCGACGGTCCGGGTTGCCGACCTCACGCTCACCCAGCCGTCGGTCGCGGTCGAACGCGATGCCGCCGGAACGCTCAACCTCATGACCCTGGTGCGGCCGGCGACGGCGGATCGTCCCGGCGCCGCGACCACCGGCGAGGCCGCGCCAGGTGCCGCCACCGACGTCACGATCACGCGGCTGCGCATGGACGACGGCCGCGCGGACGTCGCCGACGCGACGACCGGCGGCGCCATCCAGGTCACACGCATCGCGCTCACCGGCGAGGACGTCAGCTGGCCCGCGCGGGGCGTGGCCCGCGTCCGCCTGACGGCGGACGCGGCCGGTGGGCAGGTCACGGCGCGCGGCACCGTGGACGGCGCTCAGCAGCGAAACGAGATCGCCGTGACTCTCCGGGGCGCGGACCTTGCCGCGCTCCAGCCCTGGCTGCCGATCGTCGGCCGCGTTCGCGGTGCCGCCGACGCCGACGTCACGGCCAGCGTAGAGTTGGCGCCGTTCACGCTGTCGCTGCGCGGCAGCCTCGGTCTCGCCAACCTCGCGTTCCTCGACGGCACACGTCCCCTGCTGACGGTGGCGCGCGTCGACGCCGCCGGCATCGATCTGCAGTGGCCGGCGAGCCTGGTGATCGATCGGCTGCGCGTGAACACGCCGTGGGCCCAGGTCGAGCGCAACCCGCAGGGTGAGCTCTCGCTCCGTGCGCTCTTCGGCCGGCGTGGGGACCGCCCGGCTCCCGTGCTGTCGGAGCCGGTCGCCGCCGGCCCGGTGCCCGGGCTCGAGCTGAGCGTGCGGGAGGCGTTGTTCGACAACGGCGGGCTCAACATCGTCGACGACGCCGTCGAGCCGGCCGCCCGCTTCGAGCTGCGCGGCTCGCGCCTGGAGGTGCGCAACCTCACCTGGCCGGCCCGTGGCGCCGCGGCCGTCCAGCTGAGCACGCCGATGCCCGGCAGCGGCACGCTCAAGGCGCGCGGAACGCTGAGCATCGAGCCCACACGCCTGCAGCTGGAGGCCGAGCTGGACCAGGTGGACCTGGCGCCCGGACGCCCCTACCTGCCGTTCGAGGCGCGGCTCAACGGCAAGGTCACCGGCCGCGCGAAGATCAGCGGGACCTTCGCCGACACGACCACGCTCGTCATCGACGGCGACGCGGCCTTCGATCGCCTGGCCCTCGGCGACGCCGACCGCCGCCTGGCCACCGCGCAGCGCGCCGAGCTCACCGGGCTGCGCTACCAGTACCCCACGAGCGTGCGGATCAGGCAGGTGGTGCTGCACAAGCCGTGGGCGCTGATCGAGCGCAACACCGACGGCTCGCTGGAGCTGGCCTCGCTGCTCACCCGTCGGCGGCAGCCGCCGCCACCGGCGAGCGGGCCCGGAACCGGCGCCGCCCCGCCAGCGACGCCGGCGCCGGCCTCGCGCGTCCGCGTGGCCATCAACAAGCTCTCGCTGGATGACGGCTTCCTGCGCTTCGTCGATCGCACGACCAATCCCGACTACGCCGAGGAGCTGTCGGGCATCCTCCTCACGGCGGAAGGACTCGGCACCAATCCCCGGCGGCACGGGAGCCTCGACCTGCGCGGCCGGCTCGCTTCCGGCAACGCGCTGACCGTCCGCGGCCAGGTCGGCGGACTCACCGGCCCGCCGTTCCTCGACCTCACCGTGGACGTGAAGGAGTTCCCGGTGCCGCGCCTCAACCCGTATCTCGACCGGCTCTCGAGCTGGATCGCGCGCCAGGGCACGCTGACGGCGTCGCTGCGCTACAAGCTCGCCGGCGACGACCTGGAGGCGAGTAACGACATCACGCTCGACGGCCTCGAGCTCGAGGAGGGCGGCCGCGGCAGCGAGGTGCAGCGCCGGGTCGGGCTGCCGCTCGGCCTGCTCGTCTCCCTGCTCAAGGACCGGCAGGGCAACATCCATCTCAACATTCCCGTGCGCGGCCGGCTCTCGGCGCCCGAGTTCGAATACAGCGAGGCGATGTGGACCGCCGTCCGCAATCTCGCCATCAAGCTCGTCTCCCTGCCGTTCAGCTGGGTGGGCCAGATGTTCTACACCGAGGACGCGCGGATCGACTCGGTCCAGGTCTTCCCGGTGCCGTTCGAGATCGCCCGGGCGGCGCCGACGTCGTTCGGCCGCGACCAGCTCCAGCGGCTGGCGACGTTTCTGAAGGAGCAGCCCGCCATCCGCTTGCGCCTGCGCCCGGTGACGACGGTGGCCGACGTCACCGCCCTGCGGCGCGAGGCGCTCAACGCCCGCCTGTCCGAGCCGGGCACCGACGCGGCCGCCCGCCGGCAGGCGGCGGTGGCGATCTACGCCGAGCTGTTTCCACGCCGGCGGCCTCCGGCCAGCGACGAGGCCTTGCTCGAGGAGCTCGTTCGCGAGACGCCGGCGCCGCCGCGGGCCCTTCGCACGCTGGCGACGGACCGCGCCGCGACGGTCCGCGACGGCCTGGTCCGGGGCGGCGTGGCGGCCGATCGCCTGGAGCTGGCGGAGTCGCGCGCCGCCGTCGAGAGCGAGGGCGATGGGCGCGTGGAATTCGAAATCGGCCGCTGACCTCGCTACAATGGCGCCGCATGGCGGTGCCGCTCACGATCCTGACCGACCCGCGTCGCACCGAGGCGCGGCGCGAGCTGGCGATCCCGGCGGGCACGACCATCCTCGCGGCCGCCCACGCGGCCGGCGTCGACATCACCGCCACCTGCGGCGGCCGGGGCCGCTGCACGTCGTGCCGGGTGAAGTTCGTGGCCGGCGCGGTTCCCCCGCCCACCATCGGTGACGAGGTCCAGCTCGGCGACGCGCTGGTGCGGGAGGGCTATCGCCTGTCCTGCCAGTGCGCGCCGACCGAGGCGGTGACCGTCCAGGTGGCGCCGCCGCTGGAGGAGACGTCGTTCCAGATCCTCGGCGCCGGGACCGGCGTGGCCGGCCGGGTGACGGTCGCCGCCGGCGTCGACAAGCAGCTCGTGAAGGTCGCGCTACCACGCGAGGAGCACCACCAGACCTCCGACGTCGAGCAGCTCGCGGCCGCCGTCGGCATGGCGGCCGCCGACGTGCCCCCCGGGGTACTGGCCGCGCTGCCGCAGGCGTTGCGCGACGACCCCGACGGGGTGACGGTCACCACGTTCGCCGGGCGCATCCTCGCCGTCGAGCGCGGCGACACGACGTCGATGCGCTTCGGGCTGGCCATCGACGTCGGCACGACCACCGTGGTCACCACGCTGCTGGAGCTCACCTCCGGCGAGCAGCTCGCCTCGGTGTCGAGCCTCAACCCCCAGGCGGTCTTCGGCGGCGACCTCATGTCGCGCATCGCCTTCGCCCAGTTCAATCCCGGCAACCTGCGCAAGCTGCACACGCGGATCCTCGGGCTGCTCAACCAGCACGTGGCCGAGGTGTGCCGGGCCTCGGGCGTGCTGCCCCGGTGGATCTACAAGGTCGTCGTGGTCGGCAACACGTGCATGCACCACGTCCTGCTCGGCATCGACCCGTCCTACGTCGGCCTCGCGCCCTACGCGCCGGTGATGCGCCACGCGCTGACGCTCAGCGCGCGCGAGCTCTTTCTGAAGGTCGCGCCGGAGGCCCGGGTGTGCCTGCTGCCGCTCGTGGCTGGCTTCGTCGGCGCCGACGCGGTGGCGGTGGCGCTGGCCACGCGGATCTACGAGGGCGACGCCCTGCGCGTCGCCGTGGACATCGGCACCAACGGGGAGGTGCTGCTCGGCTCGGCCGCGCGGCTGTGGGCGTGCTCGGCGCCGGCCGGTCCCGCCTTCGAGGGCGGCCAGATCCGCCACGGCATGCGCGGCGCGCTGGGCGCCATCGACCGGGTGACGGTGGACGAGGACCTGCGCGTGCACACCATCGGCGAGACCGACGCGCTGGGCATCTGTGGCTCCGGCCTGCTCGACCTCGTGGCGGGGCTGCTCGGGGCCGGCGTCATCGACTGGACGGGGCTGATCCAGGTCGAGCAGCGTGAGGCGCTGCCGCCCCGCCTGCGCGACCGCGTGCTCATGCGCGGCGAGGAGCGCGTGGTGGTAGTGCTCCGGGCCGGCGAGGCCGGCGCCCCGCGCGAGATCGTGCTCACCCAGGACGACGTGCGGCAACTGCAGCTGGCCAAGGGAGCGATCGCCTCCGGCATCGCGATGCTGCAACACGTGGCCGGCGTGCCCGTCGAGCGCGTCGGCGAGCTGATGCTGGCGGGCGGCTTCGGCAACTACCTGTCGATCGACAGCGCCGTGCGCATCGGGCTGATCCCCGACCTGGGATCCGGTCGCATCCGGTACGTCGGCAACGCCGCCTCGCTGGGCGCGCAGCTCTGCCTGCTCTCGGAGCCCGAGCGCGCCCGGGCCGACGAGCTCGCCCGCCGCATCGAGCACGTCTCGCTGGCCGCGCATGCCGACTTCGAGCAGATCTTCGTCGATTGCATGAACTTCCCGCGCCCATGAGTGCGGCCGTGGCCCGGGACACCATCGCACCCGCCATCGTCGGGGCCGAGGTGGGCCCGATCGCGCACGAGATCGACGCTCGCTGGCTCATGGCGTACGCGGCGGCGCTGGGCGAGCGCGATCCTCGCTACTTCGACACGCTCGCCCCCCATGGGCCGCTCGCTCACCCGCTGTTCTCCGTCTGCTACGAATGGCCCGTCGCCGTGGCGATCCGCGACGCCACCATCGCCGCCGAGCTGCAACCGCGCAGCGTCCACGCCACGCACGACCTCGTGATCCACCGCGCCCCGCGGGCCGGCGACCGCCTGCGGACCGTCGCTCGCGTGACGGATGTCCGCGACCGCCGCTCGGGAACGCTGATCGTCACGCGCTTTGTGACCACCGACACCGCCGGCGACCCGGTGACGACCACCGACTACGGCTCCGTCTACCGAGGCGTGTCTTTGACGGGCGTGTCGCCCAGAGCGAATGCTGTATTGAGCGAAGGAGCCTCGGGGCCCCCCGCCGCCGCGACCGGCTGGCAAGAGCGCGTCGACGTCCCCGCCACGCTCGCCCTCGTGTACACGGAGTGCGCGCGAATCTGGAACCCGATCCACACCGACGTCGCCGTCGCCCGAGCCGCGGGCCTGCCCGCGCCGATCCTGCACGGCACCGCCACCCTCGCCCTGGCCGTATCGCGCGCGCTGGCCCACGACCGGCGTGGCGACCCGCCAGCCGTTGCCGAGGTCTCGGCCAGGTTCACGGGCATGGTCGCGATGCCCTCGACGCTGACCGTCCGGGGCCGTGACGGACAGGACGACGGGATCGGCTTCGACGTGGTGAACGAAGCGGGCGCCCCTGTTCTCACCGCCGGCCGCATCCGGTTTCGACCCACGCGCTAGGACGATCCGCCCCGTGGCCCAGGTGCGTGTTCCAGAGCTGGCGCGCGACCTCGAGCCGATCGGGCTGCAATCCCCCCTGGTCCAACCCGTCGAAGTGCGGCTCACCCGAGAACGTGAACCGCGCCTGCGTCTGCCCGTTCTCGAACCGCGGCGTCGGGCCGTCACGCTCGACCCGAACCTCACCGCCGGCCCGGTCGCCCAATCCACGCTCCTCGCCGGGCGTGTGGAGTGTGACCGCTCACGTGCTGTCCCAGGCGCGAGGGGCGCGGTAAGGTATGGCGCGATCGAGGAACGCTCAAGGAGTGACTGATCCCATGCGACAGATGAGCCGGCGCGAGCGGCTGCAAGCCGCGATCAACCGTCAACCGGTCGACCGGGTGCCCTACGCGGTCTGGCGGCACTTTCCGAGCGTGGATCGCTCCTCGGCCGGCCTGGCCCAGGCGACACTGCGCTTCCACGATCACTACGGCTCCGACTTCCTGAAGATCACGCCCCACGGCGGCTACGCCGTGGAGGCCTGGGGCTGCGTGGAAGCCGAGGAGGTCCTGCCCGACGGTCACCGCGCGTGCGCGTCGTGCGCGGTGAAGACGGCCGAGGACTGGAAGCGCATCCGCCCGCTCGACCCCATGAGCGCGGAGGGCTACAGCCAGCAGATCGAGACGATCATCCGGATGGGATTCGACCGCCGGATCGGCGACGCGCCGGTGCTGCCGACGCTGTTCTCGCCACTGTCGCTCGCCCACAAGCTCTCGGGCGGTCGCCTCGCCACCGACCTGCGCGAGCACCCCGACCTCGTGCGCGGCGCGCTGGAGGCGATCGCCGAGACGCTGATCCGCTTCGCCGACGCCGCGCTCACCGAGGGGGTGTCCGGCATTTTCTACTCCATCCAGGCCGCCAGCCGGAGCGCTCACGCCGAGGAGATCTACGCGGAGTTCGGGGAGCCCCACGACCGGAAGATCCTCGAGTCGGTTGCCGGGCGGTCGATCCTGACGATCGTCCACTGCCACGGCGACGCGCTGATGTTCGAGCGGCTGACCCGGCTGCCCGGCCACGCCTGGAACTGGGACGACCGGCGCACCGCCCCCGCGCTGGGCGAGGGCCAGAAGCAGGTCCCGGGCGCGGTGATCGGCGGGCTGGACCAGTGGGCGACCCTGCGCGACGGCACGCCCGAGGCCGCGGTGGCGCAGGCCAGGGACGCGGTGGCGCAGACGGGAGGAACCGGCGTCATCGTGGGCCCGGGCTGCGTACTGAGCATGAATACGCCCGACGACAACGTCGCCGCCGTCGTGCGCGCGCTCGGCGGCCCGCTCAAGCCCGTGCCCGGGATCAAGACCCAGCCGTCAGGCTAGGCCGCGCGGCGGTCGGGGTCGAGCTTACTTCGCCACGTTGAACCGGAAGTGACAGATCTCGCCGTCCAGGACGACGTAGTCCTTCCCCTCCAGCCGTAGCTGGCCCTTCGCGCGAAGGTCGGCGAACGAGCCCTCGACGGCGATCAGCTCGTCGTAGCCGTTGACCTCGGCGCGGATGAAGCCGCGCGCGATATCGGAGTGCACGGCGCCGGCCGCGTCCTGGGCCCGCGTCCCGGCCGGAATCGGCCACGCTCGAACCTCATCCTCGCCAGTGGTGAAGAAAGAAATGAGCCCAAGAAGCGCAAAGCACTCTCGCAACACACGATTAATCGCGGGCTCGGTCAAGCCCAGGTCCGCCAGGAATGCCTGCTGCTCCTCGCCCTCCAGCCGGGCGATCTCCGCCTCGATCACCGCCGACACCCAGCCCACGCGGCTGTGCGGCCGTCCGGCCACCTCGCCGAGGCCATACCGCTCGGCCACGCGCTGGCCCTCGGCGATCGCCGACTCCTCGACGTTGACCAGGTGCAGGATCGGCTTGTGCGACAGGAAGGTGAAGCCGCGGACGAGCCGCGCCTCGTCGACGGTCAGGCTCACCGCGCGCAGGGGCGTCTCCGCCTCGAGCGCGAGCTTGAGCCGGCCGAGCAGCTCGTGCTCGCGGACCTCGGCCTCCTTGCGCTGCTTCTTGATCGAGGCCTCCAGCCGCTCGAGCCGGCGCTCGACGACCTCGAGATCGGCCAGCACCAGCTCGAGCTCGAGGTCGAGGACGTCCCGCTTGGGATCGGCCGCCCCGCGCGCGTCGTCCGGGAAGCCGCGCACGACGTGGAGCAGCGCGTCGGCGTTACGGAACTCCTTGGCCTCCAGCGCACCCCGCTCGCCCTTCTCGATCCCGGCGAGGTCCACGACCTCGAACGTCGCGTACGTCGTCTTCTTCGGCTTGAACAGCGCGCTGAGACGGTCCACGCGTGGATCGGGCACCCGCGCGATGCCGGTGTGCAGCTCGGCGCGCCCGGCGTCGTAGCGCGAGGTGGCCACGCTGGAGCCGGTGAGGAGATTGAACAGCGTCGTCTTGCCGCTCTTGGGGAGCCCTACCAGGCCGATCTTCATGGGATCGATTATAGTGGACGCCGATCCATGGCCCTCCAGTCCACGCCGGACCGCGCGCGGCCCTGAGCCATCCGGCCCGCAACGTCGACGCGCCGGGCGCGGCGCTGGCGCTGCTCGTCTCCCTCTTCTGGGGCGGCAACACCGTCGCCATCAAGCTCGGCCTGCTCGACGCTCCCCCGCTGCGCCTGGCCTGGATGCGCTTCCTGCTGGGCGGCCTCGTGATCGGGCTGTGGGGCTGGTCCACCGGACGCATGGCGGGCTTCGCGATCGCGCGCCACGAGTGGTGGCCGCTGGGCGTGCTGGGCCTCATCTTCACCGCCCAGATCGGCCTCATGAACGTCGGCACCTCGCTCACCAGCGCCGCCCACGGCAGCGTCGTGCTCAACCTCTACGCGGTGCACACGGTGGTCCTCGCGCACTTCCTGATCCCGGGTGACCGGCTCACCGCCCGGCGCCTGGCCGGCGCGATCGTCGCCTACGGCGGCATCGTGCTCCTCTTCGCGGGCGACCGGGCCAGCGCGGGCGCCTCGCTCCTCGGCGACGCGCTGGTCTTCGCCTCGGCCTTCCTGCTCGCCGAGCGGCAGGTCTATCTCGCCCGGGCGGTGCAGCGGCTGGATCCGGTGAAGCTGCTGCTGGCCCAGGCGGCGGTGGCGACCCCGCTGTTCATCGTGCTGTCGGCCGTGCTGGAGCCCGAGCCCACGCGCTGGACGCTGCGGCTGGGCGCCTCGCTCGCCTACCAGGGCGTGCTGATCGCCGGCTTCTGCTTCGTGATCAACCTGTGGCTGCTCCAGCGCTACCGTCCGAGCGCGCTGGCCGCGCTCTTCCTGACGCAGCCGATCTTCGGCGTGTTCGTCGCCACCCTCGTCGCCGGCGACCCGCTGAGCGCCCCGCTCCTCGTCGCCTGCCTCGCGGTCGCCGCCGGCATCGGCCTGAGCAGTCGATAGCGCCGCGGCGGCCCTCGCGGTAGATCGGTATAATCGGGGCCATGCCGACGCAACCGTCGAAGCGGCTCGAGGCGGTGGCGAATCCGCACGCGGATCGCGACTACGAGGTCACGATGGCGGTGCCGGAGTTCACCTGCCTGTGCCCGATCACGGGGCAGCCGGACTTCGCGACCATCCGCATCCGCTACGGGCCGGATCAGCACCTCGTCGAGCTGAAGTCGCTCAAGCTGTACCTGTGGTCGTACCGGCAGGAAGGCGCCTTCCACGAGGACGTCACCAACCGCATCCTGGACGACCTCGTCGCCGCCATCCGTCCCCGCTGGGCCGAGGTGGTCGGCGACTTCAACGTCCGCGGTGGCATCAAGACCGAGGTGCGCGCAACCTACGGCAAGCGGCCCATCCTCGACGGCTGAGGCACGGGGCGGAGGGCGCTCTCATGGAATTCGTCAGCCGGATCCTGGACGGCTCGATCTCGTACACCCCGCGCGGCGAGCCGCGCGGCCGCAGCTTCTTCGGCGGGCGCGTGAGCCAGGACGACAAGATCGACCGGCTGGAGGAGGTGGGCCTGCTGGCCGAGTGCTCGCGCCGTCAGCTCCGGGCCATCGCGCGCATCAGCGAGGTCATCGAGGTGCCCGAGGACACGACGCTGGCCCTCGCCGGCGCGCCCGGCGAGGAGTTCTTCCTCATCCTCGACGGCAGCGCCCGCGTGGAGGTCTCCCCCCGCAAGCGCTCGCGGCTGAAGCCGGGCGAGTACTTCGGCGAGATGAGCCTGCTCGACGGCGGCCCGCGCTCGGCCAGCGTCATCGCCGAGACGCCGCTCCGCCTGCTGGTCATCAAGCGCCGTGACTTCAACACGCTCCTGCGCGAGGCGCCCGAGCTGACCCAGAGCCTGCTCGCCACGCTCTCCCGCCGCCTGCGGCACGCCGAGGCCAGCCTGACGACGGACTGAGCGGCGCTACGACGCCAGCGCCAGCAGGACCATGCCCAGCAGCATCACCACGGCGCCGAGCGCGCACTCCCGGACGCGTTGCGCCTCGCCGAAGGCGACCACCCCGATGGCCATCGCGAACAAGATCTCGACCTGCTTGACCGCCTCCACGTAGGACGACAGCGTGAGCGTGTAGGCTTGGCCCTGGCTGATCGTCGTCAGCGCGGCGAAGAGGCCGAGCGCCACGAACTCCTTCCAGTGGCGCGGGAGCTGGGCGAAGTGACGCGCGGAGGTGCGGAGCGCGATCGGCGTCATGATGGCGCTGGCGGCCAGGTAGCCGCCCAGCGTGCCCATCGAGGCGTTGGAGCTCAGGATCGCCTGCTTGATCGTGATGACGGAGGGCGCGTAGAACAGCGCGGCGAGCAGCGTGTAGCGCTGGCCGCGGTCGGTGAACAGCACAGTCAACGGCTGCCAGAAGCCGACGTGGGCGCGGTTGACGTTGAGCAGGTAGACGCCGGTCGCGCTCAGCAGCACCCCGGCGACGCCGAGCCCGCTCGGATGCTCGCCGATCGTCACCCACGCCATGCCGAGCAGGACGAGCAGGCTCACCTTCCAGAGCGCGGTGACCAGCGAGATCTCCGAGAGCTTGAGCGCCTTGGACAGGGCCAGCGTCGAGAGCGTCTGTGACACGCCGAACAGCGCGCACCAGCCGGCGAAGCCCGGCTTGAGCACGGGGAATCCGCCGAGCACGCAGCCGAGCAAGGCGAACGGCAGCAGGAAGGTGAAGCGACCCCAGACGTTGATGTACTCGTCGAGCGCGTGTCCCAGTCGCTTCATGGCGGTGTTGCGCAGCACCTGGAACAGCGCTGCCGCCAGCGCCAGAGCGAGCCACATGGATCGCGATTGTACGCCGGGTATCGCCGAGAGCTATGTCGGGGCCCGGAAGGCGTGATCGAGGGGCGCCACGGCTACGCCGGGGCGGCCCGAGCGTATGGGGGGTTGCGGGCCATCTCGGGGCCCCCATGTCAATTGGCCGCCAGAAACTCCAGGAGCGCCCGGTTGAACGCCTTGGGTTGATCGTGCGGCGTGGCGTGACCCGAGGCGGGAACGACCAGCAAGCTCGCGCCGGGGATCGCGGCGGCCAGCGCGACCTTCGCGGCCAGCGGGACCGACGTGTCGCGATCGCCGGCGACGATGAGCGTCGGATGCCGGATCGCCGCCACCTGGCCGCGCGCGTCGAAGCTCGCCAGGGCGCGCATGGCGGCGAAGTAGGCGCGGCGCGACGTCGCCGCGAGGCTGGCCACGGCGCCGTCGTGGAGGGCGCGCTGCTCGGGCCACGGGAACAAGCGGCGCGCGACGTGGGTGGCGACCGCGCTCATCGGGGCCGTGCCGAGCAGGAGCATCCGGAGGGCGAGGCGGGCGAGGTCACCGGGCCCGGCCGGCTGCACCCGCGCGAACGGGTTGACCAGCGTGAGCGAGCGCACGCGCTCCGGCGCCGCCAGCGCCAGGCGCAGGGCCACGCAGGCGCCCAGCGACAGGCCGAGGACGTGAGCCGGGCCTTCGCCGAGCCGGACGAGCAGCCCGGCCACGTCACGCGCCATGCTCTCCACCGTCAGCGCGCGGGCGGGCAGCGCCGAGCGGCCGTGGCCCGGCAGGTCCACGGCGACGACCCGGTAGCGCGCCTCGAGGACGGCG
>Ga0210377_10002670_pt1 | contig 15501 bp, 10 predicted proteins | sample PLM4_65_b1redo_FD_155480 | JGI IMG/M metagenome (GOLD analysis project Ga0210377, IMG submission 155480) | Groundwater sediment microbial communities from an aquifer in East River, Colorado, USA - PLM4_65_b1 redo | ecosystem: Environmental > Terrestrial > Soil > Riparian zone | place: USA: East... | reverse complement strand
GTCCACCGCTGAGACGCAGAGGCGCAGAGAAATTCTTTAATATTTATAATTTGTATTTCTCCGTGTCTCCGCGCCTCCGCGGTTAAATCAGACTTCTTGCAATTTTATCAAGTTTAGATGAAGTTTGAAACGTAAATACCAAACTATGTGTATGAGTTGTTAAGTCCTTTGAGCTTTCCCTTGAAACATGCCGATCATAACTCACATTGTCACCGAAAACCACGTCAGCAAGCGCCTTGATATCTTCATAACGCACTACGAGCACCATCTCTCCCGCAACCGTATCCAGACATTGATCAAAAGCGGCCGTGCGCTCGTCAACAACGAGACGGAAAAGCCGGGGTATAAGGTAAAGCTGGGAGACCAGGTAACGCTCGAGCTTCCTGAAAGAAAATTTTATGAGGTCCTGCCCGAGCCCATTCCGCTTTCCATTATTTTTGAGGACCCTCATATCATCGTGGTGAACAAACCGCCGGGGCTTGTGGTGCATCCCGCGCCGGGCAATTACAAGGGCACGCTCGTGAACGCGCTTCTGTATCACTACGGCAGCCTGCCGTCACGAAACGCGGTTGCGGATGGAGGAGAACAAGCGCGCGCGGGCATTGTGCATCGCCTGGACAAGGATACATCAGGCGTGATGGTCGTGGCCCGGACGCAGGAGGCGCTCCGCTCGTTGACCATGCAGTTCAAGAACCGTGTGGTCAAGAAGCACTACGTCGCACTGGTTGCGGGTGTGATCAAAAAAGGTTCGGGAACGATCGAGGTCGGCCTTGGCCGCCACGTGAAAGAGCGTAAGAAGATCAGCACCCACACGCACCATGCCCGCGAGGCCGTCACGAGTTTTACGGTAAAGGAACGGTATAAGAACGCGACACTCGTGGAGGTGGAGATCAAGACCGGCCGCACGCACCAGATCCGCGTGCACATGGCGCATATCGGCCATCCCGTGCTCGGTGACCACGTGTACGGCGGTGGGAAATCGACCCAGTTCGGGGAAAGCATCATCACCCGCCAGATGCTTCACGCCGAGACGCTGTCTATCCTCCATCCGGCCACGGGAAACCCCCTGTCATTTTCGGCGCCGTTGCCCGCGGACATGGCCGAGATCATAGCGAAGTTGCGGCAGATGAAGCAGAATGAGAAATCGCGCTGAGAATCAAAATGAAATATTATTTCTCTTCAAAACATGCGTGTCCGCGCGAATGATTGCCCTTGAATAGACCCCTCACCCAGCCCTCTCCCGCAAGGGGCGAGGGAGGTTTACCTCCTCTCCCCAACGAGGGAGAGGACCGAGGTGAGGGGGGACTGGTTGCGGCCAAAGGCCGCACTATGAATCAGGTAGGAGCTGTCGCCGCCCTCAGCTGGCCGCAGGCGGCATGGATGTCGCGGCCACGGCTGTTCCTGACCACGGTCACGTAGCCGTTGGTCACGAGGATGTCCCTGAACACGAAGGCCCGCTGCTCATCGGGGCGATCAAAAGAAGAGCCGGGGAAAGGGTTGAAGAGCAGGATATTGATCATGCAGGGCAGGTCCCGGAGCAACTCCATAAGCCGCTTCACGTCATCATGCGAATCATTTACTCCCTTGAAGAGCACATACTCGATCGTCACGGTCCTGCCGGTCTTGTCACAGTAATACCGCACTGCCTCCATCAGCCGCGCGATAGGATACGTTTCGTTCACCGGCATCATCGCGCCCCTCACCTCGTCTGTGGTCGCGTTCAAGGACACGGCAAGGCTCACGTCCACCCCGTCGTCCGCGATTTTCTCTATCATAGGAGCGAGTCCGCACGTCGAGAGCGTTACTTTCCTGGGTGAGAAATCCATCCCGTTCCGGTCCGTGACGATCTCGATGAAAGATCTAACGGCATCGTAATTACTGAGCGGCTCGCCTGTGCCCATCAGGACAATATTCGAGATGGTCTTTTCGCCAATGACCTTCCGCGCCGCGAAGACCTGGTTCACGATCTCCGAGACAGCGAGGTTTCGAACCAGCCCGCCCGATCCGGTGAGGCAGAAGCCGCAGCCCGACGCGCAGCCGACCTGCGACGAGACGCAGAGCGTGAGCCGTCCCCCCGGGCCGGGGATGAGCACGCCTTCGATAGTGTTCCCATCATCCAGCTGATAGAGCAGCTTCTCGGTTCCGTCTTCAGACGTAATGCGCTGTACAATGGTGAGGCTCGAGATGGAAACATGCCGCTTCAGCTGGTCGCGGAACGGCCTGTTCAAGTCGGCCATGGCATCGATATCTTCGACCTTCCTGCGGTAGAGCCATACTGCGGCGCGGGTCCCCTGGCCGGGTCTCTGGCCCAGCAGGTCAGTACAAAACCGGTCGATCTCGCGGGGGGTGAGACCTTTGAGGTCGATGCTCTGGTGAGAAGAATTATTCATAGTTAGAGACTGTGAATTTTAATACCTACCGTCAAACAATGCAAGCGGATTGTGCGGAAATCCGTTGACAGCCCTGTTGTTAACATGCTACAAATAAATTCATGAGGTCGTATCATTCATTCGTTTTTCTAATATTCATTCGCATCCGGTCACTTTTTCCCCTATCCGTCGTGCCCCTCGTTCTTATCATCATCGTGTTTCTTTCACCCGGCTGCACGCATCTTTTTTTCAAGCCATCGAAACAGCTGGTAGACAGCCCCGAGGTACACAAGTATTCACCAACGGATGTTTACTTTAAATCTTCCGATGGTCTGACCCTGCATGGTTGGTATTTCACGGCAAAGGAGGAGCGCGGTACCATCCTCATCTGCCACGGCAATGTGGAGAACCTCAGCACCCATGTGAAGCTCGACTTGTGGCTGATCGATGCGGGCTACAATCTCTTTATCTTCGATTACCGCGGGTACGGGCGGTCGGAAGGCCGGCCGGACGTACAGGGGATCAATCGGGATGCCGAGGCGGCGCTTGAAACACTCCTTTTTACGCTGCCGCGCATGAGGCAGGACAATATCGTGGTTTTCGGCAAGAGCCTCGGTGGTGCTGTAGCCGTCTACACCGTGGCCAACTCACCGCATAAAAACCGGGTCAAGGCGCTTATTCTGGACAGCCCGTTCTCGAGCTATCGCGGGATCGCCCGCGAAAAAATAACAGGTTCCGTGATCGGCTGGCCGTTTCAGTATCCGTTGTCCTGGCTGATCAACGACGATTTCAGCCCGATAAAATATATTAAGAGAGTCGCACCTGTCCCGGTCGTCATCATCACTGGGATGAATGACGATATCGTTCCCGGGCATCACAGCCGCATGTTATACGATGCCGCAGTGGCACCCAAGGAGCTCTGGGAGGTCACGGTCCCCGGTCACGTGAAAGCTCAGGAGGACGAAGGGACGAGAAAAAAACTGTTGGACTATCTTGTCGCGCTGCCTTAATTCCATATCTAAAATAACGTCTGGATAACACTGAGCAGCATCGTACCTGCACCGAATACCGGATATATCTCCTGCTGCAATTAAAAAGCCTTTGATCAAAGTGAATTCCCCGTGACGTTGACCGATCATCCAGGCCCATACGCTGTGACAACCGGTTCTCTACCCAGACCTGCTATTGCAAAACCGCGTTTAAGTTATTTTTTAGACCGTGTAAAGGATCGTTGAAAGACTCATCTTGCGGATGTACGCCACAATAGAGTGCTTATGGTGAATATTCCCTTTACTTCAGCATTGCATTTCAGGTGAGAAAAATGCAAATTATAATTTTATCAATATAGCCTAAAAATACCTTGAAATTCAATTATTAAGTATTGACTTCAATATGATGACTACTTATAATAACAAAGTGTTTTTTTTACACTATTTTGTTTAATTATCTTATAACTAAACAATGAGTTGTGTGAGGAATTACTCGAACTTTACCAAATGGCAATCTAACGAATCGGTTCTTTCGTAAATAAGTTGAAAGTCGATACATATCACAAAGAACTGGATTCCCGCTTTCGCGGGAATGACGGAAAAAAGAGCACTCGGGAATGTCATCCCCGTGAAAGCGGGAATCCAGATGATCTTGTCAACTTTTAGACGAATGAGGGCTGTTTTATTATGCAGCCACGATCACTGATATTTGAAAGCTACCCTGTTTGATGACACCCCTCAGCGTCATTCAGAAAGATCGAATTATAATACGGGATCTACCCTGAATACAGAAAAGAAAGGCAGTCCTCTTTTTTATGGTTTCAGTCGGTACAGGAATAAGAGTTACTCAATCAGTCTTGCTGATCGGCGGGCAGGGAACTTCGTTGACCCCCTTGACGAAATACAGACCTGCGGCCATGGTTCCGATCCTCAACAGGCCGCTTATCGAGCACACGATCATGCGGCTGCAAAAAGGCGGGATGACGGACATCGTCGTCGCCGGCTCTCGGGGCGAGTACAGCCCTTTTTGTAAAAATTATTTCGCGAACAACACGATCACATCTCCCCGAGTGCAGTATGTTGAAGATGATCTGCCGCGAGGTGCTGCAGGAGTTCTCCGGGACCTTCGGGAACAGATCGGTGACGAACCCTTTCTGGTGGTCAGCGGCAGCTGCTTTCTGGGAGACATCGATCTCGATGCTGTCCTGGACTTTCATGTCAAGAAAAAATCCGTCCTCACCATTGCGGTCCAACGGACGCGGCAGATTTCACTCGAGGGGATCCGCTGCTCTGAAGACGGCATGGTAGAAGATATTATGCGCATTCATCCGTCCCGACGGCGGTCCTCCGTAGAAACCATCGGCGTGTACGTTTTCAGCCCCCGTGCACTTGATTATATTGGCGCCCGGTCATATTTTGATATTAAGGAGCAGCTTGTGCCTGCCCTGCGTCAGGCCTCTCTCCCTGTCTATGCCTATGAAACGAAGCAGTTCTGTAAGGCGCTTCATACGGTGAAAAATTATTTTGATCTGCAACGCACACTTCTCCTTAGCCATCCTGAAAATGTTTCTCGCGAAGATATGACGATGATCGCCGACGGGATATGGGTCGGGAAGAAGGTGACGATATCGCCGACGGCTTACCTGATCGGTCCCGTTGTCATCGGCAGCAACAGCTCCATCGAGCCCAATACGCAGATAATCGGTCCCGCCGTTATTGGTCAGCGATGCGTAGTAGAGACAGGGGCGGTCGTGAGAGAAAGCATTCTCTGGGACGATGTGGTAATGGAAAGCGGCTCACGGGCACAGTTCAGCATCATCCTTGAAGGGCTGCGCGTCACTTCAGGTGAGTCCTTTTCCAACACCGTTATAGTTGACGAGGCCGAGGTTGAAGATGCCAGTCTCATGGCCTCGGATCATGTGTTTCACGGGATGACTTCGCTGAACCCGTCCCTGCTGCTTGGCCAGAAACGCCCCTGGTATCTGTTTCTGAAGAGGTTCATGGACATAACGATTTCCGCTGTCGGCTTTGTAACCATGCTGCCGGTCCTCCTTGTTATAGCGTTGGCTGTCAAACTGGATTCAACAGGCCCTGTTTTATTCCGGCAGAAGCGATGTGGTAAAGGCGGGTACGATTTCAGAATGCTCAAGTTCAGGACCATGGTCCCGGGCGCGGAGAGCCAGCAGGAGACATTGACTGCGTGCAAAGATACCGATGGCCCCATGTTCAAGCTTGCTGCCGATCCGCGGGCCACTCGTGTCGGAGCATTTCTGCGGCGGACCAGTCTCGACGAGCTCCCGCAGCTCATCAACGTGCTCATCGGCGAGATGAGCCTGGTCGGTCCGCGGCCCCTTGTCATGGATGAGATGAAGTGCAGCCCGAGCTGGCGTGAGATCAGGCTGCGGGTAAAGCCGGGGATGACAGGGTTATGGCAGGTGAGCGGACGGAGCGAGGGGCACTTCCATGACTGGATCCGGCATGATGTCCACTATGTCATGAACCAGTCGATTTGGCTGGACCTCAAGATATTGTTTAAAACTGTCAGCGTCGTCTTAAGAAGGGTGGGGGCATATTAGCGCAGCGCATAAGGCGGGATCAACTATATTAGGTTTTGGTCGCTTCGCCGGCCGAATGACATTGGTCGCTTAGCGTTTTGTTCAGGCACCGGAGTAATTGAAAAGACCGCTTGATGGCTGCAGGGTAGTGCCGGCACTGCGAACAGCTCATACATTTTACACAATATACAAGAGAAGAGCCTACGGCAATAATGCCCATTTCCAGCGATGATAATAAAACGTCCGCCCGGCCGCAAGATGAAATCACGCTCGTAGTTGGGGCGGGTATCACGGGATTGACCGCGGCCACGCTGCTCGCGGAGTCCGGCGTAAAATGTCTTCTCGTGGAAAAAGAGGAAACTGTCGGCGGAGCATGTCGCAGCCACGTTCTCGACGACATCGTTTTTGATATGGGTCCGCATATTTTTTTGTTTAATGGCCAATGGGCGGAAAATTTCATGATGGACCTTCTGAAAGGTGAAAAGACCATCAAGCATCGTTTTCGCTGTGCCATTCAGTCAGAGGGCAGGCTTTGGAAATTCCCGGTCAGTCTATTTGATTTATTGATGTATCCGTGGACATACAAAAAACAAATGATAGCGGGTTTTCTGAAAAAAAAACCGCTTGCGCCGCTTTCTGATCCAGTAGGTGCCATCTCGGTTGAGAACGAAATTGCAGACAAAGTCGGGCCTGCGTATTATAACGATGTTTTTGCGAAGATGCTCGTTGCCAAGACGATTCTCACAGGAGACAAGCTCCATCTGGACTGGATAGCCCGGGTAGACAGGGATGTCAATAATTGCAAGGAGCCATTCGTTGCGCTGTCCCGCGCGGGGATCATGCGAAAGTTTATTAGTGCCTTCTACCAGGTATACTATTACCCGACAGAAGGTTTTCATGTGTTCACACGTAAGCTTCACGAGAGATTTCATCGGGCCGGCGGCCAAACGATTCTCGACTGTGGTCCGATCCATTTGGAAAAAAATGCTACACGGATGGTCTCGGTAACTGTCAGGGGAAAATCATATCCTGTAGAAGAAGTTGTTTGGACAGGACCCGTAAATGCTCTCAATTATGCGCTGGGAGGCAGCGCTCCTAAAATCCGATATATAAAGTCTATCCTTGTCTTCCTCACCTACAACAGGACGAGACCGGTAAAACGCCCTTGTGTCTACGTGTACTATGCCCGGAAAGACCTTATATTCAATCGAGTCTATTATCCGTACAGTATATATCGTGAACAAAGCCCTCCCGCGAAAGAAGGAATTTGCGTCGAAATAAACTACTTCAATGAACTTGACAGCACTGGTGATGACGAGATCATCCGGCAGACGGTTGCCGATGTTGAAAAACTTGGGCTCTTTAGGACCGCCGACCTCAGATATTCTCATATCGTGCGGCTCGGGGAAAGCATCCCGCTCTACGAACTCGATTATGAAGCCAAGATGGAAGATGCATTCAAGGACGTACATGCGTATGACAACCTCTACTCTGTCGGGCGGCAAGGCGGGTATTTTTTCTGCCTGTCTCCTGCCGCGGTACGGCAGGGGATGAAAATAGCAAACCATATCATGCAAAAGAAATCAACGGGTACACCGTAACCGATCGATTCGGATCGAGGAGAGGCATATGTCAATATTCGACCTTCCCACAAAAGGGATGAACGTGACGGCTCAGTTTAATATTCTGAGACGGCACCTGTTTGCTTTTTTAAAACATCTTACGATAAAAAAATTGTGGAACTTTTCTCTTGCCGAATATAATTCGCTGACGAAAAAAAGCAGAATCTCCTCGTATCCGTATATTCTGAAGATCGAACCTTCCAATATCTGCAACCTCAAGTGCCAATTCTGCTACGATAACAGGCGACCGCCATCAAAGGAGGAACGGCCTTTCGGCAGGATGTCCTTTGAGCATTTTTCAAAGCTTGTCGATGAGGTAGGGCCGTATCTCTTTAAGATAAACCTCTACGGATTCGGCGAGCCCTTCCTCTTCCCGGAAACCTTCGAGATGATCAAATACGCGACGGCAAAGAACATCGGCGTCGGGGTATCATCGAACCTGAATCTTGATGATCCCACAGTGTGCGAAAAGATCGTAAACTCGGGGCTTGAAACCCTGATCTTTTCATGTCACGGCGTCACCCAGGAGAGCTACTCCAAGTTTATGGTGAACGGCAATATGGATTTAGCAATGAAGAATATCCGCGATATCATTGCGATCCGCAGGAAACTCGGGTCAGTCACTCCGCTCATTGATTGGCAGTTCTGCGTTACCCAGTTCAACCAGGAAGAAATCGGCATGGCGAAAGCAAAGGCCAAGGAACTAGGCATAGACCAGATCCGCTTTATCAAACCCTTTTTCCCGGAAGAGGCCGGGGAAGAATGGCGATCCGACCTTTTTCCGAAAACCGTGTTTCGTCCTGAAGTCGATGCTCCTCCCTCCTGCTCATGGATATACCGTTCAGCCTACATAAATTATGACGGCAATCTGTTGCCATGCTGCAGAGATTTCCGGCGAATCGAGAATGACTTCGGCAATGTCTTTAAAGAAGGCTTCGCAACCGTCTGGAACAACGAAAAATACGTTATCAGCAGACGCCTGGTGGCAAATCCGAACGACAAGAGCATAACGTGCGATACGTTATGCTCGCGATGTCCTGTTACTTACAGCCGTTCTCGCCTCGTACCGCAGATAAGAGCTGAACGTGCAACTTTGCCACCGAAGGCCGGAGAGAGCGCCGCTGCCGTAACAGCGAGCGGACCAGTAAACAGTGCGTATGACATCTTTTTGGATTGCGCCGGTATGACCCTGGGAAAATTGTTGGAACGTAACGCCAGGCAGATTCCATGGAAAACCGCGGTTGTATTCCACGATCGAACGTTGACGTACGTGCAGCTCAATGATTCGGTAAACCGCCTGGCAAACAGCATGATCGCGATTGGTATCAACAAGGGGGATCGCGTCGGCCTGATGCTGCCGAGAATACCCGAGCTCATTATAGGATTTCTCGCCGCGGCAAAAGCGGGTGGTACTGTTGTACCCATAAATTATGAGTTGCCTGCGAAAGGGATACGAACAATTCTCGAAAAGACCCGTCCCCGATTTATTATTGTTGCGGACATGTTTTCAGAACTTGTGAAAGAATCCCTGCCTTCGGATCTCCCTGCAACTATTATCAGTACCGGGGAAAATGCTCATGGCTGGGTTTCGTGGAATGACATGATGAAAACAGACGATGCGCATAATCCTGCTCGTGAACCGGAGTTTGGCGACGTCGTGTATCTTAATTACACATCCGGATCTACGGGAAATTCAAAAGGTGCCGTAACCACTCATGCCCATATCTATTGGAACACCTACGCTGCGGTTGAAGCGCTCGGCCTTACTCCCGACGATGTACACCTTTGCATGTTCGCACCCTTTGCCCATCCGCATGAACTATTCGCCCGGCCGCTGTACCTCGGCGGGACCATGGTGCTTTTGGACAATGTGTATCCCAAATCCCTTGCCCAGGCGATCGCGGACAACGGCGTCAGCTGTGTGATGGGGTTGGCGCCAATGTACGAGAATCTGCTTGCTGTGCTTGAGCACAAAGCATATAATATTCAGTCTTTACGGATCCCCGAAAGCGGCGGCATGTTCACTCGTCTTGACCTAATTGAGCGGTTTCAGCAGAAGCTGGGTGTTCCGATCATCCCCGTCTGGGGCAGTACGGAGACCACGGGCATCGCTCTTGCCAACCGCCCCGGCGAGGATATCATCCCCTGTTCGGCAGGAAGGCCTTGCGCTTCCTACGACGTTAAGATCGTTGACGAAGACGGCAAAGAGCTTTCGCCCGGCGAGGTCGGCGAGATGATCTTTAAAGGACCTGCCCTCGTCCAGCGTTACTATGAGGATGAGACCAGTACCGCAGCGTGTTTCCGAGACGACTGGTACTACAGCGGCGATTACGCCAGACGGGACGAACGAGGCAATTTTTATTTTGTCGAAAGAAAGTGCGGCATGATGAAGGTGGCGGGATTCAAGGTGTTTCCCCTCGAGATCGAGCAAGTGCTCCTTGACCATCCGGGAATAAAAGAAGCCGCAGTGATAACGGCCAAGGATCGGTTGCGGGGAGAGGTCCCCAAGGCGATTATTGTTCCGCAGCACGGGTGGGATCTGACGGAGAAAGAGGTGCTCCAGTTCTGCCGGGAACGGCTGGCCCATTATAAATTGCCGCGGCTCGTGGAAATACGGCAATCCCTTCCCAAGAGCGGGAGCGGGAAGATCAACAAAAAAGCCCTGCAGATGGAGCATGTATGAAAGCGCTTGTCGCAGAGGCTGAATGGAAGCCGCGAGTGAATTACCCTCTCGCGGCGGACGAGGACAGGAATAGACGCGCCCTTGTCGGAAGTCAGACCTGGCGGAACCCCCGCATCGGGATAAAGAACGTTCCTGCGCCCGCCGTAGGGGATGACGATTTGCTTATCCGGGTCTCATACTGCGGAATCTGCGGTTCCGATACCCATACCTACGAGTCAGACAGCGATGGATATATCCTGTTTTCCGGACCGACGAAGCTTCCATGCGTTCTCGGCCATGAATTTTCAGGCGAGGTCGTTGAGGTCGGAAAGGATGTCCTCGGATTCGTAAAGGGCGATATCGTCACGAGTGAGAGCGTCATGTGGTGTGGAAAATGTCTCGCCTGCCGCAGTGGCATGCTGAACCAGTGCGAACATATCGAATTAATGGGACTGAGTTCCAACGGAGCGTTCGCCGATTTTATATCGGTCAATGCGAGATATTGCTGGAAACTGAACAGTCTCAAGGAACGTTTTGAGACAAAAGATATTTTCACACTCGGCACTCTGATCGAGCCGATCGGCTGTGCTTATAACGGCATTTTCATATCCGGAGGCGGTTTTTTGCCGGGGTCGTATGCTATTGTGTATGGAGCGGGCGCGATCGGTTTGGGAGCGGTTTTGCTTTTGAGGACTGCCGGCGCAGCGAAGATCATTGCCGTTGATGTGGTCAATGAGCGGCTGGAAATCGCGAAGAAATTAGGCGCTGACCATGTTGTTAATGCCAGTAGCGAAGATAACCTGGAAGAAACACTCAGGGAGATAACATCGGGATCGGGCGCCGGCATACAGGTTGAAGCGGCAGGCGCCGCCCATAAAACCATGCCCCTGATGCAAAAACTATGTGCGAAACGGGGCAAGATCATATATTTGGGCCGGGTGGACGCTTCAGCGCACGTGGACCTGAACCACGTCGTTTCGGGCGCTCATGCCATAATAGGTTCGAGGGGGCATTCGGGATACGGCATCTATCCCGAGGTCATTCGTCTATTGCAGGGAGGCAGGCTCGGCCAGGCAAAAGAAATAGTCACATCGGTCTTTCCGTTTTCGCGAATCCTGGAGGGATTCGCTTCATCATTATCCAGAAAAGACGGCAAGATCCTGATCGAAATCACATGATGCATCTGTTGCTCGGAGGATCAATGGGACCCGTGCTGAAAGGAGTTGAACTGATAATGCTCCAGAGGATCATAGCTGTTACCATTATTTGTTTCATGCCCGTGCTCTTTACCGGGTGCGCCTCATCGGGAAGTACATCCAATGTCGCGGGGCCGGAGCCAATGGCTGCGGAAAAACAATCCATGGCTTCCGAGTTTACGCTGGGGGTGGGAGATACTATTGAAATTGTGGTCTACCGCCACGATGACATGAAGCTGACTACAAAGATCAACCCATCCGGCACCATCATGTTCCCCATGGTCGGAGACATCCAGGCCGCCGGGAAAAGCCTGACCTCCTTCCGTCAGGAACTTACAACACGCCTTGCAAAGTACATCCCGGACCCGCAGGTTTCCATTTCTATATCTTCAGTACAAAGCCAGAAAATTCTCGTCCTCGGCGAAGTAAAAAGTCCGGGTGCTTTCGCGCTTGATACCGACCTGACCATACTGGATGCCGTGGGCAAGGCCGGCGGCTGGACCGCAGATGCAAAAACAACCAATGTGCTTCTGCTCAGAAATGTCTCGGGCAAGGTCGATACCCGCTCTTTCGACGTGACGGAAGCCCTCACGTCGGGCTCATTGTCGCAGAATATGAGGCTCCAGCGCAACGATATCATCTTTATACCTACAAAGAAGATTGCCGACATTGCCCGGTTCATGGGTTACATCTCCAACATTCTCAGCCCGATCGTGATGACCGAGGGCGGCATTGTGCTGTGGCCGCAGATGCTCGATGCGCTAAAAGGGGAATCGTCGGGATCGATTGCCATCCCCACACATTAGTTGTGGGCGGGACCCGGCTGTCGCGACACGGTGATGTCCTAGCGAAAGGAAATCGTCAAGACACGCTGACAATCACTTTGACGAAGCCCCGTTGCTGGCACGTCTCGTCCGTATTCTTGAAATTGCGTTCGTAAGGACCGGAAGTTTGCCTTCATTGTTGTTATGATTTCTCGGCACTTCAGTTTCACCAAAGGCGAAGCTGAAGTCAATTCATCTTAAGGAGATGGAGTTTAATGGAATTTTTAAAGATCTGGGAAATCCTGGTCCGCAGGAAATGGATCATTATAGGGACCTTTCTGGTATTCGCGCTTACTACGTTCATCTGCGTCAAAATCATAAACAAGACCTATCAAGCAAAGGCCAAGGTTCTTGTTGAAAGCTCAGATACATCTTCCACGGTGCTGCAGGCACTTGGCCTGTCAACCACAAAGACCTCGAGTTCGAGTTCGAGCTCGAGCACTGACCCTTTTGCTACCGACATAGCCCTTGCCATGGTGAGGCCCGTTCTTGACAATGTCATCAGCAGACTCCATCTTGTCGACCGCAACGGGAAAACCATCGACCCGGACGATTTCGCAAATCTCAGACTCTCCAAGAGAGTAAAATATAAAATATTGCCCCAGCCGTACATAGAAGTTGAACAATATAGCGATTCGTCATGCGAAATATTGGAGATCAGCGCCTACTCCACGAGCGCGGCGCAGGCTGCTGACATCGCCAACACACTTGTCGCCAGTTATATAGAGGACAGGACCCGGCGGACCCGAGATGACTATAAAGGCGCCCGGCTGTATATTCAGAGCCAGATACAGAATGTGAAAAAAGACTATAATCAGTCTCTTGCAGCCTATAGGGATTTCAAAATCAAAGAAAAGACAATCGACCTGACCCTTGAAAGCCAGAACGCGCTCAATATGGTGCAAACGCTCATGTTGAAGAATAATGACTTGATGGTCAGCATTGCAGATAAAAGCGTTGATTACACCCATGATCACCCGGAGATACTGAAACTTAAAAACGACGTGGAAGTCGTCAATAAGCTCTTAAGCACGTCTCTGAAAGCAGTGGACCCGCTCGCCGCCAAGTTAGCGGGGATCTCGCAGATCGAGCTGCTTCTCGCTGTTAACAAGGAGATATACCAGAAGCTTCTCCAGTACCTGACCCAGGTGGAAATTGCAGAATCGATCACACTCTCCAATATAAAACTGGTAGAGCCCGCTGTCGTGCCCATAAAAGTATTTTTCCCGGTCAAACTACTGAGCTACGCCCTGGGGTCATTCCTTGGTTTCTTCTGGGGGATAGCCCTGGCCTTCTTCATCGAATACATAGACAATACCATCAAAACACCCGATGATATCAAGAAACATTTCAAGAACGTACCTCTTCTCGGATCAATACCGAAATCCAAAGTACTGAGCGAGAACATCCTGATATCCGAGCTGAGCCCCACGGTGCCGATCGTCGAAGTTTTTCGAACCATCAAAAACAGCATTTTGTTCGCATCGGTTGACAAACCCATCAAAACCTTGATGGTGACGAGCGCACAGGAGGACGAGGGCAAGAGCACCTTCGCCGCCAATATCGGCATCGCCTTCAGGGACGCGACCAAGAAGATTATTATCGTTGACCTCGATCTCAGAAAACCCACGTTGCACAAAAAATTCAAGCTGCATCAAAACCGGGGCATAATTAATCTTGTCATGGAGTCCGCCCAGTTGGATGACGTCATCGTGCCGTCGGGCATCGAGGGGATCGACCTGCTGCCGAGCGGTCCGGTGCCCGAGGACCCGACGAAGCTCGTGGAATCCAGGAAGATACAGGGCATCCTCACTGGGTTGACCCAGCGCTACGATCTGGTGATTCTCGATACCCCGCCGATCCTTGCAGTGAATGACGCCCTGATTATCGGCCGTCTCGCGGACGCTACCGTGATGGTCACGGGGGCCGGGTCAGTCAGCTTTGCGGCGTTCGAGCACACCAAAGACCAGATTGACCGTGCTGGTATTGATCTGGTGGGCATCATCCTGAACAAATTCAGGACCCAGGGATCGATATACTATTACTACCACTATTATGGAAAATATGGTTCGCGTAGTTGATTTTCACACGCATATCCTTCCCGGTGTCGACGACGGCGCCCAGAGCATGGAGCATGCTCTCGAAATCGTTCGCCGGGGCGTCCAGGATGGTATCGACACCTTTGTTCTGACGCCCCATATCCGGGGTGATTCCGACCTGGTGCGTCTGCCGCACATCCGAGACAGGTTTTCACAGCTCCAGGAGCGATGTCGATTGGAAAAGATCCCGGCGGAGCTGGTCTTGGGCGCCGAAGTGCTGGTGTTTCCCTCCCTGCCGGAGCATGCTGAAAAATACATGCACTTTACCCTCGGAGGGCCCGAAAAATATATTCTCATCGAGCTGCCTTTTACCCAGATGCCCCTGTACGCGGATCATGTATTGAACAGGCTCATGGTAAAGGATTTTACGCCCGTGCTTGCTCACCCGGAACGCTACCTGTATCTTCACGGCAAACTGGACCTCATCGAAGACTGGGTCGACAAGGGTCTCAAGCTGCAAATTAATACCGGCAGCTTGAACGGGCGCTATGGTTTGCGTATAAAGTGGTTCGCTAACAAGCTGGTCAGGAAAAAACTGGCGCACTTCTTCGGCAGTGACGTTCATAGCGTGCATGATTATGTTCCCTCTTTCCGTGAAACGATGAAAAATGCTTCGAAGGCGCTGGGTAAACAACGCTGTGCAACGGCCTGACCGGGATTGCGCATATGGACCACCATCCACTGCCTTGCCGAACATTCTTCCGATGTCGACGACATGCCTGATGTATTTCCTGACAAGCTCGGATATATATCATTCCAGACCCCGTCTTTATTCCGATGTCTGCAATCGTAGGGATGCGTCCCCTTCCTTCTTTGCCTTGGAATGCATCCGTCAGAAAGGAGCTATATATGCAACGATGGAATGAAAGATCTCGATTAGTCTTTCTTGCTCTTGTTCTTATTCTTGTTGCTTCGACAACATCTCTTTCCCAGATGCCGCTGGAACGATCCGGAGACCGAGGCGGCATGATGGCGGCCCCGGGCGGACCTGTCATGATGGGTACCGTCAACCAAGTGTCCGGTGAAACGATGGAGGTCACAACAGGGACCGGCGAGACCGCAACGATCGCTCTCACGAAGGGAACGGCATGTGTCCGGGAAGTGCCGATCGACCGGGCTCAGTTGAAAACGGGCGATGCGGTTGTCATCGAAATGCGCGAAGGAAATGATCAGATTTCGGCGCTG
>Ga0210377_10002669_pt1 | contig 15508 bp, 12 predicted proteins | sample PLM4_65_b1redo_FD_155480 | JGI IMG/M metagenome (GOLD analysis project Ga0210377, IMG submission 155480) | Groundwater sediment microbial communities from an aquifer in East River, Colorado, USA - PLM4_65_b1 redo | ecosystem: Environmental > Terrestrial > Soil > Riparian zone | place: USA: East... | reverse complement strand
GCCCGCAGGATGACCGGTTCCTCGACGCCACAGAATTGAGTTCTGGCACGCGATCGCGAAAAGAGAAACGGCGAGCCATTCGCCGTAGCCCACCCCCCGCCGCCTCCCTCCGCTCGCTCGTCGAATGCCGGATCGGGGCTAGGGTCGCCAGTGAGCCTTGCGTAGCTAGAGCCCGCCGCTCGCTTCGTCGCGGAACTGCGCCTGGAACTCCAGCAGCGTGCACGGGAATCGCATTCGGCTGCCCTCCTCAGGTTGCCAGAATGCTTCTTCCCTGTGTCACGTGCGGCCGCGAGCGGGAGGGAACTCCTCGTAGCCGCTCGGGGCCGCGGTGTAGCGCCGGGTCAGCGAGTCTATGCCGGACCCGCCAACAGGCACACGCAGGTGTCGGGGCAGCTGCCAGCCCATGCGCAGGCAATGCGCATTCCGACCGGAAACCCGGCGCAGGTATGTTAGTATTTTCGGTTGGGGCAGGGAGGGGTTCACGCCCGCTGGAGGAGATGCTTCGCCATGCTGGCCCCGTTTGCTCGCCCACTTCCGCATCGCGTCGTCGCCGAGAGTCGCATTCTCCGCGGTGCGCTCGCCGGATTGTGGCTCGCCCTCGCGCTCGCGTCCGTTGCGCAGGCACAGGACGCCGACCTCGATGGTCTGCTCGACGCCGTGGATCCGTGTCCCTCCGAGCCGCGCAATCTCTGCTTCGGTCCGGTTGCGGTCGACAGCTTCACCCAGAACGCGATCCGGTTGAACGCGTCCGAGTCCTCCGCCGGCGACTGCTCTGGCGCCAAGACCGACTGCAACGGGGACGTCTGGCTCGCCGACTTCGGCTACAACCAGCCCGGAAACGCCTTCGCGTGCGATCTCGACGGAGGCGGTGAAGGCTGCGTGATCTCGGGTATCCCCGCGCTCTTCGGCTGCGACAGCGAGTCGACCGAGGACCTCTTCCAGTGTGAGCACTGGGACCCCCCGGACGCGCCGTCGCCGGAGCTCGAGCTGAGCTACGCGTTCGGCGTCCCGGACGGCGACTACGTCGTCAACCTCTTCTTCGGGAACGTCTACACCGGCACGACGCAGCCGGGCGACCGCGTGTTCGACATCATCGTGAACGGCAGCGTCGTCTACGACGACTTCGACCAGGTCGCGGCCGCCGGCGGCAGCGGGATCGCGCTGGTGCGCTCCGCCCAGGTCACGGTGAGCGGAGGGGCGGGGCTCACGATCGTCTTCAACCACGTGATCGAGAATCCCGCCCTGAAGGCGATCGAGGTGCTCGCCGATGGGTGCGACGTCGCGGCCGACTGCGACGACGGCGTCTTCTGCAACGGCCTTGAGAGCTGCGACCTCCTGCTCGGCTGCCAGGCCGGCGCGCCGCCCACGCTCGACGACGGCGTCGCGTGCACCGTCGACAGCTGTAGCGAGCTGGACGACGTCGTCCTCCACGTTCCGACCGATCTGCTCTGCGACGACGCCGACGCCTGCACCGCGGATGGCTGCGACGCGCTCGCCGGCTGCCTGCACGCGCCGATCCCCGACTGTGAGCCCACGCCGGAAGCGCCGTCGCTGTCGGCAGGGGGCCTCACGCTCGTCGCGCTGTTGATCGCCTCCGCCGGCGCGTGGCTCGCGCTGCGTCGCGATGGGCGGAGGCCGCCGGCGCGCGACCGACGCAGTGGCTGCTAGGGTCCGCGCTACACGGCAGGTTGCTCGAACGCCGGCCTCTTGCGGACCTGGTCTCGGGGCTGGGGTTCGTTCTCCGTGTCATTTTCACCCCGCTGGGTGAGACGGTCGAGAACCTGCTCGCGCTTGCCCGCCGGCTGCTCGAGCCGTGCGGGCGCCTCCTCAGATGTTCTGGCACAGTTCCAGCCTCGTACCGGGCCTATCCCCGTTCGTGACGAGCGCCGGCGATCGTGTGCGCCTGCTCGCCTCGATCGAGGCCTTCGTGCCAGGTGTCTAGAGGTTCCCGCGCCTCGAGCCGATGACGGTTACCGAAGCGGCGAATGCCCTGATTCCCCACGGCTGGAGGGCGGCGGCATGGGCGCCGAGAGCAAGATCGCGCGGAGGAAGAGCAACGCCTGGGCCGACCTGCCCGCCAGCGAGATCGAGACGCTCATCTCGAACAGCCGGCGCCAGGGTTGGCGCGAGGCCCTCGCCGGGGTCGAGAAGCGCGCTGCGTTCTTTGCGAAGCGCATGCGCAATCTCTCGATCGCGAACTGGCACCTGCTGCTCGGCCTCTCGAACTCGGGGATCGCACTCGACGTCGGAGCGGGCTTCGGCTCGAACGTGCTCGGGCTCGCCGCCTACTACCAGACCGCCATCGGCATCGACTTCCTTCCCGACCGGCTGCGCTACGCCTCGCTGCGCGCCGCGCAGAGCCAGCGCCTCAACTGTCAGATGGCACGCGCGGACGGCCACGCCCTCCCCTTCGGGGCTGGCAGCTTCTCGCTCGTCACCATGAACGGCGTGCTCGAGTGGGCGGCGCTCTACGACGACGAGCGGGCGCCGCGCGCCTCTCAGGTCGCGATGCTCGAAGAAGCGCGCCGGGTGCTCGTACCCGGCGGAAGCCTCGCGTTCGCGATCGAGAATCGCTACGCGCTCGAGAGTCTGCTCGCGCTCCCGGACACCCACACCGGATTGCAGTTCGTCACGGCCATGCCGCGCGCGCTCGCCGACCTCTACGCGCGCATCCGCACGGGCGAGGCCTACCGCACCTATCTATACGACCGCCCCGGCTACCAGCGCCTGATCCGCGAGGCAGGCTTCGAGAGCCTCGTAATCTTCGACCTCGTGGCCAGCTACAACGACTACGATTTCGTGCTGGATCCCGCCGACACCGCGAGCTATCGCCTGCTCTACGGCAGCGGCTGGGTGCGGCATTTCTACGAGCCTGCGGGCCGTATGCGCGATTGGCTCGGGAAGTTCCAACCGGGCTTGCTCGGCGGCCTCGCCTACGCCTATCTCGTGATCGGGGGCAAGAGCGTCACGACGGCGCTCGATCCCTCGCACGAGGTCTGGAAGGCGGCGGGCCGTTTCGGGATCGAGCCCGGACCCCACCGCTTCGCCTGCCAGGGCGCGGGCGTGGGCAGCCTTGCGGTCGTGAGCCACGACGGCCAGGCGCCGCGCGCGCTGCTCGAGCTGGGCGTGAGATCGGCAAGCGAGCCGCTCGGCGGATCGATCCTGCCGGGCGCGCTCGGCCGACGCTGGGTCTCCGCGTTCCGCCATGTGGGCTCCACGATCGTCAACGGCGCGCTGCTCCACGCCCACGTCGCACGCGCTTGAGTCGACGACGCCACCGCAGCGACGAGAGGCTGCCCGATGCCCCACACGCCCGGGCATCGGACCCCTTTTCCGCGTCGGCCTGGGCGCTCTCAACCCGAGAGATCACGCGGGCTCGCGCGCGGGTCTGAGCGGACCGCGTCCGGCGGCGGTGTCGTACCAGCGCCCCGGGGCGAGCCAGCGCGAGCGCCCGTCGCGGGTATCGAGTACGCGCACCCATCCAAAGAGTCCGGTCGCCGCGATCCGCGCGATGGGCTTCGCGCCCCCCGCGACGTGCGCCCTCACCGAATTGCGATTGCGCTCATCGACAAAGATCAGCACCCGGCGCACGCCGAGCTCCGCGAGCCGGCGCGCCGCCCCGGCGAGCAGCCGCGGATAGACAGCGTGCCCGCGCCGTTCTGGCGCCACCATCGCATCGTAGAGCCAGATCTCCCCGGGCTCCATGTGAAACCGGGTGCGGACGTCCGGCTCCTCGTACACACCCTGGTGGAACCAGGCATAGCCCTCGAGCCGGTCCCCAGAGGCGAGCACGCAGACCCGGTCACCGCGCGCGAAGCGCGCCGCGAGGGCGGACGCCGGGTGCCCGAAGGCGCCGAGCAGCGCGTGCTCCGAGGGATCTCCCCAGCGCAGACCGTCGAGCGTGTCGTCGCCCGCGCCGGCCGTCTCGAGCTCGAGCACGACGCCGTGGCTCGCGAGCCAGAGCCAGGAAGGCATCACGCGCTGGAGCAGCAGGCGCGCGAAGTACGCCGAGCCCACTTCGTCGAGCTTGCGGAGCGCTCCGGAGAGCCGACCGGGTTCTTCTGCCCCTGCGCGCCGCATCCGACTCCTGCGCCGTTCGATCCAGCTGAGTCCGAGCACGACCGCAACGGCGGCGACGCCGTAGTCGAGCCACGCGCGGCCGATCTCCGGCATGCTCACGACGAGGAGCCCGACGGCGATCACCAGGGCGAGCGGCTGCAGCAGCGCGGCGAGCGCGGCCGCGCCGAGCGTGCGCATAGCATACACCGCCGGGGGAGCCTGATCCCGGGTTGCCGAGTACCAGCCGGGTGCTGCGGGCAAGGGCGCCCGTGCGACGCCGGCGTCCCCGGCGTACAGCTCGAGTCGCGTCCCACCGGCCTCGAGCAGCGGTCCCGTCGCCGAAACCTCCGCGCCGGCGCCACCGTCACCGCGCGGGCCCGGCGGCAGCGGCCTCGCGCGAGATCGGCGATGCGAAGGCCTGCGCGACGTGATATGCGTTGCGCAGGCGCGACGCGGACGACAGGCCGGCACGGGGCAGCGCGAAGCGATCGGCCTGCGGACCCACCAGGCCGAGATCCGTGGTGAAGGCCGCCCGACAACCGTGCGCCTCGACCGCGCGCAGTGCGCCGGCCGTGCGGTGCTCGGGGCCGCCATACGGATACGCGAAGACCTCCGCCGGCGAGTCGGTCTCGCGCGCGACCGCCGCGAGCGACTCGCGCACCTCGCGGTCCGCCTCCGCGTCCGACACCAGGCCGAGATTCGCGTGGCTCGCTCCGTGGGCTCCGACGTCCATCCCGGCGGCGCGCCAGCGCCGCACGTCGTTCCAGTCGAGCAGCGGTGCCTCGCGGCCTTCGTCGCGGAGCCTGACGCCGAGCGCGCTGGCAAGCCGCGCGAGGATCCCGTCGATTTCCGAGGGAGGCGTGCGCATCAGCGCCATCGAGATCAGCCGGTGCGCCTCGCCACGCGCCCGCTCGTCGTCGAGCCCGAATTCTCGCGGCAGCGCCCAGCGGGCGCCGAGCTCGGGGGCGACCGCGCCGAGCTCGAGGCGCGACGCCCGGGTCGCGCGCAGCAACCCCCCGAGCCGCTCCCACCAGAAGAGCCGCTGCGTTCCCACGAAGTCCGTGGTCAGGAAGATCAGCGCCGGGATGCCGAGCCGCTCGAGCACGGGCGCCGCGAGCGTCAGATTGTCACGATAGCCGTCGTCGAAGCTCACGCCGAAGCAAACGCCCTCGTGTGGCTCGGCCTGCGGCACGAGATCGCGCAGGCGCGCGGGACGGAAGTGTTCGAGCAGGAAGCGCATCTGCGCCTCGAACGCGTCGACCGGCAGCCCGCGCTCGACACCGTAGCCCGGAGCGTCACCGCGTCCGCCCGGCGGCGCGATGCGGTGATAGAGCAGCACGAGTCCACAGCCGCGAAACGCTGGCGATCGCCAACGGCGCGTGTGGGCGCCGGTGACGTAGTCGAGAGTCGAGAGCAGCTTGCGCATGGGGCGCGCTCAACCTATCGGCTCCCGGTCCGATTGGGTATAGTGCGGCCCCTCGGACAGCGCGCTCATGCCCCCGCCGAGAGGCCCCGCCGCATGCTGCGCAATCTCCTGCTCCTCGCCGCCGTGCTCTCGCGCCTCGGGCTGTTGCTCGAAGGTCTCTTCGAGGTGATCACGCGCGAGGGCTGGCGCGGGCCCGGCGCCACGGCGGGCGAGCCGCGCTGATGGCGCTGGTCGACACGGTCTCGCGTCTCGTCGCGGCGAGCGGCCTCGCGCGGCTCGCGAGGCCCGCCGGGCCGCTCGTGGTCATGTATCACGGCATCGGCGGGGGCGACGGCCTCGCGCTCGCCGCCTTCGAGGCGCAGCTCGACCTGCTCGCGGCGACGCGCCGGGTGGTCCCGCTTGGCGAGGCTGTGGCGCTGCTCGGGCGCCCCGAGGCGCACACGGTCGCGTCGATCACCTTCGACGATGGCTATCGCGACTTCGCCGAGCTCGCGGTGCCCGCGCTGCGCGCGCGCGGGCTCCACGCGACGGTCTTCGTGCCGGCGGGGCACCTCGGCGGGTGGAACCGCTGGGACGAGGGACGCGCCGAGCGGAGGGAGATCCTCGACGAGGCCGGCCTGTGCAGCCTCGACTCCGCATCGGTCGAGATCGGTGCGCACGGCCACAGCCACGTGCGCCTGCGCGATCTCTCACCCAGCGCGCTTGCACGCGAGACGGCGCAGGCGCGCGAGCGCCTCGAGCAGATCGGCGGCCGCCCGGTGCGGCTCTTTGCGTTTCCATATGGCCTGTGGGACGACTTCGACCCGGCCGCCGAGCGCGCCGTCGCCGTCGCCGGCTTCGACGCCGCCTGCTCCACACACTTCGGCCGCGGCAGCCGGCCCTCCGAGCGCTACCGGCTGCGGCGCGTCGGTGTCGCCCCGCACGAGTCGCTCGGCGACTTTGCGCGCAAGCTTGCAGGCGCCTATGACTGGACGGCGTGGAAGGAGGATCTCGGGTTGCTCCGGCGGAGGCTCGGCAGTCGCGCGGGCGGAGCGCCGCTACCCCGATGAAGGTGTTGCACCTCGCCTCCGACGACGCCTGGGGCGGAGCGGAGCGTGCGCTCCTGCTGATCGTCGACGGCACGCGGACACAGCCGGGCGTCGAGGTCTCGGTGCTGCTCTTCAACGAGGGCGCGCTGGGGCATGCGCTGCGGGAACGCGGCGTTCCGGTGACGGTGCTGCCCGAACGCACGGCAAGCTTCCTGGGGTTGGTTCGCGCGCTGCGGCGGCACCTCGAGGCCATGGGTATCGATGTCGTGCACGCCCACCGCTACAAGGAGATCCTGCTCGCTGCGCTGGCCCACCCGCGTCGCTGTCGCTTCGTGGTGACGGTGCACGGGCTCGAGCCGTGGCGACAGGCGGGGCTCGCGGCGACGCTACGCACCTGGTGTTGCCTCGCGGTGGCCCGGGCGCGCGGCGCGCGCTTCGCCGCCGTCTCGGGCGAGCTGGCGCGGCGCCTCGCAAGACGGCTCGGCCCTGGCCGCGTGTCTCGAATTCCGAATCCGATCGCGCCGCGACCGCACGCGGAGGGCGCGCCGGATCTGCGCGCGCGCTGCGGCTGGCCCGCGGAGCGCCCGCTCGTCGGCTTCGTCGGAAGACTCGAGATCGTGAAGGGTCCGGACCGGCTGCTCGACGTGGCGCAGCTCGGACCCTGCGCGGCGGGCTTCGTCCTGCTCGGCAGCGGCTCGCTCGCGGGCCCGCTCGCGCAGCGCGTTGCGGACCAGGATCTGTCCGAGCGCGTGTCGCTGCTCGGCGAGGTCCCGGACGCGGCGGCACTGCTGCCGCAGCTCGACGTACTGGCCATGACCTCGCGCCACGAGGGGCTGCCGATGGTGCTGCTCGAGGCTGCGGCTGCGGGTGTACCCGTCGTCGCCTACGACGTCGGCGGGGTGCGCGAGCTGCTCGACGGCGGGCCCGCCGCCCGCTGCGTCGCCGACGGCGATGCCGCCGGCTTCGCCGCCGCGCTCGCCGAGGTGCTCACGGATCGCGAAGCATCGCGCGCTGCCGCTGCCGCCTGGGGAGCTTCCGTGGGCGAGCGCTTCGGCGCGGCCCGCACGCGCGCCGCCTACCTCACCCTCTACCGCGGCGGGACTCCCTCTCAGGGCACCACGTAGGCGGGCGTTCCCGGTTTGCCGAGCGGCGGCGCTGTCGTGGGCGGCGGCGGCGGCGGCGGAGTGAGACTCGTGAAGCCGATCTGCTGGCACGACACGGGCTCGCCCTGGCGGATGTGAACGTTGTCCTCGTAGCGGTATGTCGTCCGGGTCGTGGACTGGCCCGGCTCCTGGTTGTAGTTCGCGTAGCTGTTCCAGGTGAAATTCTTGTAGGACTGCCGGCCCAACGCGCGACCGTCGATGCCTTCGATGTCGACGATCAACACGCCGTTGTGCCAGAGCTTCCATGTCATGTTCGAGGTATCCATCCCGCTCATGTAGGCCTGTGAGCAACCCCACGTGCCGAACGGGAAGTCGCGAGGCTGGCTGTACGCGTCGCCCGGCCCGACCTGAAGGCCGACCGAGTTGCACTGCGCGACACCGACGAGCACTCGCGCCCCCGCGAGCGCCGCGGCGCAATTGCCAAAGCGGAACGGCATGTACGGGAGATCGTCCGGCTTGCTGCCGGCGCCCGTGCTGCCACGGTGCCAGTGCTCGGTAGAGTTTTCGAACTGATTGTCCTTCCACGGGGCGTTCCAGATACGGCTTTCGAGAACATCTCTCGGATAGGCGAGCGCGCCGGTGAAGCCGATCGTCGTCACCGGGCCCGGAAACGACTTCGTGCCGTGTGTGCCCGCAGTCGAGGTCCCCACGCGGTGGGCCATGATCTGCAAACCGTCGAAGACGCCGCTCCCGCCACCGGGGAGTGTCGGCTCGGTGTTCGTCGGCACCTCGTCGTCGAAGTTGCCGTTGCGCATCACGTCCATGCAGGCGAACGCATTCGCGCCCCAGAGATCGCCCGAGATCCACTCGCCGCCGTAGCAGGTGCCGAAGGCGCAGGGTGTGCCGCGCTGCGGATTCACGGGATTGGGGGAGTGCCACGAGCAGGCGCTGTCGGGCGGACCGTAGGTGCGCGACCAGTAGGCGTTGTTGCCGCGGTTGCCGGCATAGCCCGTGTCGTCGTACCAGGGACCGTAGGTGCCGCTCGTGACGCCGCGGCCGACGTCCTGCGTCAGCGTCGCGGCTTCGAAGTCCTCGCAGACCAGGGCGGCGGGGTCGACTCGCACGTTCTTCGTGGCGCAGACCGAGTTCGTGAACCCGTCACCGCGGTTCGGGCCCCGCACGCAGTCGCAGTAGCAGTCGACGCCGTCGGTGCACGGCTGGCCTGCGGCGGCGTCGAATCCGCCCAGGACGGCGATCGCCCACACCACTGTGAGCCGCGCGAGCGAGGTCTTCCGAATCATGCTTCCCCCCCGAAGCTCTCGATCGGCGCGGTGGGACTCCCCCACCAGCGGCGCACCCGAAAGCTCGTTCTCTGGCGCTAGGTATCGCCCATCAAAACCGGATGCGAAGTGATCCTCGTCACGACTTCGCTCATTCCGCAGCCTCGCGGCGCAGCTTCGGCAGCAGGCGCGTTCGCAGCCGCCGAAGCCTCTCGGAGCGGGCGATCCACCAACGGACCCGCACGGCGGCCAGGGCCGGCGCGGCGAGCCAGCCACCCCCGGCCGCGACGAGCTGGTGCACCTCGTGCTCCGCATTCGCCCATTCGAACTTGTAGGGCTCGTCGCCCTGGAGGAAGTCGAACGCCTCGAGCTTTGCGCCAAAGCTGTCGCGCAGGAGCTCGAGCAGGAGCAGGTTGCCGACACGCGAGACATCCTGCCGGAAACTCGCCAGATAATAGTAGCGCGTGCGCCCGCCGAGCAGGACGATCGCGAACGCGCCGAGCGCGGCGCCGACGCGGCAGGTCCACAGCTCGTGGCGCACGCCGCCCCCGAGCAACAGCTCGCGCAGGAACGCGCGGCGCCGGGGGTCGCGGAGCGAGGAGAGACCGTGCTCCCACTTCCAGCTAGCGCGTTCGACCTCGATGAGCGCGTCGAAAAGCTCCGGCGTCGCCGTCTCGCAGGCGATCGCAACGTCGCCCTGGGCGCCGACACGGCGCCCGAGGCGCTTCACGTTCTTGCGCTGGTTGCTCGAGCGAGTCTTCAGATACTCCTCCCAGCTCGTCTCGATGCGCACGAGCGGGCAGCGTTCATAGACGCGCTCGTTCGCGGCGCCGCCGAGTCCGCGGGCGAGCGCGGTCCGCTGCGCCGGGCTCGCGCGCAGGCTCAGCAGATCCACGAGGTCGAAGCGGCGCGATTCCCCGCGCAGCCGGCGGCCGAGCGCCTCGAGCCAGGCCGGCTCGCCCGCGGCGCCGAGCGGACCGAGGTAGTCCGAAATTCCGTGTCCGAGCAGCGAGAGCACGCGCGCGCCGTGCGTGCGCCGCAACACCAGCGGCAACAGCCCGGTGGCCGGCTCTCCGCACAGCAGCAGCCAAGGCTCGGCGCCCGCACCCAGGTGGGTGAGCCACGCGCGCGCCCAGCCGTGCGTGCGGAAGGGCGGCGGATCTTCCGCCGCCTCCAGGCGCCGCCACAGCGCGGCCGTGCTCTCGAGCGCGTCCGCCCCGGCCACGAGCGTCGTCGTGAGGTCCGGCACGCGGGCGACTACGCTCGCTCGCGGAGACGGTCGAGCACGCCGCTCGCGCGCAGCTCGCGGGCGATCTCGTCGGCGATCAGCTCGAGACCGGCCGGATTCGCGTGCATCGCGTCGAGAAAGAGCTCGCGGCGATCGGGGCGCCCGTCGATCGCGCGGGCGAGGTCGATCAGCACGACGCCTTCCTCGAGAGCGACGCGCCGCACCGTGCGATTGTAGGCCGCGATCAGGTCGACGAAGTCCCCGACGGCGTTCGCACCGCGGAAGTAGGGAAACTGCACGTTCGCGCGCTTCAGGTCTTCGAGGCTCATGTCATCGCTCACGACGCTCGGAAGCGTCATCACGACGACCTCGGCCGGAATCGAACGCGCCGTTGCGATGATCTCGCGCAGGTTTCGCTCGAAGACCGCCGGTCGATAGTCGGCGTTGCGGCCCGTGCGGCTCTCGGGCCCGGTGCGAGGCGGAGCGAGGCGCGGGCGCAGGTTGTAGAAGAGCAGCTTGCGCAGCGCCTTGACCGTCCACAGGCGATCGAGCCAGCGCGCCGCGAGCGCGAGCCGCGGATTCTCGACCTGGCCATCCGGATCGAACTTCATCAGGTCGTTCCAGCCGATGTAGATCGTCACCAGATCCGGCGCGAGCGGCACCACCCGACTGCGCAGGCGGCGCAGCGCGAGCTCGGAGTTCAGGCCGTCGATGGCGGCGTTGATCACCTGGAAGCGGCGTCCGTCGCTGCCGCCGGCGAGCAGTTCGGAGAGCCGCGCGGGATAGGTGTCCCGCAGACCTCCGCCTCCAAAGGTGCACGAGTCTCCGACGTTCACGATGCGCAGCGTGCCGGTAGGCGGAGGATCCTGGAACTCGGGTCCCACGAAGCCGCGCGAGTTCACGACGATCGGGTCGGAGTTCGGCCTCGAGTACGTGCCCGGCCGCAGCTCGAACGTGCCGGTCGATAGATCGAAGCGTTCGGCCGGCGCGCGGAAGTTGTACACGTAGATGCGCAGAGCGCCCTCGACCATCCCGAAGACGAGGGCGATCAGGATCGCGCTGTAGAGCAAGGAGCGACCGAGCGTGAAGCGGGGTTCGTCCGAAGCGGGCTCAGCCATGCGGGGCTCTGCCGCGGGCCCCTAGCCGGACGTAGAACGGCCGCTTGAAACGACCATCCGCGACGATGTCGGTCATGACGTAGTGGCCTTTCCTGCTCGATTCCGAAGCGGCGAGGTGTAACGACGAATCAACAGTGTTCGGAGATTGCACCCGCACAGGTCACGGTCCGGCGACGGCCCGGGGAGGGTCTGTCGACGGCGTCGTGTCGATCACCCACCAGAGCTTCCCACTCTTTTCGCCGACGACAATATCGATCCCGATCGGCAGCGCGCTGATCGCCTTCAGCAACGCATCCCGCTCCACGACTCGTTCGTGGGCCATCAGCACCCACGCTCCGCGGCCCGCCAGCGCCGCGATTCGCGCCGCTTCCTGCTCTGCCCACACCGGTGAGGGTCCGCCGGGAGCTGCTCCGTCGATATCCACTCGCAGTCCGCTTGGCCTCGCCAGCACCTCCAATCCGCGCGGCCCTCCGGCGCGTGAGAGAGACTCGCTGGGCTGTCTTGCCGCGGCGTCCGCGTTACGGCGGTGGACCGGACCGCCTGACCCCAGCATCGCCGCGAACCAGTCCAGCCGCTGCGTGTCGGGACGCGACCAATCGGTGGAATACACCAACCATACCGGTGCACTGGCGCCCGTGAGCCACAGGGGGGCGGGGTCACCCGCCTGCACCGCGGCGGCCAGATCTCGTCCCCCACTCGGCTTGCGCAGCCACAGGCCAGTGGGGATCTCGCTCACCACGGCGCCAAGAACCAGGAGCACGCAGAGGGCGACGCCCGCGGAACGCCAGCTTCGCGGGAGTCGATCGAGCATACCCGCCAACGCTGCCCCCAACAGCAGGGCAATCACGGGAGCGAGGAACAGTGTGAGTCGGTGGTTCGCCGGAAGCTGGTCGATCAACCATGCCACGGCGGTGAGCAGTAGCGGACCGGTCAATATCAGGGCTGGCGCGGTACCGCCTCGACGCCACACCATCCATGCGCCGAGCAGCACGAGCAACAGAAAGTATTCTGTCTCCGGCCAGATCGTGGCGGCCAACACGGTCGAGCGCACTTCGGTGACAGCCTGGACGATCCTGCCAACCACGCCGGGAGTGCCAAACTGAGCCATTGCGGGCCGCCAGTAGTCAGGCATGTCGGCGATCGACGCTGCGGGGCGGTAGACCAGGAGCTGGGGCACGGCGAATGCGGTCACCCAGACCACGCCCCACCCGACGAGACGCCGAAGATTGGACCCGTGGCGCCGCAGCAACGCGTCGCTGGCCAGTGCCAGACCGATGCCGCCGACCACCAGCACGGCCGGGAACGACATCAGGACGGCGAGCACACCGACGATCCCGATCGCCCACCAGGATCGGTGATCATCCTGGCGACCGACCACACTGGCGGCGAGGAGCAGCAGCAGAGCCGTGACCGCGGCGTCGAGAGCGTACGGCTTGGTCTCGTTGGCGTAGTAGAGCAGGGTCGCGCTCGAAGCCGCGAGCACGGTCGCGATGAGTGCCGCAGGCTCACCCACCAGCCGCCGGCCGGCCGCCCAGACCAGCCATGGCAGTGCGATGCCGCCCGCGAGGGCGGGGGCACGGAGCGCCCATTCGTGCATCCCTCCCAATACGACGATCAGCTTCTCGAGCCAGAGCCACGGCACCGGGGCGAGCTGCTCCCAGTCCAGCGGTGTGGTGAGTTCCGCGAAAGAGTGGCGACCGACGTTGAGGGCCACCATCGCTTCGTCGAGCCAGAGCGAAGGCCGCTCGAGAAAGAGCGCAAGGCGCAGGATCGCCCCAGTCGCGATGGCGATCACGGCAAGTCGAGAACAGGAGATGGCACCGGCTCCGGACTGATCGGGCAGAGCGCCTCCGGGCAAAGCGTGCTCCATGCAATGCCAGCAAGCGCCTCGTAACGGTGCCTTGGGCGGCGGCACTCACCACCGCAACGAAAACTAGGGACGATGCGGCATCCGACGCAACCTGGCTCAGGCCGGGTCCTGGAGATATTTCTTGAGAATTTTTCCGAGCGGACTCTTCGGAAGCTCGTCCCGGAATTCCACGATGCGGGGAATCTTGTATTCCGCGAGCTTCCCCTTGCAGTGGTCGAGGATCTCACTCTCTTGGCAGGCGCCCTTCGACACCACCACGGCCTTGACGAGCTCGGCGCCGTAGCTGCCGGGTACGCCCAGGACCACCACTTCCGCAACCTTCTCGTGCGTCCGGATCAGCTCCTCGACCTCGGACGGATCCACCTTGTGGGTGGCGGTGTTGATGAAGATCTTGCTCCTTCCCGAGAGGTGGAGATGCCCGCGCGCATCGCGCCAGCCCAGGTCTCCGGTCAGGAGGTAGCCATCGCGGAAGCGCTCCCGGCTGAGGGCCTCGTTCTCGAAGTAGGCATCGGCCATGGCGGGACTCTTCACCGCGACCTCCCCCGTGGCGGGGGCTTCCGCGCTTCCTTCCACGCCCAGGATCCGCAGCTCCACCTCGCGGATCGGCGGCCCCACGGACTCGGGCTCCGGATCCGGTGAGAGATTGATCGCCACGCAACCCGTCTCGGTCGATCCGTACTGCTGTCGGATCGTGACGCCGTACTTCGCGCGGAAGCGCTCGAAGATCGCTCTCGGGAGCGGGGCGCCCGCCGACATGCACAGACGGAGCGACGAGAGATCGAGGCCCTTGGGGCTGGCGCTGTCGGCCAGGATCCCGAGCATGAACGGAACCGCCGGGAATACCGTTACGGCCTCGCGCGCGAGCGCCTCCAGCACCTCCTGGCGATGGAATTTCTCGAGGATCACGGTCGACGCACCCACGCGCAGCGGAGCGAGGAGACAGTTCCCGAGCCCGTAGGTGTGGAAGAGCGGGACGACGCAGAGGATGCGGTCCTCGGGACCGAGACCCGCGGTCGCGCTCAGGATCTCCGCCTCGTGCGCCAGGTTCCGCTGCGTGCGCGCAACCCGCTTCGACCTGCCCGTCGAGCCCGAGGAAAACTGCAGCATGACGGGCCAGCCGGGATCGACGCGGCGTCTCGCCCCGCTCGCTTCCGCCTTGCCCCCGATCGCGTCGAACGACAGGCTCCCCGCGCCAGCGTCGTGCCCACCCACCACGACCAGGGGCATCTCCCGCCTCGGGGCAACCTCTCGATACAAGGGTGCCAGGTCCGCACCCACGAGGATCGCCCCGACCTCGAGATCGGCCAGGTAGCGCGCCACCTCCTGCTTCTGGTAATGCGTGCTCAAGGGGACGACGATTCCCCCGAGCGTCGCGATCGCGAGGAAGCCCACGACGAACTCCGGGCAGTTGGGGAGCGCCAGCGCGACCCGGCCCCCCGACCCGACGCCGAGTGCCGCGAGGCCCCGGGCCAGCCTGTCCACCTCGTCTCCGAGCTCGCGATAGCTGAGTGCGCGGTCGCGGGACAAGAGAGCGGTCCGTTCGGGGTGCGCGGCCACAGTCGCCGCCAGGAGATCCGGCACGGTGTCGAGTAGCGCCATGAACCCTCCCTGCCTGCCGCGGCGTGATTCCTAGGCGAGGAAGCGGCTCAGGATCTTCTTGCCTTCCGGGGTTCCGATCGATTCCGGGTGGAACTGGATCCCGTAGATCGGGTAGGTCTCGTGCTGCACGCCCATGATGATCTCGTCCCAGGTCTTGGCCGTGACCTCGAGACACGCGGGCAGGCTCTCCTTCTCCCCGATCAAGGAGTGGTAGCGCATGGCCTCGAAGGCGTTCCGGACGCCGCGGAAGATCCCGCGGTCGTTGTGGTAGATGACGCTGGTCTTGCCGTGCATGACGTGCGGGGCGCGGATCACCTTTCCGCCGAAGGCATGCACGATGCCCTGATGCCCGAGACAGACGCCGAGGATCGGAATCTTCGGCCCGAGCTCGAGGATCACGCGCTTGCAGACGCCGAAGTACTTCGGGTTCTCGGGGTTCCCTGGACCCGGAGAGATGATGATGCGGTCCGGCTCGAGTGCGGCCACCTCCTCGAAGCGCAGCGCGTCGTTGCGGACCACGACGGGGCGGCTGTCGAGCTCGCCCACGGCCTGGTAGAGGTTGTAGACGAACGAATCGTAGTTATCGAGGATCAGCACCTTCATCGCATCACCCGATCAAGCTTCGAACGTCGTCACCCGGGTCCGCCTGATCGGGCCCCAGCGCCACGGAGCGGAGCGACCGGATCAGCGCGCTCGCTTTGTGCAGGGTCTCCAGGTACTCGCCCTCCGGATCCGAGTCCGCCACCACCGCGCCTCCCACCTGGAAGTAGGCCTTGCCGTTCTTCACGAGGATGGTC
>Ga0210377_10002668_pt1 | contig 15511 bp, 10 predicted proteins | sample PLM4_65_b1redo_FD_155480 | JGI IMG/M metagenome (GOLD analysis project Ga0210377, IMG submission 155480) | Groundwater sediment microbial communities from an aquifer in East River, Colorado, USA - PLM4_65_b1 redo | ecosystem: Environmental > Terrestrial > Soil > Riparian zone | place: USA: East... | reverse complement strand
TCTCACCCCGCGGGCGTCGTGCGTCCTAGCGGCCTGTCGGGCGTCAGCTCTTCGCCGTTGCCCGAGCTTCCGTGCGCATCAGGTGGATTGCGAGACCATCGGCGTCCTCGGCGGCCTCGCCGATGGCCTCGGTCATCGTCGGGTGGGCGTGGATGGCCTGCGCGAGGTCGGCGATGTTCAGGTCCGCTCCGATCGCCAGCGAGCACTCGTGGATCAAGTCGCTGGCCTTGGCGCCGATGATGTGCGCGCCGAGCACCTGGTCGGTCGTCGCGTCGCCGACGAGCTTCACGAAGCCGGCGATCTCGCCCTCGGCGATGTTGCGGCCGTGGGCGCGGAACGGGAAGCGCCCGACCTTGACCTTGCGGCCCTCCGCCTTCGCTTCCGTTTCGGTCAGGCCGACGCTGGCGATCTCGGGGCTCGTGAACGTCGCGGCGGGCACGGCGCGCCAGTTGGTCTGCGCGGCGTGGCCGGCGATCAGCTCGGCGGCCGCCTTGCCCTGCGCGCTCGCGAAGTGCGCGAGCTGCTTGATGTCGGTGACGTCGCCAATGGCGTAGACGCTCGGGACGCTCGTTTGCAGCCGGTCGTTGACGCCGATCTTGCCGCGGTCGGTGTTCGCGATGCCGACTTTCTCGAGGCCCAGGTCCGCGCTGAACGGGCGCCGGCCGGTGGCGACCAGCACGCAGTCCACGTCCACCTTCTTGCCGCCGGTCACGGTCAGCGTCAGCGACCCGTCGGCGTTGTCCTTGCGATCCTCGACCTTGGCGGACAGGTGCAGCGCGATCTTCTGCTTCTTCATCTCGCGCTCCAGCGTCGCCGAGATCTCCTCGTCTTCGGCCATGACGAGCCGCGGCAGCATCTCGATGAGCGTCACCTGCGAGCCGATCGCGGCGAAGAACGACGCGAACTCGCAGCCGATGACGCCGCCGCCCAGCACGGCGATGCGCTTCGGCTGCTTCGTCAGGTCGAGCGCTTCCTTGCTGCCGATGACGCGCTCGCCGTCGAGCGACCAGCCCGGCGGCATCCACGCCTGCGCGCCGGTGGCGAGGATCACGTGGTCGGCGGTGATCTCCTGCGTGCCGCCGGCGGTGAGCGCGACCGCGAGGCGGTTCGCGGTCTCGAGGCGCGCCGTGCCGCGGTGGATGTCCACCCCGCGGCCCGAGAGCAGCGTCTTCACGCCGCCCGTGAGCTGCTTGACGATCTTGTTCTTCCGCTCGACGAGCGAGGGCCACACGATCTTCGGCTCGCCCACCTCGATGCCGTACTCCTTCGCGCGCTTGATCGTCTCGTACAGGTGCGCGGTCACGACCCAGGCCTTGGTCGGGATGCAGCCCCAGTTGAGGCACGTTCCGCCGAGCTCGTCCTTTTCGACGACGGCGGCCTTGAGTCCGAGCTGCGCGGCGCGGATCGCGGCGACGTAGCCGCCGGGTCCGGTGCCGACGACGACGACCTGGTAGTGCGGGTTCGACATGATGGGACTTCCGTGCGAAAGGGGACGGGAACGCGCCGGGAACGTCCGGCGTGTGCGAGCGCAAAGGAGCCGCGACTCTAAGCCTCGCGCGAACTCTGTCAATCTTGATTCGGGGCTTCCGTTCACGGATTCGCGCGCACTAGACTCCGGCTCGCCGGCGGCCGCTCTCCATCCACTGCCGGCACGGAGTCCCATCCCCCGATGTCCAGGCGCGTCGCCGTCTTCGCCCGGCCCCCGGTGGCCGGCAAGGTCAAGACCCGGCTGTCTCCCGCGCTCCCCCCGGCGTCCGTGGCCGAGTTGTATTCCGCCATGCTCGCCGACACGCTCGATGTCGCGCGCGGCTGCGCCGCCGACGAGCGCACGCTGTGGTGGGCCGGCGAGCCGCTCGCCGAGGCGCCGCCTTCGGGCTTCTGCGTGCGCGCGCAGTCGGGCGAGGACCTGGGCGCGCGCATGGCGAACGCGTTCGACGCGCTGCTGCAGTCCCCGGGCGATCGCGTCGTGATCGTGGGCGCCGACCTGCCCGAGCTGCGCAGTTCGGACCTCGACCTGGCGTTCGATTCGCTGGCCTCGCACGAGCTGGTGCTGGGACCAGCCTTCGAGGGCGGCTACTGGCTGGTCGGCCTGTCGCGCCGCGCACCCGAGGTGTTTACCAACATCGCCTGGAGCACCGACCACGTCTTCGCGCAGACGCTGGGCGCCGCTGCGAGCTTCGGGCTGCGCGTGCGCTCGCTCGAGTCGCGCCGCGACCTCGAGACGCCCGCCGACCTGGTGCTCGCGGTGGCGGTGGCCGCGACGTCGCCCGAGCGCGGTTTCGGCCCGCACGCGCGCGCGGCGCTGCGCCGGCTGGGCATGCTGCCGCGCTGAAAACGCGCGGCGCCCCGCGCGGCGTGCGCGGGCGCCGAGGTCGCAGGGCTCCGAATGCCCGCTCGCGTCAGGGTGTCGTGCCGCCGCCCGCGGGCGCCGGGCGCCCGAGCTTGCCCGATACCCGCTGGACCGCGGCCTGCAGCGCCGGCGCCATGCCCTCGGGCGGGTTCGCCGCGAGCGCGCGGTTGTAGTACCGGAGCGATTCCTCGAGCTTGTTCTGGCCCTCGGTCACGATGCCCAGGTTGAAGAGCGCGATCGGGTGCTTCGAATCCAGCGCGAGCGCGCGCTGGAACAGCTCCATGGCCTCGTCGGGCTTCGAGAGGTTGTAGTAGCACACGCCCAGGTCGACGATCGTCTCGATGCGGTCCGGATCGGTGCGCATCGCGGAGCGGTAGTGGATGATCGCCTCCGACCAGTTGCCCGTGTCGTAGAGGATGTTGGCGAGGGCGATGCGCGCATTGACGTTCGTCGAGTCCTTCGCCAGCTCGGAGCGCGCCATGTCGGCGACGTGCTGCTGCTCCTCCTGCGCGCCCGCGACCGGCGGCGGCGGGTTGCTCTGCTTGAAGCCGTTGAACGCCGTGAACAGGATGAGCAGCACGGCCATCGAGCCGAGCACGACCCAGAGCTGCATCTGCAGCCCTTGCTGCGGCCCGCGCGGCGGGCGCGGCCGGATCGGTCGCACGCGGCGGATGTTCGGGTCGAATCCGCGCACGGCCGGCTCCTCGGCCTCGGCGTGCGGCGCGGGCGCGGGCCGCTCCGCGGGCTTCGGCGGCGGTGGCGGCGTGGGGGCGGACGGCTCCGCGGGATGGAGAGGAAAGTTGCACCGGGCGCACGCCGTGGCGTGGCTCTCGTTCATATGGCCGCAGCTGGGACAGCGCACGTCGTCGGACATGTGGGTGCTCCGGGAAGGACGTCGAGGCAGGAACCGGGGCACTATAGTGGGGCGCGTTCCGCGGCCTCAAGGCGCCTGCGGCGGCCGGCGGCCCCCGGCGGGCGCCGGGCGTGTTCAAGCTGGCGAGCGCCTGCCCGCGCTGCTACGGTTCGCCGCCCCAAACCACCACGAGTCCCGCGCGCCGCCCGCAGCCGGCGCACGTTCGGAGGTTGTCAACGCATGCGCCGTAACGCCCTCGTCGCGCTGGTCGCCCTCGCGTTCCTCGCCCCGCCGGCCCGCGCCGAGGAAACCCGCGTCACCGTGCTGCACACGACGGACCTGCACGGCTCGCTGCTGCCGTTCGACGACCTGCTGAACCGGCCCGCCCCGCGCGGCCTCGCGAAGGTGGCGACGCTGGTCGCGGCGGCCCGCGCCGAAGGCTCCCCGGTGCTGCTGCTCGACGCCGGCGACGCGACGGCGGGCAGTCCGCTGGTGTCGGTCTGGCAGCGCGACCACGCCGGCGAGCCCGAGCCGGTGACGCGCGCGATGAACGCGATCGGCTACGACGCAATGGCGGTGGGCAACCACGAGTTCGACTACGGCCCCGCGGTGCTGGCGGCCACGCGCGCGGCGGCGAGCTTTCCGTGGATCGCGGCCAACGTCGTGCGCTCCGACGGCTCGCCCGCGTTCCCACCGGCGATCGTCAAGGAGTACGAGGGCGGCGTGCGCGTGGGCGTGTTCGGGCTCGCGACGCCGGCCGTGCCGCGCCTGGTGGACTCCACGCAGTGCGCCGGCTACGAGTTCCTCTCGCCCATCGAGATCGCCCAGCGCGAGGTCAGCCGGCTGCGCGGCGCCGAGCGCTGCGACGTGGTGATCGCGATCGCGCATACCGGGCTCGAGAAGGACCCGCGCACCGGCCAGTTGCGAGTGGGCGACGCGCCGAACGAGAACTTCGGCTGGCGGCTCGCCAACGAGGTGACCGGCCTCGATGTCGTGATCCTCGGCCACACGCACGCCACGGTCCCCTCGGTCACGATGAACGGAGCGCTCGTGACGCAGGCCGGCCGCCACGGCGAGGCGCTGGGGCGCATCGACCTGACGCTCACGCGCGCCACCGGCGCGAGCCCCTGGAAGCTGACCGACAGCCGCGCCCGGGTGATCGGACTCGACGACTCGGTCGCCGCCGATTCGGCGCTCACCGGCATGCTCGCGGGCTACGCGGCGCGCACGAAGGCGGCGCTCGACGAAGCGGTCGGCCTCGCGGCCGGCCCGCTGTTCTCGCCCGGCGGCCGCTTCGCCGACAACGCGCTGCTGCAGCTCGTGCACCGCGCCCAGCTCGACGCGACCGGCGCCGACGTCTCGCTCGCGACGCTGTTCGACCCTGCGCAGCGCATCCCGGCCGGGCCGATCACCGTGCGCGACCTGATGCGGCTCTACCCGTACGAGAACACGCTGCTCACCGTCGAGATGACCGGCGCCGAGCTGCGGCAGGCGCTCGAGCAGTCGGCGCGGGTGTTCGCGGACTACTCCTACGAGGAGGGCGCGCCGCTCACCGTGCCCGGCATGCCGGCCTTCAACTTCGACATGGCGCACGGCGTGACGTACGAAGTGGACCTCACCCGGCCGGCGGGCGAGCGCATCCTGCACCTGTCGTGGAAGGGCGAGCCGCTCGACCCGGCGCGGCGGCTGCGCGTCGCGGTCAACGGTTACCGCGCGGCGGGCGGCGGCGACTTCACCATGATCCGCCGCGCGCCCGTCGTCGGGCGCCCGGCGCTCAGCGCCCCGGCGGCGCTGGTGGACTACGTGCGCCGCCACCCGAACGTCTCGCCGCGCGCCGAACACGGCTGGACGGTGCTGCCCGACTACGCGCCGATGCCGGAGCGGCCGCTCATCGACCGGCTCGTGCGACTGGGCCTCGCGCCGGCGGCCGAAGTGCGCCACCTGATCCCCGAGGAACCCGCGCGGCGCGTGGACCTGGCCTACTGGCTGGGGCGCGTGCTGAACCTGAAGTCCCGGCGGCCTTCGGGCGCGTTCGGCGACGTGCCGGACGAGGTGCAGGTGTGGGTGGACGGCGTGCTCGCGCGCGGCGTGCTGGGGCGCGAGGGGCAGGGCGAGAGCTTCAAGCCGTTCGAGACCGCCACGCTGGGCACGGCGCTCGACTGGAGCGAGCGCGCGGCGCGCACGGCCGGGTACGCGCTCGCCACCGCGCAGCCGGGCGACCGCCACTTCCAGCGCGGCCTCGTCACGGGCGTCTCGCTCGCGGGCGGCGCGGCGCGCGGCGATCTCGACTTCGCGGGCCCGCTCTCGCGCGCGCAGTGGCTGGGCGTCGTCTCGAACCTGCGCTTCCCGCAGGTGCGTGTGATCGAGACCACCGACTTCCACGGCGCGGTGCTGTCCACCGCGCGCGACCGGCGCACCGGGCGCGCGATCGGCGGCACGGTGAACCTGGCTGCGCACGTCGAGCAGCTGCGCGCCGAGAACCCCGAGGGCACGGTGCTCGTGGACGGCGGCGACACGTTCCAGGGCACGATGCTCTCGAACCTGCAGTTCGGCCGGCCGGTCATCGAGCAGATGAACCTGCTCGGCTACGCCGCGCACGCGATCGGCAATCACGACTACGACTGGACCGCCGATACGCTCAAGGCGCGCGCGATGCAGATGCGCTTCGCGACGCTGGGCGCCAACATCACCGAGCGCAAGGGCGGCAGGCGCCCGTGGTGGGTGCGCAGCGACACGCTGGTCGCGCGCCGCGGCGTGCGCGTCGGCATCCTCGGCCTCGCCTACCCCGGCACGCCGCGCGTGACGCTGGCGGCGAACGTCGCGCACCTGCGCTTCGGCGACGACTCGGCGGCGGCCGCGCCGATCGTGCCGCGCCTGCGCAAGGCCGGCGCGTCGATCGTGGTCGCGGTCGGGCACATTCCCGGCGAGACGGACTCGACGCGGCGCGCCCAGGGCGACGTGGCTCGGCTGGCGCGCGGCGTGCGCGGCGTGGACGCGTTCCTCGGCGGGCACAGCCACAACGTGATCGACGACCGCATCGAGGGCGCCTCGGTCATGATCGCCGGCGCCCTCGGCGCCTGGCTGGCGGTCGTGGACATGGTCGTGGACCCGGTCAAGCACGCGGTCGTCGAGAAGCGCCAGCGCATGATCCAGGTGCTCGAGGGCGAGGCGCCGGTGGATTCGGCATGGATCGGCCGGGTCGAGCACTGGAACGCCGACATCGGCCCGATCGCCGCCGAGGTCCTCGGCCGCTCGGCCGGCGCGCTCGACCGGCGGCGGCCCGAGGCGACGATCGGCAACCTGATCACCGAGGCCATGCGCTTCGTCTCGGACGCCGACATCGCGATGCAGAACCCCGGCGGCATGCGCGCGAACCTCGCGGAGGGCGAGATCACGCGCGGGACGATCTACGACATCATGCCGTTCGACAACACGATCGTGACCGAGCGGCTGACGGGCGACGAGGTGAAACTGGCGCTCGAGCAGGGCCTGCGCGGCGAGCGCATCACGCAGGTGAGCGGCATCCGCTACACGGTGGATCTCTCGCGCCCCGCGGGCAGCCGCGTGACCGCGCTGGCGATGGCCGACGGTACGCCGATCGAACCGGCGAAGCTCTACAAGGTCGCGGTCAACAACTTCATGGCGAGCGGGGGCGACAACTTCGACGTCCTCGCGAACGGGCGCGAGAAGACCGACACCGGGCTGCTGATCCGCGGCGCGATGGAGGCGTACGTGCGCGACCGCTGCAAGGCGGGCGGCACGCTCGACATCCGCACGGACGGCCGGATCACCGAAGCGGGGCGCTGAAGGACCGCGCGCGGCGCGGCGCCGATCAGGCCGCGCCCAGCTCGTGGTCGGTGGCGGCTGACAGCCGGCGCCAGATCTCGTCCAGCCAGTCGAGGTGCTCGGGCTTCATGAGCACCGAGCGAAGGCAGGTGAGCGTCCCGCCCTCCGGCGCGGCGCCCGCGGCCGCCGTCGGGAAGCAGCCGGCGGGCAGCTCGGCCAGCGCCAGGTGCAGCCCGTCGCGGGCGGCCGCGCCGAAGATCGCCCGGGCGCGCCGCGAGCTCTCGGCGGCCGAGTTCGCCCGCACCGCCCAGACGACGATGTCCAGCTCGGGCTCGAACGCCGTCACGAAGCGCGCGTCCGCGGCCAGACGGCGGTGCAGCTCGAGCGCGGCGGCGCGCCCGCGTTCGAGGCCGGCCGCGAACGCGCCGCCGGGAACCAGCGGCAGCAGTCGCTGCGTCGCCCACAACGCCACCGCAGCCGCGCCCGGGCGCGAGCACTCGAGGCTGATCTCGCCGAGGTGGAGGTCGCCCGAGGAGAAATACGTGTAGGGCGAGTCGTGCCGGTAGTGCGCGCCGACCGCGGGGTCGCGGAACAGCACGCTGCCGCAGCCGTAGGGCTGCAGGCCGTGCTTGTGCGGGTCGATCACGACCGAGTCGGCTCCCGCCAGCGCGTCGAATGCGCGCCGGGCTTCCGGCTTCAGGCCGCCGGCGAGCGTGAAGTAGCCGCCGTAGGCCGCGTCGGCGTGCACCCGGAAGCCGTGGCGATCGCGCAGCGCGAGGATCCCGTCGAGCGGGTCCACCGAGCCCGTGGCGGTCGTTCCCAGCGTCGCGACAACGGTGCCGACGCCGCCGCGCGCGAGCCGCGCCTCGAGCGCGCGCAGGTCCATGCGTCCGCGCGCGTCGGCCGGGATCGGCTCGAACGGCAGCCGCAGCACATCGCTGATGCGGGCGTGCGTGTAGTGCGCCTGGCTCGAGGCGAGGATCGCCCCGCCCTCGCGCTCACGGCCCGCGATCCACAGCGCCTCGAGGTTTGCCATCGTGCCGCCGCCGGTCAGGTGCCCGAGGTGCTCGCGCCAGCCGAGCATGGCCGCCAGCTGCGCGACGGCTTCCTTCTCCATCGCCGAGCTGGCGCGGCCGCCGTCGAGCGCGTGGTTGTTCGGGTTCAGCCACATCGCCAGCGCCCAGGCCGTGCGCGCCACCGGGTGCGGCGGCTTGAGCATCTGGCCGGCGTAGAGCGGGTGGAAGTACGGGAAGTTGTCGTGCAGCCGTTCGGCCGCCTCGAGCAGCACGCGCTCGGCGTCGGCACCCGTCGCATCGGGCGTGGCCGCCTCTGGCAGCGCAGCGAAGCCCTCGTCGAGGCGCGCGAGCGCGGCGGCGAGCGTGCGGAGCGAATCGTGGTCGAGTCGTGGTTCGGCAGGCGGCATGCGGGTCCCCCGGCGCGGCGGTCGGACCGCCATTAGAAGGACACGTAGGCGCCGCTGGCAAGCGGGCCGCGCGTTCGCGGCCGCGCGGCTACTGGCCCTGGCCGCCCGAGAAGGTGGCGCCGGCCGGGTCGGCGGCGGGCGCGGCGAGCGAGACGCCGGCCTGCTTGAAGTAGGCGACGACGCCGTTCGAGAGCTGCCGGCCCATCTGGCGCTGGAACGCCGGGTCCTTCAGCAGCTTCACCTCGCGGTAGTTGTTGATGAACGCGGTCTCGACCAGCACGCTCGGGAACTCGACCGACTTGAGCACCACGAACCCGGCCTGCTTGATGCCGCGGGATTCCACGCGGCGGTCGGCGGCGATGTGGTCGAGCAGCGTCTCGGCGAGCAGCTGGCTGCGCTCGAGCGCGACGTTGCGCTTCACGTCGTACAGCACGCTCACCACGTCGTCCTCGGCCTGGGGCGGCACCCCGCCGATCCGGTCGGCGGCGTTTTCGAGGTCGGCGAGGTCGGCGTCCGCCTGGTCGCTCGCGCCCTTGAGCGACAGGAAGAAGACCTCGGTGCCGCTGCCGCGCCCGCGCCGCCGGCTGGAGTTGCAGTGGATGCTGATGAACAGGTCGGCCTTGGCCTTCTCGGCGATCTCGTAGCGCTGCCGCAGCGGGATGAAGAAGTCCGCGTCGCGCGTGAGGAGGGCCCGCACGCCGTTCACCTTGTTCAGCTCCTCGGCGAGGTTCTTGGCGATCGCCAGCGTGACCCGCTTCTCGAGCACGCCGCCGGGACCGCGGGCGCCGGTGTCCTCGCCGCCGTGGCCGGCGTCGATCACCACGAGCCGCACGCGGTCGCGCTTCTTGGCCACTGCGAGCGCGGCCAGGCGCTTGTTCTCGGCCTCGCGCGCGGCGGGGCTGACGACGTCCACGACGATGCGGAACGGCTTCTCCTCGTCGGCGGCCAGCGTGAACGTGCGGAACGACGCCCCGGGCGCGAGCATGATGATGAAGCGCACGCCGTTCTGGTCGAGCACGGTGATGACCGAGTCCACCGCGGTGTCGCCCACGGCGAGCGTGGCCGGGACGCCGGCCGCCGCCACGATGCCCGGGAAGGGCACCGACACGACGAGCTGCGAGGCCGAGCCCGAGTCGGGCATGACGGGCGCCACGACCTGCGAGAAGTCGAAGACGATGCGGGTGTTCGACGGCGCGGACCAGGCGCGCACTCCGCTCACCGTGAGCGGACCGGGCGCGTCGGCGCGCGCGAGCCCGCCGGTCGCGGCGAGGGCCAGTCCCAGGAGCACTGTCGTGATCAGTCGCGTGCGCATCGTCGGGCGGCTCCGTCCATGGACTCGCGGGAGGCGGCCCGTGCCACCTCCCGCTGGTTGCTTCTCCGCGCCGTGAACGGCGTTCAGTTGCCGAGCCGCAGCGTCGAGAACCGCGTGTTGCCCTCGCGGTTCACGAGCAGCGCCGCCGGCCTCTGCGCCTTCTTCGCGGCGTCCATCAGCTTCGTGAACGTGGCGGCGTCCTTCACGGGCGTCGGACCCACCTGCTCGATCACGTCGTTCGGCTGGATTCCCCGTTCCTCGGCCAGACTACCCTCGGCCACGTCCGTCACACGAACGCCGGCCTCGATGCCGAGCTGCTTGAGCTCGTCGGAGCGCATGTCGCGGACCGCGAGCCCGCCGAGATCCACCGTGTCGTCCACGCCCTTCTGGGCCGGCGTGTTCGAAGCGACCTGGGTGTCCTTGTCGGCGAGCGTGACGTTGAACGACATCCGCTTGCCACCCCGCAGCACCGCCAGCGAGGCCTGCCTGCCGGGAGGGGTATCGGCCACCTTCAGGCGCAGCTTCTGCAGGTCGTTCACGCGCTGGCCGTTGAACTCGACGATCAGGTCGTTCCGTTGCAGGCCGGCCCGCTCGGCGGGCGTGTTGGGGCGGACTTCCTGGATGAGCACGCCCTCCTGCCCCTGCAGCCCGAATCCCTCCGCCAGCTCGGGCGTGAACTCGGCCAGCACGACGCCGAGCATCGAGCGCCGCACGGAGCCGTGCGCGACCAGTTGGTCGGCGACGTGCTTGGCGAGGTTGATCGGCACGGCGAAGCCGATGCCCTGGCCGCTCGTGTTGACGGCGGTGTTGATGCCGATGGCCTCGCCGCGGATGTTGCACAGCGGGCCGCCCGAGTTGCCGAAGTTGATCGACGCGTCGGTCTGGATGAAGTCCTGGTACTCCGGCGTGCCGCCGTAGATGTTGAGGTCGGTGCGGCCCTGGGCGCTGACGATGCCCACCGTCACCGAGCCGCGCAGCTGGCCGAGCGGGTTGCCGATGGCGATCGCCCAGTCGCCGACGCGCAGGCGGTCGGAGTCGCCGAGCGGCAGCACCGGCAGGTCGCTGCCGCTGATCTGGATGACGGCCACGTCGGTCTCGGGGTCGGCGCCGACGACCTTCGCCTTGAACGTGCGGCGGTCGTTCAGCGTCACCGTGATCTCGTCCGCGTTGCTCACGACGTGGTTGTTCGTGAGGATGTGTCCCTGCGCGTCGATGATGAAGCCCGAGCCCGACGAGGGCGTGCGCTGCGGGCGGCGCGGCGACTGCTCACCGAAGAAGCGGCGCATGAAGTCGTCGGCGCCAGGGTCGCCCGACATCGACGCCTTCTTCTGGACGTCGATGAACACGACGGCCGGAAGCGCCCGCTCGACGACGCTCACGAACGGGCTCTCGGGCAGGACCGCCGAGTTCTGCGCCACGACGGCCGCGACCTGGGCGTCCGCGGCGCGGGAGGCGCGCTGCAGGTTGAGCCCCGCGCTCAGCCCGAGCCCGAGCACGAGCCCGGCGAAGATGAGGGCGGCGGCACCGATGAAGTAGCTGCGCGGGCGAATGACCGACCTTCCGTCCATCTTGCTCCTCCGTGTGTGGCTTGGACGACTGGGCGATACGACTTCCGGAGGGGCCTTGGGCCTCTCCGGATGCCCATGAGAGTAGAACTCGAAGACCGGCGTCCGATAGACCCTCGCTGTTCAGCGCGGGTCAATTTCGAATCCTCGCGTCGCCGCTCGCGCGGTGCGCGGGGGAATCCCGGGGAGCCGGTCCTTGTGCATACCTCAGACGCTCCGGGACCCCTGTTGGTTGCGTGCGCATTTCGAGAACTGATGAAGCGTTGACGCTGGCCCGCGCGAGCCCCGCGTCCGTCGGCGGCGACGCTTCGCCCGTCGGTTGGCGCGGCCTTGCGGGCCCGACTAGACTGCCCCGCCATGCATGCCGGCTCGGTGGTCTTCCTCTCGGACGCGCACCTGGGCGCCGAGTCCAGGGAACGCGAAGCCTCGCGGGAGGCCAGGCTCCACAGCTTCCTCGGCGCGCTGCCCGGGCGGGCGTCCTCCCTCGTTATCGTCGGGGACCTGTTCGACTTTTGGTTCGAATACCGGACCGCGATCCCCCGCAGGGCCTTCCCCACGCTGGCCGCCCTGCAGCGCCTGCGCGAGACGGGGATCGACATCCAGTACCTGAACGGCAACCACGACTTCTGGCTCGGCAGGTTCATGCGCGAGACGCTGGGCATCCGCACGACCGACCAGCCGGTGGTGATCGAGCAGCAGGGCCGGCGGCTCTGGGTGCACCACGGCGACGGCCTGGTCGGCGGCGACCTGGGCTACCGGGTGCTGCGCCGGGTGATCCGCAGCCCGTTCAGCATCGGTCTCTACCAACTGCTGCACCCCGACGCGGGCATCCCGCTCGCGCACGCCGTCTCGAACTGGTCGCGCCGCTCACGCGGGACTCCGCCGCTGCAGCCCGAGCGGCTGTGGCGCGAGATCGCCGAGCCGCGCTTTGCCGAAGGCTACGACGGCGTGCTCGTCGGGCACTTCCACCACGCCTACGAGCGGCGAGAGAACGGCCGCGAGTTCTTCGTGCTCGGCGACTGGATCGACCACTTCACCTACGTCGAGCTGGAGGGCGGCCGGCTGTCGCTGCGCAGCTGGCCCGGGCCGGCGTAGGTTCGGTCCGAGACCCGGCGCGGCGCGCGTCAGAACTGCGCGCCGAACGAGAAGCGGTGCGTGTCGCCGAGGTCGAGCTTCGAGGGCACCCACGCGTAGTCCACGCGATAGAGCCGGTAGCGCCAGCCCGCGCCGGCGCTGACGCTCGAGAGGTCGTCGCCCTGGCGCAATCCCATGCGCAGCGACGCCCCCGTCTCGGACTCGAGCTCGCCGCCGAAGGCCACGATGGCCGCCCGGCCGCGCGTCGCGCGCACGTCCAGCGCGGGCGTCAGGCTCAGCCCGCGGCCGAGCGTGCGATGCCACGCGAGGCCCCCGTGCAGGGCCACGGGCAGGCCCACGGGCGCGCCGCGCTCGCCGTCGAACTCGTAATGCGCCGCGGGACCGGCGTGCTGCACCGCCAGGCCGGCGCGCAGGTCGCGCCAACGCTCCGGCTGCCACGCCATGCCGGCGCTCACGCCCCACGTCATGGCCGCCTCGCTGGAGATGCGCTCGCGCAAGATCTGCGCGGCGAAGCCCACGCTCGCGCCGCCCGCCGTCGCGCGCCCGTAGCCCAGCTGCAGCTCGAGGTCGTGCGCGCCGAACGTGCCGATCAGGTTGCCGAGGCCGTCGCGCTCCTCGATGGGCTCGGAGTACATGGCCCGCACCGAGGCGGCCAGGCCGCCGCCGAAGCGCCGACCGCCGAGGGCGAACTGCTCGTGGCGCAGGCCCTGGAAGAACTCGTAGTGCGTCGCCGAGAGCTGCGTCGTCTGCATGCCCGCGAGCCCGGCCGGGTTCCAGAAGGCCGCGTCCACGCCGTCGGCGACCGCGAGGAAGGCCCCGCCCATGGCCGAGGCGCGCGCGCCGGCGGGCACTTCGAGGAACGCGAAGCCCGGAGGGGCGGCAAGGGCGGCGGAGGCGAGCAGCGGCAGGACGAAGGCGAAGAGCGCGGGGAGGCGGCGAATCACGTCGGAGGATCCTCGAAGGTCGAACGCGCGCGGCAACGGGGCCGGTGGTCCCGACCCCGTCGCCGGCGAATCAAGGCGCGGCAGTATACGTCACGGGCCGCGGCGTCAGCCCTTGTGCTTCTGCCCGCCGCCGGAGTCGCCGCGCTTCGGCGAATCCTGCTTGGGCTGGTCCTGCTTCGGCGGGTCCTGCTTCGGCTGCTGGCGCGGCTGCTCCTGCCGCGGCTGTTCGCGCGGCGGGTCGTAGCGCGGCGCCTCGCGACGCGGCTGCTCCTGGCGCGGCTGCTCGCGTGGCGGGTCGTAGCGCGGCGCTTCGCGACGCGGCGGATCCTGCCGCGGCCGCTCGCGCGGCGTGTCGTACTTCGGCGCTTCGCGGGTCGGCGTCTCGCGGCCGCGCGAGTCGCCGCGCGAGGGCACGTAACGCGTGCCGTCGCGGTCCGGGCTCGTGCGCTGCGGAGGCTGGAAGCGCGGCTGCTCCTTGGTGCCGGGCTTGTCGCCGGACTTCACGCCGCCGTCCCTGCGCTCCTTCACGCCGGGCGTGCCCGAGCCTGCGGGCGTGCGCCAGACCTGGCCGCCCTTACCCTGCTTGTCCTCGTCGAGGTCGGGGCGGTTGCGCCCGATCGGGAGCGATCCGCGACCGCCCGCGCCACCGCTCGCGGTCTTGATGTAGCCCGGAGGCGTCGAGCGCGGGTTGTCGCCGCCCTTGGTGGGCGGAGGCACGTAGCCGACGGGAGGCGCGGACTTGGTGCGCACGAGCGGGCCGCCCCAGAGATCGTCCCAGCGCCGCTGGCCATCCCACGACGACCAGCGTTCGTGACGGTCGTACCAGCCGCGGTAGCGCGGCGGGCAGTCCGAGCGGACGACGTAGTAGTAGTAGGGCGTGTGGCTCGACCACATGCACGGGCCCCAGCACCAGTTCCAGTTCACCCGGAAGTCGACGACGGAGCAGCTCGTGTAGTACGGGTCGAAGCCGTCCCACCACGACCAGTGGTTCGGGCGGTGGCAGTCATAGCAGAGGTAGCGCGGGTAGCGGACCTGGTGGCCCACGTAGTACGTGGCGTACGAGGTCGCGAACACCTCCGGGCCGCCGGGATCGCCGAGCACGCCGCGGCGAATGCGCTCGATGGCGACGGTCGGGTCGCCCAGCACGCGACCGTCCTCGTCGAAGCCCTCGATCTCGTCGTGGCGGCCTTCGTAGCCGATGCTCTCGCCCTGCGGGTCGAACGGGCGCAGGTACCACGGCAGCTCGCGGAACGGCTCGCTCGAGGCCAGCGCGACGATGTAGCCCTGGCCCGTCTCGCGGTCGACCGTCAGCTCGTAGCGCGAATCCTCGGGCGGCAGACGCAGCGTGTTGCGGCCTTCGACCATGCCCGAGCCGCGGCGGAACGGGAACAACACCGTGATGCGGCCCTCGGCGTCGATCTCGTAGACGAGCAGGTAGGCGTCGTCGTTCGTGCGGGCCTTCACCAGCATCGCCTCACCTGGCGCGTAGACCGCGTCGTCACCGCGGTCGGTCCAGACTTCGACCGACAGTGGCCGGGCCGTGGCGGTCGTGGCCGCGACGAGCAGCGTCGCGATCGCGAAGGCGGCCCCCGAAACCCAGTTGGTGCGCAGCATGACCTTCACTCCTTCGCGTCTTGCATCGCCGGCGACCCGCCGGCGGCGTTCCGCGACGCTCTCGGGATGCCCCGTGACGCGGGGCGGCCGTCCCCCCGCTCTCGATCCGGCGCCTTCATCCTAGCGCAGCCGCGACCGGGAGCGGGCGGTTTCACTTTGATTTCACCTCAGCCACGTGACCGGGCGGTCCTGCGGGCCGTCCCCGGTCGCGCGGGCGATGAGCAACTCGCCGTTGCCAGGGTCGGTCTGGTAGGCCCAGTCGAAGACGACGGCCACGGACGAGAGGCTCGTGACCCTGAACTTGGCGAAGTGGTTGTCGCGCGTCCAGACCACGTAGCAGTGGCCGGGGATCAGCTCGACCGTGCCGGTCGGCGACCAGCCCGCCGACGGGGCGTAGTCGATGGCGTCCAGGTTCGAGGCCCAGCCCATGTCCTGGATGTCGGTCTGGATGTCGCGCGCGAACATCTGGTGGACGCTGCCGTTGTAGCCGAAGAAGACGTCGGTCGCGGCGTCGTTCGAGGCGCGCGTGGAGGCGACCGAGAAGTCCCAGCCCGCGCCCGCGACTCCGT
>Ga0210377_10002667_pt1 | contig 15514 bp, 13 predicted proteins | sample PLM4_65_b1redo_FD_155480 | JGI IMG/M metagenome (GOLD analysis project Ga0210377, IMG submission 155480) | Groundwater sediment microbial communities from an aquifer in East River, Colorado, USA - PLM4_65_b1 redo | ecosystem: Environmental > Terrestrial > Soil > Riparian zone | place: USA: East... | reverse complement strand
ATGTTGGAAAGGTCGGTTACTCCACCGAGAAGACCCGGATGGCTTGTTGCTTGCCCTTGAAAACAACTTCGCTGAGATTCAGAAGGGTCGTGTTGAAAGAATAGAATTTCCCCTTTATCAACTGATTTAAACCTGGATACACGCGCTAATAATATGCAGGAAGGTTCACTTAATTTTGAAAACAATGGAATACCAGCAAGCAACCCCAAAAATTCAGAAACGGTCTCTCCCTTTGTTCGCATCTGTCGAAGATCTCCGCTGCCAGGTTTTTTGAGTATGACAAAAGTAACAGAATAGCAATCGATTGGACTTAAATCAGCGCTTCGATATTTTTGACCGGCGTGGATGGGATCAGATCGCAGCCAGGCCAGACGGCATCCACGCCCGCTTCCTTCGCCCCGCGAACTGCTTCCATTACCTGAGCGCCATCTCCCCTCCACAACGTTTCCACCGGGTCGATATTCCCGAACAATAAAATGTTCGTGAGTGCGCCCCGTGCCGCATGGATATCTGTCGTCTGGTCAATCGAGATTGCCTCTGCGCCAGTTTGATTCAACAACTCCAGTGATTTGGCCACGTTCCCACATACAGACAGCACACGCGGCTTCGGCAATTTCTCGATCAATAATTTTTCTGCTGGCAGAACGAACTGTTCATACTTGGCGGGTCCGATAAAAGCAGGGGAGCCGCCCATATCGTGGATGGTGATGAAGTCCGCGCCTGCGTTGCGATAAGCGTTGCCGATATCGGCAAGGAAAGAGGAAAGATGAAAGAGCGCACTATTGATTGAATCCGGTTCACGCTTCATCCCGGCGAACAAGCCTCCCGCCTCCACCAGATATAACAGCAACGTGTACGGACCCGGAACGACTCCGCTGATCACAACTTCATTCCCGGCGTCTTCTTTCACCAAGCGAATTGCATCGCAGATCAGCGAAAGCCTGCCTTTGTGGAGGAAGTCCGCGCTTCGGAAGTATGCTTCATTCAAATACTTTGCAGTGGCAAACAGCGCCTTTTTCGGTTGTGGAAAACGATCATTGCCATCTTCGTAAAAATTCAACTCTGCCCCCAATGCTTCGGCAGGTGCACACAGATCCAACGGCAGCGCCGCGGACGGCATCCCGGTTAATCGGAATGTGCTCGCCGCGGCTTTCGCCATCTTCTTCGCATCATGATGTGCTTCATGTAATGACAGCCCCTCACGTTCCAATCCCTCAACCGTAACGTGAATCAAACCACTAAAAGATGGTTGGCTATTTATTCTGTTCCCTAATAATAAATCCAGGATTTCAGCGCGTGAACTCATTGCTCACTCTAACCAATCTCCAGTCTCAATTCTCTAATTCTCCAATCTCGAATTACCCTTTTACTGCCTTCGCGATCGCCGCCACATGTTCCGGTGTATTTCCGCAGCAACCGCCGACGATCTTTGCTCCCAGTTCCACATACTTCCTGGCGTAATTGCCCATGTCTTCGGGCGTCATATCGTAGACACCCAGTTCGGTTTCAATGTCCATGTGCGGGACACCGGCATTCGGCTTGACCCACAACGGGAAGTTCGGCAGGGTCGCTCCATATTCCTTGACGACCGCTTCCATGTTCTCGAGCGTGGTTCCGCAGTTCGCACCCACGACGGCAGCGCCCATTTCACTGTAACGCTTGATGACATCCTTTGGCTTGATGCCCATCATCGTGCGCGTACCGCGGTCATAGCTGAACGATACTACGATGGGCAGGTCGCTCACGGATTTCGCGCCTTCGAACGCAGCAGTCGTCTCTTCGAACGAGAACATCGTTTCGATCAATAACAGGTCGACGCCGCCCTCCGTCAGGGCTTTGGCTTGCTCGGCGAATGTGGCTTTCACATCTTCCGCATCGAGTGGACCATACGGCTTCAACAATCCGCCCACAGGACCCATCGAACCGGCGACCATAACTCCGTCTCGTGCTGAGGCGGCTTTACGGGCGAGTTCCGCGGCACGGATATTTACTTCCGGGGCACGGTCTTGATATTTCGAGTCCTTCATCCTTATGCGCGTGCCGCCGAAGGTGCAGGTGAGGATAATATCCGAGCCTGCTTCCACGAAGGAACTTTCCAGCTTTAACAAAATATCGGGGTTGTCAATGATCAGGTCCTCGGGAGGCTGACCCGGTCTCAATCCCATCTTCTGCAAATTCGATCCGGTTGCCCCGTCCGCAACCAGGATTTCCCCGCCGTTCAATCGTTCCAAAAATTTGTTCATTGATTCTCCATAATTCCCCTCTCCCAAAATGGGAGAGGGGTAGGGGGTGAGGGTTATTTCATAAAATTCTTCGCGATCGGGTCCGCCACACGATTTGGGATCAGATGCGCGATATGTTCGAATGGTTCGTTCATGTGGGGGAAGCTCGTCGCCAGCATGAACTCATTTTGGAAATCGGGATCGGTCGGCAGTTCAAAGCGTTCCACCTGGCGCGTGACCTCATCGATCTCATTACGCTTCTCCACGTTCAAGAGCGCGATACGAGCGCCATCGCCCGCGGCATTGCCGATGGCATATACCCGATCCAATTCGCAATCGGGGATCAAGCCGATCAGCATCGCCTTCTCTTTATCGATGAAACTGCCGAAGCCGCCCGCGAGAATGATTTTATCAGGGGTTTGCAAATTGCTGCGCTTCAATAACGTGCGCGCCGCCACAAATAACGCCGCCTTCGCCAATTGGATTTGACGTACATCTTGCTGGGTCATGGGGATGTCTCTTCCGATGGAGGTTTCCTCCGCCCAGGCAATGACATACTCCCAGCCATTCTCGCCCTCCCGAACACGGTTCGAACTAAGCCCTTTCTTGAATCTGCCCCGAGAATCGATGATCCCCGCCCGGAACAATTCTGCCACTCCGTCGATGATGGCGGAACCGCATATCCCTTTGACCTTTCCTTTGAACTCTGTGTAATCGGTGTTCCAGCCATCAACGCCGATCACCTTGTATTTTGGTTCAAGGGTTTTGTCATCGATTTGGATGCGTTCCATCGCACCCGGCGCGGCACGCATACCGTATTCCACGTGTGCGCCTTCGAGTGCGGGACCGGTCGGAGTGGATGTGCAGACCAATCGTTTGCGATTTCCGAGCACGAGTTCGGCGTTGGTGCCAACATCGATCAATAGCCAGTTCTCATCCTGTTTGTGCGGCTCTTCGGCAAGGATGACCGCGCTGGTGTCCGCACCGACAAAGGAAGCAATGGTGGGGAGCACGTGGATGTTGCCCGACGAATTGATGTGCAATCCCAACTCACGCGCTTTGATGTCAACTGATTCATGAATGACAGGCACGTATGGCGCAAGCCCCAAATTCTTCGGGTGTAGGTTTAAAAGGATATGATGCATGGTGGAATTACCGACCAGCACCATTTCCAGAATATCCTCCACTTTTACGATGTCATTGCGAGATCGTTCGTCCTGAGCGGAGCGGAGCGAAGTCGAAGGACTGCCCGAAGGGTCCTCCTCATTAACCTCCACATTCACATCCTTGCTCATTTGTTGATTTGCTGATTTGACTGCTTGTTTCAATAATTTGTTCAGCGTGCCGATGATGGCTTTATGTAATTTCTCCAGCCCTTCGGGATGTTCAATGGTGTATTGGATACGGGACATCACATCTTCGCCGTACACGATCTGTGGATTCATCTCGGATTCGGCGGCGAGCAATTCGCCCGTGCGTAGATTGCACAAATACAGAGCAACTGTCGTCGAGCCGATGTCCACTGCCGCGCCGTAACTATCCTCCACATATCCCGCCTGGACTTCGATCACTTCCTTATCCTGCCATACAGAGACAGTCACATTCCAGTTTGAGTCGCGCAGCGTCTTCGATAACGTGCGCAGACATTGATAATCAACGGTCAAGTCATACCAGCGCGGGAGTTCTACATCCGTGCCGCGGACGAGACGCATGGACGTTTCGAGTCCCTTGGCAAGACGTTCCCAGTCCGCGATGGGTCGAGCCAAATCTGGCGGGCTCATCGTGACCAGATATTTGCGAATGGCGGGTTTGACTTCGATTGCCCGTTCCCGCGCGCTCTTGCGGACGATCTGCTTGTTGCCGCGGCTTTCTTCCGGAACGTTGATCAACACGTCACCCTGAATTTTGCACTGGCACGATAAGCGGACCTGTCCGATTTCCCAGCCTTTATCCTTTAATAGCTTGGGTCTGCGTTGCAGATATTCACGCTCTGCCGCACCAACAGGGGAGAGGTTCTCGCGCTTGGAGTCGATGTTGTATTTCTCAAAGCGACCTTCCTCCACAAGGATCATGCACTTGCCGCACGTGGCATTCTCGGCGCAAATGGATTCGATATCCACGCCGAGTTCACGCGCTGCCGTGCGGACGGACGTGCCTTCGTCCACTTGTCCGCGCCGCCCGGAGGGTTGCAGAATGATGTTATGTTTTTTGGTCATGATTTCCAAATTCTTGGACACGGATCACACGGACGCCACGGAATAATTCCGTAAAAACGGAAAGAATCCGTTCATTCCGCGAAATCCGTGTCCAAAGGGTTTACGCCTCTCGGCGGGGGATCTCTATTTTAGCGAACTCAGTTTCCAGCTCCGTAAGAAGCGCTTCTGCCACTTCTTCAGGAGAACCGTCGCGTTCGATCCAGTCACCGCGTTTGTATTGGGCGCTGTACTCCTCCGTGGACGTTAATCCGACTGCCATTGCATAGGCATCGATGGTGTTTTGGATCTTTTGTGAGAGTTGTTTTTTGACTGTGCGCCCATTGCCTTCAACAGTAAATGAAGAAGGGATGTGCTTCCAGTAAAAGATTCGATAGCGAGCCATGGATACGTTACCTCTTGAATTATATATAATTTAGCTTGAGATTCTACGCGAGGTTTGCATTCGGGTCAATACAATAATATCGTGGGGCGGGATGGTCGCGAAGCATCCTGTAAAGGGCATCCCGCCGATTCAAAGGTGTGCGGGATAACATCCCGCACCACGCTCAGTTCCATCAAAAAAGCCCCGCTGTTGAGCGAGGCAGATTTTTCAGATCATTCTAAAACGGAAGCAAGTTTCGTTCCCACAAGATCAGCCAGGCTGCAAAGGCAATGAAGAACAGGATGAGCATCACTCCGGTGACGGTCCAGTGGAAATTTTTTGTGTAGGTGCGCGTGGGATAGGCGCCGAAGCCGCGCGAGTCAATGGCGAGAGCGGTACTCTCCGCTTTGCGCAAGCTGTTCACAATGACGGTGAACATGTATCTCTGCCACAAGCGGATGCGGTGCCGAATAGGAGAGTTGGAGGCGCGTCCACGAATGGCGTGCGCCGCTTTGACCGCGTCCACTTCCTGTTGCACGATGGGCAGGAAGCGCAACGCCAGGAAGATGGCGAAGGCATACCGATACGGCATCCCGATGCGGACCAGCCCCGTCATCAAGTCGCGAATATCGGTCGTCCAGATGAAGATGAAGGATGCCAGCACCATGATCGTGATACGCAGGAAGAATTCCAAGCCGCGTTCGAAGCCTTGTTGACCAAAGGGAATTCCTGCTATGACGATGGTGCTGGTAGATGGCGTCGTAAAGAGATTGACCACGAACAACAGTGCGCCCATGATCAAAATGATCGGCGCTGCCTGCCAGACCGATTTGAAGGGAACTCTTGCCAGGATGACCGTGATGATCACCAGCAATCCCAGCATGACGGCGCGCGCCAGGTTGCTCTGCAATTGGAAGGTGACCACGATGACGAAAACCACCCAGATCAATTTGCTCAGGGCATCGATGCGGGTAAAGAAGGAGCCGTTGTCTACATAGCGCAGTGAATGTTCGCTCATTGCATGGCTCCAATGAATTCGTCCACGGTGTTCAAGCCATCGGGCACGGACACGCCACACGCCCGCAGTCCATCCACGAGGCGGCGCAGGTTGGTCGTGCGTAGGGAGGCGCGTTCGAGTATATCTGGAGAATTGAATAGCGAATCGGGACTGCCGTCGAAGATCTTTTGCCCATCCGCCATGACGATGGCACGGTCGATGTAAGCATCCACGAGACGCATATCGTGCGTGATCATCAGGACGGTGATGCCCTCCTTACGCAGGTTGTTGATGAGGTTCATCAAACTCTCTGTGAGACGACGATCCTGACCGTAGGTCGGCTCGTCCACGATCAGGAGGCGGGCACTGCCTGCGATGAGCATGGTCGCCACCCCGAGCCTGCGCTTGGCGCCCGCGCTCAACGAGAAGGGATGACTATCAGATGTCTCGGTGATCTCAAGTCGTTTGAGCATATCCTGCACGCGCGTGGCGACGATGGTCTTGTCATCGATGCCCTGTGCCAGCAGGCTGTATTCCAATTCCTCGCGCACACTATCGCACAGGAATTGATGTTCGGGGTTTTGGAAGACGAGCGCGATCTGCGTGGCAAGATCCTGTACTTTCCACTGTTTGGATTTGCGCCCGAACAGAGTGATCTCGCCGCCGGTGGGTCGCAGCAAACCAACCAGCATTTTGCTGAGCGTGCTCTTCCCGGCGCCGTTCTGTCCGACAATGGCAACGATCTCACCCTGACGGATATCAAACGAAACGCCGCGCAGCGCCTTGAATTTATTGCCATACCTGAATTCGGCATTCTGCGCGTGGATGAGAACGTTATCTTTTCGTTCAATCCTTGCTGTTACTTGTGGTGCACTAAAACGAGAGTCGGCAAATACCTGCACGGCTTCATCCACCGTGATGGGGATTTTCTTGATCAGTTTGCCTGCTGCTTTCAAGCGCAGACCGATCTCGGTCGTTTCGGGGAGCCAGACCCCCAGGTCAAGGATCGTCTTGCCGTGTTTGGCGACCACGTCACGCGGCGCGCCCTGGGCAACGACACGTCCTTCGGCGAGAAGGATCATGTCATCGGCTTCCGCCATAAATTCATCGAGATCTTTCGTCACGAGGACAACAGACTTACCTTCGCCGCGCAGGCGCAGGATCAATTCGTGGACGGAGTGGGTGGTGGCGGGGTCAAGGTTGGCGGTGGGCTCGTCAAGAACGATGAGAGGAGTCTGCATGGCGATAACGGAGGCAAGCCCGAGCTTTTGGGTTTGACCGCCGGATAACGCCCAGACCAGGTTCTTTCGCAAATGTCCCATGCCCACGTATTCCAGCGATTGTTCGACGCTTTGCAAAATCTCAGCAGGTTCGCGGCGGAGGTTCTCCGGTCCAAACGCGACCTCATCTTCCACTTTGAGTGTGGCGAACATCCATTCGGGGTCTTGAAACAACATGCCGGTGGATTTGGCTAATTCTTGTACCGAAGTGTTGGAGACATCGTGCCCATCCACGGTGACGGTGCCGGTCAGTTTGCCCCCCAGGATCTGCGGGATAATGCCATTGAGCAGCATGCACAACGTGGATTTGCCGGAGCCGGACGGTCCGACTAGAAGCGTAAAAGACCCGCGCCGCACTGTCAGATTGACATCCACCAGTGCAGGCGTGGGCTTTCCGTAATGTTGGTAGGTTACCTGATCAAACTGGACGAGGGATTTGTCAGTCGGAGGTTTGTTTCTCGTCACAAAAAATCCAATACTTTCTGTTGATGATTATTATTCGCGCCGTGTTGCTCGCAGCAATCCTGTATTCTCGATCATCTTACCAAGACCGAAGCCGAGCAGACCCGAGAAAATGAAACCTGAAATGAGATTGATAGGCGCGGCGATGAGGTAATCGGTCAGGGAACTCCAGCCATACAGGAAGAAGCTCCAGAAGGTGCCGAACTGCGAAGCGCCAGCGCCAGCCAGGGCGAACACGAGCCAGCCGAATTTTCCGTAGTTGCAGAACCACATGATGATCTCGGCTCCCAGACCCTGGGTGATACCCCAGCCGAGTGTGTTGAGTCCAGCCTGGTTGCCGAGCAACGCTTCCACGGCGGCTTCGATGACGCCGATGATGAGCATGGAGCCGGATTTGCGGACCAGGAAAAACGCCAGGAGATAGGCCCACATGAAGGTGCCTTGCAGAGCCGCGCCGTAAATCGGGTTGACGGTATTGGCGGCATACCAGATGTTACCCATCCAGGTGTTGATGACGCCTGCCAGGGCGCCGAGCACTGCCATGATGACAAGGTCGGAGGTGGTGTAGTTGAAATTGAAGCCACCTTTGCCAGTTGGGTTGGATTGGACGAAGCGGGCGATCAGCCCAAGGACAGCGAGAATCACGAGATTGATGATAAGGATGGTTGGCCAGTTCATTGCAGTCTTCCTCTCTATTGAGAAACAGGATTTGCATCAGGGCGTTGCCCTGAAATTGCCTTGTGAATTCTATAACTTTAAACCCATTTCCTTCAATTCCGTTCTGACTTCTTCGTACATCTTTTGCCAGAAATCCAGCGGTTCGATCTTTTGCAGGTCATAGACCTCGTCGAAGGGCTTGCCGAGGTTGCCATTCTCCGCGGTGAAGACGTGTTCGTACTTGGGCAATAATTGCAGGACGAAGGTGTTCGCGTCTTTGCGGGACATTTTCATGCGGTGCGTGGCGAGAGCGACTTCTGCCATCAGGCGTGCTTCCAGCCCGGAGCAATTGGGCTTGTTCCCATCTGCCGAGCCGCAGCCTTCGAGATGACCTCCGCTCACGGCGTTGACGATGGCATTGGCTGCCGTTTCATAGAGCAGCTCCTTGGTCCCTGCGCCGGATTTCGGATAAATATCCGAGACGATGATGGTCGGCGCGTGACGGGCAAAGGCTTGCGCGGTGGCATTGATGACCCACAACACGTCGCGCGTGGAGGTGGCAATATAGCGCACATGAATGGGGTGCAGAATGTGATAGTCCGCCAGGCAGGTGATGTTGGCTATTAAATAGGAAGCGACATTGATCACCGCTGAACCTGCCGGTCCGCCGCCGAGACCGCCGACGATCACACACGGCAGGGAGGCGTTGACCATGCCATATTCCAGCGAGTTGACCGCCCGTGAGATGTTGCGGTGATCCATTTTCATCTCATTTAGCATGGGTACGAGATGTGAATCGCACGGGCGCAAATAATCAGGATGTGCCGCGGCGAGATCGCCCAACTCTGAAACGGAGGATTGCGCCGCCAGCATTCCCATACCGGCGCGCCCGACGCGTTTGAGTCCCTGCCGCATGTATTGCAATTCGCGGCGGGTCGAAACGATCTCGATCGGGTTACCCGTGCGGACTTCGCGTCCATCCACTTCGACGAGTGTGCCGCAGGTGGCAAGGTCGATCAAGGGTTCCTGCATGTAGGAGATGACATTGGGCAGGAAGATGCGCTCGGGGATCGGCGTCCCGGGGGAACCGCCAAAAAATAACGGAGCCCGCTCATCGTCCAGGTGACGAGCGTACAATGTCCGGGCATCCTTGCCTTCGCCCATGACGACTTCCTGCGGCATGTTGCGGATGCCGTTGTCGATTTCATCCTCTGAGATTTCGATAATACGTTCAGTAGAGCGGCTGTAGGAACCCAGTTCCACCGCCATTTCGTAGCCCGCCTTGAAAATGGACTCAGAGAGCGAAGCATCGTCGGTGACGAGATCGTTTTTGTTCCAATCCAATTTGTATTTCTTGACCAAGCGGCGAGCCGTCATGGCGATCTTTTCGAGATCCCAATTCTCCTCGGAGAGATACGGTCCGTTGTTTGCACGATCAAGGATGTCGAGATAATTCAGCATGGAAGGTCTCCAATAATTTATTCGTAGGGGCACAGCGTCGCTGTGCCCCTACGAATAAATCACATTCCAATTTTTTCGCGTGCCAGTTTGACCGCATCGGCAGCGTTCTTGGCGGTGCCATCCGCGCCGATCGCTTTTGCCCAATCGGGGGTGACGGAGGCGCCACCCACCAGGATCACATACTTCTGGCGGATGCCGCGTGCTTCCAGCAGCCGGATGAGGTCTTTCATGAACGGCATGGAGGTTGTCAGCAGGGCGGAGAGAGCAATGATGCGCGCCTCGATCTCTTCGGCTTTATCGATAATGGATTTGATCGGCACGTCCACACCCATGTCGGTGACTTCGAACCCTGCCGCGGTCAGCATGGAGGAAACGATGTTCTTGCCGATGTCGTGGATGTCAGTCTGCACGGTGGCGGAGACGACTTTGCCTTTCATCTGGCTATCCGCGGCAGAATATTTTTCGATCAACACGGGTTTGACGACTTCCATGGCGCCTTTGAGGGCGCGCCCGGCGAGCATTAATTCAGGGAGAAAATATTCGTTACGTTCAAAGCGTTTCCCCACTTCGTCTGCGCCATCCATCAGACCCTTGTTCAATATCTCCAGCGGATCGACATTCGCATCCAATGCAGCTCTGGTGGCTTCCGCGGCGTCTTCGGCTTCACCGTCTATCACGGCTTTGGATATGGCTTGCAAGTGTGCATTCTCAGACATGCCTTCTCCTGATTGGTTTGCATTATTGTTTGGATTCTATGATAGATACACTTGTCGGTCAATGACAAATCCGTTAGGTTCTGAGTTTTTGCCACAGAGACACGGAGACACAGAGTTTTTTTCGATAACATATCTCACAATTGTAATGGTCAGGAATAGGGCGAACACAAACTTTGGCGCTTCGAGAAATTTTTGCGATGAAATCGCCCTTTATTTGGTTCGAGATTACCTAAAACGCTAAAAATGAAACTGTTCGCCCTTTACCTGATGAATACAAACATGTCTCACAATACTTTCCGTCATTGCGAGGAGGGCTTTGCCCGACGACACCTGCACTCCCCGGCACTTGCGCCCGGGGCACACCTGCCCTGGCGGGCGGTGCCAGGGAGTGTGCGCCAGGTGCAAGTGAGCAATCCTATTTTCACTAACATACAAGCAATTGTTTATAAGATTGCTTCGTGGCGCTTGCAGCACCACTCGCAATGACGATGCAGGTGTATTTATAGTAGTCCTATTCAGCCAGCGCATTCCCAGCCAGCCAGCCGGTTGTCCACGAAGATTGGAAGTTGAACCCACCGGTGAGGCCGTCGATATCCAACACCTCACCCGCAAAATATAACCCATCGACTACGCGGCTTTGCATGGTCTTGAAATCCACTTCCTTTAAACTCACACCGCCAGCGGTAACGAACTCCTCTTTGAACTGTCCCTTGCCGCTGATCTTGAATTCGCCCTCGGTCAATTTCTGTGCGAGTTTTCGCAACTCTGACTTCGACACATCCGCCCAATTTTTCTCGCCGACGAAGCTCGTCAACTGTTTCCACAGCCGCACAGGGATCTGCGAGAACGCGGGTGTTGTCCCCACTTTCTTGCGCGCGTTTTCCTTCCATTCCTTGTTGCGCTGTAACACTTCCAGCGTGGGTTCCAGCCCATAGTCACCGAGCCAGTTGACGGTGAGAGGCGAAGCGTACTTCCTGTCGAATAGAATGCGCGCGCCCCAGGCGGAGCATCGCAGGACTGCCGGTCCACTCAATCCCCAATGAGTGATGAGCAAGGCGCCGCGCGCCGTGACCGAATCTATTTTCAGGGTTACATTCTCCACTGAGACACCCGCCAGCCCATCGATGCGCGGGTCTTTTACATTGAACGTGAACAGCGATGGCACGGGCGCCACGATGGAGTGCCCGAGCGACTGGACGATCTCGCGCGTTTTCGAATCGCTGCCTGTGGCAATCAACAATTTTTTGGTTTGGATGATGAAAAGCTTCGCCTCATGCCGCGCCTCAAGCCTGAATCCACCTCTCGGACGTTTTTCCACCCGCAACAGACTCGTTCCCAACTGCACCCTCACCCCGGCTTTTTTCACCGCCCCGCGCAGGGACTCGGCAATCGTCTCCGACGAATCGGTGACCGGGAACATGCGTCCATCGGCTTCGGTCTTCAACTTCACGCCGCGCGACTCGAACCATTCGACCGTATCACGCGGTTGAAAACGAGAGAATGCCCCACGTAATTCATGCGTCCCGCGCGGATAAAACGTCACCAGCTTTACCGGGTCAAAACAGGCATGGGTCACGTTGCATCGTCCGCCGCCTGAGATCAACACTTTCCCAAGCGTCTGACTGGCTTTTTCGATGATGAGGATTTTCAGCTTCGGGTTCAACTCTGCGCAACGGATCGCCGCAAAGAATCCCGCCGGTCCGCCGCCCGCGATGACAACATCCCATGTCTTTTCCGTGAAGTGTGTAGGCATGGATGAAGTATATCGCAAAGGCTATCCACCCCGTCATTGCGAGTGGCGCTGCAAGCGCCGCGAAGCAATCTTACAGCAAATTATTGGTTTGTGATTACTTATAGAATTGCTCACTTGCACCTAGCGCACACCTGCCCCGGGCGCAGGTGCCGGGGAGTGCAGGTGTCGTCGGGCGAAGCCCTCCTCGCAACGACATATTCGTTTAAAAAAATTGTGCAGGACCACATGGGTCCTGCACTTTTAAATTATGTCGGGCTTAGTGAATGTTTCCCTTACCAGTAAATGGCAATCCTCACTGTCTACCTTTAAAGGGCTGCCACTGGGGTTTCACTGTGCCTGTTGTAAATGTCTTTGTTGGTGAAAACCGGTTAGCGACTGGAATTATCCTCGCTATCGATGACCAGCTTGATGGCGGTCCTTGCCTTATTATCGATAGAGACATCTGAGAATTCCGGCACAACGAAAACGCTGATGCCATCGCCTTTGAGATATCCTCGTGCAAGGATCAATGCCTTCACAGCCTGGTTGACTGCTCCGGCGCCGATCGCCTGTATCTCGGCATGACTGTTATCGCGGATTACTCCTGCGATTGCCCCTGCCACCGCCGATGGACGGGAGTTCGCTGCAACTTTAATCAAATCCATGGTAGCCTCCTACGAAGTAAAACGTTCTCTGAGTTGGGGATGTGTACCGTCTTGCTTGCTTTGCAAAACAGGTTACAATCAATATTGTAAGGTACGAAGGATATAAGCCCAATAGGCTGGCGTAGACATTTGTACTGAATTTGACATGGTGCTATTTATTACTATTTTCACTCGTTATATTAATTCTACGGAGCACAACCTTGCCCATTCAAAGAGTACGCGTCGCGATCCTTGATGATCATCAAAGCATTATTGACGGTTTTACCTATCGTCTCAATAGCACGTCTGGAGTGGAGGTGATTGCCACCTCGTTGTTTGGCAAGGAGTTGAACTCCATGCTGCGCAAAAATTCTGTGGATGTGTTGTTGATCGACCTGAGCGTGAGAACCTCGGCAGAAGATCCCAATGCCTACCCGGTTCTGCGTACCATTCCCCAGCTTCTACAAAAATATCCAGATCTGAAAGTGGTGGTTGTCTCCATGTATGGCGGTCCCGGTTTGATCCGCATGATCATGGAGGCGGGCGTCAGTGGCTACATCACCAAGGATGACTACGAGGCGCTACGGGATCTGGGCAAGATCGTCCTTTCCATTGCGAACGGAAATATTTACTTTACCGCTAAGGCGCTCAATCTCTACAAACAGGGGGAAAATGGCAAGGGTGGCGACAAGCTCTCTCCCCGTCAGATCGAGGCGCTTTCGTTGTGTGCTCTGCACCCGGACCTGGGAACCGCGGATCTGGCGCAGATGCTGGCTGTTTCCAATTCCACCGTGCGGAATCTACTCTCGAGCGCCTACGTCAAGCTCGGTGTCCATTCCCGTACGGCTGCCGTCGAAATGGCGCGCAACCTGGGGCTGATTACGCCCAAGCCGCCTGATTCTGAGGAATAACAAGTCCTGTCGTTGCGAGAGGCGCTTCCAGCGCCTCTCGCAACGACACACCTTATAGCTAATCGTCCTTAATATCTTTGCTTACATAAATTTCCCCGTTCAAGATGTGTTGAATGCCTTCGATGATGCCGTTGACACTGTCCTTGACAGCATAGCCGCGTGCCCCTGCCTCCACAGACCGGCGGGCATACCGTCTGGAGACGTGACCGGAGATGACCAAACAGGGAATCTCCGGTCGCTTTTCGTGCAAGAAACTCACGAACTCGATCCCGCTCATTTTCGGCAGCGAAACATCCACCAGGATCAAATCCACGTTCAGGTCGGGCACCAACTGAATGGCACTCTCGGCAGTGTTCACCACATTGACGGAGCTGATATTGCCTCTCTCACGCAATGCCTGTGAGAGCGCCTCTGCAAAGATCGGGTGGTCTTCAATCAGTAGAAGGCGGGTCATGGCTGGGGCTCTGGTTTCCGTAAGGGTACACCGATGATCGCGCGTGTGCCATTGCCGGTTACAGAGTCTATCTCAAGGGTGCATCCAAATATATTGAGTTGGTGGCGAACGTTCGACAATCCACCGCTATGGTTTTCATTCTTTCTCGTTCCCTTCGCATTGAAGCCCTTGCCATCATCGCTGACAATGATCTGAATCTCACGGTCACTGGGACTTTCCAATGTAATCGTTGCCTGCTTGGCCCCGGCATGTTTGACTACATTGAAGAGCAGTTCGCGCATGGTTTGCAAAAGCACGGACAAGATATTCGAATTCAGGTCGGGCCGGATCCCATTGTTATCGAAGCTGATCTCCAGACCATATTGTTCCTTCATCTCAGCCGCCAGCCAGAGGATGATCTCTGACAGGGTGCCTCCGGGTATGCTAAGAGGGCTGAGGTCTGTACTGAGTTTGCGGGTCATGCCAATGGCTTCTGCAAGCCATGTCTCCAGCTTTGCGAAATCCTCCCTGACCGATTCCACATCATTGTTCATCAGACCATCCTCCAACCTCTCCAGGTGCATTTTGATGGCAAAGATACGCTGTTGCAGATCGTCATGCAAAAGCTGGGCAATGCGCTGGCGTTCTTTCATTTCGGCGGAGGCACGTTCGATATTTAAGTGGCGGATCTGGCGTTCGGCATCTGCACGTGCGGTGATATCGATAAAGGTCGAGAGAATGGCATCCCTTTCGTCGATGAAGATCTGTCGTGTGGAGATCAGCATGGTTCTCTTTTCCCCGGATGGGAGTTTGACCTCCCCCTCATAATTCTGGACATTTTCTCCTTTTAACGCATTGGTAGTTTCCTGCGACATCAAATTGAAATCCCTGGCATGATGCCCGATCACTTCTTCACGCTTGAGAGCCAGATGCTCGAGGAATGCATCATTGACGTTCATGATCGCATTGTTGTCCATGCGGGCAAGCATGGTAGGGACGGGGTTGGCATTAAAGAGCGCATAGAACAACTCATAACTTCGCCGGGTGTCTTCCGCTTTCTTCACGTAGGTAATATCCACGAAGGTGAGCACCACGCCATCAATGCGGTCTTCCACAGTGCGATAAGGACGCATACGAATCAGGAACCATAGTCCCTGGTCGTTGGCGGCCTCCCGTTCCATGGGAATCAGTTTCTCCAGAACCTGTTTGGCATCACGCATCAGATCTTTGTAATCCAACGTATTCGTGAAATCGGCAATGGGCCGCCCGCAGTCTGAAGACCGGATATTGAATACTTCTTTCATGCCCGGTGTAAAGCGTTTGATTCTCAACTCGCGGTCGAGGAACAAGGTCGCGATGCGGGTTGCCTCCATCAGGTTTTCCAGGTCGCTGTGAGTGCGCGAGACTTCGTCGAACTTGTCC